>WNFV01001585.1_pt1 | contig 45892 bp, 49 predicted proteins | sample 5400101 | NCBI WGS metagenome assembly WNFV01 (sample SAMN13153361, study PRJNA577476) | soil metagenome | isolation source: 115 cm soil or saprolite under grassland replicate 1 | place: USA:California | collected 2016-06-15 | reverse complement strand
GCACAACCGCCGCCGACTCCTCATCCGCACCGACCGCCGCGACGACATCCACGAAGCTTTCCTCGCACTCGCCTGCTGCCTCATCTGCTGGCAGCAGTTGGAGAACTCATCGAGCTAGGACGGCTACGTCCGTCGCGGACTTACGCAACTCCGGCAGGCTGGAGCTGCGCACGAATAGCCGCGCGAGTGCCCTCGATGTCGAAGCAGGCGTATTGATTGTCGCGCATCAGTCGGCGCGCGATTGTGATCGCCTCTGGCTCAGTTAGGTCCCCCTCAGCGATCTCGGCTTCGAGTGCGCGCTGAAGGCCGCGCCGGGCCTGGATCGAGTAGGCGATGGCTGCCGTCGGCCAGAAGGTGTCGCCGCCAAATCCGAACAGCTTGTTACTCGGGACGGTGTGCAAGAAGCGGCGCACAAAGTCAGCGGAACTGTAGGGGTCGATCGACCACGCCCAGCACAGATCGACCCACACATTCGGATAGTGCTTGGCAATCGAGACAAGCTCATCGCTGTACGGGTATGAGGTGTGCATCAGCACGAACCGCGCCTCGGGATACCGCGCAAGGAGGGGGCAAAGATTTCCGGCCCGAACCCAGTCGATCGGCATCTGGCCCGTGCCCGCATGATGGCCCGTGTGAAGCTTGAACGGCAGGTTGTGCTCGACGGCAAGCTCGACGCCGCGCGCCCAGCACCAGTCGCCCAACGCCAGCCGGGTCGCCTCCTCCTTGCCACCAGCAAGAGCGGCGGCGAGCGCCCGTGCCGCCTCCTCGTCCGACCGCTCCTCCCAACGGAGGGTGCGCGTGTACGCGTGCTGAGCCTTGACGGCGATCGCGCAGGGCGCGTAACGCCGAAAGATCGCGACCAACGCCTCGCGTAGATCGTCGAGCCGAGAAACCTGGATACCAGTCTCCTGCTGGATCTCCTCGAGCTTGACGTCACCGTTGGCGAAGCCGGCCCAGGAAAGGTCGTAGAGGAAGAAGCCCGGGCCGGACGCATCCGGCTCGCACGCCCACTGAAAGTCATCGATCTGGACGTGATCGAGACCAGCGACCTCGCGCAGCAGGCGCAGCCGCTCGGCAGGCCGCCGAAGCTCCTCTAGCCGCCGGTCGAACAGCCGCTGAATCGCCTCCTTCGTCGCACCGGCAACCTCCAGATCGCTCGGCACGTAGTTCATGAAGAGGTCCTGAAGGATGTCGGGACGATCGTCGCCCCACCCCGACTCGCCAGCCTCCTTCATTCGCTCGATCAGCTTCGCGTTGTCGCCCGCCCACTGATCCTCAGGGAGCAAGTGCTCGTGCGTGTCCACAAGCGCGAGTGAACTGATCTCAAGTTCGAGGTCAGTCTGCGTCGCCACCAATGACTCCTTTCCTGGATACCCTCTCGCGGGAGCGTTTACCACTCGGCGGTCGCACGTTACAGCTCGCCAGGTTCGCCTCTCCTACGGGCTGCAGCTGGACACCTCATTGAGTTAGGACCTCTAAGTCCCGATCGCCGGCTCGGCCGCGCCGTGCGGCTCGGCGTGCCGGAGCTTTCTGACGGTCGCCACGGCGACGACAGCGCCCGCGAGGGTGATCGCAGCGCCGACATGGAGGGCCCGGTGGTAGCCCTCGACGAACTGACCCGGGAAGGCCGCGTTGAAAGGCGTCACGCTCACGCTCGTCGCGACGAGCGCACCCATCACAGCGATGCCGAGCGAGCCGCCGACCTGGCGCATGCTGTTGATCACCGCCGAGCCGACGCCGGCCTTGTCGACCGGGACCGAGCCCATCGCCGCCGCCGTCGTCGGCGCCATCACGATCGCCATGCCGAACCCGCCGACCAGCAGGCCCGGGAGAATGTCCCACCACGACGACTGCGCGTCGAGGGTGGCGAACAGCAGCAGCGAGCCCGTCAGCAGCGTCATCCCTGCGCCCATCAGCCAGCGTGGCCCGAGGTGGTCGGCGAGCTTTCCGGCAACGGGAGCGACGAAGATGATCAGCACCGTCATCGGCAGGAACGTCGCGCCCGTCTTGATCGCACCGTAGCGGAGGATGTTCTGGAGGAAGAGCGAGTTGTAGAAGAAGATCCCGAACATCGCGAGGCCGACGAGGAACATCACGGTGTTCGCGCCGCTGAACGTGGGATTCCTGAAGAGCGAGAGGTCGAGCATCGGGATGCGCTGGTGTCGCTCGAGCAGCACGAACGCGGCGAGGAACACGGCCGCGAGCGCGAACAGCGTCAGCACGCGCGTCGATCCCCACGCATGGTCGTTGGTCTCGATCAATCCGTACGTGAGCGCGAACAATCCGATCCCGGACGACAGTAGGCCGGGGAGATCGAGTCGTTGCTCGCGCGAGGTGTCCTTCGACTCGTCGATGAAGACCAGCGCGCCGAGCACGCCGGCAACGCCGACGGGGATGTTGATGAAGAAGATCCAGCTCCAGTTGATGTCTTCGGTGAGGAGTCCGCCGACGATCGGGCCGAACGCGAGCGCGAGGGCAGACACACCTGCCCAGATGCCGATGGCGGTTCCGCGCTGGCGCGGTGGGAAGGTCGCGGTGATGATCGAGAGCGTCGCCGGGTTCATCAAGGCCGCACCGATCCCCTGCACGGTGCGCGCCGCGATCAGATCAGTGGCGGTGCCGGCGAGCCCGCACCAGAGCGACGCCCCCGTGAAGATCACCAGCCCGGCGATGAAGATCGCGCGGCGTCCGAGCAGGTCGGCGAGTTTACCGCCGCTGAGCAGCAGGACGCCGAACGTCAGCGCGTAGGCGTTCACGACCCATTCGAGCTCGGAGATGCTGATGCCGAGGTCCTTGCGGATCGACGGCAGCGCGACGTTCACGACCGTGTTGTCGAGCATGATCATGAACAGGCCGACGGCGACGGCTGTGAGGGTCCACCACTTCCTGTTCTCCTCCGCGAAGAGCCTGGCCTTCACCCCGGTCAGGTTAGAGCAGGGCCGCGAGTCTCTGCGTTCGGTTACCCGTACGCTTCGCGCGTGACCGAGTTCGTCTGGACGCCGACGCCCGAGCAGGTCGAGAGCGCCAACCTGACGCGGCTGGCGCGGCGCCTCGGCGTCGAGCGCTACCACGATCTGCATCGGATCTCGATCGAGGAGCCGGATCGTTTCTGGCCGGCCGTCATCGACGACCTGGGTCTCGAGTTCTCTCAGCCGTGGAGCGCCGTCGTCGACGCCTCGCGCGGGCCCGAGTGGACGCGCTGGTTCGTCGACGGCAAGCTCAACCTCGCCTGGAACTGCGTGCACAAGTGGGCGGCCGGCGAGCTCGCCGAGGAGGAGGCGGCCGTGTGGCAGACGGAGGACGGCCTCCGCTCGTCCCTGACGTGGCGCGAGCTCTCCGAGGCCGTCTTCCGGCTGGCGGAAGGGCTGGCGTCGCTCGGAATCGGCGAGGGCGACGCCGTCGGGATCTTCCTGCCGATGTCGCCGCAAGTAGCGATCGCGTCACACGCGTGCGCCCATCTCGGCGCGGTGCAGGTGCCGATCTTCTCCGGGTTCGCGGCTCCCGCGATCGCGGCCCGGCTTGCGGATGCAAAAGCCAAGGCGCTGATCACCGCCGACGGATCGCTGCGACGCGGCCAGGCCATCCCGATGAAGGAGATTGCGGACGAGGCGTTACGGAGCGCGCCGACCGTGACGCACACGGTTGTCTGGCGGCGTCTGGAACGCGACGACGTTCCGATGACGCTGGGCCGCGACCGCTTCTGGGACGAGCTCGTCGCGGACACGTCCGAGGGACTGTCCCCGAGACAGGTCGATTCGGAGCACCCCTACCTGCTCGCCTACACCTCGGGCACGACGGGCCGGCCGAAGGGGGCGCTGCACGTGCAGGCGAGCTTCCTCGTCTCGATCGCGCGCGAGGTTGCGTACCAGACCGACGTCAAGCCCGGCGACCGCATCCACTTCGCGACGGACATGGGCTGGATCATGGGCCCGTGGACGGTCGTGGGCGGCGGGGCGTGCGGTGCGACCGTCGTCTACGCGGAGGGCGCGCCCGACTTCCCGCCGGACCGTCTCTGGCAACTCGTGGAGTCCGAGCGCGTGACGCTGCTCGGCGTCTCGCCGACGCTCGTACGCGCGCTGATCCCGCAGGGCGACCCGAGGACAGACATGTCCTCGCTGAAGGCGATCTGCACGACGGGCGAGCCGTGGAACCGCGAGCCGTACCTCTGGCTCTTCGAGCGAGTGGGCGGCGGTCGCGTCCCGATCGTGAACGAGTCGGGCGGGACCGAGGTCGGCGCCTGCTTCCTCGCGACCTGCGTGACGGAACCCGTAAAGCCGGTCGCGCTCGGGTTCCCGGCGCTCGGGCAGGACATGGATGTCTTCGACGCGGACGGCAAGCCCGTCCGCAGCGAGGTCGGCGAGCTCGTCTGCAAACGGCCGTGGCCTGGAATGACGCGCGGCATCTGGGGCGACGACGAGCGCTACCTCGACGCGTACTGGCGACGCTTCCCCGGCGTGTGGACGCACGGCGACTGGGCGTCCGTCGACGAGGACGGCTACTGGTTCCTGCACGGGCGCTCGGACGACACGCTCAACATCGCCGGGAAGCGGATCGGTCCAGCGGAGCTCGAGTCCGCGGCGGTCGCGCACCACGCGGTTGCGGAAGCTGCCGCGATCGGCGTCCCGCACGACGTCAAGGGCGAGGTGGCGTGGGTCTTCTGCGTCCTGCGGCCGGGCGAGGAGGCGACGCCCGCCTGCGCCCAGGAGATCTCCCAGGCGGTGACCGACGAGCTCGGCAAGGCGTTCAGGCCCGACCGAATCCTGTTCGTTTCCGCGCTCCCCAAGACCCGCAGCGCGAAAATCGTGCGCCGAGCCGTCCGCGCCAGGGTGCTCGGCAAGGAGCCCGGCGACCTTTCCTCGCTCGAGAATCCCGAGGCTTTGCAGGAAATTCCGGCCCTCGACGCATAAGCGTCAGAGTTCGGGACCTGAATGTAAGAATTCGAGCAGGAAAGTGCAGGATTTGCCTCGAAGGGGCATTTGCTTCACGACCGCGTCATGGGAATCGCCCAGTCCCTCACCGCGATCGTCCTTGGCCTTGCCGCGCCGGCTGCCAGCGTGCCACAAACCTCGGATTCGTCGGCGCTGCAGGCCGTTGCATCGTCGTGCGCAGGTTCGACGACGGCGGCCGGCGATGCACATTCGCAGCTCGAGGCCATGTACTGCGGCGTCAACGTCGTTCGCCGTCTCCACCGGCTCGGCGTCGTCCGCGGCAACGTCCCGCTCAACCGGTCGGCCTCCCTCAAGGCCAACGCGGTCGAGCGCTGCGGTTTCAGCCACACGCCGTGCGGCATGTCGTTCACCCGCACGTTCCAGCAGGCCGGCTATCTCCCCGCGCGTGCCTTCAGCGAAAACCTGGCGTGGGGTCAGGCGGACCTCGGCTCACCGGTCCACACGCTGGGGTTGTGGCTCGCCTCACCGCCCCACCGCGCGAACCTGCTCGCCGGGCGCTGGCGGGACCTCGGCCTCGCCGTCCGGCGCGGCCACATGTTCGGCCGGGACGGGGTTTCTCTTTGGGTCACGCAGTTCGGCCGGCGAAGGTAAGGAACTGCCGGGGTCTGACGCCGCAGAGGTCTGACCCCCAGTCTTCGGGTTTTCGCCTGAGAGTCGCAAACAGCTAGACTGAGGCCATGCGCCTCGCCCTTGCCCAGATCAACCCGGTCGTGGGCGACCTCGAGGGAAACCGCGAGCTGATCCTCGACCGCCTCGCGGCGGCCAAGGCGAACGCGGCCGACCTGGTCATCTTCCCCGAGCTCGCGGTCACGGGCTATCCACCGGAGGATCTGCTGCTGCGGCCCGGCTTCGTCCGCGCCGCCGAAGAATCCGTCGAGGTCATCGCACGCGAGGCGCGCGGCGCGACCGTGCTCGTCGGCGCGCCCCACTTCGACCGCGACCTATACAACGCGTGCTACGTCCTCTCCGGCGGCGAGGTCAAGGCGGTCTACCGCAAGCGGTTCCTGCCCAACTACGGCGTCTTCGACGAGGACCGTTACTTCGCGCCGGGACGCGACCTGATCCTGCTCGAGCACGGCAAGACGCTGGTCGGCGTGACGGTGTGCGAGGACATGTGGCAGCCCGGGCCGCCCGCGACCGACCTGGCACTCGCCGGCGCCGAACTGCTCGTCAACATCTCCGCCTCACCGTTCTACGTCGGCCGCGACCGCGAGCGCGAGGAGATGTTCGTCACTCGCGCGCGCGACAACTCCTGCTTCGTCGCCTTCTGCAACACGGTCGGCGGACAGGACGAGCTGATCTTCGACGGTCACTCGGTCGTGATCGACGATGAGGGCACGGTGCTGGCGCGCGCACCCGGCTTCGAAGAGGCGCTGCTGACGGTCGACGTCGAGCCGAAGGAAGTGATCGGCCGACGCCTTCGCGACGTGCGCCGGCGCGCGCTCGCGCGAGAACGCGAGGAGATTCCGCCGGTCGACATCATCCACGTCGGCTCGGCAGGGCCCTCGAGCAACGGCAGCAAGGCGACCGGTGATGTCGTGCCGTTCGTTGACGAGCTCGAGCAGATGCGGCTCGCGCTCGCGCTCGGTCTGAGCGACTACGTCGACAAGAACGGATTTCGCGACGTCGTCGTGGGCGTTTCCGGTGGGATCGACTCTGCAGTCACGGCTGCGCTCGCCGCCGAGGCGCTCGGCCCGGACCGCGTGCACTGCGTCTCGATGCCCTCGCGCTACTCCTCCGAAGCGACACGCACGGACGCACAGCGGCTCGCGGAGGGCCTCGGCTGCTCGTTTCGCGAGCTCCCGATCGCCTCGATCGTCGACGCCTTCGACAGCGCGCTCGGCGAAGCGTTCGCCGGACGCGACCCCGACCTGACCGAGGAGAACATCCAGGCCCGCGCGCGCGGTGTGCTGCTGATGGCGCTGTCGAACAAGTTCGGCTGGATGCTCGTGGCGACGGGGAACAAGTCCGAGCTCTCGGTCGGCTACGCGACGCTCTACGGCGACATGGCCGGTGGCTTCGCGCTCCTGAAGGACGTGTACAAGACCGACGTCTTCCGCCTCGCCCGCCATCTCAACGAGCAGGCGGGCAGGGAGCTGATCCCACAGTCGATCATCGACCGCGCGCCGAGCGCCGAGCTGCGTGACAACCAGCTCGACGAGGACTCGCTGCCCCCGTACCCGAAGCTGGACGAGGTGCTCGAGCAGTACGTCGAGCACGACCGCACGCTCGAGGAGCTGTCCGCCGACGGCTTCGACAAGGATGTCGTCGAACGAGCCGTCTCGATGATCGACCGCGCCGAGTACAAGCGCCGTCAGGCGCCGCCCGGGGTGAAGCTGCGGCCCAAGGCTTTCGGGCGGGACCGCAGGACCCCTATCACTAACCACTGGCGCGGCTGAGCGCGCGGAACCAGCGCAGCCGCTCTTCCCATGGCACGGCCGCGTTGGCCGGCGACGTCGACGGCAGGACGAAGAGCCGCGTCTGCGCTAGTCGCCGCGGTTGCTCGCCGAGCTGCGGCCGCTCGCCGAACGCCCCGCGGTAACCCTCCTTCCCGACGAAGGCGATCCATGCCGGCTCGAGCGTCAGAGCCAGCCGCTCGAGGCGCTCAGCCGCGCCGGCGAAGTCGCTTTTGCGCAAGTCGCCCGACCCGGGTGTCGTGCGCGAGGCGGCGTTGGTCACACCGATGCCATCGGCGAGCAGCGCGAACTGCTCGGCCGGCGTCAGCAATCGCCGGGTGAAGCCGGCCGCGTGCAGGAGGCGCCAGAAGTCGTTGCGCGGATTGGCGAAGTGCGCGCCTGCCGCCGCGGACGCACGACCCGGGTTGATCCCGCAGAAAAGCACCCGCAGGCCGGGCCCGAGGACGTCTGGTACCGCAGACTCAGGCGGCTTCGGGCTCGGCGAGCTCGTTCGGGTCACGCGCGTCGAGGAACTCCTCGAAGCGGCGCCTGAGCGCCTCGCCTTCCGCGATCAGGACGTGCCGCGGACGGCGCGGCTCCAGCCTGACTACCTGGACGGTCGCATCCCAGCCTCCGTAGCACCTTGCGTAGCACTCCGCTTCGCTGAGGGAACGCAACCGCCGCATGACCAAACACTACGACGGACCCCGGACGGTTCCTGCCAGTGGGACGGCAGGATACGAGGGTGCCCGCGAAGGCCAAGGAGTTCCGGTACGCGATCGCCGTCGACCTCACCGGCCGGATCACCGCCGATGGTCGTGCCGCATTGCAGCTCGACCCGGCTTGGACGCCGGAGCACCTCGTGCTTGCCGGGCTTACGCGCTGCACGCTCCAGAGTCTGCGCTTCCACGCAGCGCAGGCGGGCCTCGAGTTCGCGGCCGGCGCGTCTGCCTGCGGGCTCGTGACGAAGCGTGAGGAGGACGGCCGCTACGCGTTCGTCGAGATCGGCGTCGAGCTCGACGTCGAGGTCGACCCCGAGCCGGCCGCCGAGGAGCTCCGCGCCTTGATCGAGAAGGCTGAGCGCGACTGCTTTGTCGGCGCTTCACTGAACCCGGCTCCGCGCTACCGCTGGCAGGTCAACGGCCGCGAGGCGTAAACGCAAGGGCCCGCCGAAGCGGGGCCCTTGCCGAGGACAAGATCAGACCGGTTAGGAAGGTTCTCGGTAGCCGAGCCCGCCCGGGCCGTAGTAGCCGCCGAGCTCGTTCCGGTATTTCGGATCGCGATAGCGGTCCTGGTCGAACTCAGGCGCGTTCTTGATCTGATCCTTCGTGCGGTTGACGAACACTGTCTCGGTGTCGAGATCGACGTCGCGGACGACGCCCGCCGGCAGCATCACCTTCTTGCCGAAGATCCAGGGACCTGTGTCGACGACGAGGAAGCTCTCGCCGATGTCAGACGTTGCGTTGTCGACCTTGCCGATCCCGCCGTCGAGGGCCTCGACGGAGAAGCCGGTCAGGTCGCGCTGTGAGAGGGACGTGCTGGTGTACGTCCAGAGATCAGTCGTCATTCGACCCCCTTTTGAGACCTGCTAGGTACTGGTCCCGTACCCACCTCCGGCGAGGCAAAACACCTGCAAACAGGGGTATTTTAAGTCCGTTCGAGTGGAGCCATCGTCAGGCCGTGGCCCTGCAGCTGCCCCCAGTACAGCTCGGCTGCCTCGCGATGCCCTGACCAGACGACCGCCCGGCCGCTGTTGTGGATCCGGTCGGCGATCTGCAGCCCGCGCTCGTACGACACGTTCGGGATCGTCGACGCCAGCGCTGCGGCGACACCCTGGAAGGTGTTGTGGTTGTCGTTGAGGACGATCACGTTCCACGGCGCGCCCAGCCCGGTGCCGGTGCCGTGGTCGATGCGCTCTTTGGTCGCCGGTGCCACGCACAAATCGTAGTAGCGTCTCCGACTGTGTCGACCCTTGCGCTCGATGTCGAGGCCGTTCGCGCGCGGTTCTCAGCGCTGCGCCGGCCGTTGGCGTTCTTCGACGGCCCCGGCGGCACGCAGGTCCCCGACGAGGTGATCGACGCGGTCTCGCGTTACTACCGCGAGTCGAACGCCAACGTCAGCGGCCCGTACGAGACCAGCCGCCGGACCGAGGCGCTCGTCACGCAGGCGCGCCTGACCGCCGCAGATTTCCTCCGCTGCACGCCCGACGAGACGATCTTCGGCGCGAACATGACCACGCTCGCGTTCGCGCTCACGCGAACCGCCGGCCGTACCTGGAAAGACGGAGACGAGATCGTCGTCACCAAGCTCGACCACGACGCCAATGTCTCGCCCTGGCTCGAGCTCGCGCACGACAAGAACCTGGAGGTGCGCTTCGCCGACATCAACGACGACACGACGCTCGACCTCGACGACCTGCAGCGGCTGCTGACCGACCGCACGAGAGTGGTCGCCTTCCCGATCGCGTCGAACGCCGTCGGCACGCTCAGCGATGTCCGGCGCGTCGTCGAGCTCGCGCACGATGCGGGCGCGCTCGCGTGGGCGGATGCGGTGCACTACGGGCCGCACGGTCCTATCGACGTGGGCGAGTGGGGCGTCGATGTCCTCACCTGCTCGCCGTACAAGTTCTTCGGCCCGCACCTCGGCGTCGCCTTCGGGCGCGCGGAGCTCCTGGAGGGCTGGCGTCCGTACAAGGTTCGCCCGGCGTCGGACGAGCCGCTCGGCCACCGCTTCGAGACCGGAACGCTCGCGCACGAGCTGCTGGCCGGCTTCGTCGCCGCGGTCGAATACATCGAGTCGATCGGCTGGGAGGCGATTCAGGCGCACGAGCGCACGCTCGGCGAGCAGTTCCTGGCAGGGCTGCCGGACAAGGTCACGCTCTACGGGCTGCCGACGATGGACGGTCGCGTCGCGACGTTCGCGTTCAACGTCGACGGCGTCGCGACGCAGGAAGCAGCGGCACGGCTCGGCGACGCGGGATACGCGGTCTGGCACGGCAACTACTACGCCCTCGAGGTGATGAAGCGCCTCGGCTTGGAGGATGCCGGCGCCGTACGTGCCGGCATCGTCCACTACAACACGGCAGAGGAGGTCGACGGCCTGCTCGCCGCGATCGCGGCGCTGTGACCCCGGTCGAGCTGCTGCAGCAGCTGATCCGCTTCGACACCACGAACCCGCCGGGCAACGAGGCGGAATGCATCGCCTACCTCCGTCGCCTGCTGGAGGACGCGGGCTGCGACGTGGAGCTCTACGCGAAAGATCCCGCCCGTCCGAACCTGCTGTCGCGGCTGCGCGGCCGCGGAGACCGCGCGCCGCTCCTGCTCCAGGGCCACGTCGACGTCGTCACGACGGTGGCGCAGGACTGGACGCGGGCGCCGTTCGGCGGCGAGCTGGTCGACGGCTGGGTCTGGGGACGCGGCGCGCTCGACATGAAAGGCGGCGTCGCGATGATGGTGTCGGCGTTCCTGCGCGCGGCGACGGACTCCGTGGAGCTGCCGGGCGACGTCGTGCTCGCGGTGCTCGCAGACGAGGAGGCCGGCGGCGACTTCGGTGCCAAGTTCCTCGTCGAACAGCACGCGCATCTCTTCGAGGGCGTCGAGTACTCACTCGGCGAGTTCGGCGGCTTCACGCTCGAGATCGCCGGCCGGCACATTTATCCGATCCAGGTCGCCGAGAAGCAGATCTGCTGGTTGAAGGCGACCGTTCCCGGTCGCGGCGGACACGGTGCATTGCCACAGCGCGGCGGGACGATGGCGCGGCTCGGAAAGTTCCTGACGGATCTCGATCGCAAGCGGACGCCGGTCCACGTCACGCCCGTCGCGCGCGCCATGATCGAGGCGATCGCCGACGCCGTCCCGCGGCCGACCCGCGACGTCCTCCGGGCGCTGCTGCGACCGCGTCTGACGGACCGAATGCTGCCGCTGCTCAAAGAGCGGGCGCGGCCGATGGAAGGCCTGCTCCGTAACACCGTCAACGCGACGATCATCCACGCCGGCGAGAAGGTGAACGTCGTCCCGGCGTCGGTCGAGGTCGAGCTCGACGCGCGCGCACTGCCGGGCTTCGGCCCGGACGAGGTGATCGCAGAGGTGCAGGCGCTCGTCGGTGACGACATCGACCTCGAGCTCGTCCGCCACGACGCCGGACCGCCGGCGCCGCGGCTCGACCAGTACGAGACGCTCGCGGGCATCCTGCGAGAGCTCGAGCCCGGCGCCATACCCGTACCGATGCTGCAGGGCGGCGTCACCGATGCGCGCTTTTTCGCGCGACTCGGGATCCAGAACTACGGTTTCCTGCCGCTGCGCCTGCCGGGAGACTTCCGTTTCACGACCCTGGTTCACGCAGCCGACGAACGGGTTCCCGCGGACGCGATCGAGTTCGGCACGGAAGCCGTGTTCCGCGCGCTGCAGCGCCTGAGCTGACTACGAGCCGGCGGCCCAGCGCGAGGCCGCGCTGGCCCTTGCAAAGCTGCGCGCGGCGCTCTCGTCGACGGTGAGCACGACCGGCCCGTGCACGATCAGGTGCTTGTCCGCCCGCTCCTTGAGCAGGTCGGTGTAAAAGCCGTTGACGAGCCACTCGCGACCCGGCGCGACCGCTGCACGCATCCGCAACCGAACGAGCCCCGGCGCAAGGTCGTCGACAGCATGGATCTGCGGCCGCTGTACGAACGCCGTGGGTCCCTCGGGAAGCAGGCTCGAGACTTCCTCGACGAGGAGTTCCGCGGCTTCGCGCCCGCTCGCCACGAGCTCGACGTCGAACTCCTTCACGCCGCTCGGCAGCACCCTGACGGCGGGAATCTGGGAGTTGTGGATGTTCACGATCTCCCCGTCCAGCGAGCGCAGCTTCGTCCGGCGGAGCGAGACGTCCTCGACGACGCCCTGCAACTCCATCGTCGGGATCGCGATCGTGTCGCCGACCGAGTACCACTTCTCCGTGAACATGCTGAAGCCGGCGATCAGGTCGACCAGCACGCGCTGGGCGGAGAAGCCGACGAGGATCAGGACGAAGGAAGCGCCGGCCAGGGTCGTCAGCCGGTCGAACCCGCCGGTCAGCTGTGCCGCCGTCAGCACGAGCGCGGCCGCGAACGCGACGTACGCGATGCCGGTCCGGATTACGGCGACCGTCGTCTCGCGCCGCTTCAGCTCGATGATCTTTGCCCGCAGGTCGCCGCTGGGAGAGTGGTGCCTGCGGTCGTGCCAGGCCAGGGCGCGGCGCGCGACGAGCGCGCTCAGTCGCGAGACCGCCCAGGCGGCCGCGAAGAGGAGAATGATCGTGAGGACCTTGAGCATCCGTTACAAAGTCGGCTGTAATCCACCGTAGCTAAAGGGGTTGCGGTGTCACAAAAGACTTACAAAACGCCTCTGGCGAAGAAGCTCGGCGCGAAACCGGGCGCCGAAGTGGTCGTCTTCTTCACGACGCGCCGCGACGAGCTGGAGCGCCGCTTCGACCGGTTGAAGAAGACGCTCGCACCCGCGGACGGCCTCTGGGTCGCCTGGCCGAAGAAGGCGTCCAAGCTCGAGACCGACCTGGATTTCGCAGCTGTCCAGGAGATCGGCCTCGCGGCCGGGCTCGTCGACAACAAGAGCGCCGCGATCGACGAGGACTGGCAGGCCGTCCGCTTCGTCTATCGCAGACTCGACCGGCCCAGCTAGCATCGCCGGGGCCGGGTGAGCACCTTCAACCTCGAACGCCTCGACAACGGCCTGCGCATCCTGACCGCGCCGATGGAGTCGGCGCAGTCGGTGACGTGCGCGATCATGCTCGCGGCCGGCTCGCGCTACGAGACCGCCGACACGAACGGCATCGCGCACTTCGCCGAGCACATGTTCTTCAAAGGCACCGAGCGCCGCCCGACCGCGCGCGACATCTCGAAGGAGATCGACGCGATCGGCGGCGAGTTCAACGCCTTCACCGGCAAGGAGTACACGGGCTACTACGTCAAGTGCGCGGCGGAGTCGCGCGACGTCGCGCTCGACGTCCTCGTCGACATGCTGCGCAACTCGAAGTTCGATTCGGAGGAGATCGACCGCGAGAAGGGCGTGATCATCGAGGAGATGAACATGTACTACGACACGCCGCGCGACTTCATCTCCGGCGTGTACGAGGAGCTCCTCTACGGCGACCAGCCGCTCGGCTGGGACATCATCGGCCGCAAGGAGACGATCCGCAGCGCGACGCACGACACGTTCCGCTCGTACGTCGACCATTGGTACAAGCCGTCGCGAATGGTGGTCGGCATCGGCGGCAAGCTCGGCGAAGGCCTGCACGCGCGCATCGCGGAGCTGCTCGGGGATCTTCCCCAGGCCGAGACGGCCGAGCCGGAGGCCGCACGCGTGAGCCTCAACGGCACCGCGCAGGTGAAGGTCCATACGAAGGCTTCCGACCAGGCGCACATCTGCCTCGGCGTGCACAGCTACCCGCTCGAGCATCCGGACCGTTACGTGCTGCAGGTGCTCTCCGTGATCCTCGGCGGCGGCATGTCGTCACGGCTCTTCACCGAGGTGCGGGAACGGCGCGGTCTCGCCTACTACGTCTACGGCCTCAACCACAGCTACACGGACGCCGGCTCGCTCTACGCCCAAGCGGGCGTCGACATCAATCGCATCGACGACGCCGTCTCGACGATTGCGGCCGAGCTGAAGAAGATCGCCGAGGACGCAGTGCCGCAGGACGAGCTCGACAAGGCGAAGAGCTTCGCGAAGGGACGCTTCGTTCTCCAGCTGGAGACGTCCCAGGGGTTGATCATGTTCGGCCTGCGCCGCGAGGTGCTGGAGAGCCGAACGCCTGATCCCGAGGAGATCCTCGCGGAAATCGACAAGGTCACCGGCGAGGACGTGCAGCGCGTGGCCCGCGAGCTGATCGAGAATCGTGGCACCAACCTTGCCGTGATCGGTCCGTTCGACGATCCGGCGCGGTTCGAGAAGCTGCTCGCTTAGTCGAACGAAAGCTTTCGCTTTCGTTCGAGATTAGGTACGGCGCTTCGCGCGAACGCGCGCGGGCAAAGCCCGCGCGCTCCTGAGTCGGTCGGCGGTTGTTTCCTTCCGTGCGGACGCGCCAGTGCTTCGCGTTGGCGCGGCGCATCAGTTCGCCTCCTGTTAGTGCGGCTGCGCCCGCACTAACTTCCGGCTTTGGTGGGGACGCAGGTTGGGCGGCTGCCTACTGGGACCAGCTTCGCGGGCGAGTTGTAGAGCTACCGCGCAGCGAGGATCACGCGTCGGCCGAGACGGCGTGCGCGCTGCATGTCGAGGCCGGGCGCGTAGGTCAGCACGACCAGGATCTGAGGCCCGGTCGGCCAGTAGACGATCGCCGCGGTGTGCCTTGCGTCCTGGAGCCAGCCGTTCTTCTGTGCGATCGGCGTGCCGGGGCGAAGCCACGGTCGCAGGAGACCGACGTTGTTGCCGCTCGGCCGGGATGCGAGCAGCAGCGACAGCGCATACGCCGAACGCGATCGGTCGAGGCCTGAGCGGCGGAGCGCGTGCGCGTTCCCGAGCGCACCGGCGTGGAGCACATAGAGGATACGGCCGAGATCGTGCGCGGTCGTGACGCGTCCCGACACGCGCGGGGGCTGCTTCACCACGTCGAGCGAGTGCACGGGCCCCCGCGGAGCGCCGCCAGCAGCACGCCGAGCTTCACGGTCGACGCCGCCGGGAACTGCGCGTCGGAGTTCCAGCCGGCCGACCTCCCCGTGACGAGGTTGTGCGCCCAGATCGCGGCCCAGCCCGGGAACGCGCGGCCGAGCCCGGCGAACTGCGCCGACGCCGGTGCGTCGCGCGCACCCTCGGGAGCCGCCTTGTGCAGCGCCGGCAAGCGCACCAAAGGCGTGGGGCGGCGGCGCAGCCGCACCAGATCACCCGAAGCCGGACAGGCGTTCAGACGCCGAAGCCCGATCGTGGCCTGTCGGCGGCCGGCGCCTTCGAGGCGCGCCAAGTCCTGGTCGTAGCCCTCCGCTGCGCGGATCAGTCCGTGCGCGAGGAGGAGTGCAGCCCGCAGCCGACACTCGGGTTGGGCAACACGCAGCGCATAGACGGCCTCCTCGAGGTTGCGCCCGGCGTCGTAGCGGGCCTGCATGCCGTCAGGAGTGCGCGGTGAAACGATTGCGCGGCGCGCGGCCGCCAACGTGTCGTCGAACCGTCCATGCGCGCCGCCCGCGGCGGCGAGCGCGATGACGACGACGGCGGCGAGGCTAGTCCTCGCGCGTCTCGGTCGTCGCGCGCTCTTTGATCTCGTCAACGACGGTCGGATCCGCGAGCGTCGTCGTGTCGCCCAGCGCTCGGTTCTCCGCGACGTCGCGCAGAAGACGCCGCATGATCTTGCCGCTGCGCGTCTTCGGCAGCTCCGGGGTGAAGACGATGTTCGCCGGCTTGGCGATCGGGCCGATCTTCTTGCCGACGTGGGTGCGCAGCTCCTCGAGCATCTCGACCGAGCCCTCCTCGCCGCCTTTCAGCGTCACGTAGGCGACGATCGCCTGCCCGGTGCGCTCGTCCTTGCGGCCGCACACCGCTGCCTCGGCGACCCGCTGATGGTCGACGAGCGCGCTCTCGACCTCGATCGTCGAGATCCTGTGGCCGGAGACGTTCATGACGTCGTCCACGCGCCCGAGCAGCCAGAAGTCCCCGTCCTCGTCGATGCGCGCGCCGTCGCCGGCGAAGTAGGCGTCCTCGTACTTCGACCAGTACGTCTCGCGGTAACGCTGGTCGTCCTTGTGGATCCCGCGCAGCATGGCCGGCCACGGCCGCTTGAGCACGAGATAGCCCCCGCCGCCCGGCCCGACCTCTTCACCCGACTCGCTGTAAACCGCCGCGTCCACGCCCGGGAACGGCTTCGTCGCCGAGCCCGGCTTCAGGGTCGTGATGCCCGGCAGCGGCGTGATCAGGATCATTCCCGTCTCCGTCTGCCACCACGTGTCGACGATCGGTGTCTTGTCGCCGCCGATGTGATCGCGGTACCAGACCCACGCTTCCGGATTGATCGGCTCGCCGACCGTTCCGAGCAGCCGCAGCGAGGAGAGGTCGTGCTTCTCGGCGTGCTCCGGGCCCCACTTCATGTGCGAGCGGATCGCGGTCGGCGCCGTGTAGAGGATGTCGACCTTGTAGCGCTCGATGATCGCCCACCAGCGTGACGGATCCGGATAGTTGGGAACGCCTTCGTACATAACGCCGGTCGTGCCGTTGCAGAGCGGCCCGTAGACGATGTAGCTGTGGCCTGTCACCCAGCCGACGTCGGCCGCGCACCAGTACACCGAGTCCGGCTTGACGTCGAAGATGTAGTGGTGCGTCGACGAGACGCCGACGAGGTAGCCGGCGGTCGTGTGCACGATCCCCTTCGGCTTCGCGGTCGTACCCGACGTGTAGAGGAGATAGAGCAAGTCCTCGGAGTCCATCGGCTCGCAGAGACAGGAGTCCGGGTCGTCGCTCTTCCCCTCGACGATCTCGTGCCACCACACATCGCGCGCCGCGTCGAACTGAACGTCGTCGCCCGTGCGGCGAAGAACGACGACCTGCTTGACGGACGGTGAGTCCGCCACGGCCTCGTCCGCGTTCCGCTTCAAGGGCACCTTCTTCCCGGCGCGCCAGCCTTCGTCCTGTGTGATCAACAACTCGCACTCCATGTCGTTCAGCCGGCCGGACAGCGAATCGGCGGAGAAGCCCCCGAAGACGACCGTGTGCGGCGCGCCGAGGCGCGCGCACGCGAGCATCGCGACGGCGATCTCCGGAACCATGCCCATGTAGATGCCGACCGGCGTGCCCTTCTTCACGCCGAGCTCCTTCAGCGCATTGGCAAGCTGGACGACGTCGCGCTGCAGATCGGCGAACGTGATCGTGCGGCGCTCGTCCTCGGGCTCGCCCTCCCAGTAGTACGCGACCTTGCCGCCCTCGCCCGCGGCGACGTGCCGGTCGACGCAGTTGAAGCAGACGTTCAGCTTCCCGCCGAGGTACCACTGCGCGTACGGCGTCTCCCACTCGTACAGCTTCGAGAACGGCTCGAACCACGTGACGCGGTTGCGGCCCTCGTTCTCCCAGAAGTCCTCCCACGGGCGGTCGTAGATCTCCGGCTGCGCGTTCGCCTGGCGTGCGAGCCCCGCGTCGGGCGCGTAGCGCCGCTCCTCGAGGAGCATCGTGTCGATGGTCGCGGAATGGAGTTTGGTCTCGTCGTTCATCTCGCTCGCGTGTCCTCTGGGGGAACCTCCCGGTTCCCCCAGACCCCCTCCACTGGTCCGCTTTTGCGGACGGTGACTCCGGTCGCTCACGCTCCCTCGGTCACGGAGTGAGATCGTAGGGGTACTTCGTGATCACCTCGTGCCCGTCCTCGGTGACGACGACGATGTCCTCGAGCCGGACGCCGCCGTAACCTGAGCGATAGAGACCCGGCTCGATCGTGATTACGTCGCCCGCCACGAGTTCCTGTCCCGTGCGTCCCATGTACGGCAGCTCGTGCACCTCGAGCCCGACTCCGTGGCCGAGGGAGTGGAAGAAGCCGTCCTCGAGCACCTCGCCGGGCTCCTTGTTCAGCTGCGTCTTGTAGCCCGCTTGTTGGAAGTGCTCGCAGACTTCGCGGAAGAGCGCGTTGCCGTTCACGCCGGGCTTGACCCCTGCGGTCGAGCTCTCGAGCGCCTCCTTGACGAGCTTGTACCACTCCTGCACCTCGTCGGAGGGCTTCCCGACGACGTAGGTGCGCGTCATATCGGAGTAGCAGCCGGTCGCCTTGTCGCGGGGGAAGAGGTCGAAGACGATCGGCTCGTTGGGCGCAATCTGTCCCGAGCCCTGGTTGTGTCCGACGGCGGTCTGTGCGCCGTGCGAGACGATCATGTCGCTGCCCTCGACCTCGTGGTCGGCGAAGACGTCCTCGATCACGCGCTTGATCCGCTCGCACGTCAGCGGCTCGCCGCCGACCTCGAGGCCGGCGCCGTTCGGCTGCGCCTGGCGCAGCAGCTCGCGCGCGGCGTCGAGCGCTGCCTCGCAGGCGCGCTGCGCACGGCGGATGCCCTGCAGCTCGGTCTCGTTCTTCGAGCGGCGGCGGTTGTCGAAGAGGTCGCGGTCGACGACGACCTCGATCCCGTTCGCGCGCAGATGGTCCGCGTGTGCGACCGGGAACGTCGGCGGCACCGTCGCCTGTTCGATGCCGAGCTCGCGGCACGCGCGTAGGGCGACCTCGAGCTCGATCTCCCAGGCCTGCATGCCTTGCGCGAACAGCTTGTCCGTCCCGAGCTGCTCGAGCGGGACGATCTCCAGCTCCGGCGCGTCCTCCCGCACGCGCGGGATCTCGAGTGAGTGCAGGATCACCACACGGCGCTCGCCCTCCTCGGCGTAGAGGAACGCGTCGGGAATCGGCACCGGCACCTCGTGGCGCAGCTCCGGCGAGCGCATGGTGTCGCCGTAGATCAGGAGGTCTGGCACGGCACGATCCTAACGAGGCGTAGCCCGGGGGCTCGCACTTAGACTCCAAAGCGTGGACGACCCGCTGCAGCGTGCCCAGATGCTGATGGCGCAGTGGGACGACAAGCTTCGCCGCGAGCTCCCCGACGGCGCCGAGATCTTCGACGCCCACACCCACCTCGGCACCGACATCGACGGCATGGTAGGCGTCTACGACGACCTGATCCGCGGGATGGACAAGTACGGGATCTCGCGCTGCTTCATGTTCTGCCTCGACGAGCCGGACCGGCACCCAGGATTCCGCGCCGGCAACGACCGCACGCTCGCCTTCGCCGAGCGCTCCGAGGGGCGGTTGATCCCCTTCGTCCGCCTCGACCTCTCGGAGGACCCGATCGAGGAGGCGACGCGGTGCCTCGATCTCGGCGCGCGCGGGATCAAGCTCCATCCGCGCGCCCAGAAGTTCCTGCTCAACGACGAGCGCCTGTCGCCGATCTTCGAGCTCGCGGCCGAGCGGAGCGTTCCGGTCCTGATCCACGGCGGCCGCGGCCTGCCGCCGATCGCCGACGACCTCGGCCGCGTCGTCGACCGCTATCCGAAGGCGCAGCTGATCGTCGCCCATGCCGGCATCGCCGACCTGGCCGCGCTCGCGGACCGGCTCGGCGGCAAGCCCGGAGTCTTCTTCGACACGTCCGTCTGGAGCCCGCTCGACCTGCTCGGCCTCTACCGGCTCGTCGGCCCGGAGCAGGTCGTGTACGCGTCGGACTATCCCTACGGGCAGCAGCCCGCCTCGCTGCTGATCGCCCTGCGCACCGCGCGGCTCGCGCAGCTGACCGAGGATGAGGTCCGCGGCGTGCTCGCGGGCAACGCGAACCGCGTCGCAGCGGGCGAGCCGCCGCTCGAGCCTTCCGCTCCGAAGGGCATCGACACCTTCCAGCAGCCGATGGCCCTCGCGCGCATCCACCAGTACCTCTCGATGGCGACTCCGCTGCTCTGGACGCGCCAGCCGGACCGCGTCGGCGTGCTCGGGCTGGCTCTCAATGCAACGCACGACCGCTCCAACGGGCATCGCGACGAGCTCGAGCAGATCCGCGAGCTCCTGATCGCAGCGCAGGCGATGTGGCGTGCGCTCCCCGAGGAGGGGGACGAGCAGGACCGCATGGCGCACACCCGCGCCACCTTCCGGCTCATCCACCTCGCCGACATCGTGGCGGTGACCACTCCTGCCTGAGCTCCGCATCAACGGCGAGACATACGAGGTCGACGCGCGGGTCGGCCGCTCACTCGCGCAAGTCCTGCGCGAGGATCTCGGCCTGACCGGCACCAAGGTCGCCTGCGGCGAAGGCCACTGCGGCGCGTGCACCGTCCTGCTCGACGGCGTGCCGACGCTGTCGTGCATCACGCTCGTCCATACCGTCGACGGACGCAGCGTGACCACGATCGAGGGCCTGCGCGACCATCCGCTGGTGCATGCCTTCGTGCGCGCCGACGCCGTCCAGTGCGGCTTCTGCACGCCGGGGCAGATCGTCTCGGCCGCCGCGCTCGTCGAGGCGAACCCGACCCCGTCGCAGGACGAGATTCGACATGCGATGTCGGGGAATCTCTGCCGCTGCGGCACCTATCCGAGGATCGAGGAGGCAATTAGCACTTGGCGAGACTGATCCGCACCGAAAAGGAAGTCGAAGGCCGCTACGAGGACGTCTGGATCGTGGTCGAGGAGGACGCGCTCGAACAGTGGCCGGAGGGACCGCTGACGACCGTCGGCCGCGAGGTGCCGCGCGTGGACGGGCTCGACCGTGCCCGGGGGCAGGTTCTTTACACCGCGGACCTGCAACTGCCGGGGATGCTGCACACCGCCGTGCTGCGCAGCCCCTACGCGCGCGCGTGTGTAACAAGGATCAACCTCGATGCCGCGCGTGCCGCCCGCGGCGTCCGCGCCGTGCTCGGCCCGAACGAGCTGGAGGTGCTCAAAGAGGACCCGGGCTACGTCGGCCAGGCCGTCGCCGCAGTGGCGGCGGAGACGTTCGGGCAGGCGCAGGCCGCGCTGGAGCAGCTGGACGTGGACTGGGAGGTGCTCGAGCCGCTGCTCGATCCGGACGAGGCGGTGCGTCAGGAGTCCTTCGTCTCCGAGGTCAAGGACTACGAGCGCGGTGACTTCGAGCGCGGCATCGCCGAGGCCGACGTCGTCGTCGAAGCCGAGTACCGCACGCAGGTCGTCCTGCACAACTCGATGGAGACGCACCAGGCCGTCTGCCACTGGGAGGACGACGGCATCACCGTCTACATCTCGACGCAGTACATCTGGGGCATCCGCGAGTCCATGGCCGAGCAGCTCGGCCTGCCGCCGGACAAGGTGCGCGTCGTCTGCCACGCGATGGGCGGCGGCTTCGGCTCGAAGAACGGGCCGGGCGACTACACGCCGATCGCGGCGGAGCTCGCCAAACGCACGGGCCGGCCGGTCAAGTGTGCGCTGACCCGGCGCGAGGAGAACATCGCAGCCGGCAACCGCAACGCGACGATCCAGCGTCTCACGGCAGCCGCCAAGTCGGACGGGACGCTTGTCGCCCTCGGCGGCGAGTTCATCAACGCCATCGGCCTCTCCGGCTGGTCGGCGACGACCGAAGGCCCGATGATGATGCTCTACGCGTGCGACAACGTGCGCACGGTGCAGTACCCGGCGAAGCTGAACCTGCCGCCGATGGCGGCCTTCCGCGCGCCGGGGTTCGTCGAGGGGACGTTCGCGCTCGAGTGCCTGCTCGACGAGCTCGCCGGCAAGCTCGACATCGATCCGCTCGAGCTGCGCCGCCGGAACTACGCGAGCTCGGACCGCGTCGACGACCGTCCCTTCTCGTCGAAGAACCTCGATGAGTGCTACCGCCGCGCCGAGCCGCACTGGGCGAAACGGGACGAGGTACGCGCACGCAGCGCGGGACCGTGGAAGCACGGGATCGGGCTCGCCTCGCAGATCTGGTACGGCGGGGGCGGCCCGCCCTCGTACGCGTGGATCCGCGTCGGCGCGGATGGACGCGCACAGGTCGTGACGGCGATGCAGGACATCGGCACGGGCACGCGCACCGCAATGGCGCAGATCGCGGCCGAGGAGCTCGGCATTCCGCTCGAACACGTCCAGGTGTCGCTCGGGGACTCCGCGCGGGGACCCTTCGCCTCGATCTCGGCCGGGTCTTCGACCGTTCCGTCGATGGGCCCCGCCGTGCGGTCGGCCGCGGCCGATGCGAAGCGCCAGCTGCTCGAGATCGCTGCGCAGCGGTTCCACCTGGAGGAGCGCGTGCTCGACCTCGAGGACGGCCAGATCGTCTCGAGCGACGGCAGCTCCTGGCCTCTGACGGAGATCACGGGCCTGCTCGAGGACGGCCAGATCCTCGGCAAGGGCGCACGCGGGCCGAACCCCGCCGGCATGCAGGTGCTCACGTTCGGCGTGCAGGTCGCCGAAGTCGCGGTGGACGTCGAGACCGGCGAGGTGCGCGTCGACAAGATCGTCGCCATCCACGACGTCGGGCGCGTCATCAACCGGCTCGGCGCCTCGAGCCAGGTCGAGGGGGGAATCATCCAGGGCATCGGGCACACGCTCTCGGAGGAGCGCATCGTCGACCCGGCAACGGGCTCGATCCTCACGCGCACGCTCGACGCCTACAAGCTGCCGACGATCGCCGACGTCCCCGAGATCGTCAGCGAGCTGGTCGACATCCCGGACCCGCACCTGACCAATCTCGGCTCGAAAGGGCTGGGCGAGCCGCCGATCATCCCAACCGCCGCGGCGATCGCGAACGCGATCCGCGATGCGACGGGCGCGGACGTCCGGTCGCTGCCGATCAGCCGGGAAGAGATGTTGCGCGCCCTGCGTGAGGCCGAGGCGCGGGAGAAGGAGCGCCGTGGAGCTCCTGCGGCCGTCTAGCACCGACGAGGCGACCGCGGCCCTCGGCAACGGCTCGGTCGCGCTCGCCGGCGGGACGGAGCTCGTGCCCCTGCTGCGGGACGGGCTCGTTCGGGCGGACACGCTCGTGCAGCTCGCCGAAGCAGTGCCGCGCGGGATCGACGGCACGCGCATCGGAGGGGGAACGACGCTCGCCGAGCTCGAGGTCGACCCGCAGATCCCGCAGGCGCTGCGCGAGGCCTGCTCCCTCGCAGCGTCGCCACAGCTCAGGTCGATGGGCACGATCGGCGGCAACCTTCTGCAGGCGACGCGGTGCTGGTACTGGCGGCTCGGGTTCGACTGCTGGCTGCACGGCGGCGAGCGCTGCTTCGCGAAGGACGGAGCGCACCGTGAGCACGCGATCTTCGGCAACGAGCTCTGCGCCTCGGCCCATCCATCCGACGTCGCGGCCGCGCTGGTCGCGCTCGGCGCCACGCTACGGACGACCCGGCGGGAGCTTCCGGTCGCCGACCTCTACCGGCTGCCGACTGCGGACGACCGCAGCACCACGAACCTCGCGCGGGACGAGCTGATCCTCGAGCTCGACGTGCCGGCGCCACAGGCGTCGACGTACCTCAAGGCAATGGACCGTCGGAAATGGGCCTTCCCGCTCGTCGGCGTCGCCGCCGCGCGGTCGGCCACGGGGATTCAGATCGCGCTCGCCGGTGTAGCTCCGATTCCCTGGACGCTCGGCGCAGCCGAGGCACTGGACACCGCCACGCCTCTGCCCGGCACGGCCTACAAGGTCGAGATCGCGCGCGCGCTCGTCCGGCGCGCCGTCGAAGGGATGAACGACCAAGAGCAATAGGATCCCGCCCGCGAAGGAGGTACTGACCCGCGTTCGCACGCGCCGCGCGGAACACCGGCTTGCCGCTCGCGATGCTGGTCGACGTAACGTCCTTGTGGCGCGAGCTGCGCGGCTGTCGCTGATTCTCGGGGTGCTCGCGCTCGCCGCGTGCGGCGGCGGAGGCGTGAAGGCGACGACGGAGACGGAGCAGGCGCGGTGCCCGACGACGGGCGCCAAGGTCACCTTCCCGCTGCTCGACCCGAAGCGTCCCCACACCGTCGACGTACTGACCAACCTCGGCCGCTTTGACATCCGCCTCGATGTCGAGGACTCCCCCTGCGTGACGTCCTCGTTCGCGGCGCTCGTCCGGAAACGGTTCTTCGACGGGACGATCTTCCACCGGATCGTGCCCGGCTTCGTGATCCAGGGCGGCGATCCGACGGGAACGGGCACGGGGGGCCCGGGGTACACCGTCGTCGACGTCCCGCCCGCGAACTCCCTCTACACGGAGGGGGTCGTGGCCATGGCGAAGTCGTCGACGGAACCTCGCGGCGCGGCCGGGAGCCAGTTCTTCGTCGTCACGGCCTCGGACGCCGGGCTGCCGCCCGACTACGCGATCCTCGGCGTCGTCACGAAAGGCCTGAAGGTCGTGGAGCGCATCGGTCGCCTGGGCAACCGCGTGACGGAGAAGCCGACGCGTCGGGTCGTCGTGCTGCGCATGACTCTCGTCTCGTGAGCGAAAGCTTCGCTTTCGTTCACGGAGTGGGTTTCACGCTTCGCGGAAACGCGCGCGGGCCCAGCCCGCGCGCTCCTTGCTGGTCGGCGATTTCTTCTCGTCCGTGCGGCCGTTCCGCTTGGCAATGGTGTCCAAATCCGAGGGTCTGACCCCTTGGCGTCAGACCCCAGCCTCTCGGTAGGTCGTAGCCTCGGCTTGTGATCTCTGCTGTTGTTCTCGCGGCGGGCGCGTCGACGCGCTTTGGCTCGCCGAAGCAGGCCGTGTTGCTCGAGCCGATCGTGCAGCGTGTCCGCGAGAGCCGCGAGGTGGGCGAGGTCGTGGTCGTCCTCGGAGCGCACAAGGTGGAGACGAGCGCGCGTACCGTTCACTGCCCCGAGTGGGAGCGCGGGCCGGGTGCGTCCCTCCGCTGCGGGCTAGCCGCGCTCGGCGAGGAGGTAGAAGCCGCCGTCGTCGTCCTAGGTGACGGGCCGGGGATCGATCCGAGGGCGATCGACCGTATCGTCGCCGCGTGGCGCGCCGGCGCCGGCGAGCCCCTGGCGGCGACCTACGGCGGCGTCCGGCTCCATCCCCTGCTGCTCTCGCGCAACGTGTGGGGGGACGTGCCCGATGCCGGCCTGCGTGCCCTGCCGGCCGAGCTGGTGCCCTGCGACGACCTCAGCGCTCCAGGCGACGTCGATTTCGCCGATGACACCAGTGAGGTCTGATGAGAGTTCATTTGGAGCTGCCGAGAGAGCCTTTGTTCAACGGTCGGCCACGCGGAGCGAGGCCGACCTCTCATCGGCGCGGACAAGCGGCGCCGTGGACGTGAAGGTGGCAGCGCCGAGGAGCAGAATGACTACGGGCATGGAGCTCGTTGAGCCGCTCGAGCCGAATGGCGAAGAATCCGCGCTCGCACGCGCGCGGCTGCATCGCCAGCTGACCGTCGAGGAGACGGCTCGGCGCGCCGGAATCTCCGTCGAGCAGGTGCGCTGGCTCGAGGAGGGGCGCGTGTACCGCTTCGCGCGACCGGACGATGCGCTGGCGGCGACGCTGCTGTACGCGAGCGCGCTCGGAATCGACAACCGGGAAGCGCGCGAGCTCGCAGGTCTACCGGTGCCGGCGCTGCCGGTCGAGCACAATCCGCTCCCTCGCCTGGTCGTAATCGGAGCGGTCGTGATCGCCCTCGTCGTCTTCGCGACGCTGCTCGTCGTGCCCCGCTCGGGCGGCAAGCATGCGACGGGCGGGGCCGACGCGATCCTGCCGCCGCCGTGGCGCATCCCGGTGACCGTCCTGAACGGGAGCGGCGACATCAACTACACGCGGCAGGTGGCGAGCCACATCGGAGCCTTCGGCTACACGATCAAGAAGGTCGGCCGCGCGTCGAGCTTCGCGTATCCGCAGACGGCGGTGTACTTCCCGCCGCGTTGCGAGGGCGTCGCGCTACGACTGGCGAAACAGCTCGGCGTCGCGACGAAGCCTCTCCCCGGCGGAACCGGCACGTGCCAGCTGTTCGTGATCGTCGGCCCAGCGCGCGGCCCGGGCGAATAAGCGCGGGACGTGGCTAACTGGGAGCGTCGTGCAGTGTTGCGCGCGCAGACTCGCTCACTGCGTTGGCGCCTTAGCACGACTATCGCCGAAGCGCTCGCCTGTTTCGCACTCGGCTTGTGGGTGTCTGCTTTCTTCTGGATCCTTGGAGCGCTGCTCCTCCTGTCGAACGTCGTCTGGGTAGTCGGCGGCTACTCGGGTCAACGGACCACAAAGCAGCCGGCCGAGCCTGACTTACTCACGACCGAGGAGGTTGCCCGCGTTATCGGGATCAAGGAGGCTTGGGTCGCGATGCTTGTCCAAAGACACGACCTTCCATACGTCAAGATCAAGCCGGGTTCTCCGACCGCCACCGAATGGGGTTATCAATTTCGTCGTGGGGATGTTGAGACGTGGCTGCGCCGGATGGACGACAACGAACGCAAGCGGGTACTCCCGGACGCTGAACTGCTTTGACCAGCACGGACATAGAGGCCGAAGCGTAAGGCTCGCGTAGCGGCCTTACGCGCAGGCGGACTGATGCGACGCAGCGACGCGAAGCATCGCTGCGCCGCACGACGGGCGCACTCGCCAACCCTCAAGAAGCGCGCGGGCCGAGCCCGCGCGCGTTACCCGCGAAGCGGCGTACCTTCAGTAGTCGGGCGCAAGCCCGACTACTGAAGCGGCGTCCGGAGGTCGAGGAGCTTTTGCTTCAGCTCGACCGGAACCGGCTCGGCCGCGACGGCCTGCCGGACGAAGACGCGGAGCGTCTCCTCGAAGCGGTAGCGCTTGCGGCAGTACGCGCACTCGTCGAGATGAGCCTCGGCCTCAGCGCGCTCGGCGTCCGTGAGCACGCGATCCATGTACTGCTGCATGACCTCTTCGCAGTGCGCACATGGGTCGTACCCGTTCACGACGCTTCGCCTCCCACCGTCGCTTCGGCCATGGCCTGCTTCAGGATACGCCGACCGCGGTGCAAACGCGACATCACGGTCCCGATCGGGATGTCGAGGATCTGGGCCGCATCCGCGTAGGTGAAGTCCCCGATGTCGACGAGCACGACGACGTCACGGAAGTCATGCGGCACCTCGGAGAGGGCGGCAACGACGTCATTCTGAGAGAGGCGCTCGACGACATGCTCTTCGTCGGTGGCGCCGTCGGTCGAAGCCTCGAGCTTGTTGTACAGGAAGTAGTCGCCTTCCTCGAGCGGCTGCATGTCGGGCGAGCGCTGCTGCCGGCGCCCCCGGTCGATGTTCAGGTTCGTGAGGATGCGCAACAGCCAGGCGCGGAGGTTGGTGCCGGGCTGGAAGGAGCGCCAGCTGCGGAAGGCCCGGGCGTACGTTTCCTGCATCAGGTCTTCGGCCTCCTCGCGCGAGCCGACGAGGTGGCGGGCGACTCGATAGACCTGATCCGATAGAGCAAGAGCATCCTCCTCGAAGCGCACGCGATCGCGGGCATCCGTTGCCAGTCTCCGAGCGTCGGGCTCCCGGGTCGTCTCGCTCATCCGGGCCACCCTAGCAAGGTGTTCTCGGCATAAACGTCCGGTTATCCACACTCATTCCGGGCACAGAAAGAGGCGAGCGAGCCGTGCCGCTAGAGCTCGCGGAACCCACCGCGCGCCATTGCTTCGAGCAGCGCCTCGCGCGAGGTGCGCTCGTCGTCCCAGCTGAGCGAAACCTGGCCCATCAGGTTCGCGTTCGCCGCCTCGAGACCCTCGTGGCCTTCGAGCGCCTTCGCAAGCCGCAGCACGCAGCGCTCGCAGCGAACGCCGCTCACCTGAATCGTCTCCTCTCGCAGCACGACCGTCAGGCTATCGACCGCTCGACGAGATCCGCAGTTGCAGCTTCCGGCCCCTCGAACTCCAGCTGGCGGTCGCCCTCGCAGGTCGCCGGATCGAGCCCCGCGTCGTGGCCGATGAGCTCGACGAGCTCGCGGTAGAGATCGGGCGCGGCGACGGCGCCGGAGTCCAGCGGATGGATCAACTGCGCACGCGGGCCGTAACGGGAGGCGGCCCAGCGGTTCTGCTCGTAGATCGCCCTCGACAGCGGCTTGCGCGCCGGCTCCTGCAGTGCCCAGCGGCAGAGCGCGTGCATCAGCTCGACGAACCGCGACGTCCTGTCGAGCGCCGTCGGCTGGTCGGGCGCCCGGATCTCGAGGGTGCCGAACCGCGGATGCGGCCGGACGTCCCAGTGCAGGGCCATGTAGCCGCTCGCCACTCCCGAGCGGACGAACGTGTCGACGAGCTCCTCCCAGTCGCCCCAGGAGGCGAAATGCGGCGGCGCGCCACGCCGTGGCAGCAAGCCGAGGATCTCCGCGCGCGTGGACATCAGCCCGGTGCGCTGCCCTTCGAACCACGGCGAGTTCGCCGACAGCGCGAGCACGAGCGGCAACCAGGGCAACACGAGCTCGAGGACACGCAGGCACGAGTCCGCGTCCGGCATGCCGACGTGCACGTGTAGCCCGCTCACTCCCTGGCGTCGCGCAGTCGGGCCGGCGTAGGCGACGAACTTCTCATAGTGCGGTTCGTCCACGATCGGCTGATCTGACGCGGTATCGAACGGATGCGAGCCGGCGCCGGCGATCACGCAGCCGAGGCGCTCGGCAGCCTCGATCGTGGTGCTGCGCAGTCCGCGCAGGACCGAGGTCGCATCCGCGGGCGAGTCGCAGACGTCCGTGTTGAGCTCGATCACCGATTGGAAGAGCTCCGTCTTCACGGTCCCGCGCTCCGGTGTGACCGACGGGATCAGCTCGGTGCTCACCGGCCTCTGGGCGAGCGTCTCCGCGTCGAGGATCATCAACTCCTCCTCGACCCCCAGCGTCAAGGTGCGGCCGAAATGTTGCTCGATCACCGCGCGCGGACGCCGTGGACGGGGCCGCCCGCCGCCTCCCACGCGTAGTACGAGGCGCTCGGGCCGTACTCGGTCGCGTACTCCTCGATGCGTGGATTGCGCCCGACCTCCTTCGCGCGCTGCGCGTGATGAAGGAGATTCGGGTCGTCGCGTTGCTCCCAGACGAGGATCAGGTGGGCCGCCGTCATGAACTCCGCCACGAAGTCGCATCCGCTCGCCGGGCACGGGAACGGATCGGTGCGGACGCAGAACCAGCCGCTGTGGTCGCGGCTCTCGTCGTCCGGCCAGAGCTCCTCCACCTCCCAGAACTCTTGATCGGCCACGACGATTCGGCCCGGCTCGATCCGGCCCTGCTCCACCCGCCTCAGGCTACCTACCCGTCAGAAATCTCCGCGATCGGGCACTCTAGGACCGGGTCCGGGTAGTCCGGTCCGCAGCCGCAGTCGGGTCGGACGTGGGCGCGTCTAGCCGCGCCCGCCCGGGCCCTTGAGCTCGCCTGCGACGAGCTCAAGGGAAGACGGTCGCGCCGGCAAGCCGGCACGACCTCTCTGGTCGGGCGTCGCAAGCGCGCCCTTGTAACAGAGGGACCAGCGTGCAACACCTAGTGTGAGCACGTCTCGTTCACGAGCCTCGCGCTCGTCGCCGCGGTCGCCTTCGCCGCGCCGCTCGCGCTGGGTCTCGTCCCTTCGTTCCGTCTACCGGCGGTCGTGCTCGAGATCATGCTCGGCATCGTCGTCGGCGCGGTGCTCGGTGCCGATCTTCCTCGCGGCGCTGCTCGCCGCGCGAGGCCTCCCGGCGTTGCTCTATCGCCGGACGCTGGGCACACGCAGGACGATCGCGGCGGCGTTGTTGCAGTCGACGTCGCTGAGCTTCCTCGTCGTCGCGGGACAGATCGGGATGGAGCTCGGCCTGATCAGTGCCGCGACCGGCGCTGCGCTCGTTGCCGCAGGGCTCGGCTCGGTGTTGTTCTTCCCGCTGGCCGCACTGACGCTCGTGCGGGAGCGGTCAGCCCGGCCCGCCGTGCTCGAGCCCGAGCCGCTCGGCTAGCCAGGCCGCCTGTACGAGCCGCTCCTCCTCGTACGCGGCAGGCCCATCGCGCTGCTCGGCGGCGCGTGCCGCAGCGAAGCCGGCGATCGGGATCCGCCGCGAAGCGACAAACCGTTCGACGTCGGCGACGTAGCCGCCCAGCACGGGCAGAAACCCCACCCGCTCGCGGGTGCGCTTGACGCAAAAGCGGCCGAAGTCGTGCGCGGCGGCCTCGTTCCAGGCCTCGATGCGGCGCGTGAGGCGACCGCGCGGCGCGACGACCTTGCGCTCGCGCTCGAGCACGTCGCCCGCCAGCTCGATCTCCCAAAGCTCGCGCCCGAGCCAGACCGGCAGGTCGCGCACACGGCAGGCGTGGATGCCCTCCAGACAGGGATCGACACCTCCAGCGTCGACCCACTCGCCAGCCGGCCAGCGGAAGCCCGTGAACGGACCGACCGCACCCTCGTCGAGAAACTTGTAGGCGATCACGCCGGCCGCCACTCCCGGAACGCCTCGAGCAGAAGCTCCTCCAGCTCGGCCGGGAGCGCCGCGAGCTCGACCCGGCCCGCGGCCGCGATCGTGGTGCTCATCTGCTCGAGATAGGTGCTGCAGCCGTCGCAGAACACGAGGTGCTCCTCGAAGCGCTCACGGTCGGCCGGTGCCAGCGCGTGGTCGAGATACGCCGTCACCAGCTCGACGATGTCCTGACAGGCGAGTTCTCGGTCCAGCCTCATCTCATGTACTCCTCGAGGGCGCTCCGCACCTTCGACCGGGCGCGGTGGAGAAGCACCCTTTGATTTGTCTCCGTCAAGTCCAAGGCGTTACGAACCTCCTCGGACGTGAATCCCTGCACGTCGCGCAGCGTGATCACGGCGCGCTGCGCCGGCGGCAGCCTGTCGATCTCGCGCGCAATCACCTCCATCGCCTCGGCCCCGAGCACGTGGCCCTCGGGCGGCACGGCCCAATGGCCCGGAAAGCGCTCGCCGGGCCCGAGGAAACGGTCCGGATCGACGGACGCCTCCTCGTCGTCGCCGAGGGACGAGAAAGGAACGCTGCGCGCCTCCCGCACGCCGCGGGTCTTCGCCGTGTTCGCGACGATCCGGAACAGCCAGGTCTTCAGCGACGAGCGGCCCTCGAACCGTCCGATGCCCTTGAGCACGCCGAGCCACGCCTCCTGCACGACCTCCTCCGCCACCGCGCGACTCGACACGTACATCTGCGCGACGCGCAGCATCGAGGCGCCGTACTCACGCATCAGCGCGGCGAAAGCGGCCTCGTCCCCGGCGCGGAGGCCCTCGACGAGCCGCGCGTCGTCCGGCGACAGCAGCTGTTCCATCATGCGACTGTAACGCCGGCCTTGAACGACGAGACAGACCAGCCATGAAGGCAGTTGCCGTCAATCCGGGAAAGCCCGGCTCGATTCACCTCGAGGATGTCCCGGAGCCGTCGGTCGACGACGTCCCGGGGGGCCGCGGCGTCCTCGTGAAGGTGCTCCGCGTCGGAGTCGACGGCACGGACAAGGAGATCAACGCGGCCGAATACGGCGCCGCTCCCCCGGGCGACGATTTCCTGATCATCGGCCACGAGAACTTCGGCGTGGTCGAGGAGGTCGGCCCGAACGTGCCCGACACGATCCGTCCCGGTACGTTCGTGGTCGCCAGCGTGCGGCGGCCTGGCGCAAGTCTCTACGGCGCGATCGGCCTGCAGGACTTCACGACCGACGACGTCTACTACGAGCGCGGGATCAACCTGCTGCACGGCTACCTGACCGAGCACTACGTCGAGGACGCGGAGTTCGTCTTCCCGCTGCCGGCGTCGCTTCGCGAAGTCGGCGTCTTGCTCGAGCCGACGACGGTCGCCGAGAAGGGGATCAACCACGCCTACGAGATCCAGCGGCGCCTGAAAATCTGGCAGCCGCGCCGCGCCGCGATTCTCGGCTCAGGGACGATCGGCCTGCTGATGGCGCTGGCGGCGCGGCTGCGAGGTCTCGAGCTGACGGTCTTCTCGCTGCCGCAGAAGCCGTACCGCAACGCCGATCTGGTCGAGGAGCTCGGCGGCGTCTACATGTCGTCCGCGAAGGCGACGCTCGCGGAGGTGAGTGACGAGCGCGGGCCGTTCGACCTGATCATGGACGCGACCGGCTTCAGTCCGATCGTCTGGGAGGCGGCCGAGCTGCTCGGGAAGAACGGCGTCCTCGTCCTCTCCTCGATCACCGGCGGCGACCGGAAGGTCGAGATCAACTCGGACCGCATCAACCAGAGCTTCGTGCTCGGAAACAAGGTCATGGTCGGGACCGTGAACGCGTCGCCGGCCGACTTCCGCAGCGGCGTCGACGACCTGATCAAGGCGGAGGCGGTCTTCCCCGGCTGGCTCGGCAAGCTGTTGACCACCCCCATCGAGGGGCTCGACAACTACGGGCAGATGATCGAGGCGCTCACGCATGATCGCGCCGCGATCAAGGTCTTCGTCGAGGTCGACGGGACCGGCTGATGCGGATCATCGACGTCAGCGTTCCGATCCGTCCCGGCATGATCACGTACCCGGGCGACCCGACCGTCGAGCTGGAACGCGTCAGCGCGATCGCCGACGGCGCCCTCGCGAACGTCAGCCGGCTCCAGTTCGGAGTCCACACCGGCACGCACGTCGACGCACCCCTGCACTTCCTCGACGGCGCCGCCGCCACGGAGGAGCTGCCCCTCGAGGTGCTCGTCGGAGACTGCGTCGTCGTCGAAGGGATCCGCGTGCCGGATCGCGCTGAGCGAGTGCTGTTCAAGACGCCGAATTCCGAGCTGTGGGCGCGGGATACCTTCGTCGAAGACTTCAGCTCGCTCGACGAGGCGACGGCGCGCGCTGTCGTGGCGAAGGGGATTCGCCTCGTCGGCATCGACTACCTGTCGATCGGAGACGAGGCCGCGCACCGCGCGCTGCTCGGCGCAGGCGTCGTCGCGATCGAAGGCCTCGATCTTCGCGGCGTCGAGCCGGGCGAGTACCAGCTGGTCTGCGCCCCGCTGAAGCTCGTCGGCTCGGACGGCGCACCTGCGCGCGTCCTCCTCATCGCGAACGAAGGAGCAGCAGATGGCTAGGGACACGATCAGCATCCTCGACGGCTCGACCTTTCTCGTCAGCGACCTGCGCGGGGACATCGACGCGTCGCCCGACCAGGCGCATGGCTTCTTCTTCCGCGACACACGCTTCGTCTCGCGCTGGCTGCTCACTGCGAACGGCTCGCCGCTCAACGTGCTCTCCACCGATGAGAACCAGTACTTCACGGCGCAGTTTTTCCTTGTGCCGCCGGTGGGCACCGTCAACGACAACCCGACGGTCTCGATCATCCGCAAGCGCTCGATCGGCGACGGCTTCCACGAGGACGTGACCGTGATCAACCACGGCTCCGAGCCGATCGACGTCGAGCTCCGCCTCGAGGCAGCCGCCGACTTCGCCGACCTCTTCGAGGTCAAGGACGCGCTCACCAAGAAGGGAACGAGCTCTGCCCGCGTCGAAGGTGACACGCTCGTGCTCGCGTACGACCGAGACGACTTCCATCGCGAGACGCGCATCCGCGCGAGCCGCGACGCGAGCGCCGACGAGACAGGGCTGACGTTCCGCCTCCGCGTCCCGGCGCACGACGAGTGGAACACCTGCGTCTTCGTCCAGCCTGTCACCGAGAGCGCGAAGGAGATCAAATACCGCCACGACGACGAGGAGGCAAGGCCGAACATCGGCATGACCCTCGACGCGTTCCTCGCCGCGGCGCCGCAGCTCGAGACCGACTGGGATCCGCTCGAGCATATCTATGAGCGCAGCCTGATCGACCTCGCCGCGCTCCGGTTCGAGACGACGCTCTTCCCGGGGCAGCCGATGCCTGCGGCGGGCCTGCCGTGGTTCATGACGGTCTTCGGGCGCGACAGCCTGCTGACGAGCTTCCAGGCGCTGCCGTTCACTCCCGAGCTCGCGCAAACGACTCTGCGCGTGCTCGCGCGCTACCAGGCGCACGAGCTCGACGACTTCCGCGATGCCGAGCCGGGCAAGATCCTGCACGAGATCCGCTTCGGCGAGTTGACCCACTTCGACGAGCGGCCGCACTCGCCGTACTACGGGACGGCCGACGCAACGCCCCTGTTCCTCGTGCTGCTCGACGAGTACGAGCGCTGGACCGGCGACGCGGACCTCGTGCGCGAGCTCGAGCCGAACGCGCGCGCAGCTCTCGCCTGGGTCGACGAGCACGGCGACCGCGACGGCGACGGCTACGTCGAGTACGAGCGGCGCAACGTCGACACCGGTCTCGAGAACCAGTGCTGGAAGGACTCCTGGGACTCGATCCGCTTCGCGGACGGCACGATCGCGAAAGGGCCGATTGCCACCTGCGAGATCCAGGGCTACGTCTACGACGCGAAGATCCGGGCGGCGCGGCTCGCGCGGGAGATCTGGGACGACGAAGAGCTGGCGTCCCGGCTCGAGCGAGAGGCCGACGAGCTCCGCGAGCGCTTCAACCGCGACTACTGGCTCGAGGGACGCGGGTATTACGCGCTCGCGCTCGACGGGGAGAAGCGGCGGGTCGACAGCATCACGTCCAACGCGGGCCACCTGCTCTGGAGCGGAATCGTGCCCGAGGAGCGTGCCGCGCTCCTGGCCGAGCACCTCGTCGGCGCTGCACTCTTTTCCGGCTGGGGCGTGCGCACGATGGCGGACGGCGAGGGCGGCTACAACCCGATCCGGTACCACAACGGCACGGTCTGGCCGCACGACAACTCGCTGATCGCGCACGGGCTTGCCCGGTACGGCTTCCGGGCGGAGGCCGCGAAGATCTCGCTGGCGACGCTCGAGGCCGCAACGTTCTTCCGCTACCGGCTACCCGAGGTGTTTGCGGGGTACCGCCGCGGCCGCACGAGCTTTCCCGTCGAGTACCCGACCGCCTCGAGCCCGCAGGCCTGGGCGACCGGAACACCGTTGCTGCTGCTCCGGGTGTTGCTCGGGCTCGAGCCCGACGGCTCGACGGAACCGGTGCTGCCGACGCAAATTGGCCACATCGAACTGAGCGGTCTGCCGGGCCGCGCGAAGCAGAAGGAGGTCGTCGCATGACTGCCCACGACTACGACCTGATCGTTCTCGGCGCAGGTTCGGCCGCCCGCGACGGCGCCGGGAAGGCGTCGCGGGAGCACGGTGCGAGCGTGGCGCTCGTGGAGCGGACCCGCTGGGGCGGCTCATGCCCGAACGTCGCCTGCCGCCCGACCAAGGCATACCTGGTCGCCGCGGAGCTGATGCACGACGTGCGCGAACACGCGGCCGAGCGTGGCATCGACCTGCCGGCGCCGACGATCGACCTCGCGCGGACGCGCCGCTGGAAAAACTCGCTGCGGCGCGACCAGGACAGCTGGGTCGAGGTGCTGACTGAGGCCGGCTACGGCGTCTACCCGGGTGAGGCGACCTTCGTCGACGCGCAGACGATCCGCGTGGGCGACGACGAGCTGACGGCGGAGAAGGTCCTGATCGCCACCGGCGGGCGGACGGCGGTACCGCCAATTCCGGGAATCGACGAGGTCGACTGGATCGACCACGTGAGCGCGCTCGAGCTCGGGGAGGTCCCTCAAGCGCTGCTCGTGGTCGGCGCCGGGCCGGTGGGCCTGGAGTTCGCGCAGATCTTCGCCCGCTTCGGCTCAAGGATCACGGTTGTCAACCACGGATCACAGATCGCAGCCCGCGCCGACGAGGAGGCCGCAGCCGAGCTGCAGGCGGTCTTCGAGGCCGAAGGGATCGAAGTCGTCCTGAACGGCGACGTCGATTCGCTGTCCCGCAACGGCGACGCGATCGACGCGGTGGTCAAGGGTCGAACGCTGCAGGTGTCGCATGTACTGCTCGCGTCGGGCCGGACTCCGAACGTCGAGGAGCTCGACCTCGCACGCATCGGCGTCGACGTGACGCGCGGCGGGATCGCCGTCGACGAACACCAGCGCACCAGCGTCCCCGGCATCTGGGCGGCCGGAGACGTGGCCGTGGGGCCGATGTTCACGCCGACCGCGCAGTACCAGGCCCGCGTCGCGACCGACGACATGTTCGGCACCGGCTCGCGGACCGCGGACTACTCCGTGCTGCCGACCGCCATCTTCACCGACCCGGAGCTCGGCTCCGTCGGCCTGACCGAGGCAGAGGCGCTCGAGCAGGGTCATGACGTCGACGTAGTCAAACATCCGCTCCCGTCCGTGACACGAGCGCAGTACACGCGAACACGGCACGGTCTCTACAAGATCGTCTTCGACCGCGGTACTCGGCGCGTCCTCGGCGTGCACGTCGTCTCGCGCGGCGCGAGTGACATCGTCGGCTCGCTGGCCGTCGCACTGCAGCTCGGCGCGACCGTCGACGATCTCGCCCACATCCACCACGTCTATCCGAGCTACAGCGAAGGCCTCAAGGCCGCGGCCGAGCAGGCTCGTACAGCCGTCGGCGCCTAGCGCGACACCTGCAGCGTCGTCACGCCCTGCAGGTCGACCCACGTCCGGCCGGGCGCCTCGACAATGCGCATGAGCACGTTGTCGCAACTCGGACAGCGCACGACGATGCCGGCCGCGCGATAGACGTGCAGCGCGCCGACGAAGTTTTCGGCGCCGCAGCCGCCGCAGATGCCTTGCGCCTCCGTCATCTCGCCTCCGAAGAGCTCGGCGAGCGTCCCGGCGATCGAGTTGCCGTCCAGTCGGATCACGTCAACCTCCTCCGAATCGCTCTGTCCGTATCCGCCCCGGGCGGTGTCCCAGAGACACCAGCCCTTCGGCGACCGCCTCCACGAAGCTCGTCGGCCCGCAGACGAACACGCGCGGGCTCTGATCGGGCGCAGGTGCGACCTCGCGCAAGAGCTCGACATCGACCCGGCGTGAGTACCCGGCCCATCCCGGCGGCTGCGCGCGCGTCAGCGTCTGCACGACCTCGAGCCCGTCGCCGCGCGCGGCGAGCTGGTCGAGCTCCTCGCGGTAGATGACGTCCTCGAACGTTCGCGAGGAACACAACAGCGTCGCCGGCACGTCCGAGCCCGCGGCGGCTCGGCGCCGAATCATCGCCATCAGCGGCACCACGCCCGACCCGCCCGCGACGAGGAAGAGCGGATCGGTCGAGCCGTCGGGCTCCCAGACGAAGTAGCCGCCGATCGGGCCACGCAGCTCGAACCGATCGCCCGCCTCTGCCACGTCGACGAGGTACGGCGACACCTCGCCGTCGTCGAGCCGCTCGACGGTGATCGCCGGCGGCTCGCCCGGGGGCGAAGCGAGCGAGTAGCTGCGCTCGGCCTGGTAGCCGTCCTCAGCGGTGAGGCGCACGTCGACGTGCTGCCCGGCTCGATGGTCCTGCCAGCCGGCGACGTCGAGCACGAGCGTCCGGACATGCGGTGTCTCCGAGCGTGTCTCGACCACCTCGGCGACCAGCCACGTCAGTCTCCCCAGTACCGCTGTTCCCGCCAAGGATCGCCGTAGTTGTGGTAGCCGTTCGTCTCCCAGAAGCCGGGCTCGTCCTCGTCCCGCAGGCTCAGCCCGCGGACCCACTTCGCGCTCTTCCAGAAGTAGAGGTGCGGGACGAGCAGCCGCGCCGGGCCGCCATGCTCCGGATCGAGCGGCTCGCCGCCGTAGGCGAAGGCGATCCACGCCTTGCCGTCGGTGACGTCCTCGAGCGGGAGGTTGGTCGTGTAGCCCCCGTCGCAGAAGGCAATCGCGTAGGCGTGGTCGTGGTCGACGCTCTCGAGCAGGATGTCGATGGCGACGCCCTCCCACTCCGTGTCGAACTTCGACCACTTCGTCACGCAATGGATGTCCTTCGTCACCGTCTCGGACGGCAGGGCGCGGAACTCGTCCCACGTCCAGCGGACCGGCTGGTCGCCGCCCTCGATCGTGAACGACCACTCGTCGAGCGGCGTATGCGGCGTCGGGCCGGCGGACAGGACCGGGAAATCACGCGTGCGGTACTGGCCGGGAGGAAGGCGCTCGCTGTCGTCGCTGCGACCGCGCCCGCTGAAGCCGCGCGAGACGATTCCCATGCGGGTCAGTCTTTCACCGCGCGTCCGCGTTACAAAGTGAGCCTGAGGCCCGGGCAGGCGGGCGGGCCTCAGGCTCGGCGCTTCCGCACGCCGTGCTGGCCTACGGCTCGGGCGGAAGCAGGCCCCCAGGGGTTCGGGGCCAGTCGGGACGGCACGTCACGGCAGCCGTCCGAGCTTCACGGTCAACGTCTTGTGCGAGTTGCCCCGCAGGACCTCGACCTGGATCTTCTCCCCCGGCTTCTTCGAGGCGATCACGTCGATCAGGCCCTCGACGGTCGGCGTCCGCTCTCCGTCGACCTTGACGATCACGTCGCCGCCGGCCGGCCAGCTCTCGCCTTCGACCGTGACTTCGTTCGTCGCAGGCTTCAGGCCTGCGTCGGCGGCGCCCGTGCCGGAGCGGACCGTCGCGACGAGCACGCCGCTGCTGACGGGGAGATGGAACAGGCGCGCGATCGCCGGCGTCAGCGTCTTGCCCTCGATTCCGAGGAACGGATGCGCGACGCTGCCGTGCTTGATCAGCTGCGCAACGACGTCCTTGACGGTGTTGATCGGGATCGCGAAGCCGATGCCGACGTTCCCCTGGCTGACACCGCCGGTCTCGATCTGCGCGTTCACTCCGATCACCTGGCCCTGCGCGTTGAGCAGCGGCCCACCGGAGTTGCCGTGGTTGAGCGCGGCATCGGTCTGGATCACGTGCGAGATGGAAAGGTTGTTGGGCGCTTCGATTCGGCGCTGCACGGCACTCACGATGCCGGCCGTCACCGAGCGGTCGAGGCCGAAGGGATTGCCGATCGCGATCACCTGGTCGCCGACGCGAACGCCGTCGGAGTTGCCGAGCGGGAGCGCCTTGAGCGCGCGCGAGTTGACGTTCACCTTCAACACTGCGATGTCGGTCGAGGGGTCGGCCCCGATGAGCTTCGCCCTGAAGCGCTCGTTGTTCGAGAAGCTCACCTGGATCGTGTTCGCGCCGCGGACGACGTGGTAGTTCGTGACGATGTGGCCGGCCTTGTCGATGACGAAGCCGGAGCCGAGCGCGCGCTGGGTCTGCGTGCCACCGAAGGGATTGCCGAAGAACGGATCCGGCTCTTGCTGGACCTTCGTGGCCGTCTCGATGTGCACGACGCCCGGTGCGGACGCGCGGTAGATCACGTTGATCGACTCACGTTTGCCGGTCTGGAACGCGGCCGGCGCCGACGAGCTGGGCGCCGCCTCCTCGCGGATGATCGTCGTCTTGCTCCCCAGCTTCCCCGCCGCGGCCGCGCCGCCGAGCGCAACGCCGCCGCCAAGGAGTGCAGCGACGATCAGCCCCGCGGCGCGGCTTTGAAGGAGGGTGCGATGCATCCACTCCACTTCTAGCGAGGCCGCTCTTAACGGTGGGTTGTGCTCCGTTAATCCTGCGTTAAGAGGCTTTAGCGATCCGAGAGCGCTGCGCCTCGACGACGTACTTCGGATCTCGCGCGGACTGGAAGCCCGCCCCGAACACCGACCAGCGCAGCGCGGCTTCGCCTGCGAGCACGAGCGCGCCGCCGGCGACAGCAGCGAGCCTGCTGCGCCTCGCCCTCCGGGAGAGCAGGACGGCGCCCGCAGCCGTGCAGACCTTGGAGATCGCGTGGTACCTGCCGGCCTCGCCCTTGTGGTACGGCTCGCCGAGGCGCCCGAGGCGAGCCTGCATCGCGAGCATCGCCACGCTTCCGGCCGCGACCCCTCCGACCGCGAGCCGGCGGGCCGGGCCTGCGTCGGCGGGAGGCAGAACCGCCGTGGCCGCAGCACCTGCGCTGGCTGCGGAGCTCGCTGCGAACACGAACGGCAGCTCGCGCCGTGCCTCGTGCCAGACAGGAATCGCGGTGTCGGAGACGAGCGTCGCGGTGTACACGGAGAGCGGCGCGCCGAGCAGGGCAGAGACAGCCTCGGCCAGCACCTTCAGCCGTGGCGCACGGTCGAGCACCTCGAGCCCCGTTGCGAGCGACGTCGCCCCGCCGCTCGTGGCCAGGATCCAAGAGCCGACGCTCATCGGCGAGGTCACCTTGAAGACGCGGAGCATGTTCAGGAAACGCTCGGGACGGCCGAGGTCGGAGATCAGCAGCGCGGGACTGACGGCCTCGCCCGCCATGCTGAGGTAGAGCCCCGCTTTTGCGAGCGGCTGATTGCCCGCCGCGCGGCCGGCGAGGCCGAGGACCGACGAGGCGCCCGCCAACCCGCCGGTGAAGAAGTACCAGGGGATCTCCGGCTGCCAGACGGGCTCTTTCAAGATCGGCCGCCCGTAGTACGACCGCATCTCCGTCCCGACGGCGGTGATCGACTCGCTCACCGCGAACCTCCGATGAACGCGCCGAGCACGCCGGCCACGAGCGCGCCGGCGGCGATCGCAGCCGTTCGCCACATCTCCGGGAGGTGCTTCGTCGTCACAACCGGATCCGGCGGCAGTCCGTACACCTCCGGCTCGTCGAGCAGCAGGAAGAAGGCGCCGAAGCCGCCGACGCCGTCATCGGGATCGCGCCCGTAGAGCTGCGCGCCGTTCCAGCCCTCCTTTTGCAGCTTGTCGAGCCGCGCGTCGGCGCGGGCGCGCAGCTCGTCCAGCTCGCCGAACTGGATCGAATCCGTCGGGCACGCTTTCGCGCAGGCCGGTTCGTGCCCGCCTTTCAGACGGTCGTAGCAGAGGGTGCACTTCCAGACGCGGCCGTCCTCCTCGCGTTCCGCCGTCGGCAGATGCCGCTTGTCGAGCACTCCGAACGGGCAGGCCGGTACGCAGTAGCCGCAGCCGTTGCAGATGTCCTCCTGCACGACGACGGTGCCGAACTCGGTGCGGAAGAGCGAGCCCGTCGGACACACGTCGAGGCAGGCGGCGTGCGTGCAGTGCTTGCAGACGTCGGAGGACATGAGCCAGCGCATCGCATCTGTGTCCGCGTCGTCGTCTGCGCGCAGTGGAACCTGCTGCTCGACGAATGCAACGTGCCGCCAGGAGTTCGCGCCGAGCGCCGACGTATGGTCGTACGACTCCCCGGTCCAGACGAGACCGTCCTCGGGAATGACGTTCCACTCCTTGCACGCCACCTCGCAGGCCTTGCAGCCGATGCAGACCGACGTGTCGGTGAAGAAGCCGACCCGCGGCTGCGCCTCGTTCCCGTATGTGTGGACTACTTCTTCCGTCCCGGGCGGATGTCGCACGTGAGGGCTTTCACCTCCTGGATGTGCACGTTGGGATCGAGCGTCATGTGCGCGAGGTCGTTCGCCGAGCCGCCGGTGGTGAGGCCGCGCGTGCCCCAGTGGTACGGCAGGCCGACCTGGTGCACGACGCGGCCGTTCGTGCGAATCGGCTTGACGCGGTCGGTGACGAGCACGCGCGCCTCGATCGCCGCGCGCGCGGTCCGGATCGTCGCCCAGCCGCCGTGCGCGAGCCCGCGTTCACGAGCAAGGTCGGGGTGCACCTCGCAGAACATCGCCGGCTGCAGCTCCGACAGATACGGCACCGTGCGCGACATGCCGCCGGCGGTGTGATGCTCGGTAAGCCGATAGGTCGTGACGACGTACGGATAGTCGTCGGGCGAGTTGGTCGGATCCTCGGGCCGGTGGAACTGCTGGCGGCGCGGATTCGCCCTCTGCGAGTAGAGCGGGTTCTGAAATGGAGACTCGTGCGGTTCGTAGTGCGTGGGCAGCGGGCCGTCGAGCAGCCCCTGCGGAACGTAGAGCCACCCTTGTCCGTCGGTCTGCATGATGAACGGGTGGTCGCCGCGGATCGCGTCCGGCCCCTTCGCGTCGTCGGGAGGTTCGTAGTCGGGCGGCTTCTGCTCGTCGAAGTCGGGGACGTCCTTCCCCGTCCACTTCTTCTGCTCCGCGTCCCACCAAACGTACTGCTTCCGTTCTGACCAGGGCTTGCCGTCCGGATCCGCCGACGCGCGGTTGTACAGCAGGCGGCGGTTCATCGGCCACGACCAGGCCCACTTCGCCGCGACGTAGTCCTGCTCCCAGCGCGGCTTCTTGCGCGCCGCTTGGTTGACGCCGTCCGCATACACGCCGGCGTAGAGCCAGATGCCAGAGGCGGTCGAGCCGTCGGCCTTGAGCGGCTTGTAATCCGACAGCGGCTTGCCCTCTTCGTCCCAGCCGTTCATCTCGGCGAGCACTGCCTCGGCGCTCGGCTCGTCGTGCTCGCCGTGCGTCGGATACGTCCACGTCAGGTCGAGGATCGGCCTGTTTCTCGGATCCTTCGAGTCCTTTAGGCGCTCCCGGATCTTCAGGCCGAGGTGGTAGTAGAACCACAGATCCGAGCGGCAGTCGCCCTTCGGATCGACGGCCTTGTTGTGCCATTGGACGAGCCGCTGCGTGTTGGTGAACGTCCCGTCCTTCTCGACGTGCGACGCGGCCGGGAGGAAGAAGACCTCGGTCGGGATCTCCTCCGGTGCCTCCTGCCAGAACGCGGCCGTCTCGATCTCGACGAGATCGCGCACGACGAGCCAGTCGAGCTTCGTCAGCCCTTTGGCGTGCAGCCTCCCGTTCGCCGAGCCGACTACGGGGTTCTCCCCGACGACGATGTAGCCCTTGACCGTGCCCTCGAGCATCTGCACGAACGTCCAGTACTCGGAGTGGTCCTCGTCGATCTTCGGCAGGTAGTCGAAGCAGAAGTCGTTCTCCTTCGTCGCGGCCGCGCCCCACCACGCCTTCAGGAGGCTGACGATGAACGCGTCGGCGTTGCCCCACCAGCCGCCGGGGGACTTGGCGTTCTCGATGTAGTTCGCGAGACCGCCCTCGGCGTCGGACTGCGGCATCGACAGGTAGCCGGGTAGGATGTTGAAGAGGGTCGCGAGGTCGGTGGAGCCCTGAATCGACGCGTGTCCGCGCAACGCCATGACACCGCCGCCCGGCCGGCCGACGTTACCGAGCAGGAGCTGGATGATCGCCGCGGTGCGGATGATCTGGACACCGACCGTGTGCTGCGTCCAGCCGACCGCGTAGACGATCGAGCTCGTGCGCTCGCGCCCGGAGTTCGCGCAGAGCGCCTCCGCGACCGCGACGAACTCCTCGGGCGTACAGCCGCACGCCTCCGCGACGAGCTCGGGCGTGTAACGCGCGAAGTGGCGCTTGAGGATCTGGAAGACGCAGTTCGGGTGCTGGAGCGTGCCGTCTTCCTCGGGCAGCTCGCCGTGTGAGAGACCGCCGCCGTGCCCGCCGTGACCCGACTGCTCGCCGCGGGTCAGGCTGGCGTTCGAGCCGGGTGCGGTCTGTGCCTTGGTGCCCTTGTAGGCCCACGTCGTGATGTCGTACTCGCCGTACTCGCCCTTGTCGGGCTCCCAGCCCGAGAAGAGGCCGTCGAGCGCCTCGGTGTCCTCGAACTTCTCGGTGATGACAACGGGCGCGTTCGTGTAGCGCTTGACGTACTCGTCGAACCAACGGCCGTGCTCGAGGATGTAGTTGACGATCCCCCCGAGGAAGGCGATGTCCGAGCCGGCGCGGATGCCGACCCACTTCGTCGCCATCGCGCTCGTGCGCGTGAAGCGAGGGTCGACATGGATCACCTGCGCGCCACGCTCTCTGGCCTCCAGCACCCACTGGAAACCGACCGGGTGGTTCTCGGCCATGTTCGAGCCCATGATCAGGATGCAGTCCGAGTACTGCAGGTCCTGCTGGAAGGTCGTCGCCCCGCCTCGCCCGAACGAGGTCCCCAAACTGGGGACCGTGGAGCTGTGTCATATGCGGGCCTGGTTCTCGACCTGCACGACGCCGACCGCCGTCATCAGCTTCTTGATCAGGTAGTTCTCTTCGTTGTCGAGCGTGGCGCCGCCGAGATTGCCGATCGCAAGCGTGCGTCTCGTCTCGGGCTCCCAATGCCGCTCACGCGTCTCGACGATGCGATCGGCGATGATGTCCATGGCGTCGTCGAGGGAGAGCTCCTCCCACGCGTTGCCGTACGGGCGGCGGTACTTCACCTTGTACTCGCGCAGCGGGCTCTGGACGTAGTTCTGCGACGCCGCGCCCTTTGGGCACAACCGTCCGCGTGAGACCGGGCTCGCCGGGTCGCCCTCGATCTGGACGACCTCACCGTCCTTCACATAGACCAGCTGGGCGCAGCCGACGGCGCAGTAAGGGCAGATCGAGTGCGCGACGGTATCCGCCTCGTCGATGCGAGGGGTCAGCGTCCGCGAGCGCTCCGACTGGACCGCTTTGCCCAGACCCAGTGGGTCGCCCTCCCGGAACTGGCGCACAACCGGCCACGACTCGACGAGCTTCGAGAAGCCCATCGCGCGCTATCTACCAGGCCCGGGGGGAGTAAAACATCGCGGCGGCGAGCTCTTTACACGGCTTTAAAGGTGTGCCTCCTAGGGTTCCCGGCGATATCGGCCAGGAACTACGACCTGTGAGGTGAGGAGAACATGAGGTTTTTCAGACGACTGCCGTCGCCGTCGATGGTGATCGCGTGCTTCGCATTGTTGCTCGTCCTCGGCGGGACGGGCTACGCGGCGTCGAAGGCGTTGCCGCGTAACAGCGTCACCACGGTGCAGGTGAAGGACCACAGCCTGCTGGCGAGGGATTTCAGGGCTGGCCAGATTCCGCGCGGACCAGCCGGACCCGCCGGGGCGGCCGGGCCGGCCGGGCCCGCCGGACCCGCCGGGCCGGCAGGCGGCGGCGCCGTGCTCCGCTGGGCGCTCGTTCGGCCTGACGGCGGCATCGCGGCGCAGTCCGGTGGCATCGCGCTCGCCGCGCATCCGACGACCGGGAACTACATCCTGAACTTCGGCAGCGCGGTGACCGGCCACCCGATCCTGTCGTCCGCGGGTTACGCCGGCGACAACAGCGACCAGCGCGGCGAGACGAGCGCCGGCCCGTGCGGCGGCGGTGCCGAAGGCCGCACATGTCCGACGGGGTTCGACACGACGAGCCACGTCTGGGCCCAGACGCGCAACAACGACGGGATCCCCACGGATCACTCGTTCTACGTCGCGGTTTTCGGCTAAAGGCAACTGCTGGGGTCTGACCCCGGCCGCGAAGCGGCCCGTCCGCGAAGCGGACCAGTGGAGGGGGTTTGGGGGAACCGGGAGGTTCCCCCAGCTCCTACCATCGCGCTATGCGCGTCTCGGCGAAGGTGGACTACGCGTTGCGGGCGGTGATCGAGCTCGCCGCGAGCGCGGACGGTCCGGTGAAGGGCGACCGGATCGCCCAGGCGCAGGAGATCCCGCTCAAGTTCCTCGAGAACATCCTCGGCGACCTGCGCCACGCAGGCATCGTCCGCAGCCAGCGCGGCGTCGAGGGCGGCTACTGGCTCGCGCGTCCGGCGGAGGAGATCACGGTCGCAGAGGTCGTGCGCGCTGTCGAAGGGCCGATCGCGAACGTGCGCGGTCTCGGTCCCGAGCAGGTCGAGTATGCGGGCTCCGCGGCGCGTTTACGCGACGTCTGGATCGCTGTGCGCGCCAACCTGCGCGCGGTTCTGGAGCACGTGACGATCGCCGACGTCGCGCGCGGCGAGCTACCGACCGCCGTCGAAGAGCTGGCTGCGAATCCTGACGCCTGGCAACCCCATTAGTCAGCGAAGACGGTCTGCCGCATCGGCCTGACGTAGACGATCTGGCCGCGCTGCAGCTCGAGCGCCTCGACCTGCTCACGCGTCAGCTGAGCCGAGAGCACCTCGCCGTCGTCTCGCACGAGCTCGACGCGCACCTCGAAGCCGAGATGGACGAGCCGCTGCACCATCGCCTCCTGCGTCGCCCCGTTCGGCTCGACCAGCAGCTCGATGTCGTGTGGGCGGATGAACGCGTCCCCGAGCCGGTTGACCGGGCCGACGAACGACATCACGAACTCGTTCGCGGGATGGTCGTACAGCTCGCGCGGCGGCGCCGTCTGCTCGATGCGGCCGCCGTTCATGACGACGACACGGTCGGCGACTTCCATCGCCTCCTCCTGGTCGTGCGTGACGATCACGGTCGTCGTGTGAGTCTCGTCGTGCAGCCGACGGAGCCAGGCACGCAGCTCCTTGCGCACGCGCGCGTCGAGCGCTCCGAACGGCTCGTCGAGCAGCAGCACCTTCGGGTCGACGGCCAGGGCGCGCGCCAGCCCCATTCGCTGCCGCTGTCCGCCGGAGAGCTGCGCGGGATAGCGATCGCCGAGGCGTGCGAGCTGCACGAGCTCGAGCAGCTCACCGACGCGGTGCTTGACCTCGGCGCGCGGGCGGCGGCGGATCTTGAGGCCGAAGGCCACGTTCTCCCAGACCGTCATGTGCTTGAAGGCCGCGTAGTGCTGGAAGACGAAGCCGACACCCCGCTGCTGAGGGGCGAGCGCGGTGACATCACGGCGCTCGAGGCAGACCTGACCGGCGTCCGGGCGTTCCAGTCCGGCGATCACGCGCAGGAGCGTG
>WNFV01000866.1_pt1 | contig 45960 bp, 48 predicted proteins | sample 5400101 | NCBI WGS metagenome assembly WNFV01 (sample SAMN13153361, study PRJNA577476) | soil metagenome | isolation source: 115 cm soil or saprolite under grassland replicate 1 | place: USA:California | collected 2016-06-15 | reverse complement strand
ATCGTCCGCGAGCAACTGCGGATCGCAGCAGGGGAGCAGCTGCGCGTCACGGGCCGCGCTCCACGCCGCGGCCACGCGATCGAGGTGCGGCTCAATGCCGAGGATCCCGCGCGGGGATTCGCGCCTGCTCCCGGCGTGATCGAACGCTTTCGCCCGCCGCTCGGTCCCGGCATCCGGCTCGACACCCATGTGGAGGAGGGATCCGTGATCCCGCCGTACTACGACTCGCTGATCGGAAAGCTGGTTGTTTGGGACGAGGCTCGCCCGGCCGCGATCGAGCGTTGCCTGCGTGCGCTCAGCGAGCTCGAGCTGCGCGGCGTACCGACCACCCGCGAGCTGGGGATCGAGATTCTCGACAGCGACGAGTTCCGCAGCGGGCGGTATTCGACGAACTTCCTCGAGGAAACGCCGCTCTTCGCGGTTCGAGTGGCTTGAGCTACGTCCTGGCCCAGCCGCACGGAACGATCACGGTGACCCCGTCCGCTTTGGCGGGCCTCGTCACGAGTGCCGCCGAGGCGGTCGATGGCGCGCACGTTCGCCGTGGACGGCGTCGACTCGAGGTCGACGTGACGGACGGGAGCGCACGCGTGCGCCTGGAGCTGACGGTTCGCTATGGCCTTGTCCTCCCCGACGTCGCGCGAGACGTGCAGGGGCGCGTTGCGGAGGCTTTGACGAAGATGTGCAGTCTCGAGGTGGAAGCCGTGGACGTATCCGTGGAGGAGATCCAGTGAGCGTCGCTCGCCTTCGGCTCGCTCATCGGGCGGAGAACGGCCGGTGAGCGGCCGGCGCGCCGCGCGCCGAACGGCGCTCTTCGTCCTCTACCAGTGGGACGTCACCGGGCAACCGCTGGCATCGCTCTACGAAGGCGAAGTGGACGACTTCGCACGTGAGACCGCCGAGGCGGTCGCGGCGAACGCTGACGAGCTCGACCGGCGGATTACCGAAGCGGCTGAAGATTGGACGGCCGATCGGCTCGGGGCGATCGAGCGGAACATCCTGCGGATCGCGCTGTACGAGCTCGACGGCGACGACGTCCCCGACGAAGTGGCCATCGACGAGGCGGTGACCCTGGCAAAGCGTTATGCCACCGACGACGCGGCCCGGCTCGTAAACGGCATTCTTGGGCGCATCGTGAGGGAGCGCGTTCTATGAGCGTCGTTCGCCTTTGGCTCACTCCCGCAGGGGAAACCATGTTTCCCCTACGAGACCCCTTCTTTAGGTCACGCCTCAGCCTACGCGCCGCTGCGATCGCCGCGTGTGCTGACCCAGCTCATAGGCCGAGGATCGGCCTATGAGCGCCGAAGACGCGCTGGCTCGGGCGGAGGAGTTGCTCACGCGGCTCGAGAAGGCTCGCGCCGAGCTCGAGCGGCTCTCCGAGGCGGACGACGCCGACAAGGCGCTCGATGTCCTCACCGAGCTGGCCGAGCTGAGCAAGGCGATCGAAGAGGAGCTTCAAAGGGCGAAGCAAGAAGCCGAGGCCGATGCAGACTCCTGACGAGCTGCGGACGCTCGTGGAGGGCTACCTGGGCGATCTGGCGCTGACGCCCGAGCTCCACGGCCAGTCCGAGTCGGTCCGATACGCGCTGGTCGGTGGCAAGCGCGTTCGCGCCGTGATCTGCCTCGCTACGGCGGAGGCGGCCGGGGCCGAGCCGGAAGCCGCGCTTCCTGCCGCGGCAGCGCTCGAGCTCGTGCATGCCTTCTCACTCGTCCACGACGACCTACCGGCTCTTGACAACGATGCCGAACGGCGAGGCCGCCCGTCCGTGTGGGGTCAGTATGGGGAAGCTGTCGCGATCCTGGCCGGAGATGCTCTGCTCGCCGAGGCATTCCGGCTCGCCCTCTCGTACCCCACCGCGCAGGTCGGCCGAGAACTGTCGCAGGCAACACTCGGGATGATCGGCGGGCAGTACCTCGACATCACGGGCACCGCGCCGGATGAGGGAACGCTCCACAAATTGAAAACCGGATGCCTCTTCGCCGCCGCTGTGGGCGTCGCCCTCTGGGTGGCAGAGGTGCCGGAGCGCGAACAAACATCGTGGCGGGCGTTCGGCGACGAGCTCGGTCTTCTCTTCCAGATCGTCGACGACATCCTTGACGGCGACGGCTATGTCGTTTCGCACGGTCGGGGCGGCGCCCGGCGGCTGGCGGACGAGGCTGCCGCGCGCGCACGCGAGCGGCTCGCCGACGTTCCCGCAGACACATCGGCCCTCGCTGACATCGTCGCAGGGCTCGCGACGCGCACGTCGTGAGCGCGCGACCCGCGCGGTTCGTGGTCGCTGTCGGAAGTGGCAAGGGCGGCGTCGGCAAGTCCACAGTTTCGGTTCGCGTCGCGATTGCGCTGGCACGGAAGGGTCTCGCGGTCGGTCTGCTCGACGCCGACTTGTACGGCCCGGACATCCCGCTGATGGTCAACATCACTCGCCATGAGCGCGCGCGGCAGTGGGAGCTCTGGAGAAAGGACGGCGTGCGCCACGAGCCGGTCGAACGCCACGGCGTCCGGATCATGTCGGTCGGATTCCTGCTCGGCGAGCGACAGGCGCTGACGATGGGCGCGCCGCTCCTGACTGCCGCGCTGAAGCAGTTGTTGGAGAACGTCGAATGGGGGGCGCTCGACATCCTGCTCATCGACCTTCCCCCCGGCACGGCCGACCTCCAGCAGCAATTGCTGAGCGTCGTGTCACTCGACGGGGCGATCGTCGTCGTCGGCCCGCAGGACGTCGCACACCTGGACGCGCGGAAGTTCCTCGACTTCCTCCGTGACGCGGGCGTGCCCATCCTCGGAGGCATCGAGAACATGAGCGGACTGCTCTGCCCGCACTGCGGGAAGCTCGTCGAGGTCTTTCCTCCGGTCGCAGTTGAGCGTTCGATCTGGTCGGAGGGAGCGGCGGTGCTGGGTCGCATCCCGCTCGACCCGGAGCTCGCCGCCGTGGAGCGTTTCACTGCGCAGGCCGACACATTCGCGGCCGTTGCCGACCGCGTGCTGGATGCGCTCGAGCGTCCCGCCGCCGCGTGAAGAAGCGACTCGACGTTCTCCTCGTCGAGCGTGGGTTGGCGGAGAGCCGCACGCAGGCCCAAGCCCTGGTGCTCGCGGGCCGGGTTGCGGGCTACGAGAAGCCCGGGATGCAGGTCGACGAGGCCGTCGAGCTCGCCGTCGCGCAGCCGCCGCCGTACGTTTCGCGGGGAGGCGAGAAGCTGGCTCACGCGCTCGACGAGTTCGCTCTCGATCCGGCCGGCTGCGACTGCCTGGACGTCGGCGCCTCGACCGGGGGTTTCTCAGATGTTCTTCTCCAGCGCGGCGCGGCGCGCGTGATCGCGGTCGACGTCGGCTATGGGCAGTTGCACGAGCGGCTGCGCGGGGACCCGCGCGTCACGGTGCTCGAGCGAACGAACGCGCGCCTGCTGGGGCAGTTGCCGTTTGCGCCGGAGCTCATCGTTTGCGATGTCTCCTTCATCAGCATCCGGCTTGCGTTGCCTCCCGTCCTCGCGCTCGCGAAGCCGGGCTGGGAGTGTGTCGTCCTCGTCAAGCCACAGTTCGAGGCGGGCCGAGCCGAGGTGCCGCGCGGCGGAGTCGTGCGTGACATCGAAGTGCGGCGGCGCGTTGTGCGTGAGATCGCCGAGGCGGCCCTGAGCTGGGGAGGCGAAACCGTGGGAGCCGTAGACTCCGGGCTACCCGGCCCAAAGGGAAACCGGGAAGTGTTCCTCCACCTCGTTCACCGTGAGCACCCGGACCTCCCCGACGACATCGACGAGCGGATCGCAGCTGCGGTTGTCTGAGCCTGTTCGCCGCGCCGCGGTGATCACGCACGGGAAGCCGCCGACGATCGGTCCTGCGCTCAAACGGCTCGAGCAGGTCGCCCGCGAGGCCGGCGTGGAGCTGCTCCTTCCTGACGAGGAGGTCGAAAAGCACGGCGTGGGCGAGCCAGAGCCCGATCTCACCAGCGCAGACCTCGCGGTGGTCCTGGGTGGCGACGGAACGATGCTGCGTGCGCTGCATCGATTCCTCGGGACTGACGTGCCTGTTATCGGCGTCAACTTCGGGCGCGTCGGGTTCCTGGCGTCGATCCAGCAGAACGAGCTCGAGGCAGGTCTCGCGCGGGTGTTCTCCGGCGACTACCGCGTCGTGCCCCTGACGACGCTGGACGCGGAGGTCGAGGGCTGCCGCGCGGAGGCGATCAACGACGTCGTTGCGCTCAGCTCGATCAAGGGCCGCATGGCCGAGCTCGCGTGGGCGCTCGGCGGCGAAGACCTCGGCATTCAGCCGTGCGACGGGCTGATCTGCGCCACCCCGTCGGGCTCGACTGCTTACAACCTTTCGAACGGCGGACCGGTGCTCGTGCGCGGGCTCGACGCGATGGCAGTCACCTTCATCGCCGCGCACTCGTTGCACGCCCGGCCGATGGTCGTTCCGCGTGGTCTCGACCTCGAGATCCGCAACCAGACGCCTGACGTCGACGTGACCGTGCTGGTGGACGGGCATCCATTGGCCGACGCCGGGTTGGGGTCGCCAATCGTGGTTCGTCTCGGCGAGGAGCGCAGCCTGCTCGCGACGCTTCCCGAAGCGACCTTCTTCCGGCGCTATCGGGAGACGTTCGGGTCGTAGGTCCGTCTCTCGGCGCATTCCGGCGAGCCACCGGTGCGGTCACCGGCGCTAGGCTCGACGTAGGGGAGGGAGGTGGGGTGTCCCGGTGCTACACGCGTGTACCTAGAACGGCCCCTGGGCCCCTTCTGGCCCCTTTCGACGATGGTGCCGGTCTGCCGGGCCACTTACCATCCCTACGGCACGATGCTCCGCCGCCTGCGCATCGAGAATCTCGTCCTCATTCACGAGGCCGAGCTCACCTTCGCCCCCGGGCTCAATGCGATCACGGGCGAGACCGGCGCGGGGAAGACGATCCTCGCCCAGGCGATCGGTCTTCTGCTCGGGGCCAAGGGCGACGCGGGTTTCATCGGGCCGGACGGCGACGAGGCCTACGTCGAAGCCGACGTCGACCTGCCCGCAGCGCTCCTCGAGGAGGAGGAGCTGGCTGCGCTCGCGGACCTTCGGCCCACGGACGAGGACGGGCTCGTCGTTGCGCGCCGCGTCTTCGCCGACGGACGGACCCGCGCCTACGCGTGGGGACGGGCCGCGGCGCGTGAGGACCTGACGGCCGCGGGCGAACGCCTCATCGCCATGTCGGGGCAATTCGAGCAGCGCCGGCTCGCCCGGGCGTCCTACCAGCTCGACGTGTTCGATACGTTCGTCGGAGAGGAGCAGCTCCGGCGTCGGGCGGACGCGCGCCTGGCCTGGCGGCAACTGAATGTCGCGCGACGGCGCTACGACGAGCTGCAGGTCGGCGCGGCAGCCGCCGAAGCTCGAATAGCGGAGCTGCGCGCCCTCGTCGAGGATACGGCAGGGCTCGAGCCCGACGCCGAGGAGGGCCTGCGGGCCGAGCGCGAACGTCTGCGGCATGTCACAGAGCTGGCCGAAGGTGCGGCTGCTGCGGCGGAGGCACTTGCGCCGGACGAGGGCGAGGGTGCGGCCGGGCTCGTAGCGGCCGCGGAGCGGTCGGTCGCTCCTCTCGAGCGATTGGCGCCGGAGCTCGCCCGCGCCGGTGACGAGCTGAGAGACGCGGAGCTGCGTCTCCGCGAGACGGCAAGCGAGCTACGCGGATTCCTGACGACACTCGAAGCCGAGCCCGGGCGACTCGAGCAGCTCGAAGCAGAACTCGACCGGATTGCGGAGGCGAAGCGCCGCTTCCGCGCGCAGACCTACGGGGAGCTGCTCGCACGCGCGGCCGAAGCACTGGCGGAATTGGAAGCGATCGACGGTGGATTCGACCCGGCCGCTGCGGCTGCGGACGCCCTTGCCGCGGCCGAGGAGCGCGTGCGCAGCGTCGCGGAGCAGCTCCGGTCGGCTCGCCAAGAGGCCGCACCGCGCTTCGCGGCCGAGGTCTCGCGCGAGCTGAGCGGGGTTGGAATGGAGGAGGGGGAGTTCGCCGCGGAGCTGCGCGAGCGCGACTCTGGGCCCGCAGGTTTCGACGAGGTTTCCTTTCTCGTTCGGTTGAACCGCGGCCTCCCGCTGACTCCGGTTGCCGAGACGGCGTCGGGCGGGGAGCTGTCACGCATCGCCCTCGCGATCGCCGCGGTCGCGGGTGGGGCCACCATGGTCTTCGACGAGATCGATGCGGGGATCGGCGGCGAGACCGCGCACCGAGTCGCGGAGACACTCAGGCGGCTCGCGGAACGGGCACAGGTGATCACGATCACTCACCTGCCACAGATCGCGAGCGTGGCCGACCGTCACTTCAGGGTCGAGAAGATCGCGGGCGACCCGACGCACGCGCGCATCGAGCTGCTCGGGGAGGCGGAGCGGCGGGACGAGCTCCAGCGGATGCTGGGCGGGCGCGAGTTTCTCTCGAGCGTCGGAAGATGAGCTTCGTCGAGCTGACAGGCCATGCCAAGCTGGACCGGCGCACGAAGAACCTCGTCCGTCGCCTGTCGGCCGACGACATCGCGATCATCGACCACACCGATCTCGATCGCGTCTCCGCGGAGGAGCTGCTCGAGTCGGGCGTCCGCGTCGTCGTCAATGTCGCCCCATCCCACTCGGGCCGATTTCCGAACCCCGGGCCTCTCGCCCTCGTGCGCGGTGGAGTCAGGTTGATCGAGGCGGCCGGCGCGGATCTCTTCGAGCAAGTCAACGAGGGCGAGCTCCTGACCGTCCGTGGCGCAGGTCTGTACCGCAACGGCACCTGTCTCGTCGCCGGTCGGGTGCTGGCGGAGCGGGAGCTCGAGCAGGTGCTGGCCGAGCAGCGAGGCCGCGTCACGGAAGCGCTCGAAGCGTTCGCGGAGAACACGATGCGCTACCTCCGCGAGGAGGGGAAGCTGCTCGCCGAGGGCATCGACTTCCCGGCCCTTGAGACTCGCTTTCGCGATCGGCATGCGCTGGTCGTGGCGCGTGGGCCCGGCTACAAGCGCGACCTGCGCATGGTCAAGCCGTACCTCCGCGACTTCAAGCCGGTCCTGATCGCCGTCGACGGCGGCGCCGACGCGCTTCTCGACGCGGGGTACAAGCCGGACGTGATCGTCGGCGACATGGATTCCGTCTCCGACGAGGCGCTTCGCTGCGGCGCCGAGCTCATTGTCCACGGCTATCGCGACGGCCTCGCCCCTGGCGAGGAGCGCGCCCGGCAGCTCGGCGTCGCGTACCAGGTCGTGCCGGGCACCGGCATCAGCGAGGACCTCGCCCTCCTGCTCGCATACGAGAAAGGATCTGAGCTGATCGTCGCGGTCGGCACCCACTTCAACTTGATCGAGTTCCTCGAACGGAACCGCGCCGGCATGTCTTCCACCTTCATCACCCGGCTCAAAGTGGGCGAGATCCTCATCGACGCAAAGGGCGTCTCACGCCTGGCGAGCCGGCAGGTGGGGATCTGGCCGCTCGTCCTCCTCGCGCTCTTCGGACTGGGCGCAATCGCCATAGCGATCGTGTTCTCGCCGACGCTGCGTCACCTGATCGAATACCTGGCGCTGCGGCTACGCGACCTGCTCGGCATCGGCTGAAACTAGTCTTCGGCTATGCCCCGCGCGTCCGCCTCGCGTGAGTTGCTTGCGTCGCGGGAGGATGTCTGGGCCTTCATCGCCGAGCCGCACCACTTCGCCGACTGGTGGCCGGGTATCGCCGGCGTCAGTCCCGACCGCCGGGGTGTCGCCGAGGGTGCGCGGTGGGACGTCTACGGCACCGATCGTCCAACCCTGTTTCGTCGTTCCACCTCGAGTGGAAAGCTGCTCGTCCGGACGGTCTGGCCGCTCGAGTGCTTCGCGTGGACTCTCACCGGCGATCACATCGAGGCTGAGCTTCGCCTCGAGGAACGCGACCCCGAGCGGACGATGGTGACCCTCGACGTCGACGCCCCCTGGCTGATGGGCTTCAGCCGAAGCCTGCCACGCCGCGCGCTGGCCCGTCTTCACGCCCTCTGTCAGACCTCTGCCAAGCTGTAGCCGCATGTTCGACCTCCGCTACCACGTCGCATCTCTCGCAGCTGTCTTCCTCGCACTCATGATCGGCCTCCTCGTCGGCGTCGCCCTAGCGTCGCATGGACTGCGCAACACCGAGCGCGACCGGTTGGAAAGGGACTTGCGACGTTCGGAAAATCGGGCGGACGGATTGCAGGTCCGGCTCGACGCGCTCGAGCAGAGCGGCGCACTTGACCGCGCCTTCGTGGAGAAGACGTACAGGGTCGTGACGGCAGACCGTCTGAAGGGTCGCAAGATCGCCGTTCTCTTTGTCGGCTCGATCGACCGTCGTCTCAATTCGGCGATTTCGCGCGCTCTGAGCGAAGCCGACGCGGGGGAGCCGCTACGTACGCGGGCGCTCACCATCCCGATCGATGCGGCCAAGATCACGAAGCGGCTTGCGAGCCGCCGGCCGTTCCTCGCCGCGTACGCCGGCGACGATCAACTCGAGAAGCTCGGCCACGCCTTGGGCCAGGAATTCGCAGCCGGTGTAGAGACACCGCTGTGGAGTGCATTGGAGAACCTCATCGTCGAGCAAAGGGGCGGACTGCTGACTCGGCCGGCCGACGGGGTCGTCGTCGTGCGGACCGTCCCTACGCAGACCGGTCCGAGCGCACGCTTTCTCAAGGGTCTGTATTCCGGGATCAGGGACGCCGGGATACCTGCTGTCGGCGTGGAGCTCACTACAGGTAGCGGCTCAGCGATAGAAGCGTTCCGGAAGGCGGGTCTCGCGACTGTGGACGACATCGACATGCCGGCGGGCGAGCTCGCGCTCGTGATTCTGCTCAGCGATCCTTCGATCGCAGCGAGCTGCCACGAGGTATGTAACTTCGGCACGAAGGAGCCAACCGCCGACGACGGCCCGCTGCCGAACGTCATACCGGCTCCTCCGGCAACGACCGGTGGATGAGCCGCTGACGATCCTCGTCGCCGCACGTGACGAGGATTCGGTGATCGGCACGACCGTGGCGACGCTCCGGCGCGCGTTTCCCGACGCGGAGGTGATCGTCGCGGACGACGGTTCGCGTGACCGGACCGCGGACGTCGCGGAGGAGGGAGGTGCCGTCGTGCTGCGCCTGCCCCGCCGCGGTAAGGGACAGGCGCTCTCGGCAGCGGAGCGAGCTGCGGCACCCGGTCCTCTTTTGCTCTGCGACGCCGATCTCTCGGGTGAGCTGGCACCATTGGTCGAGGACGGCGCAGACCTGTCGATCGCCGCTTTCGCGGAGCGAGTCGGGGGAGGATTCGGCATCGCCAAGGGCGTGGCACGAGCCCTGATCGAGCTGCTGGGTGGAGTCGACGCACGCGAGCCGCTCTCGGGCCAACGCGCACTCTCTCGCGCAGCCCGAACGGCATGCTTCCCGGTCGCGGCCGGTTTCGGCTGCGAGGTGCGTATGACGATCGACGCCTCGCGCGCCGGCCTGGGCGTGCGCGAGCTCGAGCTACCGCTGCAGCACCGCGCGACCGGACGAGATCTCCATGGCTTCGCGCACCGGGCGCGCCAGCTCCGGGACACGGTCTATGCCTGCGGGCCGCTGGGGATCAACTTCCGCGGCCTGCGCCTGCCCCTCGTCGGCTGGAAGGCGGGCTTCATGGACGGCCCCGCAGTGGCTGCGGTCGCTGCGCTCGGGCTCGCAGACGACCTCTGGAGTGGGCCTGAGCGCGGGTTTCGCGCTCACCTCCGCCGTGGGCGTACGACGGGTGTGCTGAAGCTGATCGGCGTCCCGACCATAGGCCTCCTAGCGACCCGCCGTCTCTCGGGGGCCCTCCTCGTCGGACTGGCCGCGAATGCTCTCAACCAGCTCGACACGCGTCCCGGGCGTGCACTAAAGGCGTATCTTGCGGCCGCCCTGCCGCTCGACGCTCCCGTCGGGATCGCCGTCCTGCTCCTTCCCTACGATCTTCGCGAGATGGCGATGCTCGGTGACGCTGGTTCGAACGCGCTGGGAGCCCTGCTAGGCTTGAAGTCCGTGGAGCGATTCACGGGACGAGGCCGATGGGTTGCGATAGGCGCCCTTGCCGGCCTCACTCTTGTCGGCGAGCGAACCTCGATCGGCGCTTGGATCGAGCGCACGCCAGGCCTCGCCGCGATCGACCGGCTGGGAAGACGCTGATGAGCTCGAGCGCGCGCCCCACGAAGTACGTCTTCGTTACAGGCGGTGTCGTGTCGGCTCTCGGCAAGGGCATCGTCGCTGCTTCGCTCGGCCGGCTGCTGAAGGCGCGCGGACTGCGCGTGCGAGCCCAGAAGTTCGATCCGTACCTCAACGTCGACCCCGGGACGATGAGCCCGTTTCAGCATGGCGAGGTCTTCGTGACGGAGGACGGCGCGGAGACGGATCTCGACATCGGGCACTACGAGCGCTTCATCGACGAGAACATGACGCGTGCGGCAAGCCATACGGCCGGCGCGATCTGGGACTCGGTGCTGCGCAAGGAGCGCAAGGGCGAGTTCCTCGGCGCGACCGTGCAGGTGATCCCACACATCACGAACGAGATCAAGACGCGCATCCGGGCGAGCGCTGTCTCGACGCCGACCGACGTCGTGATCAGCGAGATCGGCGGCACTGTGGGGGACATCGAGTCGCTGCCGTTCCTCGAGGCGATCCGCCAGTTCCGCCGCGAGGTGGGCGCAGAGAACGTCCTCTATCTCCACGTGACGCTCGTCCCGTTCCTCGAAGCGGCGGGGGAGCTGAAGACGAAGCCCACGCAGCACTCGGTCAACGAGCTGCGCCGGATCGGTATCCACCCCGACATCGTGGTCTGCCGCTCGCACGAGGAGCTCTCGCACGACATCCGCGAGAAGATCGGGCTCTTCGCCGACGTCGAGCAGGAAGCAGTGATCGCGAGCCCGGACGTGCGGGACGTGTACCTCGTTCCGTCGCGGTTGAAGGCCGAGGGTCTCGACCGGCTCGTCTGCGAGAAGCTGGGCCTTCCGCTCGTCGACGCGGATCTCGGCGAGTGGCTCGACCTAACCGAGCGGATCCAGCGCAGCGACGCGCTCGTAGAGATCGCGCTGGTCGGCAAGTACGTGAAGCTGCAGGACGCCTACCTCTCAGTGCATGAAGCGCTCAAGCACGCGGGTGCGCATCACGGCTGCACCGTGGGTGTGCGCTGGGTGGATGCGGAAGGAATGTCGCTCGACGAGGCGGCAGGTCTGCTCGAGCAGGTCGACGGCGTCCTCGTGCCCGGTGGCTTCGGCTCGCGCGGCTGGGAGGGCAAGATTCTCGCCTGCCGAGTTGCTCGCGAGCGCCGTATCCCGTACCTCGGGATCTGCCTGGGGATGCACGTCGCGGTCTCGGAGTTCTCGCGCCACGTGCTCGGTCTCGAAGGCGCGAACTCGACGGAGATGGATCCCGAGACGCCGCATCCTGTAATCGACCTCCTTCCTGAGCAGAAGGAGATCGAGGATCTCGGCGGGACGATGCGACTCGGCGCACAGGCCGTCGAGCTCGTCGAGGGAACGCGCGCCCAGGAGGCGTACGGCGAGGTGGTCGTGCACGAGCGTCACCGGCACCGGTACGAGGTCAACAACCATTACCGGCCGGCCCTCGTCGACGGCGGCCTGGTCGTCTCGGGCACGTTCCAGGAAGGACGGCTCGTCGAGATCGTGGAGCTCCCCGACCATCCCTGGTTCGTCGCGAGCCAGTTCCACCCGGAGTTCAAGTCGCGGCCCACGCGGCCGACGCCGCTGTTCCGCGAGTTCGTCGGCGCTGCGCTCGCTCGCTCGCGCGAGCGCTCGGGCGTCGAAGCGGTCTCGGCCTGACCCCTGAGGCGCCCGACTGGGCGGCGCCGCAGTGAGGCGGCACGAGCTTGCTCGGGCGGCCGTCTCACCCAGCCCGTAGGGCGCGACGACCTAAGACCAACCCTCACGCTCTTCTAAGATCGCGCGCGATGGCTGCCGAGGTGGTCGACCTCTTCCTGGAGCTTGCGGCGCTGCCGAGCCCGCCGGGCGACGAGCGCGCGGTCGCCGACGTCGTGACGCGCTACCTCCGCGACCTCGGGCTCTCGGTCGAAGAGGACGACGCTGGCGAGAAGGTCGGCTCGAACATGGGCAACCTCTTCTGCCGAGTCGAGCCGAACGGAGACGGCACGCCGATCTTCCTCTGCGCTCACCTGGACACCGTGCCGCCTGAGGGCCCGATCGACCCCGTGGTCGAGGATGGAGTCGTCCGCAACGCGGGCGGCACAATCCTCGGAGCCGACAACAAGTCTGCTGTTGCGGCGATGCTCGAAGGAACGCGGCGCGTTCTCGCCGAGAGCCGGCCGCACGGGGGCCTCGAGCTCCTGTTCACGCCCAAGGAGGAGGTCGGGCTCCTGGGCGCCGCCGCCTTCGACCACGAGCGCCTTCGTGCGCACGTGGGCTATGTGTACGACCAGGCCGCGCCGATCGGAGACGTGATTCTCGGCGCGCCGCATTCGCAGGCGATGCAGGTTTGCTTCCACGGTCGCGCCGCGCATTCGGGGATGTACCCAGAAGAGGGGAGATCGGCGATCGCGGCCGCGGCTCGCGCGATTGCCGATCTACGACTCGGTCGGGTGGACGAAGAGACGACAGCGAACGTGGGGATCATCCACGGCGGCACCGCCGGCAACATCATCCCGGAGTGGTGCACGCTCGACGCCGAGGCGCGCTCGCACGACGAGCGCAAGCTCGCCGACCTGGTGCAGGAGATGGTCGACGCCTTCTCGTTCGCGGCAGGTCTCGAGGACTGCGAGGTGGAGACCAAAGTCTCGAAGAGCTATCGCGGCTACCGGTTCAAACGTGACGATCCCGTCGTCCGCTTCGCCCACGCGGCACTCGAGCGTGCTGGATACACCCCGAACTACGGACTGAGCGGCGGCGCTGCCGACGCGAACGTCTTCAACGAACGCGGCCTCGCTTGTCTGAACCTCGCCAACGGCATGCAGGACATCCACACACCCGACGAGCGCATCACCGTCGAGGATCTCGAAGGCATGGTCGAGGTGACGCTCGCGCTCGTGGACGTTGCCCGGGATGTTGACGCTTAGACGCGGGCGCGTCTCGGCTGTCGTCGAGCGACTGGAGGGGTTGTCACGGCTCGAGGTCGACGGCACGCCCTGCGTCGCGTACCCGCGGTTGACCGGGCCGGTGGCGCTCGGCGACGAGGTGATCGTGAACGTCCAGGCGCGCGAGCTTGGGCTGGGCTCGGGTGGCTTCGACGTCCTCTACGCGAACCTGACGCGGGGGCTCGAACTTCGTCCAGATCCGGACGCTCATGTTATGAAGCTCCCCTACACGCCGGGTCAGGTTGCCACGAGGCACGCCGAGGAAGAGCGGGAGCTTCCCGTCACACTCGGGGCGATGCCCGTCGTCTGCTGTTCCCTGCACAGCCAGGTCGTGCCGGTCTGCGCTGGTCTCGGCGACGACGTTCGCGTTGCTTACGTTCAGCTCCCCGGAGGCGCTTTGCCCGTTTCGCTTTCCGATTCACTGCGCGTGCTGCGTGAGCGCGGGCTCATCGAGGCGACAGTTGCGGTCGGACCGTGCGTCGACGGAGAGTTCCAATCCGTGACGGCCGCGTCGGCGCTGCTCTGGGCAGCCGCCGAGGAGTTCGGAGCGGCCGTTTGCGCGATCGGCCCGGGGATCGTCGGGACCGGTTCGCCGTTCGGCCACGGCGGGATCGCCGCGGCCGAGGCCGCGAACGCTGCTCACGCCCTTGGCGGCGTCCCCGTCCTGGCGGTGCGCGCATCGAAAACGGATGTGCGCGTGCGCCACCGTGGGGTCTCGCACCACACGCGTGCCGTGCTGGAGCTCTCAGCCGGAAGGGCCACGCCTGCGTGGCCGCGTGGATACGAGGCGCCGACGTGGCTCGAGCCGCGGCAGGACGTTGACGTGGACGGGTGGGCAGAGGCATGCGCAGGTCTGCCCCTGTCGCATATGGGCCGAGGACCGGAGGAGGATCCCCTCTTCTTCGCCGCCGCGTTCGCCGCAGGCCGGTTCGCACGGAGCCTCCTCGTGTGATGGAAGAACGACGCCTCGGTCCGGTCGTCGGGGTCGGGACGTGGAACACCTTCGACCGAGACGAGCGGACCGCGAAGGAGGTCGTCGGCGCCGCACTGGACGCAGGCTGCCGAGTCTTCGATACGTCGCCGATGTACGGTGGCGCGGAGGCCTCACTCGGCGCCGCGCTCGAAACCCGGCGCGACGGCGCAGCCGTGGCGACGAAGATCTGGGCCCGGAGCGTCGAGGAGGGACGTGTCCAGTACCGCAGGCAGGCCGGCTGGTACGGACGGGTCGAGATCGAGCAGATCCACAATCTGCTGGCTTGGGAAGACCACTTCGCCTGGCTCGAGGATGAGCGCGCCGCGGGACGGGTCGATCGGCTCGGGGTCACGCACTATTCCGCGGGCGGTCTCCGCGAGCTTGCAGGGGCGCTGCGCACGCGTCGCTTCGACACGGTCCAGGTACCGCTGAATCCGCTCGATCGTGCGTGCGAAGAGGAGCTGCTTCCGCTGGTAGCGTCGCTCGGTGTGGCCGTCATCGTCATGCGTCCGCTCGGCGCGGGCGCGCTCGTGAGACGGACGCCGCCGTCCTCGGCACTCGCGGACCTGGGCGTGGAGACGTGGTCGCAGGCGTTGTTGAAATGGGCTCTCTCCGACGAGCGGGTCGACCTGGTCATTCCGGCGACGCGGAATCCCGATCACGCCCGCTCCAACGCCCTCGCGGGGACGCCGCCGTGGTTTGACGCCGAGCAGCGACTGCTTGTGGAACGCTTAGCAGTCGATGAGCGCTGAGCAAACGGCCGCATGAAGCCCGACTCGTCGCGAACGGTCTATGACGGGAACCTCTTCGATGTCACGCTTGAACGGTGGGGCAATCAAGAGCGTGAGATCGTGGAGCACCCAGGCGCCGTTGCGATCGTCGCCGTCGATCGCGAAGGTCAGCTAACGCTCGTCCGGCAGCGTCGCGAGGCTGCCCGCAAGAATCTGGTCGAGCTGCCTGCGGGGACGCTGGAGGAGGGGGAATCGCCACTGGAGAGTGCGCAGCGCGAGCTCGAGGAGGAAACCGGTCTGCGCGGTGGGAGCTGGCGCGAGCTGGTCACGTTCTACACGACGCCTGGCTTCTGCCGAGAACGCATGCACCTCTTCTTCGCGGACGACCTCGACCGCGGCCGGGCGAGTCCCGCGGAGGACGAAGACCTCGAACTCGTCCGCTGGCACGTGGAGGAAATCGCAGCGCGTCTCGGCGAGCTGGAGGACGCGAAGACACTCGTCGGCCTGTTGCTCTACCTCACGGAGCCCCGGTGAACCGCGCACCCCCACCCAACAAAGGGTGGGGCTCATCGACCCGCCTCCCTCGAGATCGACGATAGCGGCAAGAAGCGCGCCTAGCTGCGCCGAAAGCGCGCCAAATGCGTCTCATTCGGACAAAACGGTAGGGTGACGCGCCGTGAAGATCGGCGTCCCAAAGGAGATCAAGTCCGACGAATACCGCGTCGCCTTGACACCGGCCGGCGCGCGCGAACTCGTCCAACGCGGCCACGACGTCGTGGTCGAGACCGGGGCCGGTGAAGGCAGCGCATTCGCGGACCTTGCGTACGAGGGGGCCGGCGCACGCATTGCGGCCGTCGAAGAGGTCTGGGCCGTCTCCGAGCTGCTCTTGAAGGTGAAGGAGCCGATTGAGCCGGAGTACGGCCGCTTGCGCGATGGCCTTGTCCTTTTCACCTACCTCCACATCGCGGCTGACGAGCCGCTCACGCGCGCGCTCGTGGAGAGTGGGATCACTGCCGTGGCCTACGAGACCGTCGAGACGGACTCCGGAGGGCTTCCGCTCCTTGCGCCGATGAGCGAGATCGCCGGACGGCTTGCCGCCCAGGCCGGCGCCTACTTCCTCGAGAAACCGCTCGGGGGACGCGGCCTCCTGCTCGGCGGCGTTCCGGGCGTCGCGCCCGGGCGCGTGGTCGTGATTGGTGGCGGAATGGTGGGCTACAACGCGGCGGTGATCGCGATTGGGCTGGGCGCGAATGTCACGATCCTCGAGCGTTCACTCGACCGGATGCGGCATCTGGAGGAGGTCCTCTCCGGCCGCGTCAGTCTGGTCATGTCCTCGAGCCTTCAGATCGAAGAGTCGGTCCAGGATGCGGATGTCGTGATCGGAGCGGTCCTGATCCCGGGCGCAGTCGCACCGAAGCTGATCACGCGCAACATGGTCGCGGGAATGAAGGAGGGGGCGGTCCTCGCAGACGTGGCGATCGATCAGGGCGGGTGCGCGGAGACATCACGACCGACCACTCACAGCGAGCCCGTCTATACGGTCGAGGGAGTGACGCACTACTGCGTCGCCAACATGCCGGGCGCGGTCCCGATTACCTCGACGAAGGCACTCACGAACGCGACGCTCCCGTATGTGGAGGCGATTGCCGACCACGGCCTTCGGGAAGCAGTCGCTCGCGATCGTGCCCTGGCGCGGGGCGTGAACGTTCTCGACGGAAAGGTGACCTACGAAGCTGTTGCCGAAGCGCACGGACTCGACTACCAGCCGCTCGAGGACGTGCTGCCGCTGTCTCCCGTCTAGCGGGTGCTCTGGTCGGGTCGCTTAGAGGGCGAGTACTTGACGACGACCCACGTTATCCCCGCCGCCAGCGCAATCACGCAAGCGATGAAGAAGACCATTCCGACTAGTCCCAGGGCATCCCCCACGGCCAACCTAGAATAGCCGCATGCCGAGGGCGTGCGTGATCGTGCTCGATGCCGTTGGAGCCGGCGAGCTTCCGGATGCTGCGGAATACGGAGATGAAGGCTCAGACACGCTCGGCAACGTGGCCCGAGCGGTCGGCGGACTGGACCTGCCGAACCTCGAGGCGCTTGGGCTCGGGAACATCGAACCGCTTGAAGGCTGCCCGCCGCAGGCCGGCGCGCCCGCGGTCGCCGGTCGGCTCATCGAGCGTTCGAAAGGGAAAGACACCACGATCGGCCACTGGGAGCTGATGGGGGTGGTCACGCCACAGCCCATGCCGACCTACCCGCACGGCTTCCCGCACGACGTCATCGACCCGTTCATGCATCGGACGGGAAGAGGCGTGCTCGGCAACAAGCCGGCATCCGGCACCGAGATCATCCAGGAGCTCGGGGAGGAGCACCAGCGGACCGGCAAGTGGATCGTCTACACGTCGGCCGACTCGGTCTTCCAGGTCGCGGCGCACGAAGAGACGATCCCGCTCGAGGAGCTGTACGAGGCCTGCCGGGTCGCGCGCGAGATCCTCACCGGCAAGCACGCGGTCGGTCGCGTGATCGCGCGGCCGTTCGTCGGCGATCCGGGCAATTACGAGCGAACAGCGAACCGGCACGACTTCTCGCTCGAGCCCAGGCGGCCGAACTACCTGACGCTCGTGCGCGACGCCGGGGCAAAGGTGCACGGCGTTGGCAAGATCGGAGACATCTTCGCAGGGCAGGACATCGACGAGTCGCACCCGACGAAGTCGAATGTGGACGGAATCACCCAGACCGAGAAGCTGTTGCGGGAGCTCGACGAAGGCCTGATCTTCACGAACCTCGTCGAGACGGACATGCTCTGGGGGCACCGCAACGACCCGGAAAACTTCCATCGCTGCCTCCAGGACTTCGACCGCCGCCTGCCGGATCTTCTCGACGCCCTGCGCCCAAGTGACCTGCTGATTCTGACGTCCGACCACGGCTGCGATCCGACGACTCCATCAACCGATCACTCGCGCGAGCACGCACTCCTGCTCGCGTACGTCCAAGGGAAGAACGCGGACGGTCGCACGCACGACGGGGAGTTCGCCGACGTGGGCGCGACCGTCAATGCCTGGCTCGGGGGGAAGTCGCCGTCCCGCGGTATCCCCGGCCAGCCGATCGTCGAGCACTGACCCTCCGCGCGTGGTGCATGCAGTTGAGCTGATCCGGCGCAAGCGCGACGGCGAGCAGCTCGCGGCCGAGGAGATCTCTGAGCTCGTGCTCGCATATGCACGGGGCGACGTGCCTGACTATCAGCTGGCCGCCTTCTGCATGGCGGTTTACTTCCGCGGGCTCAACGGAGCGGAGACATTCGCGCTGACCGATGCGATGATCCGAAGCGGGGAGACGATCGAGCTCGGCGCCGCAATCGGCCGCAAGGTAGTCGACAAGCACTCCACGGGCGGCGTGGGGGACAAGACCTCGCTCGCGGTGGGCCCGATCGTCGCGGCTTGCGGTGTCCCGTTCGGGAAGATGAGCGGACGCGGCCTCGGCCACACCGGCGGGACGCTCGACAAGCTGGAGTCGATCCCGGGACTCCGCGTCGAGCTCACGACCGAGGAGTTCCTGGATCAGGTGCGTGATGTGGGCCTTGCCATCATTGGGCAGAGCGCGAACCTCGTCCCGGCCGACAAGCTGCTCTACGGGCTGCGCGACGTCACCGCGACGGTCGACGACGTCTCGCTGATCGCAGCGAGCATCATGTCCAAGAAGATCGCGGCGGGCGCGGACGCGATCGTGCTCGACGTGAAGGTCGGAGACGGGGCTTTCATGAAGACCCTGGAGGACGCGAGGGAGCTTGGGCAAATGATGCTCGAGCTCGGCCGGCACGCCGGCCGAGAGGTGGTCTGCCTGATCACCGACATGGACCAGCCGCTCGGGAGCGCTGTCGGCAACGCAATCGAGATCCGCGAAGCGGTCGCAACGATCGTCGGGGAGGGGCCGCCGGACTTCACCGAGCTCGTGCTCGACGCGTGCGCCCGTCTGCTTGCAATCTCGGATCTCGGGGTCGACCTCGACGAGGGCCGCCGCCGCGTCGAGAAGGCCGTTGAGTCAGGCGCGGCCGTTGAGACGTACAATCGCTGGATCCACGCGCAGGGAGGAGATCCGGACCTCGACGCCCTGCCATACGTCGTCGGGCGCTATCCGGTCCTGAGCCCGCGCGACGGCTACGTCACGCGCCTGAGCGCGATCGGCGTCGGCAACGCCGCCGTCCGCCTCGGTGCGGGCCGCCTCAGGAAGGAGGACGTGATCGACCACGCTGTGGGCGTCATGTGTTACGCGAAGCGCGGCGACAGGATCGAGCGCGGCGAAGAGCTCGCGTGGGTCCTCGCACGGGACGAAGGGTCGGCGGGCCCTGCCGTCCGCGAGGTGCTCGCGGCGTATCAGTTTGGTGACGAGCCACCGCCATCTCGATCCATCCTGCTCGAGATCATCGCCTGAATGCCCGAGTTGCCTGAGGTCGAGTCGATTCGTCTCGCGCTCGAGCCGCACCTGGTCGGCCGCCGTCTGGAGCACGTCGAGATCCGCGATTCGCGGCTCGTCCGCCCGTTCGAGCCGAATGCGGTCTCGGCGGAGCTCGAAGGTGAGCTGATCGTCGCGCTGGAGCGCCGCGGCAAGTATCTCATTGTGCGATTCGAATCCGGTCGCGTTCTTCTGATTCACCTCCGGATGACGGGGAGCCTGCGCCACGCCGCACCGGGATCGCTAGCGGAAGATCCGCATCGGCGCGCTGTTGTCAGGCTAGACGACGGGTCGGACGTTGCGTACCGAGATGTCCGGCGCTTCGGTACCTGGCACCTGCTCGAGCCGCGGGAGCTTGATCCGTACCTCGCGCAGCGACTCGGTCGGGAGCCCCTCGAGCGAACGTTTACTGCGCGCCGCCTGGGTGAGCGACTCGCCGGCCGCCGCGCACCGGTGAAGGCAGCCCTGCTCGATCAGAGGACGGTGGCAGGCCTCGGCAACATCTACGTCGACGAGGCGCTCTGGCGAGCGCGCATCCACCCACTCAGGCCGGCTGGAACAGTCGAGACCGATGAGCTCACGCGGCTCACGCGCGGGATCAAGGACGCGCTCAAGGCCGGAATCGCGCGCCAGGGGGCGAGCCTCCGCGACTATTCGACGCCCGACGGACGGCGCGGCCGGATGCAGGAGGAGTTCCGCGTCTACGGGCGTGAGGGCGAGCCCTGTACGCGGTGCGGAACTCCGATCGACAAGATCCGCGCCGGTGGCCGCGGCACGTGGTATTGCCCGAATTGCCAGCGCTTCGAGGCAGCTGGGCGGGCCTAGGCGGCGGGCCGCTCGTCGAGTCGGCCGTCGCGATCGAGCCGCCAGAGCTCGGTGTAGCCGCCGATCGGCTGCCCGTCGATGAGGATCTGCGGAACCGTCCAGCCACCCGTGAGCTCGAAGAGCTTCTGCCGAAAGGCGGGGTCATCGTCCAGCGACACCTCGTCGTATTCGATGCCCCTGCTTTCGAGCAGCGCCTTCGCGCGCACGCAGTAACCGCACCAACGGGTGGAATACATGCGGACCCTCGCCATCGGTCTTGTAACGCAGAAACCCCCGCAAAGGTTCCCTCCACCTGCCGCACTAGACTGGCCTGGCGATGGCCGGACGTCCGTACAAGACCGAAGCAGTGGTCCTGCGTTCCTTCCGGCTCGGCGAGGCCGACCGTGTCCTCCACCTCTACACGCTCGACCGCGGACGGGTTGGCGCGGTGGCGAAGGGGATCCGAAAGACGAAATCGCGCTTCGGCGCGCGCCTCGAGCCTCTCTCGCACGTCGAATTGATGCTCCACCAGGGTTCGGGCGAGCTCCAGACGGTGACGGGCGTCGAGCTCGTCCGCTCGCACCACGCCGCTCGCGAGCAGCAGTACCGGCTCGGCGTCGGGCTCCTCGGCGCGGAGGCGATGCTGCGCCTGTTCACGGAGCAGGAAGCCAACCCGCGCGCGTTCCAGGCGCTGACACGCTTCCTCGACGTGCTCGACGAGCTCGAGCCGATCACAGGCCGCTCTGCGCTCGACCCGCTGGGCCTGTCGTTCCAGCTCAAGCTGCTCTGGCTCTCCGGCTACCTGCCGCACCTGACGAGCTGCGCGAACTGCGGCACGGTCGCCGACGCTCTGATCGGGTATTCGGCGGCTGCCGGCGGCGCGGTCTGTGCTGGGTGCGGAGAGGGGGCGCTCAGCCTGTCCCCGGCCGGAATCGTCGGGATCGAGGCCCTGCTCGCTCGCCCGCTCGCGGAGGCCCGCGAGGTGGGCCTGAGCGAGCGGTCCCTGCGCGATGCGCTCGCGGTGATCACGAACGCCTACGAGTACTACGGGAACTTCCGGCTGCGCACCCTGCGCAGCGCTTAGCTCCGCCACGGGAGAGTCGGCCTAGTCCTGTTTCGGGGTCCTCCAGTCCCGCTCGAGTGCCTGCTCGAGCCAGGCGCGCACGCCGCCGATCGGCAGTCGTTCCTGAGCCAGCGAGTCGCGGTCGCGGACGGTGACCGTGTCGTCCGCGAGCGTCTGCTCGTCGATCGTGAACGCCCACGGCGTCCCGATCTCGTCCTGGCGGCGATAGCGCCGTCCGATCGCGCCGCTGTCGTCGTATTCGACGGAATGGCGGCGCCGTAGCTCTTCGTACAGCGACCTGGCCTTGCCGACCATGTTGTCGCTCTTGCCGATCAGCGGCAGGACCGCCGCTATCACGGGTGCCATCTTCGGATGGAGTCGCAGCACGGTGCGCTCCCGCTCGGCGACGATCTCCTCGTCGTAGGCGTCGACGAGCAGCGCCACCATGATCCGCTCGATGCTCACGGCCGGCTCGATCACGTAGGGGACGTAGCGCTCGCCGTCGGGACCGACGTACTCGAGCTTCGTCGCCGAGTACTCGCTGTGCTGGGTGAGATCGAAGTCGCCGCGGTTCGCCACGCCTTCCAGCTCGGACCAGCCGATCGGATAGAGGTACTCGATGTCGCTCGTGCCCTGGGAATAGTGTGAGCGCTCCTCCGGCCCGTGCTCACGGACACGCAGCCGGCTCCCGCGCAGCCCGTACTGGAGGTACCAGTTGAGTCGTTCCTCGATCCAGTAGCGATACCACTCCTCTGCCTCGGCGGGCGGGACGAAGTACTCCATCTCCATCTGCTCGAACTCGCGCACGCGGAAGAGGAAGTTGCCGGGCGTAATCTCGTTGCGAAAGGACTTGCCGACCTGGGCGATGCCGAAGGGAGGCTTTCGCCGGGCGATTTGCAGAACGTTCTTGAAGTTGATGAAGATCCCTTGTGCCGTCTCGGGTCGCAGGAACGCACGAGAGCCTTCCTCCTGCAATGCGCCGACGGTCGTCTCGAACATCAGATTGAACTGGCGCGGCTCCGTGAGGTCGCAGTCCGGCGTCTCACCCGGCCGCTTGCTCGGCTTGCGGCCGCAGCTTGAATCTTCCAGTTTGTCCGCGCGGAAGCGGAGCTTGCAGGTGCGGCAATCGACGAGAGGGTCGGTGAAGCCGCCGACATGGCCGGACGCCTCCCAGACGCGGGGGTGCAGGATGATCGCAGAGTCGATCGCGACGATGTCGTCGCGATCTTGCACCATCGCCTCGAACCAGCGCGCCCTGATGTTGTTCTTCATCAGGACGCCGTAGTGGCCGTAATCGAAGGTCGAGCCGAGGCCGCCGTAGATCTCCGAGGACGGGAAGACGAAGCCGCGCCGGCGGGAAAGCGAGACGATCTTGTCCATCGTCACGGCGTCCGTCATGAAGCGGGACGTTATCCGCGACAATGCCGTCGTGGCGGCGCATCCCCCCGTCGAGCTGCACATCGTCTCGGACTCGACCGGAGAGACGGCCGCTCGCCTCGTCCAGGCGCTGGAGGCGCAGTTTCCGGACCAGGAGTTCGAGGAGGTGCGACATCCGCGTGCCGAGACGGTCGAGGATCTAGAGCGGGCGGTGACGAGCGCCCGCGGGCACGCGGCCGTGGTCGTGTACACGCTCGTCGATCAGGAGCTGCGGGATGCAATGCGGCGGCTCTGCCGGCGTGCCCGCGTCCACTACTGCGACCTGCTCGGGCATCCCATCGACGCCGTGGCGCGAGTCTCCGGCCAGACGGCACGGATGACGCCAGGAGTACGGGCGCCGCTCAATCCGGCGTACTTCCGTCGGATCGAGGCGATCGAGTTCGCCGTCAAGTACGACGACGGGCTCGGCGCGGGGCTGGACGAGGCCGACATCGTTCTCGTCGGCGTCTCTCGCACCTCGAAGACGCCACTCTCGATCTATCTCGGCTACCTCGGTCACAAGGTTGCGAACGTGCCGATCGTGAAGGGAATCGACCCGCCCAGGGATCTCTTCGAGATCAATCCGGCCAAGATCGTCGGTGTCACGATCGGGCCGGACCGGCTGGCGGAGATCCGGCGCGCTCGGGTGCGCAATCTGGGTGGAAACAACCGCCGCTACTCGGAGTTGACGGAGGTCTACGAGGAGCTGGACCAGGCCGCAGCCGTCCACCGCCGGCTCGGGTGTCCGGTCATCGACATCTCCGAGCTCTCGATCGAGGAGACGGCTCAGCGCATCCTGCGAACGGTCGAGAGCCGGAAGGCGGAGGCTTCCGCCGCGACGGTCACGTGAGGCCCAAACCACCGGTGCCGTGGTGGCGCTGGACGATCTGGTGGCTCGCCCTTGGCCTCGGCATCTTCCTTTTCTACATCCTGCTGACGCCGATCTGGATCGGCCTGCGCGGCCTCGCCCGGCTGGCAGAGTTCCGGGCGCAACGGCGGCGATGATCGTCGTCGGGCCATATTCGGCGGCCTGGGCCGAGGACTTCCGCCAGCTCGCGGAGCCGATCCGGTCCACCTTGCACGACCGCGCACTGCGGATCGACCACATCGGCTCCACCTCGGTCCCGGGACTCGCGGCGAAGGACATCGTCGACATCCAGGTGACGGTGGCGCGCCTCGCAGATGCCCAGCCGCTGGTCGCTTACGGATTCCGCGAAAGCCCCTTCTTGCAGGATCACCGCCCGCCCGGGGCGACCGGATCGGACAACGACTGGCGCAAGCGTTTCTTCAATCCGCCGGCGGGGGAGCGCCGCGCGAACATCCACGTGCGGGAACAAGGCCGGCCGAACCAGCGCTACGCCCTGCTGTTCCGTGACTACCTGCGCGCCCACCCGCTCGCGGCGGAGGCTTATGCGGAGCTCAAGCGCCGTCTGGCGGACAGCTGCTCGGATCCGGGCAGATACCCGGACATCAAGGATCCCGCCTGCGACCTGATCGCTGTAGCCGCGGAGGAATGGGCATCGGCGAGAGGGTGGAGCCAGGGCTCGAGCGACGCCTGACTCGTAGACAAGACGAGATAGACGTAGCTATACTGCCGGCCGCCCATGCACAGCCGCGGTGCGGCAACCCAGAAGAGGGAGGAATCACTTGCGTAGGACCTTGGCGCTCCTCGCGCTTCTCATAGCCGTGCTCGTGATTGGGTCGTCGCCGGCTGGCGCGATCACGGGGAACTACCAGGACGACAGCATCCATACCTACGTCGGCCTGATCGCCTTCTACGACGCCCACGACGTCTTCAAGCACCGGTGCTCTGGCTCGCTCATCACCGCCAATGTCTTCCTGACGGCAGGACACTGCACGGATGCCACGACCGGCGCGACGCATGCCAGGCTCTGGTTCCAGCAGGACGCCGGCGTCGGCTATGACCCGGTCACCGGCACGCCCGCCCCCAGTGGCTATCCCGTCTCGAGCGACGTCACCTCGAGCCATCTCTACAACTACGGCTTCTCCGACTTCGGCGGCCTCCCGAACACGAAGGACGTCGGCCTCGTGGTCCTGGACAAGCCGATCACGCAGACGAACCAAGCGGCGCTCGTCACGGGCTACGGGTCGCTCGTCAGCCCCGGGTCGCTCGACCGGTTCGCTTCGAGGCGTGGCCTCCAGGAGACCACCTTCACGGCCTCCGGCTACGGCCTGACGCTCTCGAGCCCCGTCAAGACAATCTCGTTCCGCAAGCGGCTCATGGCGACGGAGCAGCTGGTCAACCTGAAGAGCAACCTGACGAGCGGTTTCAACATCCAGCTGACCGCGAACCCCGGCAACGGGAAGGGCGGCACGTGCGGCGGCGACTCCGGCGGCCCGCTGCTGTACGACTCGACGAACACGATCGTCGCGGTCAACTCGTTCGGCCTGAACGAGTGGTGTCGCGGCGTCGACTTCATGTACCGCATCGACCAGGCCGCGGTGCAGAACTGGATCAGGTCGATCATCGGCAACGCCGAATGGAGCCACGTCCAGATCGCAAATCTCTAGGTCCTCCCCGACCTAGTGGGACAGAGCGGCCCCTGCCCCGGGGCCGCTCGTCGTTCTGTCGCGTGTCCGTGCCGTGAGTGCAAAGAAGCACCGGGGACATCTCGTCAAGAGCGGCCCGTGCAGGTATTCGGTCGGTAGTCAGATCTCCGACCGAGAGGAGCAGTATGCGATCGAGCTGGTTCTGGATCGTCATGGCGATCGGCGTCACCGCGACGGCGGCAGGCGCGGGGATTGCGTCGCACAGCCTTGCAACCACCACGGCCTCCGAGGTCGTTCACGCGTGCCGGAACGCCAAAAACGGATTGCTTCGCGCTGTCCCCGCCCGCGCCGCCTGCCGCCGCCGCGAAAGGGCGCTGGCCTGGAACGTGCAGGGGCCAGCCGGCTCTCCGGGACCGGTGGGCCCGGCCGGGCCGGCAGGCAGTGCCGGACCCGCCGGACCGGCTGGACCGCCCGGGCCGGTCGGAGCGCGGGGGCCCGCGGGGGCGGCCGGGCCACCAGGCCCGAAAGGCGACCCCGGCTCGGCGCTGAGCACGCTCGACGCACTCGACGGCCTGTCCTGCAGCGCAGCCGGCACCGCCGGGTCTGTCTCGCTCGCGTATGACAGCGAACGCCATGCGGTGCTCACCTGCGTGGGGGCGACCGGCGGAGGAGGGGGCGCCGACGCTGCGTTGCGCATCAACGAGTTCTCCGTTGGAACGACGGGGTCGCTCGGAGACGAGTTCGTCGAGCTCGTCAACTCAGGAGCGGGGAGCGCCGACATCGGCGGCTATCGGCTCGTGTACCGCTCAGGCACCGGAACGGCGGACGTCGCGCTCGCGACGATCCCGACTGGCACGACGCTCGGGCCGGGCGGGTTTTACCTCCTCGGCGGCGCGTCGTACGGCGGCTCACCCGCCGCGGACCAGTCGTTCGCGTTCGGGCTCGCGAGCGCGGCCGGAGGAATCGCCGTGCGGACCGGCGATGGAGTCATCGTCGACTCCGTGGGCTACGGCACGGCGACCAACGCATTCGTTGAGGGCTCCGCGGCTCCCGCCCCGCCTGTCACCGCTGCGCCCGGATCGAGCGCGGTGCGCTCGCCGGACGGGCACGACACGAATGACAACTCGGCCGACTTCACGCTCCGCTCGGCACCGACACCGCGCGCGTCGAACGGTTGACCGCAGAGGAGTGCGCCGGCGGCCAGCCGGCGCGCTCTGGCGCCGTTCGACGGCGAACGTAGAATCAGCGCCCCGTGCGCCTCTACTGGGAGCTCGCGCGCCGGGGTTACCGACGCTACGCCGCCTATCCCGCAGCGACCTGGGCTGGGGTGTTCACGAACACCGTCTTCGGGTTCATGCAGGCGTACATCCTGCTCGCCCTCTACCGGCATCGGGACCATGTCGGCGGCTACGACGCGAGCGACGTCGTCACGTACGTCTGGCTGACGCAGGGGATGCTCACCGCCGTCCAGGTATTCGGCTGGACCGAGCTCGCACTCCGCATCCGCAGCGGCGACGTTGCGACCGATCTGGCACGACCGGTGCACCCGTTCTTCGCGGGCCTCGCCTTCGACCTGGGCCGCGCCCTCTATCACGCGCTCTACCGCGGGGTCCCACCGTTCGTGGTCGGTGCCTTCGTCTTCGACGTCCGAATCCCGGCTGCAGTTATCTGGCCCGCATTCCTCGCGAGCGCCGTGCTCGCGGTCTGCGTGAGCTTCGCCTTCCGCTTTCTCTACAACTCCGCGGCGTTCTGGCTCCTCGACTATCGCGGCTCGGTGCTGCTCGGCGTGACCGCGACGCTCTTCTTCTCCGGCTTCATCATTCCGGTCGGCTTCTTCCCGGGGCCTCTTCGGACGCTCGCGAATGCGACACCGTTTCCCGCGATGCTCCAGCGGACGGTCGACATCTTCGTGGGCAAGGTGACGGGGATCGACATCCTCGTGTCGCTTGCCGTCCAGATCGGATGGGCGGCCGCCCTGTTCGGTACCGCCTACTTGGCGTTCGCGGCAGGAACGAGGCGCCTGGTGATCCAGGGTGGCTGACTCGGCCGCTCTCTACGTCCGGTTGATCTCGGCACGCGTTCGCTCGCAGCTCCAGTACCGGATGTCGTTTGCGCTCGACTTCGCGGGCATGTTCCTGATCACGTTCCTCGACTTCGCGGCGATCCTGATCATCTTCCACAACGTGCCGCAGCTCGGCGGCTGGAGCGTCGAAGAGGTCGCGCTCCTTTACGGCATCTCCGGGCTTGCCTTCGCGCTTACGGACATGGTGATCGGCCACCTCGACCTCCTCTCGCAGCAGATCCGGGACGGGAACTTCGATCTCGTTCTGATCCGGCCCCGAGGGACCTTGCTTCAGGTCGTGACCGCCGACTTCCAGCTTCGCCGGCTCGGAAAGGCTGGGCAGGCCGGCGCGATCCTGGCCTACGCTCTGACACGGCTCGACATCGAGTGGACCGCCGGCCGTGTGGTGATCCTTCCGGTGTCGATCGTCTCCGCGGCCGTGATCTTCGGCGCCGTCTGGGTCGCGGCGATCTGCATCGTCTTCTGGTCGGTTGAAGGCCGCGAGACTGCGAACGCCCTGACCTACGGCGGCCAGTTCTTCTCGCAGTACCCGATCACCGTCTACGAGCGCTGGCTACGGCAGCTGCTCGCATTCGTGCTGCCGATGGCATTCGTCGCCTACCTCCCGGCGCTCTACATCCTCGACAAGCCGGACCCGCTGGGCGCTCCGCACTGGTTCCGCTTCTGCTCGCCGCTCGTCGCGGTCGTCGCCTGCATCGCCGCCGGGTTCGTCTGGCGGTTCGCCGTGCGCCACTACCGGAGCGCCGGCGGATGATCGAGGTCGAGGCCCTCGAAAAACGGTTCGTCGTCCGCACGAAGCGGGGGCGGCTCCGCCGGGAGCGGCGGGTCGTGGAGGCCGTTCGAGGGGTGACGTTCTCCGTCGCACGCGGCGAGCTCGTCGGCTACGTCGGCCCCAACGGCGCCGGCAAGTCGACGACGATCAAGATGCTCACGGGAATCCTCGTTCCCTCTGCCGGCCACGTCCGTGTCGCCGAGCTGGAGCCGTCGCGCCAGCGGATCGAGCTCGCGCGGCGCATCGGCGCCATGTTCGGGCACCGGATCCAGCTGTGGTGGGACCTGCCGCTCCTGGACTCCTTCGAGTTGCTTCGCCACATCTACAAGATTCCCGCCGCGCGCTACCGCGACAATCTCGCCACCTTCCGTGAGGTGCTCGAGCTCGATGCGTTCCTCCACACGCCGGTTCGCCAGCTTTCGCTCGGCCAGCGCATTCGCGGCGAGCTCGTCGCCGCGATGCTTCACGACCCTGACGTCCTCTTTCTGGACGAGCCGACGATCGGCCTCGACATCGTTGCGAAGGAGCGCGTGCGAGAGTTCCTCACCACCATGAACCGCGAGCGCCAAGTGACGATCATGCTCACGACGCACGACCTCGACGACATCGAGCGGCTCTGCAGGCGAATGCTGATCATCGACCACGGCCGCGTCATCTATGACGGCCAGCTCGAAGCGCTGCGAGCGCGCTACGGCGAAGAGCGGACGCTCGTCGTCGACCTGCGCGAGCCGGCGGAGCCGCTACGGGTGAACGGCGCCAGGGTAGTGCGCGTCGAAGGGCCTCGCCAGTGGCTCCGTTTCCGCCGCGAAGACGTGACCGCGGCACAGCTCGTCGCAGCGGTGGCCCAGCAGGCGCCGCTGGTCGACCTCGCAATCGAGGAGCCGGAGATCGAAGACATCGTCCGCCGCATCTACCGCGGCGGCGTTTCCTGAAGCACTCTCGTCTCGAGCGGTTCCTCGCCCTCCGGCGTGACGCGATACGCACGTGCACCGTCGCGTGTGGTGACCGCCTCCCGCAGCTCCGTCCCAACGTAATGGACGGCCACGTCGTCGTCCGCCGCCACACCGGCAGGGAAGCCGTCCGCGACGAGTTGCGTGTACCCCGGACGCCGGCGCTCCTCGCCGTCGTAGTGCGGGCACGCGCTGCCCGGTAGGAAGCCGAGGCACTCCAGCGGGCCGAGCTCGGGTCCGAACGAGTCCGTGACGCCGTGCTCGAACCAGCAGATCATCCCGGCGCTCCAGCCGGTGAGGAGCACGCCCTCCTGCCAGGCCTCGCGGAGGATCTCGTCGAAGCGATGCGTGCGCCAGATCGCGATCGCGTTCGCGGTGTTCCCGCCGGCCACGAGGATCACGTCGTGGCTGAGCGCGAGCCCGCGGAGATCGTGAGGGGGCCAGGGGAAGAAATGGAGGTGCGTCATCATCGCGCGCTCCCGCATCCGCCCGTACCACCAGAGCGTCGAGCTCGCGTCCTCCATATCTGCGGTCGGGACGTACAGCATGCGCTTCCCGGGCGCGAGGCCCAGGATGTGGTCGAGCAGCACGTCGTCGGGGAACCCGCCCATGGCGACGATCTGCGGCTCGGGCATAACCGCGAGTACTAGCAATATCGTGGAGAAATGAGGGCTCGCCCTGCGTTTTGCGAACGGAGTGCAAACCGCGAGCGTACGACCTTCACCCCGTAGGCGCTTGAAAGCTGCGACCCATCCGGCTGCGTGCCACCGGCAGCGCCCCCCGTGCCGAAGTGGCTGTCAATCCGAGAAATCTCGAATCCGCCCCACTGGATGTCCCACCCTACGCAGGCCCCGCAGGCGTACTTCGCTCGACGACACCCGTCAGGAGTGCAGCCAGAGAGCCGACAAAGAGGCGCACGCAGCGATCCTACGACAGCACAGGCGTCGGGATGCAGCCGCGACACACCCGCTCAATCGCGATCGCCAATCTGGCCGAGCAACGCCAGCACTGCGAAAAGGACAAAGGCGATACCCTCGCCGACCTCCTGCGCGCTGGAGAGGGGCCAGTGCGGTCTGAACATCCACCAGCAAGCTGCGACGAGGATGAGGCGCCAAGCTCCCTCCAACACAGCCGTCACCACGGTCTCACCATCGGCGCCGTTCTGGCGGCTGTCAAGAGGGAGGCGCTCAAGCCAGCACCTTGCAGACCGTGACCGCGCGCGGAGCGTGAGGAGCTCTAGCGCCGCAACGCGCGTGCAGGCGCGAAGATCAGCCGCACGAGGCCGAGCGCCAGTCGCAGGACCGCATAGGCCATCAGCGCCGCGAGCGCGATCGGAATGAGGATGATCGCCAAGAGAGCCGCCACAACGAATTCATTCTCGCTCTCGCCTAGCGCTCAGGCGCCGACGACAGCGAATAATGGCCATTCGCCGAGTCCCTTCAGTTCACGGACTCCTCTCGGATCGAACTCGATCCCAGACCCGGCAACGAGATCCTTGACCGTGCCGGAGACGAGGACCTGACCTTCTTGCGCTTGAGCTGCAACGCGGGCGCCGGTGACGACGGTGAGGCCGGAGAGTTTCCCGTCGACGATGTCACACTCGCCGGTATGGACGCCGACTCGGATGCCAAGCCCGAGATTGCCGATCGCATCCCGGATCGCGCAGGCGCAGCGGATCGCCCGTGCGGGACCATCGAAGCCGGAGGCGAAGAAGCCGTCCCCGGCGGTGTCGATCTCGGAGCCGCTGAACCGGCGTAGCTCGCGCCGTATCACTGCGTTGTGTTCGCGGAGTAGCTGTTGCCAATGAGGACCGTGCTTGACCGCCTGCGCGGTTGATTCGAGCAGGTCGGTGAAGAGCACTGTGGCGAGCACGCGCTTTGGTTGCGCCTGCCTTCGTTCGTGCTCTTCCCACGCGTTCGGCAGGAACTCCTTCAGCGGTGGAGGAAGCGAGCGGTACCAATCCCGATCGGATTCAGGAGGGACATCGATTACCTCGGCGTGGGGGATTTGCTCGGCCATGTAGCGCATCAGGTGCTTGTCACCGGTCTCTTCAGCGTCGTGCGCCGCCGGGCGGTACATGAGCAGCGTCGGAACGCGGATGGCGCCGAGGATGCCGCGCACGTCGATGTCCATGTTCAAGCGAGTTAGCGCGATGGTGGAGCCGGGGCTCGAGGCGAGGCGAACCTGCCGCAGACGTTCGTCGATGGAGTCCTCCTCGATATCGAAGCCCAGCCGAGAGGCATTTGCGCGCACCCATTCGCCCACGCGACCCTCTGTGCGGCGTCGGACAGCCTCGACCATCCGCTGTTCAAGCTCCTCGCGTGTCGGCGCCCACGGATAATCCGGAGCCCAGCTGAAGCGAGGTTTCGCCCGCAGCAACGCCAACGCGAACGTCCGCTCCGGGAAGGTGGCCGCGAACAGCAGGCTCATCGCCGCTCCGTCGGCGACGCCGACCAGGGCGGCGCAGTTCGAGTCGGCCGCGTCCATGACCGAGCGTAGATCGTCCATCCGCTCCTCGAGCGTGGGCGCGCCGATGATTGGGTCAGAGGAGCCCGTTCCGCGTTTATCAAACTGAATTACGCGACCAAGTGAGCCAAGCTCGTCTATTACCGCTCGGAAGCCAGGTCGCACCGCGCCTGCGCCGTCGAGACTCCACTGAAATGGCGGTACGAGCACGACGTCAAAAGGCCCCTCGCCTTCGACCCGGTAGGCGATATGCAGATCGCCGCTCTTGGCGTAACGAGGCTCAGCCGACATTCGTCTTTTGCAAATGCGCGGAGACGGCCTTGAGCGTAGCCGCGACGTCCCGGCCCTGAAGATGCTTCTCGTAGTCCTCGACACCGGCCTGCGATCTCCCGGTTGGGAGCATCGAGGACGGTTGCCACTGCCACCCATACGTGGGGGCTTCTCCAAGAGCGAAGGAACCGAGCACGGCGGCGCCGAGCATTGCGCCGCCACTCACCATTACGGACCGCAGGGCATCGGCTCCTCCGTGGATGACGCGATTTCGAACGAACCACAGGCCCTGGAGCTCGGGCGACGAGTTGCCCCGCTCGCGCAAGCGCTCATTGATCGTTCCGGCCCACGCGACGCATTCAAAGAGGGCACGAAACGCGTCATCCGCAGAGCTTCCTGCGCTGGCAAATCTCTCGGATGCCTTGTCGAAACCGTCGACCAGCCACGCATCGGGGACACTTGCCATCGGCCCAGGAGTATCACCCCGGTGGCCCGGCGCAGGGGGACGATCGCCCGCGGGCACTGGGCAGGCCGCAGGGGCGTGGGCTCGCGCGATCTAGGAATGTCCGCCAGTCGCTCGTCCGGCAAGAGTCCCGCTAGGAATGTGATGGCTAAGGCCGCGGACTGGACTGCCATCTCAGGCACGCCCTCTGCAACAGGCTGCGGCTGACCCATGCCATGGCGGCCATGTGTCGTCGCAAGATTCGGCGCGGCAAGGATCGGAAAGTCGGACTTCTCCGCCACGATGCGTGCCTTCCACCGAGAGGAAAACGACGGCGACATCGCCCGGAGCAGCCTAGTTCCAACCGACTGGGCGACTGCAAACGCACTGCTAACGAAAGCCCTAGCACGAGTTGGAACAGGCTGACACCCAGGCAGGTTTCCAGGAGCCGAAACGCCTGCAAAGACGGCATAAGCGGCTATCAACCGACACGGCGCGTCACGGTCATCGGAAAACCGCGAGTATTGCAGGGGATTTGTGAGAGGATTCCGATCCTTGCCCGCCCAGCGCTACGTGTACGACTTCGACGAGCCCTCAGACGGAGGGCGCCAGCTCCTCGGCGGCAAAGGGATCGGGCTCGCCGAGATGACACAGATGGGCGTGCCCGTCCCAGGCGGCTTCACGATCACGACCGACGCCTGCCGCGACTACATGTCCAACGGAAGGAGCCTGCCGGACGGGCTCGATGAAGAGATCGACGGCCACCTGCGCGCGCTCGAGGAGAGGACGGGCAAGCGGTTCGGCGATCCGAAGGAGCCGCTGCTCGTGTCGGTTCGTTCCGGCGCCGCCGTCTCGATGCCCGGGATGATGGACACGATCCTGAATCTCGGCCTCAACGACGAGGCCGTACAGGGTCTCGCCAGGGCCACCGGTAACGACCGCTTCGCCTACGACTCGTACCGTCGTCTGATCCAGATGTACGGAGAGGTGGTGGACGGCATCGACGGGCACCGCTTCGAGCTGGCGCTCACCGACCTGAAGCAGTCACGCGGTGTGCGCCAGGACGTCGAACTCTCCGCGGACGATCTGGCAGAGCTGATCCAGAAGTACCAGCGCATCTACAAGGAGGGGACGGGGCGGGAGTTTCCGCAGGACGCGCGTGAGCAGCTGACACGCGCGGTGCTGGCGGTCTTCGACTCGTGGGAATCGCCGCGCGCGCAGGTCTACCGCCGCACGTATGACATCCCCGACGACCTCGGGACCGCGGTCAACGTGGTCCAGATGGTCTTCGGAAACAAGGGCGACGAGTCCGGAACGGGCGTCGCATTCACCCGGAATCCCTCAACCGGCGAGCACGGTCTCTACGGGGAGTTCCTGTCGAACGCGCAAGGGGAGGATGTCGTCGCAGGGACGAGGACGCCCGAGCCGCTGGCGGCGATGGAGCAGAAGCTTCCGAGTGCCTTCGGGCAGCTCCTGGAGACGATGCGGCGGCTCGAGGCGCACTACCGCGACATGCAGGACATCGAGTTCACCGTCGAGGATCACGACCTGTACCTGCTCCAGACGCGCTCGGCGAAGCGCACCGCGGCCGCCTCGGTCAAGGCCGCCGTGGACATGGTTGAAGAGGAGCTGATCTCCCGTGAGGAGGCGGTCGCGCGGATCGATCCCGCGCAGCTCGAACAGCTTCTTCATCCGATGATCGACCCGACCGCGCAGTGGGAGGTTGCCGCCAAGGGGCTGAACGCATCGCCGGGAGCGGCCTGCGGGAAGATCGTGCTCGACGCAGATACCGCCGAGCGACGAGGGAAGGGCGGGGAGAGCGTGATCCTCGTCCGCTGGGAGACGACTCCGGACGACATCCACGGGCTCATCCAGGCGGCGGGGATCCTGACGGCGCACGGCGGCATGACCTCCCACGCCGCCGTCGTCGCGCGGGGAATGGGCAAGCCGTGCGTTGCCGGCTGCGACGCACTTTCGATCGACATCGACGCGAAAACAATCACCCTCGGGGGTCAGACCCTGTCGGAAGGGGAGGTGCTCACAATCGACGGCGGAACGGGTGTCGTCATCGTCGGAGAAGTGCCTCTTGTTCCCCCGCAGGTCAACGACGACCTCGAGACGATCCTCGGCTGGGGCGACGAGCACCGCCGCCTGAAGGTCCGCGCGAATGCCGACACGCCCGACGATGCCGCGAAGGCGCGTGAGTTCGGCGCGCAGGGCATCGGTCTCTGCCGCACGGAGCACATGTTCATGGCCGAGAGTCGGCTACCGGTCGTTCGGGAGATGATCCTGGCCGACAACGAGGACGGCCGGCGGAAGGCGCTCGACGAGCTCCTCCCGATGCAGCAGGGCGACTTCGAGGGAATTTTCGAGGCGATGGCGGGGCTGCCCGTCACGATCCGCCTCCTCGATCCACCCCTACACGAGTTTCTTCCGTCCCTCGAGCAGGCCAAGGACGAAAGGATGCGGCAGCGGATTCGGCAGCTCCAGGAGTCCAATCCGATGCTCGGCACACGTGGGTGCCGCCTTGGGCTCCAGTGGCCGGAGGTGTACGAGATGCAGGTGCGCGCGATCATCCGCGCCGCCCGTGCGGTCGAGGGGCGCACAGGCGAGGCGCCGCTCGTGGAGATCATGCACCCGCTCGTCGGCTTCGAGGAGGAGTTGCGCCGCCTTCGCGAGCTGACCGTGCGCGTGGCCGAGGAAGAGGCTCCCGAGGTCGAATATCTCTGCGGCACGATGATCGAGTTGCCGCGCGCGTGTATTCGCGCGGACGAGATCGCGGAGCAGGCCGACTTCTTCTCCTTCGGGACGAACGACCTGACGCAAACAGCGCTCGGGTTCTCGCGCGACGACGCAGAGGGAAAGTTCCTCACTCACTACCTCGAGGACGGCGTGCTGGAGAAGAATCCCTTCGAGACTCTCGATGTGAGCGGGGTCGGCGACCTGATGCGAATCGCAGTCCAGCGTGGCCGGTCGACGAAGCCCGAGCTCAAGCTCGGCATCTGCGGCGAGCACGGCGGCGAACCGAAGTCCGTCGCCTTCTGCCACGAGCTCGGTCTGGACTACGTGTCGTGCTCCCCGTACCGCGTGCCGCTCGCGCGACTCGCAGCCGCGCAGGCGGCACTCGCCGAGAGTGGCGCGGTGGAATACGCGGCGGCCGGCGGCTAGCCGTGGCCAACTACGCCATCCTCGTCGACGGCACGCGCGTCGCTCGCGTGAGCGATGAGGACGGCGCGCGCGCCTGGCTGGCGAAGTACCGCGAGGACCATCAGGAAGACGACCCCGACGCCGCGCACGTGCAGATCCTCGAGCGCAACTTCCTGTCGTGGCTCACCGGCGGGAAGCTCCTCGACCGCAAGCGGTTCCTCTAGCTGAAGTCGGTTACCTGGAACGAGGTGCGCGCGCGGCGGCTCGCCCGCGCCTTTCTCGCCGCACGCGCCCCGTCCCGCCGCATGCTCGACGTCGTTCGCGATATCGCCGGCGTGCACGCCCAGGTTCAGGCTTCCGCCGAGCTTCAGCTGGCGACGCGCGTCGAGGGGATCACCCAGCCCGACGTGCGCGGGGAGCTCTGGGAGCGGCGGCGGCTCGTCAAGGCATGGACGCTGCGCGGGACCCTCCATCTCCACCAGGCCGGGGAGCTGGCGCTCTGGCTCGCAGCCCGGCGTGCTGTGGCCGGCGGATCGCCGCAAGAGCTCGAGCCGTGGCGGGATCCGGCCGGGGTCCTCCACCCGGCGCTCGGCGCAGACGACGTCAGGGCAATCGGGGCAGCGGTCTGGGATGCGCTCGACGGCCGCTGCCTCCTTCGCGAAGAGCTGGCCGCGGAAGTCGTCAGACGCGTCGGGCCGCGGGCCAGGTCCCGACTGCACTCGGGGTTCGCATTCTTCCTCGACAAGGTCTGCCAGGGACCGCCCCAAGGAGCCAAGGTCACGTTCGCGCGGCCGGATCAGTGGATCGAAGGCTGGAAGGACGTGGACGAGCGGGAAGCGCTGCGCGAGGTCTGCCGGCGCTACCTGCGCGCGTACGGCCCCGTGCGGCCGAGTGACTTTCGCGAGTGGTTCGCGCCGGACGCGTTCAAGCCCGCCGACGCACGCGCGTTGTTCGACTCGCTCGCACACGAGCTCGAGGAGGTGGACGTCGAAGGCCACAAGGCATTCGTTCTCGCCGGCGACGCGCAGTTCCCCGAGGCGACCCCGTCCGTGAAGCTGCTGCCGGAGTACGACGTCTACGTCATGGGCTTCCGCGAACGTGAGCACCTCGTTCCCGAATCAGTCAAGAAGCAGGTCGCCGACCACGGCCGCGGGCGGTACGAAGGCCCCGCCGGAGTGCGCTTCCTCCTCATCGACGGCGTCACCGCCGGATTGTGGGAGCGGAAGAAGCGGGGCAAACGGATCGAGTTCGACGTCACTCCCGCTCGAAAGCTGACCCGCGCCGAGCGTGCCGAGCTCGATGCGGAAGCGCACCGGATCGGAGAGTTCCTTGGGCTCGAGCCGGCGCTTACGGTCGAATGACGACCGGCGTGCCTAACGGAAGACCCCGCATCAGATAGCGGAGATCCCAGTCCCGTGCGTGCAGGCAGCCGGCCGACACCGCGCGGCCGAAGTCGCTCGCAGACGGCGTGCCGTGAATGGCGATCCGGTTCCCGCCTGTCCACCCGGACGGCAGGTTCGGCTGCGTGGCCGAGAGCGCGAGGATGCAGCAGCCGTAGTACGCGCTGTACGCGGGACCGGGGAGCTTGTCCGTCACCGCGTACTGTCCTGTCGGCGTCTCGGAACCGGCGCGGCCGACCCCGACCAGCATCCGGCGCACGACGCTCCGGCCCCGAAAGAGGACCAGCGTCCTGCTCGAGAGATCGACGTCGAGGCGTAGGGCCGTGCGCGTATAGCGTAGGCCCGCTGAGCGTGCGTCCACCCAGCCGAGCCGGTTCCCGAGCTCGGGCTGCGTCACGGCGAGCCAGCGACCGCGCTGTGTGCGCAGCACCGCGAGCGCCCGCGGCGATCCGAATTCGGTGCTCGATCCGACCCGTCGCACGACCGGCCCGAACGGGCGGGAGCGGAGCGCAAGGGACGTGCCGGGTCGTACAGAGACGATCAGGTGCGGTTCCGGCTTCGGCGTGACCTGCATCCACGACCCCGGCGCGCTCAGCCAGAACCGGGCCGACGCGGAGGGAGCCACGGCGAGCGCAGCGGCGAGCACGAGCACGGTGAGGAGGGGGCGACGCATACATAGTGGATCGACAGGCCCGCATTGCGCTGGCGTCCCTCGAACGAGGGACGAAGCTCGGAGATTGCGCTAGATCTCGCGTTGAAGGCTGCGAAGGTCGCGCGCGAACGAACCGCCGCCGATGATGCGCTCCGCGCGCTCGCCGACCCTTTCCCGCAGCTCGCGGTCCGAGGTCACCACCCAGACAGGCGGCTCGACCTCGTCGACCTCTCGTGCGATCCGGTCGTCCGCCGTCTCCGCGCCCTCCCACACGACCACGACCTGATGGCCGTTTGCCTCGGCCCAGGCCTCGCACAGCTCGACGAGCTCGCCCTTGGGAATGTTGGGCCAGAGCGAGCGGCGGACGTTCTCGGCGTCAACCAGGACGGTGGCCACCCCGGTAGGTTCTCGCAAATGGCGCGCGGAGGCCGGTACGAAGCGGGCGCGATCGCCGTCGCCGTGTTCGCGTCCGGTGCGGCGCTGCTCGGAATCGAGATCGCGGCTAGCCGCGTCCTCTCCCCGTTTTTCGGCAACTCGCTCTATGTGTGGGGTGCTCTGATCGGCGTCGTCCTGTCGGGGCTTGCCGTCGGCTACTGGGCGGGCGGATTGCTCGCAGACCGCTTCCCGGCCCTGAGTCTCCTGCTCGGTGTGATCGGGCTCGGCTCGCTATCGGTGCTCGTGATCCCGCTCGTCGACGAGCCGGTGCTCGAAGCGATCGTGCGCTGGGATCCCGGTCCGCGCGCGAATGCCATCGCCGCCGCTACGGCCCTTTTCGGCGCGCCGAGCGTGCTGTTCGCAATGGTCGCGCCGGTGGCCGTGCGCTTGCGCATCCAGGCCGTCGCAACTGCGGGCACGACCGCCGGACGTCTCTTCGCGATCTCGACCGCGGGGAGCATCGTCGGAACGTTCGCCACCGCGTTCTGGCTCATTCCCGAGCTCGGTACCGATCAGCTGCTCGCGGTAATCGCAGCGACGCTGTTCGGCGCGCTCGTGCTCGTCTCGGCCTCGCAGCGGCTGCTGATCGCGGCGGTTGTGGCCGCCGTCGCGACAGCGGGAGCGAGCGTCGCCGCCGTCCGTATCGCACCCAACACCACCGGCGGCCGCCTCGTCGGCGTCGCGGCCCAGAACTGGTCGCCGGCCTTCCGGATCCGCGGCCAGCAGGAACCGGTCGGAGTTCCCGAGGAGGGGTTCCAGATCCTCTTCCGGAAGGACACGGCCTATCACCGCGTCTTCGTCGTGCAGGACGAGGAGCGCCGCTTTCTCCGGTTCGGCTCGTCGTACCAGAGCGCGATGGATCTCGACGATCCCTTCACCGGGTTCATCTACACGAGCTTCTTCGACCTCGGGCTTGCGTATGTACCGGAAGTGCGCGACGCCCTCTTCGTCGGCCTTGGCGGCGGATCGGCACCAAAGCGCTTCTGGCGGGACTTTCCAGCGTTGAGGCTGCAGGTCGTCGAGCTCGATCCCGTAGTCGTCGACGTCGCTCATCGCTTCTTCCGTGTCCCGCGGGACCCCCGGCTGAAGATCGCCGTCGAGGACGGACGCAGATATCTCGTGAAGCACGAACGCCGCTACGACATCATCGCGCTCGACACGTTCTTCGAGGACGGGATCCCATTCCACCTCACCACGAGGGAGTTCCTCGAGCTCGTTCACGACCGGCTCAGACCGGGAGGCGTCGTCGTCACGAACACGATCGGAACCATGAACGGGGAGGGATCGAAGCTCTTCCGCGCGATCTATCGCACATACAGGTCGGTCTTTCCGACCGTCGTCGTCTATCCCGTGCACACCGGCGAGGCGGAGGGGGAGCCGATCAACCTGATCATCGTGGCGACCGACGGCGCCGAGCCGCCGAAGCCTCTTCTGCTGGACCGCTGGCGGAACATTCGCGCACGCGCGCGGACCGCGCCGGACCTGACGGATGCGATTCGCAGTGGCGTGGATGGAGGGATCGGCGTCGCTGACGTTCCGCTGCTGACGGACGACTACGCACCGACAGACGCACTCCTGCTCGACCAGTGAGTCAGGGACCGACCGCGAGTACGGCGGTCCGACCCTCCCCCTCCGTCGAGGCGGCCCCTCCTGTAACGCCGAACCTCGTGCGGCGCGAGGAGATCCCGGGCGCCCGGCGGGTGGGACGCAACACCTTCGAGACGCTCCTCTTCCGCGGGCTCTCGACGCCGGTCGCGTTGGTGCTCGTCGTCATCCAGAGCCGGTTCCTCGACCCCGCGGGGCGCGGCCGCTTCGTCCTCGTCGTGCTGACGGTCACGATCCTCGCGCGCCTCTTCGGACAGCTCGGCGTCGCCGTCACGACCCACGCACGGAATGCAGAGCTGCGTCCGTTCGTGGGCCGCGCCCTCGCGCTGGCACTCGTACTTGGGATCGCCGGGATCGTCGCAATCCTGGCCGCCGGCGCGATGATCGATGCGTTCGGTCTTCGCCTGGCCGCGATCGCGGCGCCCGCGCTCGTACCGAACGTCGTGAACGCCTGCATCTCCGGCGTCCTGCTCGGCCGTGCCCGGATCCGGCTCTGGAACTACATCCAGGCCCTGCCGCCGCTGCTCACGCTCATCGGCATGCTGATCGTGGTCGTCGGTCTCGGTCATGGCGTCGACGGCGCAGTCGCGGTCTGGACGGCGGCGTACTTCGCGACCTCGGCGTTCGCGCTCCTGGCTGCCCGCGACGTCTGGCTTCCGCCGACAACACCGCGGGTGCTCGATCGTCACGGACGCGCCATCCTCCGCCTCGCGCTCGTCATGGGTGCGGTCCAGATCGTCAACCTGATCGGCTATCGAATCGAGCTGTTCATCCTCGATCGCTACGAGGGGTTGGCGCAGGTCGGGATCTATTCGATCGCGATGCAGGCGGCGGAGGCGATGTGGCTCGTCCCGGCTGCTGTGGCGACTGCGGTCACGGGCCCGGCCGTGCACGACACTCCGGCAGGCGCCGCGCGGCTGATTCGCAATGCCTGCGGCCGCGGGCTCCTGTACACAGGGGGACTCGCGGTCGCGGTCGGAGCACTGGCGCCACTCGTGATCCCGTTGCTCTTCGGCGACGATTTCCGGGGCGCGACGCGTCCGCTGCTCCTGCTTCTGCCGGGCGTCGTCGTGTACGGGCCGGTCTCGATCCTCGTCGTGTACCTGTCCGTCCGCTGCGGGCGGCCGAGGCTGAGTCTGCTCGTCTCCGTGATCGGCCTCGTCGTGACGGCCGCGGCGTCCTTCGTCTTCATCCCGCGCTACGGGGCGTCCGGCGCCGCCGGCGCGAGCGCGATCGGCTATGCGGCCGGCGGCCTCGCGGCCTGGATCTCGTTCGTACGTGTTGCCGGACTGACCCTGCTGGGACGCTCGGCTCGTCACTAGAGTCGGGTCAATGGCCGAGCCGACACCCACCGCGCCGCGGATTCCGTCCGCGTACGGCGTCCCGACCGACGCGTCAGGTGGCGAACTTCTGCCCTGGAGCTGGGCCGTCGACCAGCTGACGACCGCCCGCAATTACTGGATCTGCACGACACGGCGCGACGGGCGACCCCATGCGATGCCCGTGTGGGGAGTCTGGCTCGACGGCGCGGTCTGGTTCAGCACCGACCCGTCTTCCACAAAGGGTCGCAACATGGCGCGCGACCCGCGCATCGTCGTCCACCCCGAGAGCGGCGACGAGACTGTGGTCCTCGAAGGGAAGGTCGAGAGCAACCCGGACGATCGCGCAGCGCTGCAGCGGTTCGTGGACGCGTACGAGCAGAAGTACAGCTTCCGCATGGAGTTGGACAACGAGAATTACGGGATCTACGTCCTGCGGCCCCGCATCGCGCACACGTGGACCGAGCAAGATTTCCCGCGTACGGCGACGCGCTGGGTCTTTAGCTAGCTGAGGCGCCGACTCGGCGGCGCCGCGAAGAGGCTGTGGCGCGGCCGTACGCCACGTTTCCGCGGCCGAAGCGCGACAGACCGAGCGTCGCAACCGCGCCCCCGATCAGGCCGCCGATGTGGCCGCCAATCGAGATGTTCGAGATCGAAAACGTGAACACGAGGTTGATCACGATGATGCCCAGGGCGCTACCGCCGAAGACGTAGTCCCGCTGCTGCTCGAGTACGAGTCCCGCGCCGAGGATGCCGAAGATCGCGCCGGACGCACCCACCGTAGGCACCGTGGGATCGAGGATAAGCGCACCCGCGGACCCCGCAAGGCCGGAGACGAGGTAGAGAAGGAGGAAGCGGCCCGAGCCGATCCGCCGCTCGAGCAGCGATCCGAACCACCAGAGCGCAAGCATGTTCAAGATCAGGTGAAACGGGCCGTAGTGGAGGAAGGCGGCCGTCATCAGGCGCCACCAGTCTCCATGTGCGACACCGGCCGCCAGAGCGTCCGGAATGGGGATGCCCTTCGGCACTCCAAAGAGCCCATCTCCCTGCTTCACCCCATTCGCGATCAGGGCGCCGTCCTGGTAGATCGAGCCATGGTTCGCGTTGACACCGCTTCCCTGGGCAAGCTCGGCGACGTAGACGGCGACGTTGAGACCGATGAGTACCCGCGTCACCTTGGAGCCGACGCCCTCGAAGGCCGCCCGCTGAACACCGCTCGTCACGCGCTGTACGCCCTGCGGCTTGCCGGAGTGGTCCGGGCAGCGGATTCCAACCGGTGCCATCGTCATGCACTCGGTGCAGATGGGCCGTCCGCACTCCGAGCAGGAGAGCCCGGTGAGGCGGTCTGGATGGCGGTAACAGGTCCTCTCGACGGCTTCAGCCATGTGCGAAGTAGCGTAGTTGGATGCGGGTTCACGTCGCTTTCACTCCCGACGAGGCTGCTCCTGCAGCTGTGGGAATCGTCGTGGACGTTCTGAGGGCCACGTCGACGATCGCGCAGGCTCTCGCGTCGGGATTCCGCCGTGTCCTCTGCTGCGCCGAGATCGACGACGCACTCGCGCTCCGCGCCGAGCTTCCTGATTCGCTCGTCGGCGGGGAGCGCAAGGCCGTGCGGATCGAAGGCTTCGACGTCGGCGCCTCGCCACGCGAGTTCCTCGAGCCCCGCGCCGAGACACTGATCCTTTCGACCACGAACGGGACGAGGGCAATCCTGGAGGCGGCTGAATGCTGCGAGCAGGTATTCCTCGGTAGCCTGCTCAACCTGAACGCTGTCGCCGAAGTGGGGCGGGGGAAGGACGCCGTGATCGTCTGCGCCGGCTTTCAGGGCGCGTTTGCGCTCGACGATGCCTACTGCGCAGGGCGGATCGTGCAGCTCCTCGACTCGGAGCGCACGGACGCGGCGATCGGGGCCGAGCTGGTCGCGCGCGCCTTTCCCACCGCCTCGGACGGACTGAACGCCCGGACCTACGGTCCTCCGGGACTGGAGGAGGACATCGCGTTCTGTGCCCGCGAAAGCGTCCTCGACGCCGTGCCGCGCCTGGTCGGAAAGGTCGGGCCTGCGGCGGAGATCGCACTGACGTGAAGCGCGCGCTCCTGCTCGTGGCTCTCCTGGCGGCTCTCGTCCCGTCTGCTACCTCCGGCGCTGCACAGAAGCCCTGGCTCTGGCAATGCGCCCAGATCCACCTCGCGGAGGCCCAGTTTCGCTGCAACGTGAGACTTCTGCTCGCGGACGTCGAGGCGTCCCGTGACCCCGCCCGCGAGCTTCCGCGCATCGACCGCAGGGTGCGCGTTGCGGGGGGAGCCCTGGAGGCCGGCTGCCACGTCCTCATGCACGAGGTGGGTCGCAGGTACGCGCGGGCCCACCGGCTGACGCTCGGCAGCTTGCAGCGCTACGTGCCCCGCTCGAACGATCCCAACTGTTCAGCCGGTTTCGGGATGGGGCTCGTCATGTACCTCGGCCCGCAGATTCTTCGCTCGGGCGCCGGTGCCGGAGTGCGCTCTTGTGCAGCGCTGCCGACGAGATATCGGGCCTACACCTGCGTCCACGGGCTCGGACACGCGCTGATGCGCGCGTATCACGGCAATCTCGCCGAATCCGTGCGAGCGTGCCGTTCCCTGCGCCCGACGTACGCGCCGGATTGCGCGCAGGGTGCGTTCCACGACTACTGGATCTCGCTTCGCGGCGCCGACGGCACGACGCGGCCGCCGCATGCGAGCACGTCGCCGCGAACGATCTGCGACGGCCGCTTCACGTACATCAAGCCGTGCTGGTACCGCTACTTCCTGGAGCAGGCGGTGACACTCCCGGTGAGGACGCCTGCGGATCTCCGCCGCTCCTGCCACGGGCTCCTTGGGCTCGAGCGGTTCGGTTGCATCAGCGCGGCGGCGCTGATCATTTCGGCAAACCCGTTCGACCAGATGCGGATCTGCTCGCGCCTGCGCGGCGCGGACGCGTTGGCATGCCTCCGGGGCGTGCCCGATCAAGCCCTGGGCGGAGAGCCTGCGAAGCAGCTGCGGCTGATTCGGGCGTGCAGCCGAATGGCCGTCAACGCACGAAGCGGGTGCTACGAATGGCTCGGGCGCACACTGGCCGTCGTGACGAACGGCGCGTTCCGGGTCCGGGGCTGTCCGAGACTTCGGCTCGAGAGCGCAGTCCGCGCATGCGTCGCCGGCGCGAGGCGGATGGACGCGGCCCTCGTCACCTTCTCGTAGCTAGCGAAGAGCGCGGAGAGGATCCACGGAGGCCCCGCGCACGCGGAGCTCGAAGTGGAGGTGAGGGCCCGTGGCGTGGCCGGATGCGCCGACGAGGCCGACGCGCACGCCTTGACCGACCCAGACACCGACCCGGACGTCGATCCGAGAGAGGTGTGCGTACATCGTCCGCTCGCCGTGTCCGTGCGCCACCGTTACGAGGAAGCCCCAGCCCCCCTCCCGCCAGCCTGCCCAGACCACCTTGCCCGACCGCGCGGCGTAGACGGACGTGCCCATCGGCGCGGGAAAGTCGACGCCCGAGTGGAAGCGGTCCCCGCGCGGGCCGAAGCGATCGCCGACCACGGGCGCAGTCATCGGCCACGCGAGTGGCAACGGGATCGCCGCAGGCGGCCCTCTGAGCGCCCTCAGCGTCGCCGGCCCGGCCACGCCGTCCGGCCTGAGGCCTGCCCATTCCTGAAAGCGGCGAAGCGCTGCGTCGCTGTGGCGCCCGAGGATCCCGTCGAAGGCACCTGAGGGGAAGCCGTGCTCGGCCAGCTCGAACTGGAGCGCGGCCACGTCCCAACCTGCCTTACCGATCAGCAGCGGCCGGCTGCCCAGGGAATGCCGGGCGAAGCGGCCGAGCGCACGCCGCGTCTGCGGACCGACGACGCCGTCGACGGCGATGCGGGCGTGGACCTGGAGGCGGCGGATCGCCTTCGCGGTCCTAGGACCCTTGATCCCGTCGATCGGGCCGGCATAGAGCCCACGCGAGTGCAGGCCGACCTGGAGGGCGGCCACGCCCGCATCGGCCACGGCGCCCTGGGGGGTGGCGAGAGCCGCGACGAGGACGAAGGGCAAAACGAGAAACGCCCTGATGTGCATGGGGTCGTCCCTTTTCGCCATGGCGTTTCGGATCCCTTGACGGGAAGTATCCCTTCTCTGTAGAAGCGGGTTCCCCATAGGCCCCGCAGTTGCCTAATGTGTTGAATGCGCGGGCCGGTAGCTCAGTGGTAGAGCACGTGGCTGTTAACCATGAGGTCGCGGGTTCGAATCCCGTCCGGCCCGCCACCACCCCAAACGTCCGATTCGGGCCTATACTTGTGATTAACAGCCACGTGTCTGCCCAGGGTGTTACTGACACCGATGCCCTGATGGGTGAGACCTTGAGGAGAGCCCCGCCCAGGTGGGGCTCTCCTGTTTTCGGGGGTCGGCTCCGTCCGACTCGACCACTAAGATTTGGCTTAGATAAAGCGAAAGCGGCCCGGGTTGCACCCCGAACCGCCTTCTTGCCAACAAGGAGCGACAGATGCCCCCAGTTGACCGCCTCAAGCCTACTCGCGGACGTTCCTCGGAGTCGTCCTGCTCCCTGATGGAGTTCATGCGCGAGTTCCCCGACGACGAAGCCTGCCTGGAATACCTCTGGCGGACACGGCACTCGCCAGATGGGGAAACGGCCCACTGTCCGAAGTGCGACCAAGACCGCACGTTCAAGAGATACGACACGGCGCAGCGGCGTCAGTCGTGGACGTGTACTGCCTGCGGCCATCACGTCCACCCGACCGCCGGGACGATCTTCCACAAGTCGTCGACGTCGCTGCACTTGTGGTTCTACGCCATGTACCTCATCACTAGCACCCGCTGCGGGATTTCCGCGAAGCACTTGGAGCGCGAGCTTGGCGTCCACTACAAGACCGCGTGGCGGATGTTCAACAAGATTCGGAACGAGCTGATGGCCGAGGAGCATGAGCCGCTGTCGGGCGAAGTCGAGATGGACGAGACGTTCGTCGGCGGGAAGCCGCGTGAGTCCGACAGGCGCAGACGCGCCGCCTACGGCTGGAACGCTCAGACCGATTACTGGAACCGCAAGGCGGTTGTGTTCGCCGCCGTCGAGAGGAGCGGGCGTATCCGTGGCGAGGTAGTGCCGGATAGTCGAGCGTCCACGATCATGCCGAAGGCGCGCGAATACGTGCTCCCCGGTTCGATGATCTTCACTGATGAGTACAAGGCGTATGAGCGGCTTGGCAAGAAGGGCTACACGCACCGCCGGATCAAGCATCACGCTCGCGTCTACGTGGACGGGGACGTGCATACCCAGACCATCGACGGGTTCTTCGGCCTGTTCAAAACGGGCGTCCGTGGCGCGCACCACGCCGTCTCGCAGAAGTGGCTTCAGGCCTACTTGAACGACTGGACGTGGCGCTAGAACCGCCGCGAGGACGGGAACACGATGTTCCGCGACCTGATCGAAACCGCCGTAGAACGCGCG
>WNFV01000688.1_pt1 | contig 45982 bp, 49 predicted proteins | sample 5400101 | NCBI WGS metagenome assembly WNFV01 (sample SAMN13153361, study PRJNA577476) | soil metagenome | isolation source: 115 cm soil or saprolite under grassland replicate 1 | place: USA:California | collected 2016-06-15 | reverse complement strand
GAAGCGTTCGACCAATGTGACGCCTGGTACCTGGTTGGTCCGCTCCTCGAGCCCCCGGAAATACTGCTCGAGCTCCGGACTCGGGTCCCGGACCGATCCGACGATGTACAGGCTCCCGCCATCGGGAGTGGCCGATGCGAACGCCTCCACCGCTCGGTCCAGGCCCTTCGAAGGCTGGATGAACCCGGGACAGACGAACAACGGACCTGTGCCCTCCGAGAGTCCCAGCCGGGCCCGCGCCTCGCGGCGAGGTGTCGGCCGGGCGTCCACACGATGCGGGATCAACGAGGCTCGCACCCGGACGCGGTACTGCCGCTCCAGTTCTCGATGCTCGGCCTCGGTGTGGAAGGACACCCGGCCGGCCGTGGCGAACGCCAGACGGAGCAGCGCGTAGTCGGGACGCCATAGGGTGGGCGGGTCGGCCTCGTGAACCACGATGTCCAGTCGCGCCCCCGCGCGCAGGGCCAGCCAGAACAGGCCGAGGGAGGCCAGGATCTTCGACACCGGCGCTCCACGCCGGAAATACAGCCCCGGCTGGAAGTGCACGATCACCCGGTCGACCCTCCGGGCGAGGCGGGCGGCCCGGAAGAACGGCCGTCCGCGGAAGAACGGGGTCTTCAGGTCCCCTCCGCCGTCCGGGGGCGAGAGGACCGTCACCGCGTGCCCGGCCTCCCGGAGGGCGGCCACCTGATCCCTCGCGTAGGCCCCGATCCCGCAATGCCGGGGCGGGAAGGAGGAGACGACCAGGATCTTCACTGGGCGGATCCGCTCCCTACAGCGGCTCGACCCGGCACTCGACGGGTATCCATACCGCGCCCGGGTTCTCCTCGCCCCTGACCACGTCGAAGGAATACCGCTGCTCCTGCAGATGAAACACCGTCTTGGAGTCCCGGGAGTGCACGCCGAGGGTCACGTAGTACCGGCCGTCCACGAATGGGAGGCTCTTCAGCAGGAACTGCACACGCTGCTTGCCGTCGAACCTCGGGATCCGGGAATGGCGCCAATCCGTGTTCGTCCCATAGACGAAGCGGTTCTGGTCGTCGTGGATGGCGAAGGAGACCACCGGATCCTCAACCTCCGAAACGTTGGCCTTGAGGTCCATCTGGATGACCAGCTCGTCGCCGGGAAAGAACACTTCCCTGGTCTCGCCGCCCTGGCCGAAGATCTCCGCCGAGACGATCTCGATCTCCTTCGTGCCCCGGTCCCAACCGTAGGCAAGGTCCTGCCGGCTCATCAGTCGCCGGAAGTCCCGCACCACGTCGTGCGGGTTCCCCTCGTTCACGACATTGCCCTGATTGAGGATGATGGCGCGGTCGCAGATCCGGACCACCTGGTCGGGGGCATGGGTGACGAACACGATGGTCCGGCCCTCCTGCTGGAACTCCTCGACCTTGTCCAGACACTTGCGCTGGAAAGCCAGGTCGCCCACGGCGAGCACCTCGTCCACCAGCAGGATTGCGGGATCCACATGGGCCGCGACGGCGAATCCAAGACGGACGTACATCCCGGAGGAATAGAACTTCACCTGGTTGTCGACGAACTCCTCCAGCTCGGCGAACCGGACGATGTCATCGAATCGGCGATTGGTCTCGGCCCGGGTCATGCCCATCAACGAGGCGTTGAGATAGACGTTCTCCCTCCCGGTCAGCTCGTTGTGGAAGCCGGCGCCCAGGGCCAGGAGGGAGGCGATCCTTCCCCGAGTCGTCACCGTCCCCCCGGTGGGCCGGAGGATGCCGGCAATGATCTTCAGCAACGTGGTCTTGCCTGAACCATTCGGGCCCAACAGCCCGAGCGTCTCACCCTCCTGCACGTCGACCGAAACGCCCTTCAGCGCCCACAGCTCCTCGGCGTGCACGCGGATCCGGACGATCCGCTCCTTGATCGAGGTCGGCCGTTCGCGATAGTGGCGGAAACGCTTCCTCACATCCTGGACGGTGATGGCGGCCGGCATCAGCCCTCTACAGCTCCTCCGCGAAGTCCCCGGACATGTGGAAGAAGGCCCTCCAGCAAAGAAGCAACAGGAGCATGGAGCCGATGGCGACCACTCCCAGGACCATCGCCATCCACCCTAGGCTCACCGGTAGCAGGATGGGCTGCCCACCCGCACCCGACGGCGTGACCACCCTGTATAGAGCGCGCTGGAACCCGATGACGATGTCTGTCATCGGGTTCGCCAGGATCAAGTGGTACAGAGAGACGCCGAACAGATGCCGGTTGGCCAGCCGACCCGAGACCAGGAACCCACTCGGGTAGACGACCGGGGTGAACCAGAACCAGAGCAGGAGCGCGAGCTGCACCAGGTGCTGGGTGTCGCGGTAGCGCACGTTCAGCGCCGACACCCACAGGGCCAAGGCATTGGTGAAGGCCAGCAGGGCAACGAAGGCGAGGGGAAGGAGCAGCAGATTGATCCCCCAGAAGCGATACCGGAAGACCAGCATGAAGGCCGAGAGGACGAGTGCCTGCAGGCTGAAGTCGACCAGGGCGGTCCCCATGGAGGCGAGCGGGAGCGCCTCCCGGGGGAAGTAGACCTTGTTCACCAGGTTCCCGTTATCGACCACCGAACGCGCGGCGAAGCTCAACGAGCTGCTGAACAGGTTCCAGGCGAGCAGGCCCGACAGGAGGTAGACGGGGAAGCTCGGCACCTTGTTGGGCAGCACGACCGTGAACACCAGGGTGAAAACACCCAGATACAGGATCGGGTTGAGCATCGACCAGGCCAGGCCCAGGACGGACGACTTGTACTTCACCTTGACGTCCTTGCGGACCAGGTTGGAGAGGATCTCCCGAGCGCCGATCAGCTCTCGGAGCCTGGCGATGGGATGAAGCTTCGGGGGTTCGGAGGTCCTGACGAAGACCTCGCTCGCGGCTGCCAGGATCGGTCCTTTCGTTGAAAAACCGCAGAACAACGGCTGTGTCGGGCCAGTCTAGCAACGCTCGCCCCGCCTTCCGGGCAGCGAGGAGAACAGGCGGTCCAGGGGGATAGCAGCAACGAGCGAAGCGAGGCAGCTGCGGACCCCCTGGCTCGCGGAGCGGTCCGCCGTGAGGCGGAGCGCTCCCGAGGAGGACAGGGGGGCGTGCGATACGCTTCGTCCGTGACACGCTTTAGACGGATGGCCAAGAAGGTGGTGCCGGCCCGCGCGATCGACGCCTACCGGCGCCGGCGGGCCCTCCGCCGGTATCTGCGCTCGATCGCCTACGAGGTGTACGACCGGAACCGGACGTTCGAGCTGGAGGAGCTGGAAGGCGAACTGCTGGCCCGACGCCCCGACATCACCAGCCGGCTGATGAAGGATCTCCTCATGAGAACCGACATCCTCATCCAGCAGCTAGACCGGCAGATCGAGGGCCTGCGGGCGCGCCATGGTGGCGAGCTTCACGAGCTCCGGAGCGAGATCGAGGCTCTGCGCGATTCGCTTGAGTCCCTCCGCGCGGGGGACCAGGGGAGTAGCAGCAACGAGCGAGGCGAGGCAGCTGCGGACCCCCTGCCTCGCGAGGCGATCCGCCGCCAGGCGAGTCGCCTCCGAGAAGACTAGGCGGGCCGTGCGCCTGGCCTGGTTCTCGCCTCTCCCCCCAATCCCCTCAGGCATCGCCGACTATTCGGCCGAGCTCCTTCCCCTGATCGCCCGGGACGCCGATGTCCACGTGTACTCCCCGAGGCCCTGGCTGAACAAGAAGCTGCACGTGCCCGCGGGGACGACGGCGCATCTACCGGGGTCGTTCCGCCGGCGCGCCGACGGCTACGACGCGGTCATCTACCACCTCGGCAACAACCCCCACCACGAGTACGTCTACAGAGCGGCGAGGGAACGACCTGGGATCGCCGTCTTCCATGACTTCGTGCTACATCACCTCATCGCCCATCTGTTCGCGGAAGCGAAGCCCAACTGGGGCCGGTATCGCTCCGTGCTGACGGAAGACCTCGGGGAGATCGGCTCGACGCTCACCGAGCTCCGCATGCGCGGCGTGGCCACCGGAACGGAGCACTTCATGTTCCCGCTGAACCGGCACATCGCAGCGCAGGCTCGGGCGATCGTCGTCCACAGCGAGGAAGCTCGCGAGAAGACGGCGGACGTCGCGCCCCATGTTCCGATCACCGTCATCCCTCATCATGCGGGAAGCCCTCCCGCGGAGGTGGCAGGAGTGACGCGCGAAGCCGCCCGGGCGCAGCTCGGGATTCCGTCCGGCGCGTTCGCGGTGGGCCAGTTCGGGTTCATCACGGTCCCCAAGCAGCCCGGCGCGGTGCTGCGCGGATTCGCTCGGCTGCTGGAACAGCGTCCGGACGCCCTGCTCCTGTTGGTGGGCCAGAACCAGACGCCGGGGCGTGCCCTTGACCGGCTGATCCGTTCGGTGGGCGTGGGAGACCGCGTCCGGGTGGTCGGATTCGTGGACCTGTCCACGTTCTACCGGTATCTGAAGGCCGTCGACGTGGTCGTCAACCTGCGATACCCGAGCGCCGGCGAGGCCTCCGGGACCTTCGCCAGGGCCCTGGCCGAGGGCCGGGCGGTGATCGCCAACGATCTCGGCTCGTTCGCCGAGGTCCCTTCCGACGTCGTGCTGAAGGTGGAGGTCGACGGGGACCAGGCCCAGGACCTGGGCGGGCACCTCATCCGTCTGGCCGTGGATCCGGGCTTCAAGGCCTCAGTGGAGCACCGGGCGCGCGACTACGCGCTCACGGTCCTTGACCAGGGCCGGTGTGCCGGGCTGTATCTGGAAGTGGCCCGAAGCGTTGCGGGCGAGCGCATCACGTCCCGCTCTTCCCCCCCGCGGTAGCGCTTCGCCGTTCCAGGATGAGTCGGTGGGCTACGCTCGGCTTCGCCTCGCTGCTTGAGCCCCCGAACCCCCCAGGCGGGGGGCTACGCTCGGCTTCGCCTCGCTGCTTGAGCCCCCCGAACCCCCCAATTTCAGACTTCCAGCCGCTTCAAAAATTCCTTCTCGTCGATCGTCTCGACCCCGAGTTGGACCGCCCGATCGTATTTCGAGCCCGGGTTCTCACCGACCACGACGAAGTCGGTCTTCTTCGATACGCTCGAGGCCACCTTTGCCCCGGCTTCCTGCGCTGACTCCTCCGCCTGCGATCGAGGCATGGACTCGAGGCCCCCGGTGATCACGATGGTCTTTCCGGAGAGCGGCCCCTCAGATTTCGCCAGGACCTCGGCCTTCTCCTCCATCCGGATCCCCGCCTTCTTCAGCTTCTTCAGGAGCTCGAGGTTCCCGGGGTCGTGGAACCAGTCGTACACGCTCTGGGCGATCTCCGGACCGATCTCCTCGACAGCGTTGAGCTCCTCGACGGATGCCTTCTGCAACAGGTCGATGGAGGGGAAGGCCCGCGTCAACACCCAGGCCACATGCCCGCCCACGTGCGGGATGTTCAACGCCACCAGCAGCCTCCACAGCTCTCGATCCTTGGACGCCTCGATGGACGACAGGAGGTTGTTGATGGACTTCTCCTTGAACCCCGGAAGCTCCGCCAATTGCTCCGCGGTGAGGGAGTACACGTCTGAGGGATCCTGGACCCATCCCCTGTCAAGGAGGGCGATCCCCGTCTTGTAGCCCAGGTGCTCGATGTCCATCGCTCCTCGGGAGGCGAAGTGGAACAGCCACTCGATGCTCTGCGATGGACAGCCTCGCTTGTTCGGGCACCGCCGGTAGGCCTCGCCCTCTCTCCTGACGAGCTCGGTCCCGCAGGACGGGCAGCGCTTGGGGAACCTCCAGGGCCTGGAGTTCTCAGGCCGCTTGGACAGGACAGGGCCGACCACCTCGGGGATCACGTCGCCGGCGCGCCGGATGATGACCGTGTCCCGCTCCCGGACGTCCTTCCGCTTGACCTCGTCCTCGTTGTGCAGGGTGGCCCTGCCAACGGTGACGCCTCCGACGTACACGGGCTCCAGGATGGCGAAGGGCGTGACGATCCCCGTGCGCCCGGTGTTGACGGCGATCTTCTGCAGCAGCGTGGTGCGCTCCTCCGGAGGGAACTTGTAGGCGATGGCCCACCGGGGAGCGTGGCTGGTTGCTCCCAGCTCCTCCTGCAGCGGCACCTGGTCGACCTTGACCACCACGCCGTCGATCTCGTAGTCGATCGAGTGGCGGTCCTTCTGCCACCGCTCGCAGAACGCGAACACCTCCTCCAGCGACTCCACCCGCTCGATGTGCGGGTCGATGGGAAGCCCGGCCTCCTGCAGGTACCCGAGGATCTCGGAGTGCCGCTGAAACCGTCGCCCTTCCACGGCGCCGATCCCATGGCACCACAGCCTGAGCGGCCGGGATGCCGTGATGGCGGGGTCCTTCTGTCGAAGCGAGCCGGCGGCGGCGTTGCGAGGATTGGCGAAGGTCCGCTCACCCCGCCTGCCCAGCTCCTCGTTCAGCTTCTCGAACGCCCGCACGGGCAGGTACACCTCGCCGCGGACCTCGAGCACACTCGGGTGGCTCCCACCCCGGAGTCTCATCGGCACCGAACGGATCGTGCGGATATTGGCCGAGATGTCGTCTCCGATCTGGCCGTCGCCCCTGGTGGCGCCCTGCACGTAGCGGCCGTCCTCGTACGTCAGTGACACCGCCAGCCCGTCGATCTTCAGCTCGCACACGAAGTCGGCCTGCCGGCCGAGGGTCCGCTCCACGCGCTTCCCCCACGCGTTCAGTTCCTCCCACGAGAACGCGTTGTCCAACGAAAGCATCCGCACCCGGTGGCGGACAGGAGCGAACAGCTCGGAGGGCCGGCCGCCCACCCTCTGGGTGGGGCTGTCCGGAGTGACCAGCTCGGGGAACTCCTCCTCCAAGCGCCTGAGCTCGCCCATGAGCTCGTCGTACTCGGCGTCGGAGATTTCGGGGTCCGAGAGGACGTGATACCGGTACTCGTGGTAGTGAAGCTGCTCGCTGAGCTCCTCCACGCGGAGCTTGGCATCCGAGCGCCTTCGCTCCTCCCGCTCGTGTCGCTCTTCCGGCTCCGCGGTTTTCGCTGCTCGGCCCATCGGGGTCAGGCGGCGAGCTCGAGGGCCCCGGCCACCCCGATGTGCTCACCGCGAACCAGCAGCGCGCCGTGCACGCCGGGAACCCGCCGAAGGTATCCGAGGGCTGCGCGGAACGAGTCGGGCTTGGTCAGGATGGCGGTCGCCGCGGCTGCGGCCCCATCGGCGAGGATGCAGGACCTTGCCACCACCACCAGCCCCTCCGCCATCTCGGGGTCCCGCTGCGCCGGATCAAGGCTGGAGAAGATGCCCTGCGGTCCGAGGTCGGGCTTGATCACCAGCGCCATACCTTGCCCTGCACCTCCGCGCAAGCCGAGGCGGGCCCGCTTGCTCGACACGACGTAATGGTCGGCGCCGCAGGTGACGATGACCTCGGCCAGCTCAGAGGCAAGCTTCCGTCCCACGAACTCCGTGAGCGCGCCCCGGAACGCGAACATCGGCCCCACCCCGGTTAGCCCGGTCTGCGCGGCCATCTGCCGAACGATCTCCGGAGCGTCCTCAGGGACCGACAGCGGCCGCTTGGTGGTTTGGAACCCGGGATGCCGGATGGCATAGGCCTGGATCTGCTCCCAGAACTGCATGCCGGCGGCCCGGGCTTCCTCGTACAGCTCCTCCGGGCCGCTGATCCGAAGGACCATGTCCTGCACCGGCACCTCGAAATGGTGGGTCCGTCTCTTGAGCAGTCGCATCGATGCGAAAGGCTACACGCTCGCACCGACGCCAGACGGCGCCGGTCAGGTGGCGAAGTTACCGAAGCGCTTCCCGGATTCTGCCGCCACCCAGGACCTCGTTCCTCTGGTAGAAGACGACGCTCTGGCCCGGAGCCACCGCGCGCTCGGGCCTTCGAAACTCCACCCGGACCTCCTCGCCCAACCGCTCGACCACCGCGGGAACTCCGTCACCCTTGTATCGGATCCGCACATCGGCCTCGAAGGGACCGGTGGCCGGCGGGTGGCCAGCCACCCAGGACACGTGATCGGCCACCAGACCTCGTCGGCCCAGCAATTCTCCAGGCCCCACCATCACACGGTTCGCCGCCCCGTCCATGTCCACGACATAGGCCCGCTCCCCGGTGGAGACCCCCAGGCCCCGGCGCTGTCCGATGGTGAAGCGGAACGTGCCGTCGTGGTGGGCGATGGTGCGCCCGCGCGGGTCGACCACCTCGCCGGGTCGAACCAGGTCGGGAGCGTGCCGAGCCAGGAACGCGCCGTGGTCGGCGCCGGGGACGAAGCACACTTCCTGGGAGTCGGGCTTGCCGGCCACGGGGAGGCCGAGGCGCATGGCGTGCGCCCGCGTCTCCGCTTTTTCCTGTCCACCCACTGGGAAGAGGCTCCGGGCGAGCTGGTCCTGGCCGAGCATGTGGAGGAGATAGGATTGGTCCTTCGATCGGTCAACGCCGCGACCGAGATGCCATCTGCCCTCCCTGTCCCTCCACGTCCGCACGTAATGGCCCGTGGCCACGAAGTCGAACCCGAGCCGGTCGGCCCGATCCAGGAACGCGTCGAACTTGATGAACTGGTTGCAGCGCACGCACGGGTTGGGAGTCCGTCCCGCGCGATGCTCGGCGAAGAAGTCGGCCAGGACCGTTCGCTCGAAGGCGCGGCTCATGTCGGCAACTTCGAACTCGAAGCCCACGAGCTCGGCGACGGCCGCCGCGTCTGATTCCGCCTGGGGCCCGCAGCATCCGTGATCCACCCCGTCCATGTGCACGAGTTTCATATGAGAGCCCAGCACCCGATAACCCTGCTCGTGCAGCAGCGCAGCGGAGACGGAGGAGTCGACTCCCCCGCTCATGGCGACCAGGACAGACAGCGTTCGGCTCACGGCTGCGAGGCTAGCAGGCACCGGACGTTTCCCTTGCTTCGTCCAGTGGTATCTCTGACCTACCCCTCGGTAGGATAGGCGGCCCATGAACATCATCGCCCTGGTCAAGTACATACCGAACCCCGAAGGCACGCCGCAGATGGGACCGGACCATCGCCTCGTCCGCGAGGGAGTGGAGGGAGCCCTGGACCCCGGAGACGAGCACGTGGTGGAGGCGGCGCTGCAGCTCGCCGAGCAGTCGGGCGGCCAGGTCACCGTCCTCAGCATGGGACCGGAGCCGGCGCTGGCCGCCATCCGGCGTGCCCTGTCGATGGGTGCCCACAAGGGTGTGCTGATCACCGATGCCGCTCTCCCCGGTGCAGACACGTTGGTGACGGCGAGAGTCCTGGCGGCCGCCATCAAGCGTGGTGAATTCGACCTGGTGATCGGCGGCGTCGAGTCGACCGACGGATACACCGGCACGCTCCCGATGGCCGTGGCCGAGTTCCTGGGCATCCCCAACGCCACCTTCGCCCGCAACATCGAGCTGAAGGACGGCTCGATCCGGATCGAACGCCAGACCGAGATGGGCTACGACGTGGTGGAGTGCCCTCTGCCGGCTCTTGTCACGGTGACGGCCGGGGCCAACGAACCCCGGTATCCGACGCTGAAGGGCATCATGCAGGCCAAGCAGAAGCCCATGGAGAACCTCTCGCTGGGCGACCTTGGAGTCTCGGCCGAAGACGCCAAAGCCACCCAGGAGGTCATGGGGGTGGAGCCGGTCCCCGCCAAGGAGGCGGGCGAGATCCTGGAGGACCCGGGCCAGGCCCCGGCCAGGGTGGTGGAGCTCTTGGCGAGGGTCAAGGTGATCTGACCATGCCCGGGATCTGGGTCTACGCCGAGGTCGGCTCCGACGGCAAGGTCGAATCCGGGGCGCTGGAGAACCTCGCCAAGGCGCGGGATCTGGGCACGGAGGTGGCCGTGGTGGCGCTGGGCCCTGGAGCCAGCCAGGCGGCGGAGACGGCCGGCCAGTACGGCGCCCAGACCCTCCACGCGAGCGACGACTCCGTGTACACCGACTTCATCGCCCAGCCCGCCGTGCACGCCCTGCACGAACTCATCCAGCAGCACCAGCCCGAGCTGATCCTTTTCTCCTCGACCTACGACTCCCGCGACGTTGCGGGCCGGCTCCAGGCCAGGACCGGTTCCACCCTCATGTCCAACGCCACCGACATCCTCGGCCCGGACTATGCGCAGACCCAGATCTTTGGGGGCCAGCAGATCGTGGACGTCACCCTCTCCGGGCCGAACCCGAAGCTCGTCATCGTCCGGCCCAAGTCCTTCGAGCCCCAGCCGAGCGGGGGCGGCCCCGCGCGGGTGGTCCCCGTCGAGGTGGAGATCTCCGACGACATGAGGAAGGCCGCCCGCGTCGAACGTCATGAGCAGGCCGCAGCCGGGCCGAAGATGGAGGAGGCGAAGGTCATCATCGCCGGGGGCCGGGGCCTTCAACAGCCCGAGAACTTCAAGCTCCTGGAGGAGCTGGCTGGGGCCATCGGCAGCGCCGCGGTAGGCGCCTCCCGGGCCGTGGTCGATGCGGGGTGGGTACCGTACGCGATGCAGATCGGGCAGACCGGGAAGACGGTGAGCCCCGAGGTCTACATCGCCGTGGGCATCTCCGGCGCCATCCAGCATCTCGTTGGGATGAAGACGTCCAAGCGGATCATCGCTATCAACAAGGACAAGGAGGCGCCCATCTTCCAGTACGCGGACCTGGGCATCGTGGGCGACGCGCTGAAGGTCCTGCCCGAGATCACCGCGGCCATCAAGGCGAAGAAAGGTTCGTAGGCGAAAGGGCTCTCCACTGTCGCGCGGGTGGTGTTGCTCGCCGTGCTTCTGGTGGCGTGCACCAGGTCTCACAAGGAGACGGGAACGTCGCCTCGGGCCGAGGTGGGGTCGCCCCCGGTTTCGACCGCTCCTTCCACGCTTCCGGCCATACCTTCGTCCTCCGGCCGGAACCTCGGCCCGAACCAGCCACCGATCGTCTGGATCGGGGGCAGGCTCACCGAATCGAGGGCGGACCGGCTCGAGCTGAAAGAGTCGTTCGGGTCCGTGGTCACCTTGCGCCTCCTGGGCGGGAACGCCAGCGCCTTCTTCCGAGTCTCGGGCGGAGCGTGGCAAGCCGCCGATCCCAGGGCTGTCGTCACCGCTGGAGCGAAAGCCTGCGTGGAGACCCTGATGAACGGTCGGACCCTGCTGGCACTCAGGGTGTTCTTGGGCGCGGACTGCGGTCCGTCGGTGCCGTAGGGTCGGCGGCGATTCCTCCGGCGCAGGACAATGGGTCCATGAACCCCAGCAGCGAGCGGGTCACCACGGTCCATCTCGGCCAGTACACGCGGGAGACCGCCAACGAGATCGCCGGGGAGCTGGAGAAGGCGGGCATAGTCTGGTGGTATAAGGAGCCCGGGTGGCTGAGCCAGGTCTGGGAATTCGGCGTGCGGCTGTTCGTGGACAAGGGCCGCCTGGCCGAGGCCAAGGCCATCGCCGAACGGATCGTGGCCGCACGCAACCCATGACGCCGAAACCCTCCGACGAGGTTCGCGCCGGCGACTTCATCTATGTCCCCGGCGGAGCCATCCATCGGGAGAGCAACCCTGGCGCGGAGCAGGCAGTCGCGGTCATCCTCCGATCCGGTACGGGCGAGGTCGTGGTGAACGTAGAAGGACCTGCGGGTTAGCGCGATGGGAGCCATACTGATCAGGAGGCTGTTCGCCGGTACAAGGTGATCCCGTCGCGCTGCACCGGTTCGGCCACCCCCTGATCCACGAGCAGGTCGACGTGCGCCACGACTTCGGACACGGCCAGGAAGTTGTCGAACCCCTCCAAGCGCGGGAAGAGCTCGTTTGCCAACTGCCAGGCGGACTTTCCCTCCTCGTCGAGCATGTGCGCCAGGGTCTCCGTCCGACGCCGGTGGTGCGATCGCATCTCCTCGATGACCGCTCGCGGATCCTCGATGGGCGGACCGTGCCCGGGAAACACTCTGGTCAGGGGAAGCGTGGAAAGCCGGTCCAGGCTGGCCAGGTATTCGATCAGGCTGCGGCGTCGCTCCGTCGGGTCCATGGGATCGGGCTCGAGGAGTGGATTGGGGCTGATGTCCAGCAACAGCGTGTCGCCCGAGAAGAGGATCCCACTCGCCTGGTGGTACAGGCAGATGTGGCCGGCCGTGTGGCCCGGCAGGTGAAGGACCTCCAGCTCGAAACCATCGAAGGCGATCCGTTCGCCGCCCCGCAGGGCGGTCGCCTCCTCGATCTCGGGGCGGATCCCGGGTCCGAGCTTTCGCTCTCGCTCGCCGATCTCGACGAGCTCCTCCATCGGCATCCCCGCCTGCAGGAGAAGCGGCCCGGTGGCCACGAGCATCGACCCGTCGGCCAGCGTCGGGAGGTCTCGCTCCCCCACCAGGATCTGGGCACCTGCGATCTGGCGAAGCCTCGGCGCCATCCCGTAGTGGTCGGGGTGGCCGTGCGAGATGACGATGCGGGCGACCTGCTCCGGAGCCACTCCGATGGCCGCCAGGCCGAGCAGCAGGGCATTCTCCGTGGCCGGGGTGTTCGGACCGCAGTCGAACAGCGTGACAGGGTCCGCAGTGAACACGTACACGTTGGCCGGCCCCACGGCGTACGGGGTGGGAACAACGATCCGCTCGAATACCAGGCCGCTCTCATGCCTAGGCATGCCGACCGCAGTCTACGAGTCAGGCCGCGGACGAACGCTCCGGGGCCTTCGGCTCAGACGGGCGTGGGGACCCGCTCTCCCGGCACTTCCTCGGCCGCTTCCAGGGAGACCTTCGGCAACAGGCGGTCCAGCCATCGGGGCAGCCACCAGTTCCACTTGCCCATCAATCTCATGGTGGCGGGCACCATGATCACCCTGATGATCGTGGCGTCCAGGAGCACGGCAGCCGCCAGGCCGAACCCGAGCTCCTTGATCGGCAGCATCCGGGCGAAGGCGAACGCTCCGAACACCGTGACCATGATGGCCGCCGCGCTGGTGATGATCCGCGCGGTGTGCTCGAGCCCCCATCCGACTGCTTCGGTGTTGTCTCCCGTCCGCAGGTACTCCTCGCGGATCCGGGCCAGGAGGAACACCTCGTAGTCCATCGACAGCCCGAAAAGGATGCAGAACAGGAACAGCGGCAGGAACGAGTCCACGTGGTGCGCGGCGTCGAAGTCCAGCAGCCCCGTGAAGTGCCCGTCCTGGAACACGAACACCATCAGGCCATAGGCGGCCAGCACGGAGGCCGTGTTCATCAGGATGGCCTTGAGTGGCAGCAGGAGGCTCCGCAGGAACACCAGCAGGACCAGGAACGACAGAACCAGCACCAGCGCCACGACCGGGATCAGCTTGCTCTCCATCTCGTGGTTGATGTCGACGTTCAGGCCGGGATCGCCGCCCACCGCCGCGATGACGCCTGTAGGCACGATCGAAGGCAACTGGCTGCGGAGCCTGAGGACGAGACCATTCGACTCATCCGACTGCGCGCCGTGCTTGCTGATCAGCGAGAGGAGTGTCTTCTTGCCACCCGAGGCCACGAGCGACTTCACGAACGGGGCCGCCTGGGGAGAGGCCAGCGCGGCCTGAGCCTGCTCCACGGGCGCGCCCGGGATAAGAGTGGCGATGGAGTCGACCCTCGCAACCTCGGGATCCTTCGCGATCTCGCCGGCCAGCCGGTACAGGTCGGCGAAGCCTGGCCCGGTCACTCCGCGCTGGTCGGTCACCATCACCTGGACCGGCGCCACCTGACCTTCCCCGAAGGCCCTGGCCGTGATCTCGGCGGCCACTCGGGGGCCAGAGCCCGCCGGGAGGATCGAGGGGCCGGACGAGCCGAGTCGCAGGTGCAGAGCGGGCGCCGCCAAGAGCGCCACGATGGCCAGGGATACCAACAGCGCCGGCCACGGGCGACGCATGACCCACGTAGCCCACCGGTGCCACATGCGGCTCTCCTCGCTCTTTCGGCGATGCAGCGACAACGAGTCGACCTTGCGTCCCACGAATCCGAGGAGGGCTGGGAGAAGCGTGAGGGCTGCGGCCATGGCGAAGAAGACGGCGATCATCGCCGAGAACCCCATCGAGCGGAACGCCGCCAGATTCACCAACTGCGTGCCGGACAACGCCACCACGACCGTCAGGCCGGAGACGAACACCGCCTTGCCGCTGGTGGCGATGGCTTCGCCCACCGCGGCAGTAGGTTCGAGTCCGGCGCGGAGCCCCTCCCGGTACCGGTTGAGGATGAACAACGAGTAGTCGATGCCAACTCCGATCCCGATCATCGACGCCACGTTCTGGGCGAAGATGCTGACGGTTGTGGTGGCGGCGATCGCCGAGATCACGCCGAACGAGATGGCCAGGCTGAGGAGCGCCAGGGCGAGTGGCATACCCGCTGCCACCAGCGACCCGAAGGCCAGGATCAGGATCAGGAGGCTGATCGGGAGCGCGACCTTCTCGGCCCGCTCCAGGTCGTGCGTCGTGGTCTGGGAGAAGACGGAGTAGAAGGGAGCGGCACCCGTCAGGAGGGCCTGCAAGGGACGCCCCCGCGAGGCCCTGGCCACCGCGGCGTTCAGATCATCGGCGTGATGGAGTGCCTCGTCCTGGTTGTCAGTGAGGCCGACGGTGGCCCACAGCGTGTGCCCGTCCCGGGAGATCGAGCGCTCAGGTGACGCGTAGGCGTCGCTCACGGCTCCCACGCCGGGCGCCCGCCGCAGAGCGGACCTGACAGCATCGAAGGTCTGCCGGAAGGGGGGGTCCTGGGCCGCCACGGAGTCCGAGTGCATGACCAAGAGGTCGCTGAACTCGAACTGTCCCTTGAACTCGGTCTCGACGGCCCGCCTGACCTGATCGGACTGGGAGCCGGGGACCTCGAACCCGCCCTGGGACAGTCGCGCGTTCAGCTTCCCGAGGAACGGCCCCACTGCCAGGAACGCCACGATCCAGACGGCGAGGACCACCCACCGCCGCCGAACGGCCAGCGCACCCAGCCGGTAGAAGGCCGACTTCCCATGCGTTCGCCTGTTGGCCCCCGACCTTCTGGTCACATCGCTGCCCATCCTGCCCCCTTACGCGATGGTGACCGCCCACGACCTGGCGAAGAACCGGAGCCTCACACGCATGTCCCCCCTCCTCCTTCCGACCACGCTGATCCCGACCACTCTGCGAGACCATATCGCAGCAGAGAGAAGTCTGGGAATGCCGGAGCTGCCGCCGTCCCGCCTGGCGACGGGGACCTTACCGCCCGGTGGCAGAGAAGTGCTGGTAGTCCTGGAACGACCGCCAGTCGCCGCCCCAGCCCCACCCGATGGATCTGAAGGCTCGCCAGACCACGTCGCCGTGATGGATGACACCTCTGGCCCTGCTCGACCGATCAGCATACCGGAGGCCAGCGGGTGGGAGGACCTTCCCGCTGGAAGAGACGTAAGGGTTCTCCACCGGGTTGACGTCGATGGCCCGGCCGTAGGCGTGCTCCGACCACGCGGTCCCGCCGGTAACCCTTCGGCAGTTGAACGCCGAGGTGTTGTCCGCGGCCATGGAACTGTTGTCGTCACCGCGGTAGTCATCGACGAGCCTCATCCGGCGGATCGGATACCTGGCCCTGAACATGGTGCGGAACACCTTCACCACATCTCCGGCGACCGACCTGTGCACGACCATCTCCCCGACGTGGACCTCGCGGTCGAACCCCAGATAGGACATGGCGATCAGTCGAAGATCCTTGATCGGGATCGGACACCCCTTGTGCCAGGAGTACCTCATCCGCGCTCTCGCGACGGGATCGATGACGGCCACGTGGGCATACCAGCCGATGGGGTGAACGTCCTCGGATGATCGAGCCGGAGAGGGAGACGCGCCCGGCGATCGCTGGGGCAACGAGGGATGAGAGTTTTCGGGAACGTGCGTCTTGACCGTGATGGACGCCGGGGTGGTGGATGCGGGCTCGTTGGCGGTTGCGCGGCCATCGTTGCACGCCGTCGCCACGACAGCGATAAGGACGACCCCCAAGGCAGAGCGCTTCATCGGAGCCCCTTTTCCTCCATCCCCATGTGGCGGGATCCTGGAGGAGCGCGGCAACGCAACCCTCACCCAAGCGTAACGATCCGGTCACCTCGATGGAAGGCATCGGCCCCGGCGTGACTGCCCATGAGCAGGGGGGTCCTCGAGGCCCATCTGATCCTGTCTGGAAGCCGGCTCAGGCCGCCTCGGCGCGCTTCTTCCGTCCTCGAGCGATGTAGTAGTGCAGGGGCTCGTGAGTCCAGCAGTACGTTGACCGGTTGTAGATCGAGAGCTTCGTGATGCATCCTCTCTCGGCGCACACGCGACCCTCACCCCACACCCGGTTCCTCCGCGGGAGCGACCGGACTGGGGCTCCCTTGAAGGACAGCGATTCCTCTCTCATGCAGCATCCCTTTCGAGGGCGCGGGGCCCGGGGCGCCCGTCGAACCACGTCACCTGTGAGCCGTTCTCCGCCTGGGTCAGTGCCTGGTGAAAGTCGATCAGGTCGTCCCAGCCGATCGGAGGGCCCGAACGCTCCTCGAGCAACTCGAAGGGCGCTCGCCCACCGACTGGACGCACCCCGGCGAGAGCCAGCGCCTCGAGGTCGGAGATGCTGAGGGATCGGAAGTTGTCGCGGTCACACCCCGGACACAGGAACTCGAACAGGCCGGTTCCTCGTGGACTCACGAACACGTGCAGGCTGTCGTGGTCGACCGTGACAGGCCCGCACCAGATGCACCTGGCCTCGAACCCAAACTCTCGCCCGGCGTCCCGAGCCCTCCCTGGTTTCGCCATCTCCCACCCTTGGCAGCGCTAGCAACTCATACGAACGCGGACGGCCCATGGATGATTCCCAGGCGAGGGAAATCGACTCTTGGCGTTCTGTAACGATTCGCGGCTAGCGCCCGGCCCGGCGTCGACTGGCCCGATCCAGCTTCTGGATGCGGTCGACGGAAGCTGTCAGCTGCACCATCCGGGGTTCGAATCCCATCCTCTGCCATGCGACGAGCGCCTCCTCGTTCTGGGCGAACGTCTTCAAGGTGATGCGGCGCACCCCGCGTTCGCGGGCGAATTGGGCCACCTCGGCCGTGAGGGCGGCGGCCACACCCCGGTCCCGGTACTCCGGCCTCACGTACACGCTTCCAAGCTCCACGGCCAGTTCCTCCGACATCGAAGAAGGCTTGTGCAGGTGTCCCGAGGCCATCCCCACGATCCCACCATCCTGCTCCGCCACCACCAGCAGCGCATCGGGGTCGGCCACGTCCGCCTGGTAGCGGCGGCGCATCTCCTCCCTCAGGTTGGGGCGAGGGGTAAACACGCGCCAGGGGGCCTGGAGGGCGGCGAGCGCGTGGAACAGATCCATCACCGCGGGGAGATCACCCTCCGCGGCGGGCCGGATCCGGAGGTCATTCACCGGTCGGGCGGCGCTCACTTCCCGGAGAACTCCGCCTTGCCGGGCCCCTGCTCCAGGAAGGAGCGCATCCCGATCTTCTGATCCTCGGTGGAGAAGAGATCGGCGAACAATTCGCGCTCCAGCACCACCCCGCTCCGGAAATCACCCCGGGCTCCCCAATTGACGGCCATCTTGGCAGCCCTGAGGGCCTGCAGCGGCCCTCCGGCGTACCGCCGGGCCACCTCTACCGCCTTCGGATAGACCTCCTCCGCGGGGAAGACCGCGTCGACCAACCCGATCTGTTTCGCCTCGTCGGCCTTCACGTGACGGCCCGAGTAGATCAGCTCCTTTGCCCGGGCCGGTCCGATGAGCCTTGGAAGGCGCTGGGTCCCTCCGGCGCCCGGGATGATCCCGAGGAGGATCTCGGGTTGGCCGATCCGCGAGTCCTCGGCCGCGAATCGCAGATCGGCACACATGGCCAGCTCGCACCCTCCGCCGAGCGCGTAGCCGTTGATGGCGGCGATCGTCACCTTCGGGATGTCCTCCACGAGGTTGAAGACCTCCTGGAGCGCCGTGATCATGGGCTTCACGTCACGCGGGCTCATGGAGAGCATCATCTTCACGTCCGCCCCTGCGGCGAAGATCTTCTCTCCACCCCACACGACGACCGCTCGAACCTCGTCGCGCTGGGCGGCCTCGGTCGCTGCGTCCTGCAGCTGTTTGGTCAGGTCTTCGTTGATGGCGTTCATGGGGGGCCGATCGAGCCGAATCGTGGCGACCCCCTGCTCCACCTCGACGCGGACGAACTCTCCCATGGGGAACCTCCTTGAGCGATCTACGTTCGGAGCCCGGGACCGGGGGCGACAGATTTTTTCGGATATCCGTGTTTGAAGGGCTCTGCGGAAGGGCAGCTTAATGCACACGGGCGGGCGCCGGACCTCCGAACCCCCCCTCGCAACGACGACCGTCCGCTTAGGAGCCGCCTCTTGAGAGAGGCGGCTCCTTCGTTGTGACCAGCATGGCCGGGCCTGCGTCTTCTTCGGCAGTGCCCGTCAGCCTACTCCCAAGGTGTGCGAGGATTCGACGAATGGAACTCGGAATCGCCGGCAAGGCGGCCATCGTGACGGGGGCATCGAAGGGCCTGGGCCGGGCCATCGCGGACGAGCTCGTTCGGGAGGGCGTCCACCTGGCCATCTGCTCCCGCAACCATGAGGAGATCGCCAGCACGGCGAAGGAGCTCACCGAGGCCGGCGGGACCGTCTACGACCAGGCGGTCGACGTCACCCAGCCGGAGCAGGTCCAGGATTTCGTTGCCCGCTCAGTCGAAGCTTTGGGAGACATCGAGTTCCTCGTGAACAACGCGGGGCGGGCCCGGCCCGGCGACTTCGAGACGCTGGCCGACGAAGACTGGTACGCGGACCTCGACGTCAAGCTGCTCTCGATGATCCGATGCACCCGCGAGGTCCTGCCGCACATGCGAGCCCGGGGTCGAGGCCGCATCGTGAACATCAACTCGGTGCTGGGCCGTTCTCCCGACCCCAATCTCTTCGCCACCAGCGTCAATCGGGCCGCTTGCATCTCGCTCACCAAGACGCTCGCCCTCCAGCTGGCCGGCGAGAACATCCTGGTGAACAGCGTCAACATCGGATCTGTCATCACGCCGCAATGGCACAACATCCATCAGCGGCGGGCCCCCGACCTCCCGGCCGAGGAGTTCTTCCGCCAGGCGGCCAAGGGTATCCCGATCGGGCGTTTCGGCCGGCCGGACGAAGTCGCTGGGGTGGTGACGTTCCTGCTCTCGGATCGGGCCTCCTACATCACTGGCGCATCGATCGATGTGGCCGGGGGAGCCGGCGGACATATCTGATGACGGCGGTGGTCGCCGCGCCCATCGCGTCGATACCAGGAGCCATCGCCCACGCCCTGAACCTCGGATTCGGCATGCTCTGGGAGATCCTGTGGGCTCTGGTCCTGGGGTTCGCGCTGTCGGCTGCCGTTCAGGCGGTGGTGTCCAAGTCGGAGATGACCCGGCTCCTTCCAGACGACTCCCCGCGTTCGCTTGGGATCGCCTGCGGGCTGGGAGCGGCGTCGTCCTCGTGCTCGTACGCGGCGGTGGCCCTGGCTCGATCGATCTTCCGCAAGGGGGCGGACTTCACCTCAGCGATGGCCTTCGAGTTCGCCTCGACCAACCTCGTCATCGAGCTGGGGATCATCCTGGCCCTGCTGATCGGCTGGCAGTTCACCCTGGCCGAGTTCGTCGGCGGCCCTCTCATGATCGTGCTGCTGGCCCTGCTGTTCCGGGCCTTCCTCACCCCCCGGTTGGTCACGGCGGCACGCCATCAGGCCGAACGGGGTCTGACGGGATCGATGGAGGGTCACGCGGAGATGGACATGTCGGTGACCGAGGGCCCGTTGATCCAGCGGATCAGATCGCCCCAGGGATTCACCGCGATCAGTCACTCCTTCGTGATGGACTGGGCTGCCATCTGGAAGGACATCGCCGGAGGCCTGCTCATCGCGGGGGCCCTGGCGGCCTGGGTCCCGGAGCGATTCTGGGAGGAGTTCTTCCTGGTGCACCATCCTCTGTTGGCCAAGTTCTGGGGGCCGCTGATCGGCCCTGTGGTTGCCATCGTGTCCTTCGTGTGCTCCATCGGGAACGTGCCGCTGGCCGCCGTGCTCTGGAACGGGGGGATCAGCTTCGGAGGCGTGATCGCCTTCATCTTCGCCGATCTGATCATTCTCCCCATCCTGAACATCTACAGGAAGTACTACGGGGCCCGGGTCAGTCTGTTCCTGCTGGGAACGTTCTACGCAACGATGGTGGGGGCCGGCCTGATCGTCCAGTTCCTGTTCCAGGCCCTTGGCCTGATCCCGGAGGCGCGCGAGGCGAAGGTGATCGAGGCCTCCGTGCACTTCAATTACACGACGGTCTTGAACATCCTGTTCCTGTTTCTGGCCGCGGTGCTCGTGGTTCGGTTCCTGCGGACGGGAGGGCCCCGGATGCTACGGATGATGGACCAGCCGATGGACCACGGCGATCATGGGACGGTCGGTGGCGAAGGACCGGAGACCTGACGGCGAGAGGCGTTGTCGCAACTGAATGCATGTGCAATAGAACCGGGGTAGACTTGCAGGTGCATGGTGAATCAGGCCGACGCCGTCCTAGATCTGCTCCGGTCCAGGGGTCTTCGGATGACTCCGCAACGACGAGCGATCGTCTCCGAGATCATGTCGTCGGAGGGCCACATCAATCCAGCGGCAGTCGCCCGGCGGGTTCGGGAGCGGGTGCCCGGGGTCAATCCCTCGACGGTATATCGGACCCTTGATCTTCTCGAAGAGCTCGGCGTTCTGTCTCATGCCCACCTCGAGGCCGGACCCGAGTATCACCGTTGGTCCGACCGTCAGCACGTCCACCTGACCTGCTCCAGGTGCGGGTCCGAGGAGTCCCTCTCGATCGTGGAGGCCGATCGGCTGAAGAAGCTGCTCTCTCGCCATCACGGCTTCCGCCCGGACCTCACCCACTTCGCCATCTCGGGTGTCTGCTCCGAATGCCAGAAGGAGCTGACGGACCGCCCAGAGTAGTCGAGGGACTCGTCACTTCCGGGCTTGTTGCATGATCGGACTTTTGCAACTCGTTGCGATACCTGCTTGAATTTGACCCACTCAACGAAGCAAAGGGGCAACGACGCCAGAATGATCGCGGTCCTCGCCGACGTCGCCGAGAAGGGATTCCGGTTCGGAGTCCTGATCTCCGCCGCCCTGTTCGGATTTCGCCACGGGATCGACTGGGACCACATAGCTGCAATCACCGACATCACCAGCTCGCAGGAGGAACGTCGCCAGGCGGTTGTGTTCGGGACGCTATACGCACTTGGGCATGCTCTGGTCGTCTTCATGCTGGGGCTGATCGCCATCCTGGTAGGCAAGAAGCTTCCGGAGGGCGTGGACGTGGCCATGACCCGGGTGGTTGGAGTGACCTTGCTGCTTCTCGGCGTCTACGTGTTCGTCTCGTTGATCCGACATGGACGGGACTTCCGGCTCCGCAGCCGATGGATGCTGATCTTCACGGGCGTTCGCAAGGGCGTGCGGTGGATTCGGGCCAGGGGGACGTCCGGCGGACAGCGAGGGGCTGAGTTCCCACCGACAGCAGGGCGCGAGGATCCGGACGGGCATCTCTCTACTGTTCTCGTCGGGGCGCACGAAGGCGTCGACGCCGAAGACGCCTCGATGTGGCACCACGGCCATCACGGGCGTCGCGGGCACCATCACCATGCCCGTCCGGAGCCCGACGAGACATTCATGAACTACGGGAAGCTCACCTCGTTCAGCGTGGGCATGATCCACGGGATCGGTGCCGAGACCCCCACGCAGGTTCTCGTCTTTCTGGCCGTGGCTGGGGCAGGCGGTGTCTTCTCCGGCATTCTTGTCCTGGTGGTGTTCATCGCTGGGCTGTTGACCTCGAACTCGCTGATCACGCTGGGCTCGGCCCTCGGGTTCCTCAAGGCCTCCAAGAACTTCGCCGTCTACGCCACGGTGGCCGTGCTCACAGGAGTGTTCAGCCTGCTGATCGGGACCATCTTCGTGCTCGGAAAGACAACGGTCCTTCCCGCCATCTTCGGCGGCTGAGACGTCGACGTACCCCGCGTATCCTGCGGTTCGTGTTCCATGACCGCTCGGCATTGGCCGACCCCGCGTTGTATGCCGCCTCGGCCGTCCTGGCGGTCATCATCGCGCTCGGAGCAGGCATCCCATTGTTCCGTGAGTGGGGGCGGCTGGCTGCTCCTGCGTATGCGGCTGCGGCGATCGTCGCTCTCTTGTTGGCGGTTCGGAGGCGTGAGGGAGCGCGGCCGGTCTTGGGTTGGCTCGCCCTGGCTGTACTGGTCGGAGCCGCCGCCTTGCCTCTGGGCCTCGAGGCGGTATGGCGGGCGAGGATCGGTCCGGGGTCTCATGCGCAGTCCGAAGCGATCGTCACGGAAGAGGCGGCCCGATCGCTGAGGAAGGGACTAGATCCCTATGCGGCCGAATACCTTCATGGGCCGCTCGAGGCTCGTCCCCTCGGGACGAAGACCCACTTCCCCTACCTTCCGGCGATGCTCGCGTTCGGCTTGCCCCGTGCCTTCGACGGTTCGAGCGCCCTGGCCGATTCGCGGATCGCTTTCGCCGCATTCACCCTCGCCGTGGTCGCCGTGGCGTTCAGCCGTCCGACGTTGGGGCGCGCCTCCCCTCAGCGCCGGCGAATGAGCTTTCTGGTCCTGGCCGTCCTGCCAACGGGCGCCCTGCTCATGGCCACCGGCGGGGACGACCTCCCCGTGCTCGCCCTCATGCTCCTGGCCCTCGTCCTTGCCGAAGAAAGGCCCGCGGCGTCAGGTGCGGTCGCGGGGTTGGCCGCCGTCACGAAACAAACCGCGTGGGTCCTTCTCCCCCTCCTTGCCCTGGCCGCTCGGGACAGAGAAGGTCGGCCTGCCCGCTGGCGTTTCTCGCTCACCGCCGCGGCGGTCGTCGCGCTGGGAGTCGTCCCCTTCCTGGCTTGGGGCCCGGCGGACTTCGTGGAAGACGTGATCCGATTTCCCCTGGGCCTGGGACGGCAACGAAGCGCGGCCGGGACGCCCACCCTGGGGTCGGCACTGATCCGACTTCTCCCCTCATGGCGGGTGCCCATCACGCTTACCCTGGTAGGTCTGGTGCTCGCCGTGTTCGCGTTCATGGTGGCGAGGCGACCCCCGGCCGCGGCCTGGGCAGCCGCGAAGGACGCGGGCCTCGTGTTCTTCCTGGCCATGCTGGTGGCGCCGGCAGCCCGCGTCGGGTACATCGCCTACCCGATCGACCTCTTGGTGTGGGCCTGGGCCCTCCGTGCCGCCGAGGCGCCGTCTCCGACTGCCTCGCTTCCCACCGGGAGGCAAGGGGCCGGTGGGATGTGAGCCTCAGGCTGTCGTGGCCAGCCCCAGGACCCTCCCGGCCCGCATGTGCAGAGAGGCCTCGGTCGTGTCCAGCGCCACGCAGACAGTTCCGATGCGCACGCCCCGCCCGTCGTGGAGCGGGCCGACTCGGGCCTGGAAGATCCGATCCCCCCACAGCATCTCAAAGGTGACCGTCTCGCCGTGCAGCGCCCGCTGGTGGGCCGCGAGTGGCTTGGGGTCGGGCGCATCGTCGTTCACCAACTCGAGGAGCGACACCCCGACGAGCTGATTCGGCCCGATTCCCAGGGCGGCGAGCCCTCCTCCCAGGGAGGAGGTGAAGACCAGGGACGAGTCGGTCGTCCAGATGAGTGCGGGGCACTGATCGACGAGGACACGAAAGCTGTCTGGAGGGCGCGCCGGAGCCTCGATGACCCGACCCCGACCCGAGACGTCGATGGTGACGCCCGCCAGCTCCCACTGCTTCATGCGATGACTCCCTTTCCGCGACGGACCAACAGTAGAGGCGTGGTCCGTCGACGCAAGTCGGCCGGTCAGGCGATTGCGCGGGACGGGTTCAGGCGAGGTCGAAGGATGGATCAGGGGCGGCGGAAGAATTCACTCATCGGCAGCGTGCACGGGCATCCGGAACTCCGGAGGGGCTCGAGGCCCCAACTCCCCTCGATCGTCCTAAGAACTGAGTAGTGCGAGTACCCCACCGTCGACCGGAATCCCTTCGGCACCTTCGGCCCGGCCACGATCGTGGCGACCCGCCCGCCGTCCTTCTCCGCGTAGGAGGAACTCTCGTCCCACGTCAGGAACAGCACCCCATTCGGCCCGAGCGTGGGGAGCAGCCGAGGGATGAGGCCTTTCAGGAACAGGTCTCCCTGTCCAACGCCGCAGTCGTGCATGTCGTGGCACTGGTTGGGCGTTATCCACACGAACCGCGGCAGCCGATCGCTCCCCAGATCGCCATCGAGCCGATCGAGCGGGACCACCTTGGAGCATCGGGCGGGGTCCCCGACGATGTCGTCGAAGTAGAAGAACGGGTTGTGCTTCTTGGCATAGCTTCCGGCGGAAGCACCGGTGAAGCACGGCGAAGGCAGGCCCTCCATGTAGGCCTTCCACGAGATGCCCGCCCCCTCCAGGCGATCCACCAGGTTGGGTGCATCGACGTGACAGTCCGTGCAATCGGAACGAATGTCGAACGTCGAGCCTCCCAACAGAGCGATGTAGTTGGGCAGCGAGGGATGGGCAACAGCGAAATAGCCTTTCGCCAGACCATAACTTCTGGCGAGGGTGTTGATGTATGCGGCGTCGGGATTCCCGATGACGTCCCCGAACGCCTTGTTCTCCATGACGACGACGATGACACGAGCGAACCCACTCGGGGTGAGGGAGGTGGTGGGAGTGGAGCCGGCGGATGAGGTGCTTCGGGGAGACGAACCCGCGCACGCCGCGGCGATCAGGGCCACCGCGGCCGCAGCGACCCACAGAGGCGGCAGGCTAGAACCGGGGCGTCTCGGTGTATTCGCCGAAGACGTCCTTGAGCGCGCCGATGATCTCTCCCTCCGTGCAGTAGGCCCTGGCGCAGTCGACGAGGAGCGCCATGAGGTTCTCGTCCGTCTCCGCCGCGGCCTTCAGCTTCTCCAGCGCCGCCTGTGCGCTGGTCCCATCCCGATCGGCGCGGAGTTGACGGATCCGGTCGATCTGTCGCTCCTCCGTCTCCGGGGGGATGACCAAGACGTCGATGGGCTTCTCGTCGGGGTCGATGAACTCGTTGACCCCAACCTTCACCAGCCGGCCCTTCTCGTACAGCTCCTGCTCGCGGTACGCGGCGTCGGCGATCTCTGATTGGAAGTAGCCTCGCTCGATCCCCACCAGCATCCCCTCGAGCATCGAACCCTTTCCCATCTCCTTGATCTTGGCGAAGTACTCCTCGGCCGCCTCCTCCATCCGATCGGTGAGCGACTCGATGAAATAGGAGCCGCCCAGGGGATCGATCACGTTGGCAGCGCCGGTCTCGTAGGCGATGATCTGCTGGGTCCTCAGGGCGATCTGGGCAGCCTTCTCCGTTGGGAGCGCAAGGACCTCGTCCAGGGCGTTGGTGTGGAGGGACTGCGTCCCGCCCAGCACGGCCGCCAGCGCCTCGAGCGCCGTACGCACGATGTTGTTCTCGGGCTGCTGGGCGGTGAGCGAGCAACCTGCCGTCTGCGTGTGGAATCGAAGCCGCCAGGACTTCGCGTCCCTGGCCCGGTAGTGCTCCTTCAACCACCTGGCCCAGACGCGCCGGGCCGCGCGGAACTTCGCGATCTCCTCGAAGAAGTCGATGTGGGAGTTGAAGAAGAACGAGAGCCCCTGGGCGAACGCGTCGATGTCCAGGCCACGATCACGCCCCAGTTCCACGTACGAGAACCCGTCGGCCAGCGTGAATGCCAGCTCCTGCTGGGCGGTCGAGCCCGCTTCCCGGATGTGGTACCCGGAGACGCTGATCGGATGGAAGTTCGGGACCTCGGAGGCGCAGAACTCGATGAGGTCCCCGATCAGCCGCAGGTGCGGGCGGGGCGGGAAGATCCACTCCTTCTGGGCGATGTACTCCTTGAGGATGTCGGTCTGGAGGGTGCCGTCGAGCATCTCCCACGGCACGCCTTGCCGCTCGGCCGCAGCCAGGAAGAAGGCGAACACCACGACGGCCGGTCCGCTGATGGTCATCGACGTGGTGATGTCACCCATGGGGATGCCGTCGAACAGCGTTTCGAAGTCGGCCAGCGAGTCGGTGGCCACTCCGCACCGGCCGACCTCGCCCTCGCTCCGAGGGTCATCCGAGTCGCGTCCCATGAGGGTGGGCATGTCGAACGCCACGGACAGACCGCCCTGGCCCTGCTTCAGGAGGAACTTGTAGCGGGCGTTGGTCTCCCGGGCTGAGCCGAAGCCGGCGAACTGACGCATGGTCCACAGGCGGCCGCGGTACATCGTGTGGTACACGCCACGGGTGAAGGGATAGTGCCCCGGGTACCCGAGGTCGCGGTCGTACTCGAGGTCCTCGACGTCCTCCGGTGTGTACAGGGGCTCGAGTGGTTCGCCGGAGAGCGTTTCGAAGTCAGCATCCCTCTCGCCGGCATTGCGGTAGTGGTCCTGCCAGCGTTCGAACTCTTGCCTGTCCAATGGGCCTCTCCTACTGCGTCGAGCTGACCGGGGTCGAGCCACCAACCCTGTCCAGCAGTATCTCAGCCGCGCGATAGGGATCGATGCGCCGCTCGGTCAGATCTCGGACCAGCGGATCATGGCCGTCGCCTTCCAGCAGCCCGGCCGTCCGCTCTCGGAGCCTGAACGCCACCATGCTCTTGACCTCCTCGACGATGCGCTGGCTGCGCCTTTCCTCGAGCCTGCCCGATTCTTCCTGGTGTTTTCGGTGCATTTCGATCGCGTCCCACAGCTCGTCGACGCCCTCCCCGGACACGGCCGAGGTCTTCACGATGGGGGGCACCCACTCTGTGTTCGGTCCCATCCGAAGCATGTTCCTCAGGTCTCTGACGGCCTCCTCGGCCCCTTCGCGATCGGACTTGTTCACCACGAACACGTGGGCGATCTCCAGGATCCCAGCCTTGGCGACCTGCACGTAGTCGCCCCAGCCGGGCGCCACGATCACGAGCGTGGTGTCCGTGGCGGTAGCGACCTCGACTTCGGCCTGGCCCACGCCGACAGTCTCCACGATGATCAGATCCTTGCCGGAGGCATCGAGAACCCGCAGTGCCTCGGGAGCCGCTAGTGCCATCCCGCCCAGGTGGCCTCGCGTGGCCATGGACCGGATGAACACCTCAGGATCCGTGGCGTGCGCCTGCATGCGGAGCCGGTCGCCCAGGAGCGCGCCGCCGGAGAACGGCGACGTGGGGTCGATGGCCAGCACGGCCACCGACCGGTCCCGGAGACGAGCCGCCCGAACGAGCTGCTCAGCCAAGCTCGACTTCCCGACTCCGGGGGAACCGGTCAACCCGACCGTGTAGGCCCGCCCGGTCTGCGGATACAGGGCATCGGACAGCCGAGCCAGTTCCTTGGAGCCGTCCTCGACCAGGGAGATGGCCCTGGCCACGGCCCGGCGATCACCGGCCAGAACCTTCTGGGCGAGCGCCGAGGCGTCCACTGTCGGCAAGGGTACCCCTGCGGAAAGCTCAGGCGACCCGCATCGCGTCTCGGGCATCGAACCAGCCTGACCGACAGCCTGTTCCCTAGTGGCTGGCGGATCGCTCGGTCGCGCGGACCCGCTCGGCCATGGCGGCCAGCAGGCGCCTGGCCACGGCCGGCTCCTTCTCCACCACCACGCCCATCGCCCGCGAGTCGAGCACCATCAGGCGCATGTCCGACCGTGCGGTCACCGTGGCAATGCGGGGAGCCGGGGCGAGGAAGGCCATCTCGCCGAAGAAGTCACCAGGCACCAGCTCTCTGAGCTTGCGACCGTTTCTGGTGACCTCCGCGGTCCCTCGCAGGATCACGTACATCTCGCGCCCCCACTCCCCTTCCCTCACCAGGACCTTCCCCGCGCTGACATCCAGCTCCATAGCCGCCTGGATGATTGCCCGGATCCCTTTCTTCGACACCGAGCCGAACAGAGGGATGCCCTGGAAGTGCTCGATGACCTCTTTTGGAATCGCCCGGGCCATGTCCCTGTCCCTCCAGGTCGCGGTGCTAGATCACGGTGAGCAGTTTGTTGAGCCGCGCCAGCTTGCCCGGATGCAGGAACAAACCCTTCACCCGGAGCTGCCCTTTCAGGAGCTTCCGGTTGACCTCGCGGCCTTCCTTCGTCGCGATGTCCGGCAGCCCCAACTTGAGCGGCACCGAGGATAGCCCGACCAGGGTCTCGGCGTCGGTCTCCACGACGACCTCGGGCTTGCCGATGATCCCGTTGCGTACGGTGATCTTCCCTGGGGCGAGCCGGATGGAGACCTCGACACCGACATCCGGAGCCCTTATGCCATACGTGGCCACGTTCGAGAGGAGGCGCTCGCGATCGGGGTGCGCCGTCAGGTTTCCCTCCAGGAGGCCCCCCAACATCGAGGCCAGCCCGTTCGGCTCGGGATCCGGATACTCGACGGTGACGGTCATGGTTTCAGAACCACCTTCGTCGCTTGCCGCGAGTCGAACAGCTCGTAGCCGCGCACCGCATCCTCCAGGGGCAGGACGTGGGAGATGATCGGCAGGGGATCGATCGCTCCGGTGCGGACGGCCTCCATCGCCCGCTCCCACCACGCGTGCACCGGGCAGATCCCAGCGAACACGAGGCGCAGTGCTCGCGCCCAGTAGATGCCCAGCGGCACCTGGACCTGCTCGCTCACGAATACGCCCACCACCGAGATCGTCCCTCCTCGACGAACGACATCGACGGCAGTCGCGTACGCGGCCTGATGGCCAACCGCTTCGATGACCACGTCGGCGCCTCGGCCCTCGGTCAGCTCGGAGACGGCCATGTGCGGGTTGCTCTGGTCCACGTTGATCGGGATGGCCCCGAACTTCTCTGCCAGGGCCAGGCGGTCCTCGAGCCTGTCCAGAGCGAGGACCCGACCTGCGCCGTGAACGTGCGCCGCCTGAACGCAGAAGAACCCCACCGGTCCCGCCCCGATGACGGCCACCGTATCCTCGGGGCCGATGCCGGCTATGGCCGTCCCGTAGTAGCCCGTCGTCAGGATGTCGCCCACGAACAGGGCACGCTCGTCATCCATGCCTTCGGGGATGGAAAGCAGGTTGACATCGGCAGATGGGACCCGCACCCTCTCTGCCTGCGCCCCCACCAGGTTCCCACCGAAGGCTCCTCCGCCGAGCATCCGGAAGTCCTCGCACAGCGCCGTCTGTCCGCGACGGCAGAACCAGCAGTCGCCACACACGATGTCGAAGGCGATGACCACCCGGTCTCCCGGGCGGAACCGGCGGACGTCCGGGCCGACTTCCTCGATCACGCCCACGCCCTCGTGTCCGATCGTGTCACCTGGGGAGAGTGGAGCCTTCCCATGGAAGAAGTGAAGGTCGGAGCCGCAGATGCCCGCGGCGGCGATCCGCACGAGGGCGTCGCCGGGCTCCTCGATCGCCGGCGCGGGTACGTCCTCCACGGCGATCCTGTCGACGTCCTTGAAGACCACCGCCTTCACCGGTGACTCCCTCCTCGGGTGAGCGTCTCAGCCCTTCTCGTCCACGAACTCGGTGGGGACGCTGGCTGCCAGGTTGACCAGCTCGTTGGCGGCCTTGACGTATCGCACGATCGTGGGGAGGTCGCCCTTCAGCTTGAGCTTCCCCTGCATCATCCCCTTCACAGGGTCGAGCTCCTTCTTGATCACTTCCTTCCACCTGGTGTACGGCGCCCTGATGATGAATTTTGCCTTCTCGCCTTCATCCGCCCCGATCCCGTACTTGGAGTCCCGGCACTGCCCGTGCCACAGGTCCAGCCACGCCCATATCTCGTCGCCCACGCCCTTGTCGGGTTCCGGCTCGAAGACGTAGCTGACGTCACCCTCCCACGTCGCCGCCGCCTCCTTGTATTCAGGGCTCTGGTTGATCCGTTCCACGTAGATGTCCAGCCATTCCTTGCTCGGGAACAGAGGCATTGGATCCTCCCTTCGGGACCCGGCGGAAGGCGGCCCCTCCTCGTCGCATCGACTTGTCGTCAGTAAATCATGCGCTCGCGCCGCCGATCCAGCCGAGGAACATGCACCAGGCGGGGGCGAGTGGCGGACGCGTCTTGCCACCTGTTCGAGGCGGTGACTCTCGTCCAGTTCGCCGTCGCCTGGCTGGAAGCGGGCTTCGGCGAGCCAGAAGGCGGAAGTCCCCCTAGCGCTTCGCGCTCAGCGCCGGAGGGCGATCGTCAGATAGCCCACGACGTTGAAGGCCGCGTGGGCAGCCATGGAGGCGAGGAGGCTCTGCCGCCGCTCGAACACCAGCGCCAGGCCGACGCCCACCGCGGCGAGCGAGGGAACGATGAGGAAGAAGGCGACTCCGCCCAGATGCACTATCCCGAAGAAGACTCCGGACAGGATCGCCGCCGGCCAGACCGAGAACCTCCGCCTGAGGCCCTGATAGAGGAAGCCTCGGAAGAACAGCTCCTCGCCAAGAGGAGCGGCCACGATGACGATCGGCGCCAGGAAGGCCAGCCCGACCCCACGGACGCACGCCACGACCTGCTCCGGCTCCTTCGGGCTGTGGCCCAGGATGTTCGTGGCGATCGCCTGGACGATCGCCAGCACGACGGCGGCCACGACCACCAGCAGCAGGCCCACCGCCAGGCCCGTTACCAGGTCGCCCAACGGGCGCCGGGGAGTCCCCAGGGCGCGAACCGGAGTCTTGCGGATGACCGCCACCCACCACAGGACCGTGGCTCCGAGCGCAACCTCCCCCACCAGAACCGCCAGATCGTACTGGGCACTGCATGACCCCATGAGCGAGATCGGGGCGCTGAGCAGCGAGGCGACGACAAGCGCGATGCCGAACAGCCAGAGGCTTTCGAGGGGCCGCCACGTGGCCCCAGGAAGCGCCTCAGGGTGTCGCTCGAAAGGAACGTCGGGCCGCGGAGGGATCGGCCGAGCCATCCTCAGGCTGGTGTGTTGGATCGGTGGGTCAAGGTCGGCACGCTGTCCTCGAGCATCGCAGATTCCATGGCAGCTCGAGCAGATTCCTCTCCGCCCTTCCGAGGAAACCGACGCTCCCGGCTGTATCATCCGGCTCCCTGTCATGCGGCTCGTCACCTACGACCGAGGGGGCGCGCGGCGCCTCGGTGCGTGGGTGGGCGGACTGGTGGTCGACCTGCCGGATGTGGTGGGCCACCCTGCCTTCCCCACCACCATGGAAGCCCTGATCGCCCTGCACGGCGGCACCACGCTCGACGCCGCCCGGGAGGCGCTGTCCCATCCTCCAAACGTGAAGGAGTTTCGCGTCCCCCGCGCCCGCCTGCTGCCTCCCATCGTCCCCATCTCGCTGCTCGAACGCCGGTGGATCCTGGGGCCCGAGGATCGCCTGCCCTGGCCTCCTGGAGCGGACGAGGTGGACTACCAGGTGGAGGTGGCCTGTATCGTCGGGCAGTTCTGTCGCGATGTCGTCTTGGACCAGGCTCCCGACCTCATCTTCGGGTACACGCTGATGAACGACTGGGCCGCCCGGACGGAGCAGGCGGTAACCCGCGGACGCGGTCGCCTGCCTCGAGTCGACCGGTTCGCCACCTCGCTCGGGCCCTGCGTCGTCACCGCCGACGAGTTCGATCCGGCTCGAGGGCAGCTCGTCGCCCGGGTGGACGGCGAAGTGTGGTCAGAGGGCGATCTCGGTGCGGCTCAAGGGACATTTCCCCAGCTGCTGGTGCAGTTCTCGGCTCAGCAGGACATGTACCCCGGCGACGTGCTCGGCTCCGGCACCTTCCCGGGGGGGTGCGCGATGGACCTCGGCCTGAACCTGCGTCCGGGCGCAATGGTCGAACTGGAGGCCGAAGGGATCGGGGCGCTGCGCAATCGCGTCGGCTACCCCGAGGAGAGCCTGCGGCCGGCCGCAGAGAGCTGACCCCGACCCGACCCGGGTTCTGGGCTTCTTACCCACCCTCGGCAAAGAATCCCGGCGCACCCTCCAGGCCATCCGGATCGCAGAAGCCCGCCCTGGGCTTCGAGGCACGGATCGACCGGGCCGGGCCCGGATCTACCCGCGCGGGCTTCACGTTCACGTCGTCTCCCTTGATCCGCACGGCGACTCTGTCCAGCCCTCGCGGGGACGGGCCCGCCAGATAACGACCGAACGTGTCGAACACGTCGCCGTGTTCGTCCTGGAACGCCCCAGCCCGCTGGCAGAACAGGACACGCTCCCCTGCGTGTGGGCTGACGCCGAGGAGGGCCACCGGACTGTTCCGATTGGCGACCACAAAGACCTGATAGGCCGGGACGTACACGACCGCGTGCGCGTCCAGCGTCTCGACGCTGCTGACCCGGACCCACCCTCGGTCTCGGATGTAGCCGGTCACCAGGGCGGCAGCTACCCACACCAGGAGAACCGCGATGACGGCGTATCTCCGTCGTCTCGAGGGCGTGCGGACAGGACCGGTGGCCGGCGGGGTCGGCTCGGAGCCGAGGGGCCGGTGCCCGTTGCCCTCGATCACCCGGCTGCCATCGTGGTCCCTCACCACGCGGCACGAAGCACCGCCAGCGTCTCGATTACCGACACTGGCTTCGGGCTGTGCGGCGCCTCGGGACTTCGTTCAGCCGTCCAGGTGGCCACCGACTCCAGATCCTGCTCGAATACCCCGACTTCCCGGAGTTTCTGGGGAAGCCCGAGATCGGCGACCAGAGCCTCGATCGCGTCCGCGGTCTCCGCCGATCCCTCCACGCCGATCGCCTCGGCAAGGTGAGCGAGGCCATCCTGGGCGGCCTCGAGATTGAACCGCATGACGTGCGGGAGCAGGATGGCGTTGGCCAGGCCATGGGGGATGCCCGTCCGGGCGCCAAGGCCGTTGCACAGAGCGTGGTGCAACGACATGTGCGTCACATCCGAGATCACGCCGCCGATATAGGCGGCGCCGAGCAACTCCCCTCGTTCCCGCACGCGCTTCGGGTGCTTCGAGACAACGGGAAGCAGCCTGAAGATGGATCGCGCCGCTCGGGTGGCCAGCGAGTCGGTCCAGTCCGTCCGAAACGGCGAGTACAAAGCCTCGACACAGTGGGCCAGCGCCGTCATGCCGGTGCCGCCGGTCGGCTTCCACGGAAGGCTGAGCGTGAGCGACGGGTCGGCCAGGACCAGGTCGGGCCGCACGTGGGGGCCGGCCGCGCGGCGTTTCTCCTGCCGTTCACTGACGAAGAAGCATCTGGTTGCCTCGGCCCCCGAGTAGGTGGTCGGCACCGCCACGTGGACGAGCGCCTGAGATTCCGTCACCGGGGTACCGTCCGAGAGGAGCGGAGAGGTGTTCTCGTCGCCGAGCGCCTCATCTCCGTGCTCGGCAACGAACTGGGCGGCCTTCCCCAGGTCGATGGTCGAACCGCCCCCGAACGAGACGAGCGCATCGGCTTGGTGTTCGCGGGCGGCGCGCCATGCGGCGTCGACCACGGGCCTGGGGAGGTGCTCCTCGGCCCCCTGGAAGACATTCGGCGTCATGCCGAGCCCGCCGGCCACGTGCCGGAACTCTTCGCTGCGGCGACGGCGCCATGAACACAGGACCAACGGCCGCCTGCGGCCCAAGCGCTCCAGTTCGGCACCGAGCTCGTGGACCCGATCGACCCCGAAGACCACGGACTGTTCCCACGTCTCCAGGTCGAAACCAGGAATGGTCAAGCGAGCTTACCGATCAGTCGATGAGGCCCATCCCCCTGGCCCAGGAGGTCGCGTATCCGTCCACCTCCACAGCCGCAAGCGCCTCGTCCCGCTCGAAGGACTTGTCCGACTCGACCATCACGGCGTACTCGTCGGCGAACTCCTTCGTCTTGGAGGCCTCGATGGCCGCGGCTTGCGGCCCGTGCTGCAGCCCCTGCGGGTGGTGGGTGATGAAGGCCTCGCCGATCCCCACTCGAGAGAAGAACTGCCCCTCGTGGTAGAAGAGCACCTCGTCCTTGTCGATGTTCGAATGGAAGAACGGAACACGAAGGGCCGTGGGGTCGCCCGTCTCGGTCGGCCGAGGAGCGAACAGTCCGATCTCGAATCCATCGGACTTCCACACGGCGTGAACCGATGGCGGCAGGTGGTACCGAGGGCTCACCACAGGCCGGAAGTCCTTCTTGTTCAGGCGGATGGGACAGAGGTCTCCCTGCCAGCCGACGACGTCCAGCGGATGGAAGGGATATACCAGCGTGGTGTACTCCTCGTCTCGCTTCACCCGCACCTCGAACTCGCCCTTCTCGTCGTGGGGCTCCGGTTCCGGCGTCTCCAGCACTCCGGGGTCGAACAGGGCGTGGCGGCCGAGCACACCCTTGTCCGGAAGACGGTATTCGCCGCGACTCTCCACGATGTACAGGAACGTCTCGCCTTCGTCCGGGACGATCCGGTGGGCGGTTCCCTTCGGGAGCACAAGGAAATCCCCCTCCTGATACCGCAGGGGACCATAGTCCGTTTCCAGGAGCCCTCTACCCCTGTGGAGGAAGTAACAGACGTCGCCATCGGAGTCCCGCAGGAAGTAGGGCATCGCCTCCGCCCGCCGCGAGATATAGATCGAGACGTCCTCGTTGTGCAGGATCCGCAGCCAGTCACCGGTTGCTTCGGACATGTCGGCGGGCTTGAGCCCGTTCAGGTCGTACGCCCTCGGCCGAAGTGGGCCCTCGATCCTGATCCACGCAGTCGGCGGATGGCTGCGGTACAGGTGCGAAGCCCGGCCGTCGAAGGCCTCTCTGCCGTGCTCCTCCTCGAACGTCCCCTCAGGCAGTCCCACGTGCGCCTGCTTCGTGACCTTGCCCTTCGAAAGCGGGAACATCGCCAGTCTTCCTCCTCCGAGATTCACCTTCGGTGGCTCTATGCCTTCTTCTTGCCAGCGGGTCGCTCGGCCGCTTGCCGCTTGTCGCGCTGCTTCTTCTTCCGCTCGCGAACGTGCGCCCACCTCACCTTGTGCCGATCTCCTCTTCCCATCAGTGAAGTCCCTCCTCTTCGGGCTCATGGCCAATCGCAAGCTCTGCGCTTCGCTTGCACGCGGCGTCGATGGCGTTCAGGAACGCCGCCCGGACCCCCGCCTGCTCGAGGTGCCGGATGGCCATGATCGTGGTTCCGCCCGGCGACGTCACCATCTCCCGAAGCTCCACAGGGTGCTTGCCGGTATCCCTGAGCATCTTGGCCGAGCCCAGCATCGTCTGGATGATCAGCTCGGTCGCCACGTCGCGGGACAGCCCCAGCAGGATGCAAGCCTCGATCATGGCCTCGGCCAGGAGGAAGAAGTAAGCGGGCCCTGAGCCGCTCGTCGCCGTGACTGCGTCCTGATGCTTCTCCGGAAGGCGGATCACCCTCCCCACTGAGCCGAGCAGTCCCTCCGCCAAGCTCAGATGCTTGTCCTCGGCATGGGCGCCCGGCGAAATCACCGACATGGCCTCGTCCACCAGGACCGGCACGTTCGACATCACCCGAACGACCGGCGTCCCTTTGGGCGCGAAGCGCTCGATGAACGACGTCCGAATCCCGGCCGCGAACGAGATCACCAGCTTGTCCGGGGTCAGCGACTCTCTGATCTGCTCGAGCAGAGCCTCCATGTCCTGGGGCTTGACGGTGAGGATCAGCGTGGCGGCCCACTTCACGGCCTCGGGGTTGGAGAGCGTGGCCATCACACCCAGCCGCTCGCCGAGCTCCTTGGCCCGCTCCTCGCGCCTGGCGGTGATCATGATCTCGTCCTTGTCGCGGCCGCTCGAGCGGATCAGCCCCGACACCAGGGCCTCTCCCATCCGGCCTCCTCCCAGGAACGCCACATTCCGATCGTTCATGGCTGCCTCCCTTGTCCCCCCAACCCTCTCAGCGCGTTGGACAGGAAGAACCACACGTTGGCCGGGCGCTCGGCCATCCGTCTCGTCAGGTAGGGATACCACTGGGTCCCATAGGGGATGTACACCCGGACCGGCTCCCCCTCTCGGACGAGCTGGGATTGGAGATCCCGGCGGATGCCGTACAGCATCTGGAACTCGTAGGCGCCCATCGGGATGTTGCGGGCTCGGATGAACCTGCGGGCTTCCTGGATGAGCCGCTCGTCGTGCGTCGCGAGATGCACCAGAGACCCGCGCGCCAGCAGGGTGGCGCTCAGGCGGGCGAAGTTGCGCCGGACCTCACGGCGCGACCGCATGGCGATCTCCGGCAACTCGAGGTAGGAGCCCTTTGCGACTCGCACGATGGCCTCGGGGCCAGCGATCCGGTGCACGTCGGCGGCCGTCCGGTACAGATACGCTTGCACGCACACACCGACGTTCGAGTATCGCTTTCGGAGAGCCAGATAGACGTCCAGCGTCCGGTCTACGTACTCGTGGGCCTCCATGTCGATCATGACCTGGATGGAGCTGCCCACCCCATTGGCCGCCTCGAGCACTCGCTCCATGTTCTCCTGGCATGTGTCCATGGAGCTGTCCAGCCCGAGCTGGGTGAGCTTCACCGAGATGTCGCAGTCGATTTCTGAGACCCCCCGAATGCCCTTGAGGGCGTGGATGTACGAGTCGGCGGCGTTCGAGGCCTGCGACGGCGACGCCACGTTCTCCCCCAGGTGGTCGAGCATCGACCGGATGCCCTGCTCGTGGAGGGCGCGGGCCGCGCGCAACCCGGCTTCGAGGTTGTCCCCCGCAACGAAGCGGAGGGCGAACTGCCGCCCGAGTCGGTGCTCGGTGATGAGCCGTCTGACCACCCGCCGCTCGGTGACCCAGAGAGAGGGCCCTCTGAGCACCCCAGTCATCCCGAACCCGTCCGACCGGTCACGATCCGCAGTATAGGAGTGGCCGCGAGAGCTGGTTCGTACGTTTGCGCAGGTCCAAAGGGAAACTAAAGACCCGAGGGACCGCCGGCTCGTCGTCGGCCGTAGCCGGCGACCACCGTTGGCCCCTCGGGCCTAGTGCCCCGAGCAACCTGCCGCAGCTGTCTCGGTTTCCTTATGATGACCCCTTTCGTTGGGCTTTGGGGCCTTCCGAGCCTCCCCGCTCGCACAGCTAGTTAGCTGTCCCAACCGTACGAACAGGTGCGCCCAGTTGACCTTACGGCTTTCCCAGGGGGTCCCATTCGGTACCCTGACTCAGCCGCTCCGGCTGCTCGGAGCAACGCGTATCTTACGGATGGCCTCCCGGGCGTCAAGGTGACAAAACCCCTGGTCGTGAGTCGTTTCCGCAGGTCAATGCCCGCCAGAATCCTGTGTGACAAAATCAGAGACTCGTCATTCACCTTTCCCAGATGTGGTGGGCTCGATTGAATTCTTCCCGGTTCACGCTCATGACGACGTGGTCGACCCATGTCCCTTCCTTGAACGACCGCTCCCGCAGCCGCCCCTCGTCGACGAACCCGCACCGCCGGTACATCCGGAGCGCTCGATTGTTGTCGGCCAGCGTCCAGAGCTCGACCTGGTTGAGGTCCCAGCGATCGAAGGCATACGCGAGGAGCGTCATGGTGGCATCCTGCGCGTGGCCCCGTCCCCAGTAGTCCGGCTCCCCGATGTACATGTAGAGGGAACAGATCCGGTCCCGGCGCCGGAACTGGTTGAGCCCGATCCGACCGATGGGACGGTCATCTACCAGGACGGTGAACGGGTGTCCTTGCTCCCGGCTGCGCTCGATGTCTTCCTTCACATCGGCCAGCGAGTAAGGCCCCTCGTAGTCCATGTACCGCCAGACCTCGGGATGGTTCATCCAGCGATGGATGAGGGGGTAGTCGCCCTCTTCGACCGGCCTGAGTTGAACCCTGCGGCCCCTGATCATGGCTCTGGCCGATGCAACACTTCGCGATAGACGCTGCGGATATCGGCCGCGGTGGCGTCCCAGGAGAAGATGGCGGCGTGCCGGATCGCCCCTGCTGACAGCCGTGCCGCCAGGTCGGGATCGGACAACAGTCGAATGATCCGGTCCGAATATTGGGCCGGATCGTGCCCGTCGACGAGGAATCCGCTCTCTCCGTCTCGGATGACGTACCGAAGGCCGCCCGCCGCCGCTCCGATCACCGGCGCCCCGCAGGACTGCGCCTCCAGGGCGACCAGTCCGAACGACTCCGAGCGCGAGGGAACGAGGACCGCATCGGCTGCGGAGTAGAACTCAGCCAGGCGGCCGTGGGGCTGCGGCGGGTAGAACACGACGCGATCTGCCATACCCAGGGCCGATGCCAGCTCCATCAAGCGGGTCACCTCGTCGTGATCGGCATCCCGTCCCGTGGAACCTCCGACCACTGCCAGGACGACATCGCGCATCACATCGGGAGCCCGGGCCGCGGCCTCGGCCACGGCCCGGATGGCCACATCGGGCCCCTTGAACGGCTGCAGTCTGCCAACGAAGAGGAGGAGCCTCGTATTTGCCGTATGCAAGCGAGCTTTGGCCTCCTCCTTTCGGCGGGGATGGAACACGCTCCGATCGACGCCGGGCGGCACGATCCGTATCCGGCCGGGGTCCGCGCCGTACAGATCGATCAGCAGACTCGCCTCGGAAGGGGTAGGGGCCAGGATGCGATCTGCCCCCACGATGACCCTGCGCTCGCCGGCCAGGCGTTCCGGGGGCTCGGGATCGTCGCCCTCCGGGAGCGCCGAGTTCTTCACCTTGCCCAGGGTGTGGAACGACGCGACGTGGGGCACACCCCAGATCTCCTTGGCCCGAGCCCCGACCCACCCCGAGAGCCAGTAATGGCTGTGCACCACGTCGTAGGGAGAATGCCGATGGCCCTCGTCGGCCGTGGCAAGCTCGAGCACGCCGTCCAGGAACCGTGGAAGGATGCCCGGGAGCCTCTCCTTGGGCACAGGCGCGCAGGGCCCCGCTTGCACGTGCATGAGCCTGGTACCGGTGCCAAGCTGTTCCACCTGGGGGGCATTCTCGCCGTGACACCTGGTGTAGATGTCGACCGCGATCCCCTGTTTCGCCAACCGCTCGGCGACAGACAGGACGTAGACGTTCATCCCACCGGAGTCGCCGATCCCCGGCTGGTCCAGCGGCGACGTATGCAGGCTGATGACGGCGACTCGAGCCGGACCGACACCGTCCGGACCGTCGCCGCTGCCCGCTTCGGCGCGCCCTGCTGACCCCTTTTCCTCCGGAGCGGGATCAGGCTCTCCGACCGCCCAGGGGCGGCCGTTGTGCTCCGTCATGGGTCACTCCATCGTAGAAGACACTACCCCCTGTAACGATTTGAACCAGCGAGCCGGGGCATCTGTTCCCGTCACCACACGGTCCAAACGGCCATTGGAGAAGCCCGGCCGGTTCAGTCGGCGCCGTTCAAAAAAGAGAGGCCCCCGACAAAAGCCAGAGGCCCCCCTTTCGTGTCTGCTTTGTCAGCTGACCTTTTTGGCAGCGGCCTTTGTGGCCGTGGCCGTACTGTCCGCGGCCTTACGGACGCTCGTCGCTGCACCCTTCACCTGGGTACGTGCCGACTTGATCTGGTCCGCGGCTTGCCTGGTGTACGCAGACCTGCGGACGCTCGACACGAGCTTCTCGCCGCGTCCGGCCAGTCCTACGTACGCCTTGGCGAAGGCCCGACGCTGGGTGGTGGCCGCTTCCGCGGCCTTGCCCGCAAGCTTCTTGGCCTTCTCGACCGCGAGCTGGCCGGCCCCCAGTGGCGCGTACACGTAATAGTCGAGCAGCGCCTTCTTCGTGCCGTGCTTGGTCTTGACGGTAGGCATCTGGATCACACCTCCTTTCGAGGCTTGGTGGCGGGAGAGCGGAGGGGAGCGGGGTGAGGGCTGCGAACAGCCTGAGACTCCACCCTCCCGCCACGCTTCGGGACGTGCTTGCGGGTGGTCCCACCTTTCGTCGTCCGCGACCTGGAGGTTCCGCTCTCGTGAGCGGGATCCGCCGCCGGCGGGAGAATGTGGCCGGCCTCCTCCCTGAAAGCCTGGTAAATCTGGATGAGGGCCTGCTTCTGGCGTTCGGTGATCGTGGGGTCCCCCATGATGGCGGCTGCCACGTCTGGCGCGGGGCGCTCATCCAGGATCCCCGCCTGCACGTACAGCGTCTCGGCCGAGATCCGCAGGCCCCTGGCTATGGCCTGAAGGATGTCCGCGCTCGGTTTGCGCAGGCCGCGCTCGATCTGAGACAGATACGGGATCGAGACCCCCGCGAGGCCCGACATCTTCTTGAGGGACAGGCGGGCTCCCAGCCGCTGATTCCTGATGAAACTACCGACCTCTCGAACGTTCATGACATCCAACCTACCAGGGTTGTTAAACACTTGCAAATTTCCCGGACAACATCTGCAAAAATCGCGATCGAGGTGCTGAGGGTCAGGCCCGGGTGAGATCGAACCCTGCGCCGATCTCCCCGACCGGTTCCCCTCCGCCCAGGACAGGGGGCCTGGCGAAAGAGGCGAGCCGGGTGAGGCCCTCATCGTCGAGCACCCCCAGCGAACGCAAGGCCATGATGAGGACCGGCCCGGTGGCCCGCGATGCCCCGTCCCGAACCTTGACCGCCAGCCCCAGTCCCCTGTCCAGGACGGCGGCACACATCAGGCCTTCCGCTCCACCCTTGGCGATGACCTGAGAAGCCCTTTGCATGACGGCCGTGTCCGGCCGGTTCCGGCCTGCCACCATGTACGGCTCGGCCCGCATGGCCCCGACGGCTCGTCGCGCATCCTTCTCGAGCTTCCTGAGGCGCTCGGGACGAGCCAAGCGCGCGTAGATCGTGGCCATTGCCCGAAGCGGCATCCCGTGAACCGGAACCCCGCAACCGTCCACCCCAACGTGAACGGTCTCCTCCCCGCATGCCAGAAGAACGGCGCGCAGGATTTCCTGCTGGAGCGGATGATCGGGATCCCTGTACGTCTCCAGGGGCCAGCCCTGAGACCGGCACGCGGCCAGCATGCCGCCGTGCTTGCCCGAGCAGTCGGAGTTGATGCGGCGCCGTGCCGGGTCGGCCGCCAGCGATTCATCGTCCCATGGCCGCATCATCGGACACAGCAGCGCCTCCTCGTCCACGTCGGCCCGATCGAGCAGCGACCGGACAGCCTCGATGTGGACCGGCTCGGCATTGTGGGAGGCGCACATGACCGCGATCTCCCGGTCGGGGAAATCGAAGGGCGCTCGGGACAGGGAGACCGTTGCCTGCAACGGCTTCATGGAGGATCGGGCGAAGACCTGCCGCTCGGGGTCGCCGGCACACGCCACGACGGCGCCGTCGGCGTCGACCACGGCCACGTCGCCCTCATGGACCGATTCTTCCAATCCGGAACGGATGACCCTGGCGAGAGGTACGGGAGGCATCGACTGAGCCTATCGGTGGAACATTTCCCGTGCATGGCCAGAACGACGAAAGCGACGAAGAAGGCAACGTCGACCGTGGAGCGGATCGAGGCATGGCTCCCCCCGCCCATGCGGAACGTCATAGAGCGGGCTCACACGAACGATGTGTTCACGTATGCAGCAGCCCTTGCCTTCTACGCCATCGTTTCCGTGGTGCCCCTGACGATCCTCGTGCTGTGGCTGGTGAGCGTGGTCCTCGGAGACGATCGGGTTCGGCAACTTGCCGGTGAGGTCGGCCGAGTGGCGCCGAAGAATCTCGGGGCGGACCGGATCGTTCAGCGGGTGGCCCAGCTCGGGAGCCGGCTGGGGGTTGTCGCCACCATCACTGCGCTGTGGCCGGCCACCGCGTACGGCTCCGGGCTGGAGCGGGCGTTCGACCGGCTGGGGCCCAGGCGGGACGAGAAGCTCGAGGGGCTTCGAGGACGGGGGCTCTTCTTCCTGGTCCTGCTCCCGGTCTTCGTCCTGGGGAGCCTGGTGGGTTCGTTCGCCGGAAGCGAGGCCCTCGGCACCAGCGGGTTGGCCAGAGTCATCGGCTATGCCGTGGCCCTGGCCACGGGGTTCCTCGGATCGGCCGTCGCCTTGATCCTGATCTACCGGATCTTCCCTCCGACCCGCCTCTCCTGGAGAGAGGCCTTTCGAGCAACCATTACCGCAGCCACTGGGATCTCGGTCCTGTCGTTCCTACTCGTCCTGTACGTGAGCCTCGGGGCGAACTTCGAGAAGCACTACGCCACGAGCGGCCTGGCAGCGCTGGTGCTGCTGGCCGTATGGTTGTTCCTCGCCAACGTATTGGTGCTGGCGTCGTATCGGGTCGTCCTGGAGACGTGAGTCCGCCCGCCAGGCGCAGGTCCACTACACGGTCTGGGGGATCTGCGAGGGATCCTCGCGGTACCGGCGCTTCAGCTCCTCCTGCAAGCGGTCGTGCACTCGCATGACGGCCAAGCGGTCGGTGGAGATACTTCGTTCCCCCTCGGTGAGGGCCGCAAGCGATCGCTCGAGCTCCTCGTCACCGAGCTCCTCCGGACTGTTCGCCGCAGTCTGATCCAGGACGGCGTCGGCTTGGCGCTCGGCCACCCCAATGTCCTCGGCGTTCAACCCGGTACGCAGTGCCTCCCCACGGCTCTGCTTCGGCTTGGGTCCACCCGACAGCGCCGCGGTGACCCGCTCCACGGCTGACTGGGGGCCCCCGCCCGACCGCCTGCGCTCTCGCTCGGCCGTCAGGATGTCCTGGCGGACCTGGACCAGACGCCTCAGATAGGACTGGAACTCTCGCTCGGCGAAGGCCTGATCGCGCCTGCGCCGAACTTCCTCAGTCGACAGGCCTTCCAACCCGCCCAGGAATCCGGGGTCGAGGACGGCGGCTGTACGGCCCGACCTGGTGGTTCCGGATGTCTCAGCCATGCGCCGACGTTACACCAACGAGGAGAGGTCCGGCAGCGAAGGTCAGCCGCAGACCGCCTTCAGCAACCTGTACGGATCGACCGCGGCACCCCCACCCGGGTGGTACTCGAAGTGGAGGTGGTAGGGACCGCCTCGTGCATCGCCGCTGTTGCCCACGTGTCCGATCATGGTCCCCGCCGTGACGTGGGCCCCGTTCGGAACGCCCGCGTAGCTCGACATGTGCGCGTAGTAGGTGTAATCGCCGCTGTCACCGTACACCAGCCCACTGGTCCCTCCGAGGTCGTTGTAGTTCTGCTCGAACCGTCCGGGCTGCGCGGCATAGATCGGGGTCCCCAGCGGGGCGTAGATGTCGATTCCCTGGTGGCGTCGGCCGCCCGGTCGGGGAACGCCGAAGTCGTCGGAATAGGTCCTGGGCTGCCCCACCGGGCACGCCTGGAGTCCGGCGCCGCCAATGGCTCGGCGGGCCGCCTCCGCCCTCGCTCGGGCTGCCGCTGCGGCCGCGGCCCGCTCCCTGGCCAGCCTGCCCGCAAGCTTCGCCTCCAACGCTCGGGCCTCTTCCAGCTTCCGAGCGATGTCTGCCTTCTGCCTCGACAAGGATGCAACCGTGGCCGCTTGCTTCTTCGAGAGGTCGTTCAGGTCGCTTTGCGCCCGTCGCAGTTGCTCGCCGCCCACCGACGCCTGGATCAGGAGGTTCGAGTCGCCCTGGGCCAGGCTGCCAAGGTACTCGACCCGATCGGAGAACTGGGAGAAGGACGTCGAGGAGAGCAGCAGCTCGAGCGTGCTGATCCCGCCAGACTCATATGCGTCTCTTGCTCGGGCTCCCAGCGCCGCCTGGATCCTGGCCATGCGGGCGCGGACCCGCTGGATCTGAACCTGCACCTGGTCGATGCGATCCTGCGTCTCCGCATAACGGGTCTGCGCCGCCGCGTAGTGCTCCGCCAGACGGTCGAGCTGGGACTGAACCGAGGCCAGCCTCTGGCGGGCGGCGTTCAACTCGGTGGCCGTGTCCGCGAAGACGGGGAGGGAGACGAGAATTGCGAGAAGGATCGATGCCGCGACGCTCGTGACGATATGCGCTCTGCGTACGGTCAACCGTCCTCCTCCGCGCTGACCGGCGCCGGCCTGCGGGGGTCGGGGGCCGAGGCAAAGTTCCGCCGGAAGCTACCAAGGCCACATCGGGTGAGTCAACAACCCGAGCGAACAGCAGTTCAAGCTCACTCCATTGGCAGCCGGCCGCGGGCGCGCTCGCAACGGGACGGGCTATGTTCTTTTGCCCGGTTGGCCATGTCCCAAGGAGGGTGACACGTGCGAGCTCGAGGGATGGGGATCGTCATCGGTGAGATGGAGCCTGGTCCGAACAACGCCATAACCGACGTGCCTGGGGTTCGAGTCGGCCACACGACCCTCGTGCAGGGGCAGGGTCCGCTCGAGGTGGGCAGGGGCCCTGTCCGCACTGGTGTCACGGTGATCATCCCTCACGAACGGGTGGGGACTGCCCTCCTGTTCGCCGGGGCCCACCGACTGAACGGCAACGGCGAGCTCACGGGGCTCGAGTGGGTTCGGGAATCAGGGGTGCTGAGCTCGCCCGTCGCCATCACCAACACCCACAGCGTTGGGGTGGTCCGGGACGCCCTGATCGCTTCTCAGGTGAGGAGCCGGCCTCGTCACGAGACGTGGTGGAGCCTTCCCGTTGTCGGCGAGACCTGGGACGGCGTCCTGAACGATGTGGACGGCCAGCACGTCAAGCCCGAGCACGTGTGGCACGCTTTGGAAAGCGCTTCGGAGGGGCCGGTGGACGAGGGCAACGTGGGGGGAGGCACCGGCATGATCTGCCATGGATTCAAGGGAGGGGTCGGGACGTCCTCCCGCACGGTGTCCTCGATCGGGGACTACACGGTCGGGGTCCTGGTCCAGGCGAACCACGGTCGCCGGCCCCGCCTCTGCGTGAACGGGGTGCCGGTGGGACGCGAGATCCCAGCTTCGGAGGTGCCGCTGCCTCGTCCGCCCATCCCGTCCGGGGCCGGTTCGATCATCGTCGTCATCGGGACGGACGCCCCCCTTCTCCCCCATCAGTGCGAGCGGCTGGCCCAGCGCGCTGGGCTGGGTGTGGCTCGGGTTGGTGGAGCAGGAGAGCACTCCAGCGGGGACCTGTTCCTGGCCTTCTCGACGGGCAACGCCGATCGAGGTGAGCGGGAGGCCGGCGCGCCGACCCCCAAGGTTCAGCAGCTCGAGGCTCTAGCCGACGAGCTCATCAACGAGCTGTTCTACGCGGTGATCGAAGCTACCGAGGAGGCCATCGTCAATGCGCTTCTCTCAGCGGAGACGATGACCGGTCGAGATGGGCACACGGCGCACCACCTCGACCCCGAGCGTCTGGTCGAGGTGATGCGCCGCTACCGATGGCTCGCGAGCTAACCGAGGAAGCGGATGAGTACCCAGGCCAGGAAGGCCAGGATGGCCAGCACGATGATGACGATCGAGGTGTACTTGATCGCTGCGAACCCGGTCATGCTTCCCCGGTCGGGATCACTGGGAGCGGGCTCGTGCGTGTGCGCTGGCTCGTAGGCCATGACTGCACCCCCTTTGGTTGTTCTGATCAGCAGCTTGGTTCTTCCCCGGACCCCGCGTGCCAAACCCCGGGCGTTCGTACGAGTTTTTCGTGAGGAAGCGGCGTACTGCGCACGGGCTAGAAGGCCGTACGACCGGCCGATCAGGTCCTTCGCCGGCGCTATGCTCCGGATCATGGCCGGCAAGGAAAGAGACGACTTCAGCCGCACCAGATCTCCTTTCGAGGGATCGCTGGTACGGCTGCGGGCCGTTGAGGAGGACGACCTCGCCAGGATCAACGAGGGAATCTGGGATCCCGACGTCACCGAACACATGTCGATCGCCTGGCCTGAGGCTGTCGCTCAGACGCGGCAGTTCTGGGAGAGGATCCGGGCCAGCGATTCGAACCTGCTGCTCGCGATCGAGACGATGGCCGGCGAATTCGTCGGCAGCGTCGGTCTGCACGGGATCGACCCGCGCAGCCGTCAGGCAGAGCTCGGAATCTGGATCGCCCGCGCTCACTGGGACAATGGATACGGCACCGACGCCGTCCGCGTCGCCAGCCGGTTCGGATTCCGCGAGATGAACCTCCAGCGCCTCTACCTTCACGTCTTCGACACCAATCCGCGAGGGATCAGGGCCTACGAGAAAGTGGGGTTCAAGGAGGAAGGTCGTCTGCGACGGGGCCAGTTCATGGGCGGGCGCTACGTCGACGTGATCGTGATGGGCCTCCTGGCTGAAGACCTGATCGAGGAGTGAAACCCGGTCGAAGAGTGCGGGCGCTATGAGGCCGGTATTGTCATCCCCTGGGCAGTGAGCTCATCGAGCACCCTCGCGGCCCTGGCTGCCGACACCACGTTCCCCTTGCCCTCGAAGAGCCGGTGGGCCTTCCGTACATACGCAACGACGTCTTCTCTGCTGCCCCCGATCCGGAGCACCTCGGCCAGATCCATCATGGTATTGGCCTGCAGCACAGGCGAATCGGTCTGCTCCACCAGCTTCAGCGCCTCCCGGATGATGGCCTCCGCCTCGACAAGCTGCCCCCTCTTCGCCAACACCCTCGCCCGCGCCCGCC
>WNFV01000687.1_pt1 | contig 46010 bp, 36 predicted proteins | sample 5400101 | NCBI WGS metagenome assembly WNFV01 (sample SAMN13153361, study PRJNA577476) | soil metagenome | isolation source: 115 cm soil or saprolite under grassland replicate 1 | place: USA:California | collected 2016-06-15 | reverse complement strand
CCGCCGGAACGCGGCGAGCACCGGGCGGCCGAGGGTGACGACCAGGAGGGCGGACAGCACACCGCGAGGCACGTCCCAGCCGAGTGAGGTGGCGGCGAAGAACAGCAGGTAGCGGTGCAGGTTGTCCGCCAGCGCGTCGCCCGGCACGAAGGAGAAGTCGCTGCCGAAGGTCGCGTACGGCCAGAACCAGAGGTTCATGATCAGGCCGTAGCAGATCCCGGACACCACCGAGTACGCCGCCAGCACCACCGTCTCGACCCAGCCGGTTGCCTTGGGCAACAGTCCGGCCAGGCTGCCGACCCAGGCGCAGGCGAACATCTGGAACGGCATCCAGGGTCCGACGCCGCCGCTGATCATCGCCCCGCTGAGCAGCGACACCGCGCCGAGCACGAACCCGAACCCGGCCCCGAACGCCCGCCCCGCCAGCACCAGCAGGAAGAACCCCGGTTCGAGTCCCGCGGTACCGGGGCCGAGGGCGCGCAGCGCGGCGCCGACCGCGGCGAGCATGCCGAGCAGCGCGACCACCTTGGCGTCCATGCCGCCCTCGGCCAGCTCGGCCAGTACGACGGCGACCAGCAGCGGCAGCAGTAGCACGAACAGCCAGGGCGCGTCGGTGGTGTGGCCGATCGCGACCGCGCCGACCTGGGTCGTCTGCCACAGCAGCGGCCAGCCGAACGCGAACAGCCCCGCGACGGACGCCACCACCATCGCCACCGCACTCCGCGGCCGAACGCCCACGAGGCGGGCCGCCATGCCGCGCCGAGCACCGCGGCCAGGTCGGTGCGGCGCGTCGTGGGCGGCGGCGTCGACGACCCCTGGCTCAGCGTCGCGACGATCTTCGGTCATGATGCCTCGCCGAGGGCGGCGGCGACCTCGCCGACGGTCAGGAACGGCAGCGGCGCGAGGATCTTGGCGACCTGCGGCGCGAACGCCGGCGAACCGGCGATCACGTCCGTCGTGTTGCCGTCGGCAACGATCTCGCCGTCCGCGAGCACCACGACGCGAGTCGCGACCTCCGCGACCAGCTCGACGTCGTGGGTGGACAGCATCACGGCGTGCCCGTTCGCGGCGAGCTCACGCAGGATCCCGACCAGCCGGTGCTTGGCGCCGTAGTCCAGCCCTCGCGTCGGTTCGTCGAGCAGCAGGAGCGGGGGAGCGCCGCACAGCACCACGGCGAGCGCGAGACACAGTCGCTGGCCCTCGGACAGGTCGCGCGGATGGGTCTCGTCACTCACATCGGGAGCCAGCCGCCGCAGCAGTCCGCGGCACGTCCCGGCGGCGACCCGGAAGTCCGCGTCGGCCTGTGCGCACTCCGCGGCGACGGTCGCCGAGTACAGCAGGTCGGCCGCCTCCTGCGGTACCAGCCCGACCGCCCGCACCAGATCCTTCGGCCTGGTCACGGTCGGCGCCAGCCCCGACGTCTCGACAACGCCGGACGCCGGCCGGACCAGTCCGACCAGCGCGTTCAGCAGCGTGGACTTCCCGGCCCCGTTCCGCCCCATCACCGCGACGACCTCACCGGCGCCGACCTCGAGCGACACCGCGCGCAGCGCGACAGTCCGCCCGTACCGCACCACCACATCAGCCGCGCGGCCAAGTGGGCCTTCGGCCACGCGGCCAGAACCGCGGACGGAGCGTCCTCGCCGACCTCGGGCCCCGAAGTCGGTACCCGAGCCCACGCCGTCGCCGGCGCTCGAGCGCAAGCTGTCGCCGGCACCCGAGCCCAGGCCGTTAGCAGCACCTGAGCCCGGTCCGCCGGTGGGTGAGCCGGCGTCCTCCGACGAGCGCGGGGTTGTTGCCGGGTGCAACGGAATGACGCCGTCCAGGCGCTCGCGAAGCGGAGCGGCCGCGCGGCGCGCGTCGCGGACGGACAGGGGAAGCGGGGACCAGCCGGCGAGCCGGCCGAGCTGGACGACCGGCGGCGCCACGGCCCCGGTCGCCATCAGGAACGCGGGATCACCCGAGCGCACCGGCTCCGAGCCGCCGGCCACCTCGATCACGCGGTCGGCGTACTGGATCACGCGCTCCAGCCGGTGCTCGGCGAGCACCACCGTGACGCCGAGGTCGTGCACCAGCCGCTGCAGCGCGGCCAGCACCTCCTCGGCGGCCTGCGGGTCGAGTGCGGACGTCGGCTCGTCCAGCACCAGCACGGCGGGGTGCGGCGTCAGGGCCGCGCCGATCGCGGTGCGCTGGCGCTGCCCGCCGGACAGCGCGGTCAGCGGCCGGTCCCGGACGTCCGCCAGCCCGAGCAGGTCGAGCGTCTCCTCGACCCGGCGCCGCATCACGTCCGGCGCGACCCCCAGCGACTCCATCCCGTACGCGAGCTCGTCCTCGACCGTGTCCGTCACGAACCCCGCCATCGGGTCCTGTCCGACGAAACCCACCACATCGGCCAGGTCACGCGGCCGGTGCAGCCGGGTGTCCCGGCCGGCCACCAGCACCCGGCCGGACAGCGTGCCGCCGGTGAAGTGCGGCACCAGCCCGTTGATCGCCCGCAGCAGCGTCGACTTGCCCGAGCCGGTACGGCCGATCACCAGCGCCAGCTCGCCCTCCGGCACCACGAACGTTGCCTCGCGCAACGATGGCGCCGCGGCGCCGTCGTACGTGACGGAGACCCGGTCGAACTCGATCACGGCACCGCCACCTCCGTACGTCGTGCCGTCAGCGGCGGCGCGGCGACAGCCGGCAGCAGCCCGGCGAGTACGGCGACCACGGGCAGCCACGGCGCGGGCGGCACGGTCAGCGGCCCGGGCAGCACCAGCCCCGCGACACCCAGGTACGACGCCGTGGCCAGGCCGGCGGCGACGACCGCCCCGGCGGCGGTGACCAGCCACTCCGGAACCGCCCAGGGATCCGGCCGGTACCGCGTCCGCGCGACCCGGCGGTGACCCGCGACCAGCCCGGCGAACGAAACCAGCAGCCCGGCGGCCAGCGTCGCCACCGCCGCGACGGCGCCGAGGGCGTCGGTCAGCGCGGCGTAGACGCCGACCGCGACCCCCATCAGGCCGAGCAGCACCAGGGCGCCGGTGATCCGGCGCTGCCGCGGGGGCACCTGACCGGTGCGGCCGTACCCGCGCGCGTCCATCGCCGCGGCCAGCTCGACCGACCGGTCGAGAGCGCCTTCGAGGACCGGCATCCCGGTCGTCCGCAGCGCGGCCAGACCGCGGTCGGTGCGGCCGCGCAGCCGCCGGGCCGCGCGGATCCGGCGGGCGTCGGTGACCAGCTGCGGCGCGAAGGTCAGCGCGACCACACACGCGACGCCGACCTCGTACAAGGCCCCGGGCAACGACTTCAGCAGCCGCCGCGGGCTGGCCAGCGCGTTCGCCGCGCCGATGCAGCACAACATCACCGCCAGCTGCAGGCCGTCGTACACGGCGGTGAGCACGGCCTCGGAGGTCACCTCGCCACCGAGCTTCACCCCGGAGGCCCAGTCGGGCAACGGGATCCGTGGCAGCGTCACCAGCACGTGGCTGCCCTGCGATCGGGTCGACAGCAGTGCCTGCAGCACCACCCGGATCGCGATCAGCACCAGGCCGAGCTTGAGGAAGGCGGCGTAGCTGTTCGCCCAGGGAGCGTCACCGCGGCGGGCCGCGACCACGAAACCGGTCACGGCGAGGATCAGCAGCAGCAGGACCGGGTTCCGGGTCCGGCTCGCCGCGACCGCGAGCCCGATCGCCCACAACCACCACGCCCCCGGGTGCAGGGCCCGGGGGAGAGCGGGGTTGTCGGCGGCGCGCACGGTCTCAGGCGTCTGTGGAGGTACGGCGACGGCGCTGGGCCAGGAACACAGCGCCGACCCCGATCACCAGCCCGACGGCCACGGACGGGATCAGGGTCTTCCACACCGACGAGTCGTCGCCGGAGTCGGCCGAGCCGGTGGCGCTGCCGCTCGTCGGCGTGGCTGTGGCGCTCGGGGTGGCCGCCGGGGCGCTGGAACCGACCGGCGCGGCGATCGCGAGCTGCACCGGGGCGTCCTTCTCCGGGACCGCGACGTTCTTCACCGGGTCACCGCAGCCCTTGGCGGGGTAACCGTCGATCGCGCAGGTTAGGCCCTTCTCGATCCGGACCTGCACGGCCGCCGCGAGGATCTTCGCGCCGGACGCGGCCGGGTCGGTCACCACGCAGACGCCCTTGGCGGCCGGGGGAGTCGCACCAGCCGCGTCCTCCGTCGTACCGGCGTCGATCACGAGGGCGACGCGCTTCTTGCCGGTCTCGGCGGGAGCGTCATGGCAGATCGCCGCGAAGTCGCCGTTCGCGCGCGGGGTCCGGGTCACGGTCTGCGGGGCGACGGCGAACCGCCAGCCCTCGACCGCGCCGTCGGCCGGCACGATCTGGTCCGGGCCTTTGGGCGCGAACGCCCAGGCGCCCGCCTTCCACTGGAAGTACCCCCAGAAGCGGTAGCCGTCCTCCGCCTGGGCGGTCACGGCCGTCGTGCCGGCGAGCGCCAGGGTGGCGAGCAGGCCGAGCAGGAGGCGGGCAGCGGTGCGGGTCATCTCGTGTCCTTCGTGCGGGAGGTCTGCGGTGCTCCGGACCGGACACGAGAAACCCTCGCCACACTGGAGCGTTCCAGCGCGCGAGGGCGGACTCGGGTCGGTGACCCGGCTCCACCCGCGAACCTCGACGGGTCGGTGAGCCTGACATCCCCCGGCGCAGCGTTCCGGCTCGCCGCCCCTCGGGTGAAGAGCGGCCTACGGTTGCGGGTCAGCGCCGGCTTCGGACCGGCTTCCCTGCGTCGCGGGCGTGGTGGTTCGGACCGATCCTACTGTGCGGCGTGCAGGCTCATCGGGCCGTACACCTCGCGGCTGTCCTCGAGCAGCCAGACCTGGTCGACGCCGTTGTCGGCGAGGTCGCGCCAGATCTCACCGAGCCAGGTCTCGGCGTCGCCCTGGGCGGAGAACTCGGCGCCGGCCAGCTCACCGCCGTCGACGGCCTCGCCGGACGAGTTCTCGAACCGCCAGGTCCAGCTCATACGAGCCTCCTCTTGGGTGCGTGCTGCGCGGTCTTGCGCGGGTCGCGCTCGACGACGGCGCCGAGCGTCTCGTCGATCCGCTTCAGCAGATCCTCATCCAGCCGGACGCCGGAGGCCTTCGTGGTGTCGGCGAGCTGCTCGGGCCGGGACGCGCCGACGATCGCCGCCGACACGTTGCGGTTCTGCAGCACCCAGGCGACCGCGAGCTGCGCCAGAGTCAGCCCGGCCTCACCGGCGAGCGGCCGCAGCGCCTGGACGCGGGTGAGCACGTCGTCGGCGAGGTAGCGCTTGACGAACACCGCGCCCTCGGGATCGGTCGCCCGGGATCCCTCCGGCGGCTGGTGGCCGGGCAGGTACTTGCCGGTGAGCACGCCCTGCGCGATCGGCGAGAACACCACCTGGCCGATGCCGAGCTCCTCGCAGGCCGGCACCACCTCGTCCTCGATCACCCGCCACAGCATCGAGTACTGCGGCTGGTTGGACACGAACGGGACGTGCAGCTCGCGGGCCAGCCGGTGCCCCTCCCGGAGCTGTTCGGCGGTCCACTCCGAGACCCCGACGTACAAGACCTTGCCGGCCCGGACCAGGTCGGCGAACGCCTCCATGGTCTCCTCGAGCGGCGTCTCGGTGTCGTAGCGGTGCGCCTGGTAGACGTCGACGTACTCGGTGCCGAGGCGGCGCAACGAGCCGTCGATCGACTCGCGGATGTGCTTGCGGGACAGGCCGGTGTCGTTCGGGCCCTGCGGCCCGGTCGGGAAGTAGACCTTCGTCATGATCTCGAGCGACTCGCGCCGCTCCCCGCGCAGCGCGTCGCCGAGCACCGCCTCGGCCGCGGTGTTCGCGTAGACGTCGGCGGTGTCGAACGTGGTGATCCCGGCCTCCAGCGCGGCGCGGACGCACGCTTTGGCCTGCTCGTTCTCCACCTGGGAGCCGTGCGTGATCCAGTTGCCGTACGCGATCTCGCTGACCTTCAGGCCGCTGCCGCCGAGGTGCCGGAACTCCATGCGCGCGAGCCTACGCGGCTACAGCTTCGTGCCGCGGCTGACCATCGGCTTCGGCAGCCGCCAGCGGCGCATCTGCATGGTGCGGCGGACGGCGTAGAAACCGGCGCCCTTGGTGTCCTGTCCGGGCAGGCGCTGGGCGAGCTTCTTCTTCAGCCCGCGGGTGAGCAGGATCCAGTCGACCGCGATCGCCAGGATCATCAGCATGAAGAAGATGTTGGTCGCGGCGGCGACGAACGGCCAGAACCGCTGCAGCAGGATGCCGCCGAACGAGACCACCAGCAGGACCGGCAGCGCGTACTCCATCACGGAGCGTCGCGCGTCGACGTAGTCCCGCGCCAGGCGTCGTACCTGGCCCTTGTCCGGCGCCGGCAGGTAGCGGTCGTCACCGCTCTTCATCGCCTCGTGCACGCGGACCCGCTCGGCGCGTGACCTCTCCCGCTGCAGCCGCGTGGCCTCGCGGCGGTTGCGCGGCTTGCGGTACGCGGCCTTGCGGGCGGCCTCGGCCTCCTTGCGGGTGGGTGTGGGCCGGCCCTTGCCGCCGGTCTTGGGCTTGGGCGCGACGGTGTCCTGAACGGACTCCTGGCCGGACTTGTTGCGACGGAACACGGGCTGCTTCGACCTCATCTGGAAACCCTGCGGGGGTCCGGGTGGCCCCCGGTGGCGGCTCCACTTTATCCGGGGGCGTCCCGATGGTCTGGTGACCCGCAGGGACATAGGGTGGATGTACGCGAGCCGGGTCGCACCCCGGCACAGAAGGGGTACTGATCTCGATGAGCATCTTCAAGCGGATGTCGACGATCTTCAGGGCCAAGGCCAACAAGGCGTTGGACAAGGCCGAGGATCCTCGCGAAACCCTTGACTACTCGTACCAGAAGCAGCTCGAGCTGCTGCAGAAGGTGCGTCGTGGCGTGGCGGACGTGGCGACCAGCCGCAAGCGCGTCGAGCTGCAGGCGTCGCAGCTGCAGGCGCAGTCGGACAAGCTGCACGGCCAGGCGCAGAAGGCGCTCTCGATGGGCCGTGAGGACCTCGCGCGCGAGGCGCTCACCCGGCGCTCCGGCCTGGCCCAGCAGCTGGAGGGCCTGCAGGCCCAGCACGCGCAGCTGCAGGGCGAGGAGGAGAAGCTGACGCTCGCCTCGCAGCGGCTGCAGGCCAAGGTGGAGTCGTTCCGGACCCGCAAGGAGACGATCAAGGCGACCTACACCGCGGCCGAGGCGCAGACCCGGATCAACGAGGCGTTCTCCGGCATCTCCGAGGAGATGAGCGACGTCGGCCTCGCGGTGCAGCGTGCGGAGGACAAGACCGCGCAGATGCAGGCTCGCGCGGGTGCGATCGACGAGCTCCTCGCCTCGGGCGCGCTGGAGGACGTGACCGGCAGCGGCCAGGACAACATCAGCCTGGAGCTGGACCGGATGGCGTCCACCTCCGACGTCGAGATCGAGCTGCAGCAGCTGAAGGCACAGCTGGACGGCGGCCCGGCCGCCGCGCCGAAGGAGCTCCCGCAGGACACCCCGCGGGCCGCGCCGCAGCCACAGGCCCAGCAGACCCCGCAGGCCCAGCCGCAGGACGGAGAAGTTCGATGATCGTGCGCATCATGGGGGAAGGCCAGTGGAAGCTGGCCGATGAGAGTGTCGCCGAGCTCAACGAAGTCGACGCCAAGCTCGAGGCGGCGGTGTCGACGAGTGACCAGGCCGCGTTCGAGCAGTCGTTCGCCGCGCTGCTCGACCTGGTCCGCGGCAAGGGCGAGAAGCTGCCCGACGACGTGCTGCACGACTCCGACGCGATCCTGCCGCCGAGCGACTCCACGCTCGCGGAGATGAAGGAACTGATCAGCGGCGACGGCCTGATCGCCGGCTGACCCCGTTTCCCTCGAGTTTCCCTTCTGTAAACGCTCCGTAGGGGAGTCTGTTCGAAACCTGTCACTCGTAGTATTCTCATGGGCAATGAGGCTGTGGGGGCGGCCCTTTTTTCGGTAGATGTGACGGGGTGTAGTTGGTCACCTCTCCCGAATCGCCTGGGGGGGTGACGCTTTGTGACGGACTTTTCCGTGGCCGGAGACCTCGCTGCGGAGGGCGGGTTCGGGTCGTCGGCAGTCGAGGACCGCCGGCGACCGGTCTGGGTCCTCCCGCACGAGGTGCCGGCGATCGTGCCGCGATCGGCGCGTGCGACCGAGGCTCGCTGGGTCGCGGCCTACCGGTGGGCGGCCCTGGGCAGCGATCTGGTCGCCGCGGTGATCGGGGTGTCACTCGCCCTGCTGACCCGGTTCGGCGCGCACTTCGGTACCGCGTACCTGCTGCTCGGCGGCGTGCTGCCGGTCGTGTGGCTGGTGTGCGTCTGGTTCGCCCGGGGCTACGAGCCTCGGTTCTTCGGCACCGGCCCGGACGAGTTCCGCTCCCTGCTGCGTGCCGGCGTCAGCCTGACCGCGACGGTCGCGATCGCGTCGTACGCCACCCACAGCGAGGTGGCCCGGGGGTTCGTCGTCGTGGCGATGCCGATGACGGTGTTCACCGGCATCGTCCTGCGCTGGGGGCTGCGCCACGATCTTTCCCGGCACCGGTACGCCGGCCGCTGCATGCGGCGGGTGCTGGTGGTCGGGCGCAACGGCCAGGCGGCGACGCTGATCGAGCACCTCACGGCGCGACGGTCCGACGGCTACACCGTGGTCGGCACCTGCCTGCCGCGCGGCGAGCGGGCGTACGGCAAGATCGCCGAACAGCCTGAGTTGCCAGAGGCGGACATCCTGGCCGCGGTCGACGCACAGGCGGCGGACGTGGTCGCGGTCGCCACCGACGCGGAACTCGCCGGCCAGTCGCTGCGCCGGCTGTCCTGGGCACTCGAGCAGCGTGGTGTCGACCTGATCGTCTCGCCCGGTATCGTCGAGGTCGCGGGTCCGCGGATCTCGGTCCGGCCGGTCGCGGGCCTGTCGCTGCTGCACCTCGAACGGCCGTCCGTCAGCGGTGGTCCGCACCTGCTGAAGAGCGTCTTCGACCGCTGCGTCGCGCTGCTGCTCGTCGTCCTCGCGGCACCGCTGTTGCTGCTGCTGACGGTCACGGTGAAGCTCACCAGCCACGGCCCGGTGCTGTTCCGGCAGCCCCGGCTCGGTCGTGCGGGGGCCGAGTTCCGGATGCTGAAGTTCCGGACCATGGTGGTCGACGCGGAGGACCGGCTGACCGACCTGGCACCGCTCAGCGAGGGCAACACGGTGCTGTTCAAGCTGCGCGCGGACCCGCGGGTGACCCCGGCCGGTCGCTGGATGCGCCGGTTCTCGGTGGACGAGCTGCCGCAGTTGTTCAACGTGCTGCGCGGCGATATGTCGCTGGTCGGGCCGCGGCCGCCGCTGGCGCACGAGGCCGCCCGGTACGGTCCGGACGACACTCGCCGGATGCTGGTCAAGCCGGGCCTGACCGGCCTGTGGCAGGTGAGCGGTCGCAGCGACCTGTCCTGGGAGGAGTCGATGCGCCTCGACCTCCGGTACGTCGACAACTGGTCGATGGCGCTGGACCTGCTGATCCTGTGGAAGACGCTGCGGGCCGTGCTCGGCGGCTCGGGAGCCTACTGACGCCTGGCGATGGGGGTACCTGTGGACGCATTCGAGGCTGGCGGCGTGTCGGACGCGGCTGTGGCGAACCGGCTCGCGGAGGACGCCGGTTCGCTGCTGCTCCAGCTGCGCGACTCGGGCCGCGCCGGCCGCGAGCTGGGCGCGATCGGCGACGCGGCCGCCCAGGGGATGCTCGCCGGGCGGCTGGCGCGGCTGCGTCCCGCCGACGCGGTCCTGAGCGAGGAGGCGGCCGACGACCCGGCGCGGCTGGGCGCCCGGCGGGTCTGGATCGTCGACCCGCTGGACGGCACCCGGGAGTACGGCGAGCCCGCCCGGAAGGACTGGGCGGTGCACGTGGCGCTGTGGTCCGACGGGGCCCTGGTCGCGGGTGCCGTGGCGCTGCCGGCCGCGGGGTTGTTGCACTCGACGGTGCCGGCCGGCGTCGTACCGGCGCGGCGTCCTGGGCCGGTCCGGATCGCGGTGAGCCGGACCAGGCCACCCGCTCTGGTGGACGGGCTGGCCGGTGCGCTCGGCGCGGAGCTGGTGCCGATGGGGTCCGCGGGAGTGAAGGCGACCGCGGTGCTGCGCGGCGAGGTGGACGCCTACGTGCACGCCGGCGGGCAGTACGAGTGGGACTCGGCCGCTCCGGTGGCGGTGTGCGCCGCGGCCGGGCTATACACGTCGCGGGTCGACGGCAGCCCGCTGCGCTACAACCGGCCGGACCCCAGGCTGCCCGATCTGCTGGTGTGCCGGCCCGAGTACGCCGACGGGTTGCTCGCGGCGATCGCGGCGCAGGAGGAGGCGGTCGCATGAGCTACCAGCTCAGCCAGCTGCAGCTGCTGGAGTCCGAGGCGATCTACATCATGCGCGAGGTGGCGGCCGAGTTCGAACGGCCGGTGCTGCTGTTCTCCGGCGGCAAGGACTCGATCGTGATGCTCCGGCTGGCGCAGAAGGCGTTCCATCCCGCGCGGATGCCGTTCCCGGTGATGCACGTCGACACCGGTCACAACTTCGCCGAGGTGCTCGAGTTCCGGGACCGCCGGGTCGGCGAGCTCGGCGTACAGCTGATCGTGGCCGGCGTCCAGGACGCGATCGAGCGCGGCCTGGTCCGCGAGCCGCCCGACGGTACCCGGAACAGGATCCAGACGCCGGTGTTGCTGGACGCGCTGGAGAAGCACCGGTTCACCGCGGTGTTCGGCGGGGCCCGGCGCGACGAGGACAAGGCACGCGCGAAGGAGCGGGTGTTCTCGTTCCGCGACGAGTTCGGCCAGTGGGACCCGAAGAACCAGCGGCCCGAGCTGTGGAACCTGTACAACGGCCGGATCCACCTGGGGGAGAGCATCCGGGTGTTCCCACTGTCGAACTGGACCGAGCTGGACATCTGGCAGTACGTCGAGCGGGAGCGCCTCGAGCTGCCGGCGATCTACTACGCGCACGAGCGCGAGGTCTTCGAGCGGAACGGGATGCTGTTCGCCGCGAACGAGTTCTGCCGGCCCCGCAAAGGTGAACCGGTCTTCACCGCCAGGGTGCGGTACCGCACCGTCGGGGACGCCTCGCTGACCGCCGCGGTGCGGTCGGACGCCGACACGGTCGGGAAGGTGATCGACGAGATCGCCGTCACCCGGATCACCGAGCGCGGCGCGACCCGCGGCGACGACAGGTTCAGCGAGGCGGCGATGGAAGACCGCAAGCGCGAGGGGTACTTCTGATGGACATCCTGAGATTCGCCACCGCCGGTTCGGTCGACGACGGCAAGTCCACCCTGATCGGGCGCCTGCTGTACGACACCAAGACCGTGTTCGCGGACCAGATCGAGGCGGTCGAGCGGGCCAGCCGCGAGCGCGGCGACGACTACGTCGACCTGGCGCTGCTGACGGACGGGTTGCGCGCCGAGCGCGAGCAGGGCATCACCATCGACGTGGCCTACCGGTACTTCGCGACACCGCGGCGCAAGTTCATCATCGCCGACACCCCGGGGCACATCCAGTACACCCGCAACATGGTCACCGGGGCGTCCACCGCGGACCTCGCGCTGGTGCTGGTCGACGCCCGCAAGGGCATGCTGGAGCAGAGCCGCCGGCACGCGTTCCTGGCCACCCTGCTGCACGTCCCGCACCTGGTGCTGTGCGTGAACAAGATGGACCTGGTCGGCTACTCCGAGGACGTCTACGAGCGGATCCGCGAGGAGTTCACCCGGTTCGCGGCCAAGCTCGACGTCACCGACCTCGCGGTCATCCCGGTGTCGGCGCTGCTCGGCGACAACGTGGTGAGCCGGTCGCCGAACACGCCCTGGTACGAGGGGCCGAGCCTGCTGCACCACCTCGAGCACGTGCACGTCGCCAGCGACCGGAACCTGATCGACGTCCGGTTCCCGGTCCAGTACGTGATCCGCCCGCAGTCCAACGGCCACCGCGACTACCGCGGGTACGCCGGCCAGGTCGCGGGCGGAGTGCTGAAGACGGGTGACGAGGTGATGGTGCTGCCGTCGGGTTTCACCTCCAGGATCGCCGGTATCGACACCGCGGACGGTCCGCTGGACGAGGCGTTCGCGCCGATGTCGGTGGTGGTCAGGCTGGCCGACGAGATCGACGTCTCCCGCGGCGACATGATCTGCCGGGTCCACAACGCGCCGGCCGCGACCCAGGACGTCGACGCGATGGTGTGCTGGATGACCGAGGAACCGCTGCTGCCGGGCCAGAAGTACACCATCAAGCACACCACCCGCACCGCGAGGGCGATGGTCAAGGAACTGCAGTACCGCCTCGACGTCAACTCGCTGCACCGCGACCACGAGGCCGGCCGGCTCGGGCTGAACGACGTCGGCCGGATCCGGTTGCGCACCACCCAACCGCTGCTGTGCGACTCCTACCGCCGCAACCGGTCCACCGGCGGGTTCGTGCTGATCGACGAGGCGACGAACCGTACCGTTGGCGCGGGCATGGTCAACGAGGTGCGATGACGATGACGAGACACCCGCGGGTTCTGATGGTCTGCTCCAGCGGCGGGCACCTCGCCCAGCTGATCGCGATGCGTTCCTGGTGGTCGTCGCGTGACGTCTGCTGGGTGACGTTCCCGACCGCCGACAGCGAGTCGCTGCTGGCCGGCGAGCGGATGGTGCCGGCGTACTTCCCGACCACCCGGAACCTGAAGAACCTGGCCCGCAACGGCATCCTCGCTGCCCGGGTGCTGCGCCGCGAGCACCCGGACGTGATCGTGTCCACCGGCGCCGGGGTCGCGCTGCCGTTCTTCGTGCTCGGCCGGCTGCGCGGCATCCCGACGGTCTACATCGAGGTCTTCGACCGGATCGACAAACCGACCCTCAGCGGCCGGCTGTGCAGGCCGTTCACCACCCGGATGCTGGTCCAGTGGGACGAGCAGAAGCACCTGTACGCCGGGTCGACACTGGTCGGGCGGCTGCTGTGACCACGCCGTACGACGTGGTGGTGCTGCTGGGCACCGACCATCACCGGTTCGAGCGGCTGGTCGGCTGGGTGGACGACTGGCTCGGACGGCAGGCTGCCGCGCCGACGGTGCTGGTCCAGCACGGCTGGTCGGCGGCGCCGCGGCTGGCCGACGGACTCGACCTGGTGCCCTACCAGGAGCTGCAGCGGTACATGGCCGCCGCCCGCGCCGTGGTCTGCCACGGTGGGCCCGCGACCATGCTCGAGGTACGACGCCGCGGGCGCCGGCCGATCGTCGTACCGCGGGACCCGGCGCTGCGCGAGCACATCGACGACCACCAGCAGCTGTTCTGCCGGCGGATGGCCGGGCTGGACCTGATCACCCTGTGTGAGACGCAGCCGGATTTCGAGAGCGCCCTCGACGGCGCGTTGCGCGATCCCGGGACGGTCACGGTGACGGTCGCGCAGGCCGCGTCGTACGAGCGTGAGATCGCGGCCGCGGTGGTGGCGGCCGGGGCGATCGTGGACGATCTCGCCGAGCGGCACGCGCGACATGTCCGGTAATCGGTACGTCAGATAGTGTCGTCGTTCACCTGGATCGTGTAAGAGCGACCTCTTCGGCCGCCGGTTCTCGACGCGCAGTCATGGAATCGGCGGTCTCGGCCCGGTCTCGGTCGCACTGCGTGTGCTGAGGGCGGCGGATCGCGCTCCGGCTCGCGGCGAACTCGTGTTGAATTCGTTAGCCAATTGTGATTATGTTCCGAGCGGTCTGGCTCAAGTCACGAGCTCGCCGGGCCGAAGTCCATCACAGTCCAACACATCGAGGCCGCGGCACGCCGAGTTCCGCCCACCACGGCATCGACCACTACGAGTGAAACAGAGGGCGGAAGCGGGGGACCCACAGGTTCTCCGGAGCAGCCCGGTGTCCTAGGACGCCGGGCGTTCCTCGGGGCGAAGCCGCGCGAGCGGCCGGGCACCTTTCCGCCCGAGCCCGACAGCTGACCTCGCAGGCGTGCAGGAAGGGAACTGCCCGTGCGGGACGGTAGATCGCGTGCCCATGGCCGCCACAGAGCGGGCAAGCAGGCACAGCCCCTCAGCGACAGGCCGAAACCACGACAATCGAAGAAGCAGCGAGGCTCCACCGGCCCGAAGCTGGCCGGCCTGGGCGTGAGTGTCGCCCTGCTGGCCGGCACCGGGTTCCTGGTGAACAGCGCCCACGGTGAGACGCCCGCGCCCGACCGGCTGGTCGCGATCGCGGACGCCTACGTCTCGTCGGCCTCGCCCACGCAACGGCACGGCTGGTCCCAGCGGTTGGTGGTCAAGAAGGACCAGGCGCGCAGCCTGCTGCGGTACGGCGTACCGGAGGCCCCGGCCGGCTTCGCGCGGCGCGCGAGCCTGGTGCTGACCCGGCTGGGGACCGGCAAGCCCAGCCGCCTGACGGTCGCCAGGACGGGCGGCGCCTGGACCGAGGCGGTCACCTACCAGACCGCTCCCAGGGTCGGCTCGGCGGTCGCGAGCGTGGCCGATGACGGCGTATCGCCGTCGGTCCGCTTCGACGTCACCCCCGCGATCACCCGCTCCGGTCAGCTCGACCTCGTGGTCGTGCAGACCTTCGGTGGCACCAGCGCGATCTTCGGCTCGCGCGAGTCCGGTGCCACCCAGACCCGGCTGGAGATCAGCTACGTGCCGGCCGGCACCCCGACAACGAGCCCGACGACGGCGCCGACCACCGCATCGTCGCCGACGGCGTCCCCGACGGTGTCCCCAAGGGCGACCCAGACGAGCGGCACGCCGACAGCAAGCCCGACGCCGACCAGCTCGACGACGACATCGCAGCCGAGCACGAGCCCGACGGCATCACCGACGTCCACGTCGACGACCTGCACGGTGTCGGCGATCCTGGTGCCGTCGTGCGGGGTGTGGTGGGGTGCCGCGGCGAACCCGCTGTCCGGTGAGTCGTGGGACGAGGCGCTGCCGCGCTTCGAGAGCACGGTGGGCCGGACCGTGGACATCGCGCACTACTACAACTCGAGCCCGAAGTTGTTCCCGACGGCGGACATGATCAAGCGGGCCCGGGAGCCGGGGAAGAACCGGATCCTGCTGCTGAACTGGAAGCCGGAGATGGGCCGGACCTGGGCGCAGGTCGCCGCCGGTGACGCCGACGTCGACGCCGCGATCGACAACGAGGCGGACTACCTCAAGTCCACCTTCCGGGAGAAGTTCTACCTGGCGGTTCATCACGAGCCGGAGGACGAGGTCAATCCGCAGGCCGGTTCGGGGATGACGGCGCAGGACTACCGGGCGATGTACCGGCACGTGGTGCTGCGGCTGCGGGCTCGTGGCGTGACCAACGCGGTCACGGTGATGAACTACATGGGCACGCCGCACTGGGGCTCGCAGCCCTGGTTCGACAGCCTGTACCCCGGTGACGACGTGGTCGACTGGATCGCCGAGGACCCGTACATCTTCGGTGACAACGCGAACTGGTGGAACACGTTCGCCTCCTCGGTGGATCGCAAGGACACCTACACGAACCCGTCCTGGCCCGGCTTCTACACCTGGTCGACGACGAAGCACCCGGCCAAGCCGATCATGCTGGGCGAGTGGGGCGTCGACGAGCAGTCGTGGAACGGCATGAGCAAGGCCGACGTGCTGCGAACCGTGCACGACGGGCTGCGGCTGCGGCCGAAGATCAAGGCGATCGTGTACTGGAACCAGAGCGAGTTCCACACGGTCGGCATGACGCGGCTGGACTCGTCCTCGTCGTCGCTGTCCGCGGCCCACGCGATCGCGACCTCGGGACCGCTGGCCCGCACGCTGTAGAGCGGCTGACGCGTTACCGACAGAGGCGGCAGGATCCGGCATGGGTCCTGCCGCCTCTCCATGTCCTCCGCCCCCGGGAATCCGTTCCGGAGCCGGTCCGGCCACCGTACGATTGGGCGCGATGACCAGGACCGCTCGCCGGGCGCCATCCGCCGCCCGGCGCCGATCGCCAGTGCCTCAGCTGATGCGGATCGCCGGTGCCGTGGTGATGCTCGGTCTCGCCGGCTGCGACGACCCGGCCACGGCGCCTCCGCGGGTTTCCTCGCCGTCCCCGACGGCGACCACCCCGACCTGCACGGTGTCGGCGATCCTGGTGCCGTCGTGCGGGGTATGGTGGGGTGCGGCGGCGAACCCGCTGTCCGGTGAGTCGTGGGACGAGGCGCTGCCGCGCTTCGAGAGCACGGTGGGCCGGACCGTGGACATCGCGCACTACTACAACTCGAGCCCGAAGCTGTTCCCGACGGCGGACATGATCAAGCGGGCCCGGGAGCCGGGGAAGAACCGGATCCTGCTGTTGAACTGGAAGCCGGAGATGGGCCGGACCTGGGCGCAGGTCGCCGCCGGCGACGCCGACGTCGACGCGGCCATCGACCGTGAGGCGGACTACCTGAAGTCCACGTTCCGGGAACAGTTCTTCCTGGTGGTTCACCACGAGCCGGAGAACGAGGTCGTGGCCCGGGCCGGTTCCGGGATGACGGCGCAGGACTACCGGGCGATGTACCGGCACGTGGTGACCCGGTTGCGGACTCGTGGCGTGACGAACGCCGTCACGGTGATGAACTACGTGGGCACGCCGCACTGGGGCTCGCAGCCCTGGTTCGGCGACCTGTACCCGGGTGACGACGTGGTCGATTGGATCGCCGAGGACCCCTACATCGGCGCCGAACGCGGGTGGTCGGCCGGTCTCGCGCAGTCCGTCGACCGGACCATGCCGCAGTACCCGAGGTGGCGGGGGTTCTACACCTGGGCTACCACGACGCACCCGGCCAAGCCGATCATGCTCGCGGAGTGGGGAGTGACCCAGGATCTCCCCCCGGCTCGCCGGAACGCGATCCTGTCCGGGGTGCCGGACCAGCTCGGCCTGGTCCCGCGGGTCAAGGCGATCGTGTACTGGAACTCGGCGCAGCAGTTCGCGGTCGGCGTCACCGAGCTGAGACCGGGCACCACGGCGGCGAGCGCGTTCGGCACCGCGATGGCGGAGGCCTCCCGCCGATAGCCGTCAGCGCTTGCGGAACGCCAGGACCAGCGCCATCCCGAAGAACTGCAGCGGCGAGCGCTCCACCGCGTCGGTCAGCGGCCGGATCCTGCGGCCGACCGGCGACCGGTCGAACGGCGGCATGATGTAGCCCGAGCCGACCAGGTCGAAGCCGATCCGCTGGATCCGCGCACCCAGCCGGTGCACCGTGAACGCCCGCGCGTCCGACATCCGCCGGTGCAGCGGCGGCACCCACGGCAGGCCCGGCGCGTGCCAGCTCGGGTGACGCCTGCCGCCCCGCCTGAACATCACGCCGTGCGTCTCGAACGGGAACCAGCGGTTCGGCGACGTGATCAGGAACCGCCCGCCCGGCACCAGCACCCGGTGGATCTCGCGCAGCGACGCGTCCAGGTCACCGACGTGCTCGAGCACCTCGATCGTGGTGACGGCGTCGAACGTGCCGTCGTCGAACAGCAGCTTGTCCGCCGACATGTTGTGGACGCTGATCCGCTCCTCGAACGGCGTGCCGGCGATCGCGCGCCGGAAGTCGGCGAGCCGCTCCTCCTCGATGTCGATCGCGTCGACCCGCTGGAACCCGTCCGCGAGCCGCATCGTGTACGTGCCGTCCGCGCAGCCGACGTCCAGCAGGTGCTCGCCGGTCAGCTCGGTGAGCCGCGACAGCGCGGTCAGCCGCTTGACCACACCGCGATCGCCGAAGCTGCTGGACTTCGCGCCGTGGCTCAGCGCGCGTGCATCCGTCATGTGCCACCCCCATCGTCCATCGGTCGTCCGTCAGGTCATTCGAGTGCGATCAGCAGGTGCCGGCGGCCCGCGCCGATCGCGGTCACCCGCGGTCGCGCCGGCAGGTCGGTCTCGAGGGTCACCGCGCCAGGCAGCCACCGGTCGATCCGGTCTCCGCTGGCGAGCTGGCCGCGCCCGTTCGCCCCCCAGCTGACGATCGTGCCGTTGCCGAGCAGCGCCACGCTGTAGGACTCGCCCGCGACCACCTCGCGCACGCTCGTGAGCCGCGGCCGGTCACCGAGGCCGTGGACCCGGACCGGGAAGGCGCGCCGCCTCGTCGTACCGTCGCCCAGCTGGCCGTCGGTGTTGCGGCCCCAGGCGACGACCGTGCCGTCGCTGAGCAGCCCCAGCGTGTGCTTCTCGGCCGCGCTGACCGCGGTCACCCCGGTCAGCGGGTGCTTGCCGTCCGGCCCGAGCACGAACGTCGGCGCGCTGTGGCCGGTGCGGGTGCCGTTCCCGAGCTGGTGGGTGTCGTTGCGGCCCCAGGCGAGCACCCGGCCGTCGTCCAGCACCGCGACGGCGTGCTGGCCGCCGAGCGCGATCGCACGCACGCGGCTGATCGGCGCGCCGGTGGCGTCGGTGACCAGCACCGGCAACGCCGCCTTCCGGCCGGCCCGGGACCCGATCTGGCCGTAGGTGTTGTCGCCCCAGCCGTACAGGCGGCCGTCGACGGTGAGTACGAGCTCGGTGCCGCCGTCGGCGGCGATAGCCTTCACGTCGCGGAGCGGCTGGGCGCCGGTCGGATCGAGTACGACGCTCGGCAGCAACGGGTCCGCGGAGGTGCCGGCGTTGCCGCGCTGGCCACGGTCCTGCCGGCCCCACGCGACCACCGTGCCGTCCTGGCGCAGCGCCAGCGACACGTTGGAGTTCGCCGCGACGTCGGCCACCTTGGTCAGCACCCCGGGCTGGCCGTCGGGTGCGCGCACCGGCACCGGGACCGTCGAGAAGTTGCGGGTGCCGTCGCCGAGCTGGCCGTCCTCGTTGGCGCCCCAGGCGTACACCCGGCCGTCGTACAGCACGGCCAGCGAGTGCCGGTCGCCGCCGGCCAGCCGGGCCGCACCGATCAGCGAGCCGGCCGCCGTACGGCCGGTCATGCCGCTGGTGCCGCTCACCGGGCCGAACGCGGTCTTGATGCTCGTGGGTGCGGGGCGCCCGAGCTGGCCGGCGTCGGAGAAGCCGCTGGAAAGCACCAGCCCGCGGGTGTTCTGGGTGGCCGCGGCCGGGGGTGCCGGCGGGTCCGGGCCCGCCGTGCAGCCGGCCAGACCGGTGATCAGTGCGGCGCCGGTGACCAGCGCGACGGCGGCGGCCCGGGCAGGCCGTCGTTCCAGGATGCCTGTAGGGCTCATGTCGCTCCATCCGGACCGCCGGGAGCCGCCGTGAGCCGGCCGGCCCGGCGTGGCAGCAGCGAGGTGAAGGCGTCCAGCCCGAGCACCACCCGGAACCTCCAGAGCAGGGCGACGTAGACCGCGACGGCCGCGGCGACGACGGCGGTGGCGATGCCGGGGGACGGGTCGCCGGCGGCCCGCAGGGCCAGGGACGGAACGGCGAACGACAGCCCGGCCAGCACGGTGATGACGGCGGCGGCACGGCTGAACGGCAGCCAGCCGACGCTGCGCCGGACCTGGATCATGCCGAGCAGGTTGCGGACCGCGATGGCCGCGGCCCACGCGACCGCCGCTCCGGTGATGCCGTAGGGCGGGATCAGCAGCAGGTTCACGGTCAGGTTGACCGCCAGCGCGACCAGGCTGTTCACCAGGCTGAGGCCGCTGCGGCCGGCCATCAGCAGCAGGATGTCGACCGATCCGCCGGCCGCGGCCGCGAGCGCCGCGACGGACAGGATCACCACGACCCGGTCGCCGGACCGGAACCCGGGACCGCCGAACAGGCCGAGCAGCAACGGCGCGGTGCCGAGGAAGGTCAGGAACAACGGCCAGTTGAGCGCCATGTTCCACGCCGTGGCGATCTGGAACACCCGTTTCGCGCGGGTCCGGTCGTCGGCGGCCAGCAGTCCGCTGATCTGCGGTGCGACGACTTGCTGGATCGCCTGGGTGCCGAGCTGCCCGATCACCAGGAACCTCGTCGCCACGGTGTAGACCGCCGCCTCGGCGGGGGAGCGCAGCGCGGCGACCAGCACGATGTCGGCCCGCTGCAGCACGCTCTGCGCGACCCGGGCGACGGCCCGCGGCCAGGTGTACGACGCGTACTCGCGGATCAGCTCGGCGCGGCGGGCCCGCCCGGGGGACCGGTGCCCGCCGGCGCGCCGCAGCAGCACCGCCAGCCAGGCGATCGCCGCCGCACAGCCCGCGGCGTACGGCAGCGCCCAGGCGACCGTCAGGCCGGCCATCCCGGCCCCGGCCAGGACCGCCGCCGTGATCGCGACGACCTGCAGGATGCCGCGGCCGACCTTGTCGGTCACCACGCTGGGGCGGACGGTACCCAGGCCGCGGGTCGCCGACAGCGCCGCGTTCATCACCGCCGCCACCGGGATACCGGCCGCGAGCACCAGGATGCCGAGCTTGAGGTCCGGATGCGTGCCGGGCCCGGCCACCAGTCGCGCGACCGGCCCGCGGAGCGCCGCGAGCAGTCCGCCCGCGGCCAGGCCGGCGACCGCGGTGATCGCGAGCGCGATCCGGGTCACCGCGACGGCGTCACCGAGCCGGCGGTCGGCCAGGTTGTGCCTGTCGACGAGGGGCGGCAGGAACTTCGCCAGCGACACGTCCGACCCGTGCTCGGCGACGGCGCCGGAGATCAGGAACACCGAGGTGGCCGCGAACAGGCTTCCGGCGACGCTCTGCTCGGCGCCGTTGGTGATCAGCCAGGTGACGACCAGGGTGAGCAACGCGCCGGTCGCGGCGCCGATCAGGTTGGCCGATCCGCCGCGCGCGATCCGGCTCAGATCGGCGGTGTGCCGGTCCGTCGTCGTGTACTCGGTGGCAGCGGTCACCGCGCACCGCTGGGTGAGGAGCTGGTCTCGGCGGCGGCCTGCTCCAGGTCCGTGTCCGGGTCCGTGTCCAGGTCGCCGGCCGGGACGGCGGGCATGATCGTGCCGACGACCACCGTGCGGTCCACCTCGTCCGAGTCCTGCGGTTCCGCCGTCTCCACGACGCTGTTCAGCGGCCCGAGCCGGCGGGGCACCGGGGCGCGATCGAGCGCGATCCCGACCAGGTTCGCGTCGCCGGCGGTCATCGCGTCAACCGCCTTGCGCAGCTGGGTCTGGGTGGTACACCGCAGGGTCGCGGCGACCACGGTGCAGTCGCACAGCTCGGCGAGTGACAGCGCCTCCGGGCTGGTCGCGACCGGCCCGGCGATGATCAGCCACTCGGTGCTCGGCGCCAGCGTGCGAACCACCTCCCGCATCGCCGGTGAGGCCAGCTTGTCGGCGGTCGCCTCCGCGGCGGTGCCCGCGGTCATGAACCGCAGGCCCGGCTGACGCTCCACCGCGACGTCCTCCGGCCTGGCGACACCGATCAGTGCGTCCGACAGTCCGGGAACCGGATCGTCGAGGACGTGCCGGGTCAGCCGGCCGCCGGTCGCGTCGACGACCGTCACCCGCCGGTCGGCCCGGACCAGTGCGGCCGCGAGCGCCAGCGTGGAAGCGCTGCGCAGGCTTGTGTGGTCGGCCGGTACGACGAGCAGCCGGCCGCCCATCGGCATCGAGAGTGCGAGCATGCTGCGCAGCAGCCGCACACCGTCCGGGAGCGTGGCACCGGGATCGTCCAGCAGGGCGACGGCGCCGCCGCGCTCCGGCCCCGGCCGCAGCGGCAGCACGGTGGCCAGCGCCGGCAGGCCGGCGGCCTTGACGTCGTCCGCGGATCGCAACCGCTGGTCGCTGAGCGCCCGCCAGATCGCGATCGCCAGACCGAGCAGCAGGCCGAGGACCGCGCCGCCCGCCTGCACCGCCCACGGCGGCAGGCCGGTCGGGGCGTCCGGCAGCACGGCCGGGGTCAGGACCTGACCGGGGTCGCCCTGGAACAGGCGCAGGTCGCTGACCTGGCTCTCCAGCCGGGAGATCTCGGCTGTCGCGGTCGTCACCTTCTGCTGCGCGAGGGTCCGCTCCGGGGTGCCGGACTTCGTCTTCGCCAGCGCGGCCGCGCTGCGCTTCAGTGCCGACTCGTTGGAGGTGATCGCCTTGGTCAGGTTGTCGATCTGCGCCTGCACCGAGTCCGCGGACCGGCGTTCGCGGAACGTCAGGTAGCCCTTCGCGAACGCGTCCGCACCGGCCTTCGCGCGCTGCGGCTGGGCGTCGGTGAAGGTGATCTGGAGGACCTGCGAGTTGGGCGGGTTGGTGACCTCGAGCCGGGCCACCAGCTCGGCCTGGGTCTCCCTGGTCCCCATCGTCTCCTGCGCCAGCCGGGCCACCGCGTCGGAGCTGATCAGCTCGGCCTCCGTGCCCAGGTTGGCGAGGTTCTGGCCGCGGGTGCCGGTCGCGAACGGGTTGCCGTCGAGTGGGTTCACCAGCACCGTGGTGCTGGCCGAGTACTCGACCGGCTGGTTGCTGGTCGCGAGCACGGCGAGACCGCCGCCGGCGAGTCCGAGCGCGACGACGACCGGCAACCTGCGCGCCACCGCCCGCCCGCTCAACCTCGCGGCCGTGCCCGGCGCCGGTCCGGCCATCAGATCCCCTGTGCTGCTCATACTCCCCGTCCTCTCGCGTTTGCCCAGCTCATCACCCGGTTCGCCGGCAGCAGGCCCGATGCCATCGCCAGTGCCAGGTATCCGCGCCGTTCCATCGGTGCCAGTCGCAGCGCCCGCAAAGCCCAGCGCGACGAATCGGCCCGGCGGTGCAGCGCGGCGTACGCCACCGCCTTCTGCCCGTAGATCCTGGCCAGTCCGCGCGGGCTCTCCCGGATCGCCGAGTGCTTGTCCACCATGTAGTCGAGGGCGTCGATGATGGTCGCCCAGCGGGTGGAGAAGAACGACCCCGGATGCCAAAGCACCCGGACCAGCGGCTGCGACACGACGGCGACCGGCTCGGCCGCGACCGCTCGCAGCATCCAGTCGTAGTCCTCGGCGTAGCTGCCGGGCAGCTGCTCGTCGATCTCGCCGATCCGGTCGAAGGCGTCGCGTCGTACCAGCACGGTCGACGGGTGTGCCTCCATCACCCGGCGGCGGGCCAGCTCGCCGACCGTGACGTCCTCGGCCCGCGGCACCCGGACGTGCTCGCGGTCGCCGAACTGGATGGTGATGCCGCACACGGCGAGCCCGGCGTGGCGCGCGTCGAGCGCGATCAGCTGGGTGCTGATCTTGGCCGGCAGCCAGGTGTCGTCGTCGTCGCAGAACGCGAGCAGAGCACCGGTCGACGCGGCCACTCCGCTGTTGCGGGCACCGGCCAGTCCCGGCGTGCGCAGGTTGGTGACGACCCGGACGGTGCGCGGCCCGGCGTGGCCGGCCAGCGTGAGGTCCGCCACCAGATCCGGCTCCGGCTCGGCCTGGTCGTACACCACGACAGCCTCGATCGGACCCTCGTAGTCCTGGCCGAGGATCGAGCGCAGCGTGGCCCGGAGCAGCTCCGGGCGCGACCGGGTGGCCACCACGGCACTCACCCGCGGGTACTTCTCGGGAATCATGCTGGACTCCTTCCGGGACTCCGGCTCGGCAGCAGCCGGAGCCGCCGCGGCACCAGCACGATGCCGTTGATCACCGCGCCGACGTCGGCGGCGCGGCCGATCGCCGCGGCGAGGTGCCGGCGGTGAGTGGTGGTCGTGGTCACCAGCACCACGTGACGTGCCTCGGCGGCCAGCACGCTGCCGGTCTCGGCCTGCAGTGAGGCAGCCGGCAGCACCGTCGTCGTACCGGGTGTGGCGGGCATCCGGTCCGGGCCGGCGGACAGCTCGGTGATCCGGGTGGTCCGGCCGTGCGCGGCGAGGACGCCGGCGAGCTCACGGGCCACCGCCGACTCGGCGTCGCGGACCTGGCGGCCGGTCCGGGCCACCAGCACCGCGCCCGGCGGCGACTCGAGCAGTGCCGAGGCGATCGGGTCCCAGCCCGCCAGCCGGTCGCTGCGGTCGCGTCGCCGCCGGAGGCGGACCACGGCGCCGGCGCCCCCGCCGGCACGCAGCAGCCGCTCGACGTCGGTGGCGTTGCCCAGCCGGGCCGCGCCCAGGGCCGAGAGCACCGCGCCGGCCAGCACCCCGAGCGCCGCGCCGCGCAGGCCGGGCACCTCCAGGCCCGGTCGCTCGACGGCCGTGGTGCCGCCCGACCGCAGCACCTGCCCCGGGTAGACACTCGCGCGCCTGACCCGCCGGGACTCGGTCTGGCGCTGGGCGATCTGCCGGGCGACCGCGGCGCGCACCGCCCGCTGGGTGACCGCCTCGGCCTGGCTGTGGTACTCGACCGTGCCCTCGAGCCGCTCGTTCAGGCCGGTGAGCTGCTGGCCGATCACCTCGACCCGGTTGAGGCGCCGCTCCTCGAGCTCGAGCTTGCGGATCTCCAGGTACTTCGCGGTCATCGCCGCCGCGCCCCGGTAGGCGGCCGGCCGGTCGGCCGACCGGTACGTCACCTTCAGCACCTTGGTGGTCGGCACCGCGGCGACCTCGATGTGCGCCGCGACATCCGGGTCACCGGTCGCCTCGCGGGCGGCGGCGAGCACCGGCTCGGACACCAGCCGGGCCGCCTCGGTGTCCATCGTGTACCACTTCGCCGCCGGGGCGCCGGGCTGGCTCAGGTACAACGGGGCGTCGGCGACCAGCACCGTCGAGGTGGACTCGTACAGCGTCGGCGCCCGCGCCGCCGTGACCGCGCCGAGCGCCGCGCCGGCCGCCGCGCAGACCGCCACGACGGGCAGCCCGCGCCGCGCGATCCGGGCGTAGTCGCCCAGCTCGACCGCGTCCGGGCGCCGGCGCCGCGGCAGCCTCACGCGCGCCATGACGGTTCCGTCCCCAGGATCGCGGTGAGCTCGGCGTCCGGCCCCTCGAAGTACTCCAGCAGCCGCCGCCGCAGGCTGTCCGGCATCGGCGCCCGCGGTCGCGCGTTCTCCTGCGCGACGTGCGGCGGCCGGTACGCCGGCAGGCCGAGCCACTCCTGCAGCCGCGCGAACTGCTCGACCGGCTCGGCGAAGAACCGGTTCGCGTCGATCACGAACACCTGCTGCGGCGTGAGCGCCTGCTGGAACGCGACGATCTGCTCCGCGTACCGCCCGCGCGCCAGGTAGGAGTGGTGCCGGTGCTCGAAGCTCTGGTACGACGGGTCGGCGCGCATCCGGTCCGCCTCGCCGGCGATCCGCGCGGCCTCGAGCTCGACCGCGGCCTCGAACGGCAGGTCCTCGAACCCGCGGGCCTGCTCGTGCTTGTGCGCGGAGTGCGCCCGGTCGACCGGGTCGCGGACCAGCGCCACCACCTTGACGTCCGGCATGCTGCGCGCGATCCGGGTCGCGCCGAGCGGGTGGTACAGGTAGTAGCCGCTGGAGTCGAAGGTCATCGGCGCGCCGGTGCCACGGGTCCGCCGCTCCGCCAGCGACGCGATCGGGAAGTGCCCGCGGTACCAGTTCCAGGATCTGTCGTAGCTCAGGTCGAAGTAGCCGATTCCCTTGTGGAACAGGGGTTTCACGATCGCGGGGTGCTCGGCGAGCAGCCGGTACAAGGTGGTGGTGCCGCAGCGTTGCGCGCCGACGACGAGGAAGTCCGGCAGCATCCGCAGGGGCGCGGTGGCGACGCCGTACCGCAGCGCGCCGCCGCGGATCACGCGCTGCGCGCCCGGCGGCAGATGACCACGCGCGGCCCGCAGCACGGACGTGCGCGGCTCGCTGGAGAGTGTGGTCGGGTCCGGCCGGGTGGTCGTCACGATGCCGCCTCCAGGATCTCGCTGTGCCGGACCAGCGCGTCCAGTACGACGGCGGTGGCCGGGCGCAGCACCTCGCCCGTGGCGGTCTGGCTGCCGACCAGGTAGCGCGCGCTGATCGAGGCCAGGTACAGCACCGTCAGCAGCCGTTGCCCGGCGGCGTCGCAGGCCGGGTGCCGCACGTGCGGGCCGAGTAGCGCGGCGTCGGCCACCTCGGCGCTGAAGCCGGCCGCCCGGGCCATCGTGTTGAAGACGTAGTGCACCCGGTCCAGGCCGCGCGGCACCCCGGTGGCGAACCGCTCCCAGTCCCACAGCTGGACCCGGCCGCGCCGCCAGGCCAGGTTCCAGGGCGCGCAGTCGCCGTGCCAGGCGGTCAGCTCGACCCTGGTGTCGCCGGCGGCCCGGCCGATCCGGGCCAGCGAGCTCTCGTAGCGCTGCCGCTGCGCGGTGTCGGCGACCTCCGCCGCGGCGGCGCGAAGATCGCGCCAGTAGCCGGTGCCGGCCAGCGGCTCGGCGCCGGCCGCGAACGCGTCGTACAACTCGTCGAGGGCGTCCAGTGGCGGCTGCAGCACCGGGCCCGGTCCGGGCCTGGCGATGGTGTCCAGCGCGGAGATCACCAGCAGCTCCAGGCCGTGCCAGCTACCCAGGTGGAACAGTCGCGGAGTCTCGAGCCGGTTCCAGGCACGGGACCCGACGGCGGTCAGGGCGCGCGCCTCGCCGCGCACCAGGCGCGCGGTCAGCGGGGTGTCGCCGACCTTGACGTAGGCGATGCTCCGGCCGCTGGGGGTGAGCACCTGCAGCACCGGCTTCTGGTTCGCCCGGGCCGACCCGACGCCGAGGCTGACCAGCACGGGCCGGCCCAGCACGTCGGACAGGTGGGACTCGATCGACTCCGCGCCGGCCGCCGGCGGCGTGATCCGGATCCGGTCGGCCAGCAGCCGCCCCACGCCGAGCCGCAGGCCCGTCGCGACCACGAGCCGGCCGGCCCGGTCGGCGCTCGACAGCGAGTGGCTGTACCGGCGCATGGCCGCCGACATCGCGGCCCGGTGACCGGCCGGCACCAGCAACCGGGGAGACGTGCTGCTCGGCACGAACACCAGCTCCCGGCCGCCCGGCCTCGAGCCGCGGACCAGGCTGACCTGGTGTCCGGGCCACAGCCGCTGGACGGTCTCGACCAGGTGCTCGAGCCGGGTCGCCGGCACGCCCGCCGTGGTGGTCACGACACCACCTCGCGATCCGCGCGCCACATCAGCCCCAGCGCGATCATCAGCGTGAACAGCGGCGGGCCGAGTGTGTCGTAGAACGCGATCTCGGCCAGGAAGAAGATCGGTACCGCGAGCGCGACCAGAGTGACCGGGTTCCGGCTGCGCAGATGCCGGAAGATCCGGACCACGAAGAAGCCGAGGAACAGCACGGTTCCGGCCAGGCCCTGGGCGAACACCACCAGCCACAGGTGGCCCTGGGTTCCGAACGGCGGCACCGCGCAGGCCGGACAACCCAGCGTCGCGCCCCCGGCGATCGAGCCGAAGCTGCCCTGCACCTTCCGGGTGTTGCCGTAGCCGAGCACCGGAGAGCCCAGGAGAGTCGCTTCGACCGTTTTGTACGCCAGCTCCGAGCGACGGTCGTTGCTGTGCGGGTTGTCCAGCCGCTCGCCGACCAGGGTGGGCAGCGGCGACAGGGCGGCCGCGACGATCGCGACCACCGCGACCGGCAGCAGCCAGCGCACCGAGCGCAGCCCGCGGAGCCGGAACACCTGCGCCACGGCGTAGAGCGCACCGAGCGCGAGCACGCCCCACAGCGCCCGGTTCAGCGAGTACACCACTGGGACCGCCGCCACAACGAGCACCGGCAGCCCCGCCACCCGGCGCCAGCCGGCGCCGCGACGGAACCAGGTGTAGAGGAAGAACGGCAGGTAGAAGGACAGGTTCGCGCCCCATGAGTTCGCGTAGGCGAAGGGCGCCCGCGGTCGTGGCTGCTCGAACCCGAGCACGTTCTGGATGTCGGCGGTGGCGGGGTGGATCAGGCTTTCCACGAACGGGTTCCGGGCCAGGCCGCGGGGCAGCACCAGCTCCATCGCCGAGCGGAACTCCAGGCCGGGCATCAGGACCCCGATCAGGCCGCCGGCTGCGGTGATCACGAACATCCAGCCGAGCAGCCGCATCACCCGTTGCGCCGGCAGGTCCCGTTCGCTCGCGTTACCGACGTACAGCAGTGCGATCGTGACGGCCAGGTACCACCCGAAGCGGTACCCGAACGTGAGCAGGCTGTTGCCGAGATCGCCGGGGATGCTGAACGGCGCCTCCACCGTCAGCATCGACGCGCTCAGCAGCACCACTACCAGGAACGCGAGCCACCAGCCGAAGCCCCGGGGAGTGATGATCCGCGGCCGGTGCACGAGCGACCACGCCATCGGCACCGCGACGATCAGGAAGATGGCGTCGGACAGGCCGAGCACCCACCACAGCGGGAAGCCCAGGAACAGCACGGTCAGCGGCCACCCGGCGCCCGGACGGCGGCGCGACGACGCGGGCGGACCCGAACGCATGGTCCGCCCACGGCCGTCTACAGCCGAAAATACCGGCAACCGAACCCCCCACCCCGTCATCACCCACACGGCCGGTGCGAAGCACCTGGCCGACCCCTGATCGAAGAATAGATTGGCAATTACGTCTGCGCTAGCACCAGCGTCACATTCTGTTAACCAAGTTCTCTTCGTCAGTTCGCCGTTTGTCGACGATTAGTAGTCACGTGACTACGGTTGGTCGAAATCGATCGGTGTGTTGCGCTCGGGAGCGAGAAATTTCGGCACTTCCTGGAGACGTCGCGGCAGATCCGGGTGTTTACTGCCTGTCAAGGGGAGCCGAGTCTGATGGACCGGCTGACAGGGGTGGGTTCGCCTGGTCGGGGCGGACTCGCGGGGAGGACTAGTCGTGCGCAAGATCTTCTGCTGTGCCATGGCCGCGCTCGTCTGCCTGGCGTCGAGCGTGCTGGCGTCGATGCCGGCGGCTCAAGGGGTGCAGCTGTTTCAGGACCACCTGGTCTCCGACGACCCGGCGAACTTCACGCCGCACGTGCTGGACGGCTCGGTGAAGTCGATCCAGCAGATCGGCGGCATGATCCTGATCGGCGGCGAGTTCTCGCAGGTCCAGTCCAGGGACGGCGCGACGACGTACACCCGGCACAACCTGGCCGCGTTCGACGCGACCACCGGCCAGATCAGCACCGCGTTCGTGCCCGATCCCGACGGCGAGGTCACCACGATCATCCCGGCCGGCGACGGCACCTCGGTCTTCATCGGCGGCTGGTTCAACAACGTGAGCGGCGGCGGCTCGCCCGGTGTCGCGCGGATCAACGCGACCACCGGCGCGAAGATCGCCGGGTTCAAGCCGCCGAAGCTGAACGGCTACATCAAGGACCTGCGGCTGTCCGGCGGCCGGCTGTGGATCGCCGGCCTGTTCTCCCAGGTGGCCGGCGTCAACCAGGCGGCGCTGGCGACCGTCAACCCCGCCACCGGCGCCTACGACCCGTACATGGGCCTGGCCATCGCCGGCACCCACAACGGCGGCGTCACCACGGTGACCAAGCTGGACGTCACGCCGGACGGTGGCGAACTGGTTGCCATCGGCAACTTCGACACCATCCAGGGCGCCAAGCACCACCAGGTCTTCATGCTGAACCTGACCGGCCCGGCGGCCGCGGTGGAGAACTGGCAGACGAACTTCTACAACCAGGCCTGCTCGAGCTCGTTCCAGACGTACATGCGCGACGTCGACATCTCGCCGGACGGCAGCTACTTCGTCATCACCACCACCGGCGCGTACGGCGGCTCACTGTCGGCGTGTGACTCCTCGGCCCGCTTCGACATCGCCCCGCGCGGCTCGGCCCTGACGGCGAAGTGGATCGACAACACCGGCGGCGACACGACGTACGCCGTCGCGATCACCGGCACCGTCGTCTACACCGGCGGGCACTCGCGCTGGCAGAACAACCCGTTCTCCGGCGACCGCGCCGGGCAGGGCGCGGTGTCCCGGCCGGGCATCGCGGCGCTCGACCCGGTCAACGGCCTGCCGCTGTCGTGGAACCCGACCCGCGATCGCGGCGTCGGCGTGTTCGACCTGCTGGCGACGCCCACCGGGCTGTGGGTCGGCTCGGACACCGACCGGATCGGCCAGAACTACGAGTACCACGCCCGGATCGCGTACTTCCCGCTCGCCGGTGGCAAGCAGATCGCGCCCGGCAAGACACCAGTGCTGCCCGACGACGTGTATATCGCGGGCCGCCGCAGCGGCCTGCTGGTCCCGTCGTACGACGACACGGTCAGCCGGTCGTCGTACGACGGCACCACGGCGGCCCCGCTGGTGTCGCGGCCGAACGGCGGCCTGGCCTGGCGGAACAACCGCGGCGCCTTCATGCTCAACGGGCAGCTGTACAGCGGCTGGTCGGACGGCAGCTTCGACCGGCGCGGCTACGACGGCACCACCTTCGGCACGGCCACCCCGGTGAACACCGGCGACCTGCTGGTCAACATGACCACCTGGCACAGCGAGGTGCAGTCGATCACCGGGATGTTCTTCGACGCCGGGCGGATCTACTACACGATGTCCGGCTCGTCGTCGCTGTTCTACCGGTACTTCACGCCGGAGAGCGACGTCGTCGGCGCGAACCGGTTCACCGCCAGCGCGAGCCTGACCGGGATCGACTTCTCCCGGGTCAACGGGATGTTCCTTGCTGGCTCGACGGCCGGATCGACCCTGTACTTCACGAACTCGTCGGACGCCAACCTGCGGCGGGCGACCTGGAACTCGGCCGCCGGCCAGCCCGTGGCGGGGACCGCGCAGACGCTGTCGACCGGGATCGACTGGCGGGCCCGCACGCTGTTCCTGTACCAGGACCAGGACGGGCTCGGCCCGAACCAGCCGCCGGTGGCGAGCTTCCGCGAGTCCTGCGGAGGCCTGACCTGCACCTTCGACGGCTCCGGGTCGACTGACCCGGACGGGTCGATCGCGTCGTACGCATGGAACTTCGGGGACGGCACGACCGGCACCGGGGCGACGCCGCAGCACCGGTACGGCGCCGGCGGGACCTACACCGTCCAGCTCACGGTGACCGACACCAAGGGCGGCTCGGGCACGACGTCGCACCAGGTCACGGTGACCCAGGCGACGTCCGCCATCGAGTTCGCCGGATCCGGCCACCTGAACGCCAACGCGTCGCAGTTCACCGTCACGGTGCCGGCCGGTGTGGTCTCGGGCGACGCGCTGCTGCTGTTCTTCGCCGACAACGACCCGGCGGCGTCGATCACCGGTCCGGCCGGCTGGACGCTGGTCCAGACCGTCGCCTCCAGCGGCCAGGCCGGCCGGCTGTGGCGGCGGACGGCGACCGGCTCCGACGCCGGCTCCGCGGTGCAGGTGGCGACGTCCGCGCTGGTCAAGGCGGACCTGACCCTGCTGGCCTACCGGGGGACGGCGGCGAACCCGGTCGCCGTCTCCGCCGCCGGCAGCGAGACGGCGTCCCAGACCGGCCACACGACGCCCACCGTGAGCACGTCGGTGAGCGGCGGGCGGCTGGTGAGCTACTGGGGCGAGAAGTCGTCGTCGACCACCACGCTGACACCCCCGGCCGGGGTGACGGCCCGGGAGGCCTCGACCGGTACCGGATCGGGCCGGATCACCGCGCTGGCCGCGGACAGCACGGACCCGGTGCAGCCGGGCACGGCCGGCGGCCTGACCGCCACCGCGGACACGGCATCGGCCAAGGCTTTGATGTTCACCGTCGTGCTGGCGCCCTGAGGGCGTGCTAGCCACGGAGGACGGCGTCGATCACGCGGTCGGTGGCGTGGCCGTCCTCGAGCGGGCAGAAACGGGACGTGAAGGCGGCGTACCGCTCGGCGTAGGCCGCCGTCACCGTCCCGAGGTCGTCGAGCGCCTCGATCACGCCGTCAGTCCGGGCCACGACCGGGCCCGGCACCTCGGCCTCGAAGTCGAAGTAGAAGCCGCGCAGCCGGTCGCGGTACCCGGCCAGGTCGTAGGCGAAGAACACCATCGGCCGCCCGGTGACGGCGAAGTCGAACATCGTCGACGAGTAGTCCGTGACCAGCACGTCGGCGGCCAGGTAGAGGTCCTTGATGTCCGGGTGGTGACTGACGTCGAGCACCCGCGGATGCTGTGGCACGTCGACGGTGCCGGCCACGAGCTGGTGGAACCGTAGCAGCAGCACGGTGTCCGCGGACACGGACGTCACCAGCCGGGTGGCGTCCAGCTCCAGCGACATCACCGGCCGGCGGTTCGCGTCCAGGACGTCGTCGCGCCAGGTCGGCGCGTACAGCACCGCCCGGGTGCCCGGGGCGATGCCGAGCCGGGCACGGATCTCGTCGCGCCGGCCGGCCGCCGCGGGACCGGACAGCGCGTCGTTGCGGGGATAGCCGGTCTCCAGCACCTGCCCGTCGTACCGGAACGCCTTGCGGAACATCTGGGTGCAGAACTCGCTCGGCGACACCAGGTAGTCCCACCGGCCGACGTCGCGCTCGAGCCGGCGCAGGTACACCTCGTTGGCCGCGTACTGCGTGTCCGGCACGTCGAAGCCGATCCGCTTCAGCGGGGTTCCGTGCCACATCTGCACGTACGTCGTCCGGCGCGACTTCAGCGGGTAGCGCGGCATCATGTCGCTGGCGAAGAAGTACCGCGCGGTGGCCAGCCGCTGGAAGTACCGCGGGGTGTTGCGCACCACCCGCTCGACGCCCGCCGGTAGCTCGACGCCCGGCCCGTTGGTGACCCAGATCCGGCGCAGGTCCGGGCGCAGCTCGGCGAGCCGCTCCGAGACCGCCCGCGGCCCGTCGGCGTAGCGGCCCCGCCAGCTCTCGAACAGCACGCTAGCCATACGCCACCACCGTTCGCCGGACCAGCATCGGAAACCCGTGGCGCCGCCGTACCAGCATCCAGACCGGCGGGGCGACCAGCAGCGCCAGCAGCAGTACGGCGCCGGTGCTGGTGTTACCGGCGCCGAGCAGCTTGAGGGCCGAGGCCAGCAGCACGAACGCGAGCACCCGGCGGACCAGCCCACCGGGCGCGCGGGACGAGATCCGCGCGCCCAGCCAGGCGCCGGGCACGCATCCGACCAGCATCGCCGCGGTCAGGCCGAGTGAGAAGTCGCCGAAGAGCAGATGGCCGAGCGCGGCCGACGTGACCAGCGGGACGGCCTGCAGCAGGTCGGTGCCGACCAGCTCGCTGGCCTTCAGCCCGGGGTAGAGCGCCATCAGGGCGATGATGATCAGCGATCCGGACCCGACCGAGGTGAGGCCGACGACGAGCCCGCCGACCGCGCCGACGGCGATCGTCGGGAGCGGCCGGGCGCTGACCCGGGGTGGTCCCTGGGGGAGCCGCGGCAGCACGCCGTCGCGCTTGCGGGCGCGCTCGACGAGCCTGGTGTAGGCGCGGGCGGTGAGCCCGGCGGCGGCGATCAGCAGCGCCACCCCGAGGGCCCGCTGGACGACGACCTGGACCCGCTCGCCGTCGCCCAGCGCGCGTGCCACCAGCACGCCGCAGAACGCGGCCGGCGCCGATCCGGCGCACAGCCAGACCACCAGCCGCAGGTGCACGGTGCCGCGACGTAGGTGCACCGCGGCACCGACCGGCTTCATCACCGCGCTCGCGACCAGGTCGCTGGACACCGCCGACAGTGGCGCGACGCCGAAGAGCAGCACCAGCATCGGCGTCATCAGCGCGCCGCCGCCCATGCCGGTCATCCCGACGACGACTCCGACCCCGAAGGAGCCGGCCGCGAGTGCCGCGTCCACGGTCAACCGCCGGCCGGAGCGATCCAGCCGCCCGCGCGCAGGTGTTCGACGACCATCGCCACCGACGCGGCCGGATCGGCGTCCGAGGTGTCGATCCGCAGGTCCGCGTCGGTGGGCAGGTCGTAGTCGTCGCTGACCCCGGTGAACTGGCCGACCAGACCCGCTCGCGCCTTCGCGTAGAGGCCCTTCACGTCGCGTCGCTCGCACTCGGCCAGCGGGGTCGAGACGTGTACCAGCACGAGGTCGCCGACCGCCTCGACCAGCTCGCGGACCGCTGCCCGGCTCTCGGCGTACGGCGCGATGGGGGCGCACACCGCGATCCCGCCATGGCGTGCGACCTCGGCCGCGACGAAGCCGATCCGCCGGATGTTCAGGTCCCGCCCGGCGCGGTCGAAGCCGAGCCCGGCCGACAGCAGGCGTCGTACGACGTCGCCGTCGAGCACCGTCACGGTCCGGTCCGTGCGGCTCCGCAGCTGCTCCACCAGCCCACGCGCCAGGGTGGACTTGCCCGCGCCGGACAGCCCGGTGAAGAAGACCACCAGACCACGGCGGTTCCGCGGTGGCAACCAGCGGGTGAGGAACGGCAGCGCCCGGCCGAGAGCCTGGTCGTCGACGTGCACCCGGCCATCGGTGGTTGCCTCACGCAACGAGCGCGTCAGCGCGGTCCAGCGGGCGGTGCCGAGCTGTGCGCCGGTCATGGTGCCGGCCACCGATCCGGTGCCGGCCAGCCACAGGTGGGTGCCGTCCACCGCGGCCACGACCTCCTGGGCGAGCCGCGGACCGGCGTCGCCGGCGCGCCAGCCGAGTGGCACCTCCACGACCGTGAACCACGGTACGGCGAGCTCGTCGACGCATCGCCGGAGCACGGTGGGCGGTAGCCCGTCCGGGGTCGGCCCGGAGCCGATGGCGACCACGACATCCGCGTCCAGCGACGAGGCGGCCGAGCGCAGCCCGTCCAGGTCCGCGTCGGTGAGCGGCCGCGCCAGCACGGCCACGATCCGGCCGGGGCGGGTGCGGGGCGGCAGGCCGGCGACCACGGGTGCCGGGCCGGACGGGGACAACCGGCCCTCGATCCAGCCGGTGCCGGCGGACGGTTCGGCCAGCAGGGCGAGGGGTGCGGACTCGGCGTCGGCGATCGTCAGCTCACCGGCGGCCAGCGCGGCCGCGGCCTCCGCGTCGGAAGCCGGAAGCCGGACCCGCCCGCCGGCCGGCGGCTCCCCGGTCGCGGAGTCTCCGAGTACGGCGAACGGCGGCTTCCCGCCGAGCAGCGCCAGCCGGACGTCGGCCGACACCCGATCCGCGGCACAGAGCACCGGCGTGGCCGGCCGCGTCCGGTCGCCCGCGGGCAGCAGTGTGCGGTTCCTGGTGTCGTTCAGCACGACCAGCCCCCCAGCCGTCGAATGGCGTTGCCTGTGTCCTGGCCACCCCCGCCAGGCCGCGATGTGACTCTACGTCACCTGCACAGTGTCACCCATCCCGCGCCGATAAACCACAAGGAAGCGGTCCGCGTCGGCATGGTCGCGCTCGGTGGCCGCGTGAACTCCGTCCGAATTGGGCGTGAATTTGGCACTGTCGCACACCGAATTCGCTTGCTACCTTCTTGTTGCGCCCTCGGGCGCACTGGGGGGAGGGGGCGGGGATCCACCAGCGGGGAGACTGGTCGCTGAGCGGGTGGGGAGCCAGAGCGAAACCGACCTTGTCCCAGTTGCCACACGGCCAACTGGAGGATGCTCATGTCCCGCATTACCTCATCCCGTCATGTTCCCGTGCGACCTCGCGTGCATCGCCGCGTGCATCGTCGCGTGCATCGCCGGGTCATCGGCGCGACCGCGGTGGCGACGGTGGCGACCGCCCTCGTCCCGCTCTCGTACTCGTCCGCGAGTCCCAGCTCCACCGCGAGCGTGACGGACGGCGTCAACGGCATCGTCTACGCCACCACGCACGTCGGTGACCGCACGATCGTCGGCGGCACCTTCAGCTGGGCCGGCCCGTACACGGCGGGCGCCGTCCCCACGGACGGCAGCACCGGCGTGCGGACCTCGCTGCCCCGCGTCAACGGGACCGTCAAGGCCGCGAGCCGGGACGGCTCGGGCGGCTGGTTCGTCGGCGGCACCTTCCAGTTCGCCGGCGGCTTCGAGCGCAACGGCGCGGCCCGGATCAGCTCGACCGGTGCGGTGACGACCTGGAACCCGCAGCCGAACGGTCAGATCACCGCGATCGCGATGAGCGGCAGCGTGGTGTACCTGGGCGGCTCGTTCACCTCGATGGGCGGCCAGTCCCGGTCCGGCCTGGCCGCAGTCGACCGCGTCAGCGGCGCCGTACTCGGCTGGAACCCGGGCGTGAACGGAACGGTCTCGGCCCTCGCGGTCAGCGCGGACGGCAGCACGGTGTACGTCGGCGGCGCGTTCTCGAACGTCGGCGGCAAGGCGCGGACGAACCTCGGCGCGGTCGGCGCCGACGGCGCCGGCACGACCTGGGACCCGGCCGTGAACGGCCCGGTGAACGCTCTCGCGCTCGCCGGCAGCACCGTGTACGCCGGCGGCAGCTTCAGCACGGCCGGAGGCGCCGCCGCCGCGAACCTGGTGGCGCTCGGCGCGGACGGCCTGGCGCTGCCGGGCGCCGGCACGGACGGCCCGGTCAACGCGCTCACGACCTCGTCCACCCACCTGTACGTCGGCGGCCAGTTCGGCACGCTAGGCGGGCAGGCCCGGGCCAACCTGGGCGCGGTCGAGCTGGCGACGGGCGCGGTGGGCGCGTTCGCGCCCGGCACGTCCGGGTCGGTGAGCTCGCTGACGGTCAACTCCACCGGCAGCACGGTCTACGCCGCCGGCACGTTCATCGCGGCCGGCGGGCAGACCCGGCTGCGGGCGGCAGCGTTCACCTCGGCCGGCGCGCTGACCGGGTGGGACCCGCGGGCGGAGGCGACCGTGAACACCGTCGCGCTGTCCGGCGGCGCGGTGCTGGCCGGCGGCGACTTCGCGATGCTGAACGGGTACCCGCGCCGCAACGCCGCGGCGATCCGGGCCGACGGCAGCGTCGACCCGGCCTGGGACCCGTCGCCGGACAACACGGTCTACGCGGCCGCGGTCTCGCCCGACGGCGCCACCGTGTACCTCGGCGGCACCTTCACCACGGTCGGTACGACGGCGAAGACCTACCTGGCGGCGGTCAACTCGACCACTGGCGCGCTGAACCCGAACTGGCTGAAGGCCACGAACAACACCGTCCGTGCCATCGCCACCTCGGGCGACTACGTGTACGCCGGCGGCTCGTTCACCAGGGCCGGGGGCGGTGACGCCATCCGGCTGGCCAAGCTGACGGCCGCGAACGGAACCGCGGTGCCGGGCTTCGTCTCGAGCCCCAACAACACCGTCAGGGCACTCGTCGTCTCGCCGGACGGCAGCAAGCTGTACGCCGTGGGCGGCTTCAACGGCGTGAACAACGTGTCCCGCCCGGGAGCGGCCGAGGTGAGCACCGCGACCGGCGCGCTGACCTCGTTCGCGCCCGATACCGGCGGCGCCGGTATCGCCGCCGGCCTGACCCCGGACGGCACCCGGTTCTTCTTCAGCACCTCGTCGAACCGGACCTACGCCTACGACCCGGCCGTCTCGAACACCCCGGTGTACACCTTCCGCACCGGCGGTGACGTGCAGGCGATCGGCGTCTCGGCGACCGAGGTCTACGTGGGCGGGCACTTCGCCAACCTCCCGGTGGAGCACCTGGCCCGGCTGCACGCGGCGGCGTTCCTGGTCAGCACCGGCCAGTCCACCGCATGGGACCCGGCCCCGGACGGCACCTACGGCGTCTGGGCGATCAACGTCACAGCGAACTCGGTGGTGATCGGCGGCGACTTCGCGAAGGTGGGCGGCAAGGCCCAGCCCGGCTTCGCCCGCTTCGCCGGCACCCCGTAGGACTCGGCACGGCATGGCGGGGCCCGATCCAGGAGGGGTCGGGCCCCGCCTCTAAGCGGCTTTGTGCAGCGCGACCATTCCGACCGATAAGAGAAACAATCCACCGCGACCGAAACGACGGTTGTCCCGCGGCTATTCGTTTTGCGCGGAGAAAGCCAACGAGCGGTGGATACCCAGTGTGAGCGCGGTTGTGCTGTGAGTCGACCGCACTGTCAGAATCCTGAGAATCACTGCAGATTTGCGCACAGATATGACTCTGTGTCGCCGCTCGATCGCTGATTACGGTCTATCGACCGATCACGCGAGCCGTCACAATGTGTAGTGGGCTTCGCGGGGGGAAACCAGCTGTGATCGTTGCTGGTCCGCGAGCTGAACTGGGGGTGATTCGTGAGGCTTCGTGCCGTCTTCGTTGCGATGGTCGCAGCGCTGTCCGTGCTGTCCGCAGGCGTCCTGATGCCGGCCGGGGCTGTGCAACTCGCGCAGTCCACGATCGTCAGCGACGATCCGGTCAACTGGACGCCGCACGCGCTCGACGGCCAGGTCAACGCGCTGATCCAGATCGGCAACCGGGTGATCGTGGGCGGCAGCTTCACCACGATCCGGTCGGCGACCAGCACCACCCAGATCAGCCGGCCGCGGATCTTCGCGTACGACGCCACCACCGGCGCGCTGGACAACAACTTCCACCCCGCCGTCAACGGCGAGATCGAGGCGCTGCTGCCGGGGCCGGACGGCACCTCGGTGTACATCGGCGGCAAGTTCAGCAGCGTCAACGGCGCCACCAAGTACTGGGTGGCCCGGCTGCGGCTGTCCGACGGCAGCACCATGACGAGCTTCAACGCGATCGTCAACGGCTACGTGCTCGACATGAAGATGTCCCGTGGCCGGCTGTTCCTCGGCGGCAAGTTCACGACGGTGAACAACCAGCCCCGCACCGTGCTCGCCACGTTCAACCCCGACACGGGCGCACCAGACCCGTTCGTCGGCATCACCTTCTCCGGACCGGTGCGCGGCGGCGTGCTGCAGGTGAACAAGTTCGACATCACGCCGGACGGTTCGAAGCTGATTGCCCTCGGCAACTTCTCGGTGGTCGGCGGCCTGTCCCGGGTGCAGATCGTGATGCTCGACCTGTCCGGCGCGCAGGCCGTCGTGCGCAACTGGCACACCGCCCGGTACGCGCCGAACTGCTCGCCGCAGTTCCTCACCTATGTCCACGACGTCGACTTCTCCCCGGACGGGTCGTACTTCGTCGTGGTCACCACCGGCGGCACGCCGCAGAACCTGCTCTGCGACTCGGCGGCGCGCTGGGAGACGAACGCCACCGGCACCGACCTGCAGCCGAGCTGGGTCGACTACACCGGTGGCGACACGTTGTGGGGCGTCGGCATCACCGGCGTGGCCGTGTACATCGGCGGCCACCAGCGCTGGGTGAACAACCCGTTCGGCAGCAACTCAGCAGGTCCCGGCGCGGTCGACCGGCAGGGCCTCGCCGCGCTCGACCCACTGAACGGGCTGCCGTTCTCGTGGGACCCGACCAGGACCCGGGGGGTCGGGGTCTTCGACCTGACGGCGGTGCCGGGCGGGCTGCTGATGGGCAGTGACACCGACCGGACCGGGCGGAACTACGAGTTCCACGGCCGGCTGGCGTTGTTCCCGAACTCGTCGCTGACTCCGCCGCCCGGCTTCACCGGCCAGCTGCCCGGCGGCGTCTACCGGCTCGGCACCACCACCACGGTGCGCAGCTACGACGGTGTCACCGCCGGAGCGGCCACGACGGTGCCCGGCGCCGGCACCCAGTTCGGCACGGCGCGCGGCGGTGTGATGGCCGACGGCATCCTCTACACCGGTTCCTCGGACGGCAACCTGTACCGGCGGACCTTCGACGGCTCCACCTTCGGTCCCGCGACCGCGATGAACCTGCGCAACCTGACCGCGTTCGCCACCGACCTGCGCAACGCCACCGGGATGTTCTTCACCAACGGCCGGCTGTTCTACACGGTCGCGAACCAGTCGGCGCTGTACTACCGCTACTTCACCCCGGAGAGCGGGGTCATCGGCGCCAGCCGGTTCACCGCCAGCGGGAACCTCACCGGCGTGGACTGGTCCCGGGTGTCGGGCATGTTCCTGTCCGGCAACCAGCTGTACTGGGCCACCAGCACCGACGGCAACCTGCACCGGGTGAACTTCGCGAACAACGCGCCGATCGGCGGCACGGCCGTCGTGGTCAGCGGTCCCGGCATCGACGGGCAGGACTGGCGCTCGCAGGGCATGTTCCTGTTCGCCCCCGGCGGCCCGGTGCCGAACGTCCGGCCGTCGGCCTCCTGGACCGTGCTCTGCGACAAGCTGGCCTGCCAGTTCGACGGCTCCGGCTCGAACGACCCGGACGGCGCCGTCACGTCGTACGCATGGAACTTCGGGGACGGTACGACGGCGACCGGGCCGACCACGTCGCACACCTTCGGTGCGGCGGGTACGTACACCGTGACGCTGACGGTGACCGACGACGACGGCGGCACCGGCACCGACTCGAGGCCGCTGACGGTGTCCAGCGTGGCGAACCCGATCGCGTTCGTCGCCGCCGACGAGTCCAACGCCAACGCCCTCACGCACACCGTCACCGTGCCGCCGTCGGTGAGCCCGGGCGACGGGCTGCTGCTGTTCTTCACCCAGAACACCACCACCCCGCCGAGCAGCGGGCCGTCGGGTGTCACCGGCTGGAGCCTCGTCCGCACCGACGTGGGGTCGACCTACGCGACCCGGGTCTGGCAGAAGGTCGCGGCAGCGGGCGATGCGGGCCGCGACGTGACGATCGGGCTGTCGGCCTACACCAAGGCCGGGATGACGGTGGCGGCGTACTCGGGGACCAGCGCGACGGCGCCGATCGCGGCCTTCGGCTCGGCGCTGGAGACCGTGACCCGGGCGTCGCACACCACGCCGGTGGTGAACAACACCACCACCGGGGCATGGCGGGTGTCGTACTGGGCCGACAAGTCGTCGAGCACCACGAGCTGGACCGCGCCGGCCGGCGAGTCCGTCCGGAGCACCTCGGCCGGCACGCCGAGCGGGCACATCACGACCCTGCTCACCGACAGCAACGGGCCGGTGCCGACCGGCCCGCAGGGCGGGCTGACCGCGACTGCCAACTCGGCCACCCCCACGGCGAACATGTGGACGATCATGCTGGCGCCGCGATGAGCACCGCATCCGCAGTGTTCTGGACGGCGGCCGCGCTGGTGCTGGCGGGGTGCGGCGGCGGTGCCGCGGCGAACGGCCTGAACGACCCGGCGGCGACGCCGGACACGCCCACTCAGGCGCCGCCGCGGCTGCTGCTGACCTTCGACGACAACCCGCCCGGAGCCGTGCGCAAGCCGGTGCTGGCCAACAAGGGCACGGCAACGGCGGTGGTCGACCTGGTGTCGGTGGGCACCCGCACGGTGTCCTTCGCCGCCGACGGCGCGGACGGTTCCGCGCTGGTGCTGCCGTCCTACACGGGGCAGCGGTCCGGCCCGTTCGCCGCCGTCCGTGTCGTTGCCGACGGCAACGACTGGCTCAGCCCGGGGGAGTCCGGCTTCAGCTTCGGCGCGGACGTGATGCTGAACCCGAGGTCGATGGGCACCGAGGTCGACAACGGCGACAACGTCGTGCAGCGCGGCCTGTTCGAGGACTCGGCGCAGTACAAGATCCAGGTCGACAAGCGCCACCCGTCCTGCGTGGTCCGCGGTTCCGCGGGGGCCCTCGTCGCGAAGTCGAAGACGGTGCTCGGCGACGGCTGGTACCGCGTCCGCTGCGACCGGACCGGACCGGACGCGATAACGCTGACCGTGACCGATCTCGGCGCCGGGGGCGAGCCGCGGGTGACCAGTGCCGAGGGCCCGATCGGTGACGTCGAGATGGCGGGGGACGCGCCGCTCTCGGTGGGCGCCAAGGTCAGCGCAAACGGCGACCTCACGGTGTCCTCGACGGATCAGTTCAACGGCGAGATCGACAATGTGTACTACGACTCCGGGTCGGGTCCGGCATGATCGGGCTCGTTCTGGCCGCCGGGGCCGGCCGCCGGCTGCGCCCGTACACGGATTCGTTGCCGAAGGCACTGGTCCCGCTCGACGACCGGACCAGCGTGCTCGACCTGACCCTGGCCAACTTCGCCGAGGCCGGCCTGACCGACGTCGCCGTCGTGGTCGGGTACGCCGCGGCCGCGATCGAGGAGCGCCGGGCGGACCTGGAGGCCCGGCACGGCGTGACGCTGCAGCTGGTGCACAACGACAAGGCCGAGGTGTGGAACAACGCGTACTCGCTGTGGTGCGCGCGTGACCTGCTCGCAGAGGGCGTGATCCTGGCCAACGGCGACACGGTGCACCCCGCGTCGGTCGAGCACACCCTGCTGGCCGCCCGGGACGGCAGCCGCCGGGTGATCCTCGCGCTGGACACCGAGAAGGTGCTTGCCGACGAGGAGATGAAGGTCGTCTGGTCGCCCGAGCGCGGCGTCCGCCGGATCACCAAGCTGATGGATCCCGCCGACGCCGCCGGCGAGTATATCGGGGTCACGCTGATCGAGCCGGGCGCCGCGGACGACCTGAGCGACGCGCTGCGCACCACGTGGGAACGCGACCCCGACCTGTACTACGAGGACGGCTACCAGGAGCTCGCCGACCGCGGCCAGCGGGTCGACGGGGTGCCGATCGGCACCGTCGAGTGGGTCGAGATCGACAACCAGGCCGACCTCGCCAGGGCCCGGGAGATCGTATGCCGCTCCTAGCCCGGATGATCACCGCGCCGCTCGTCGTCGAGGTACGACGGGGGGCGCTGGCCGAGCTCGGCCCGATCCTCGCCGACCAGCGGATCTCGACCGGCGGCCGGGTCGCGATCGCGGTCGGCCCGACGTACGGGCCGACTGTGCTCCGCCGGTTCGGTGCCGGGCTCGCCGGCGCGGACTGGTTCACCGTCGCCGACGGCACCGTGGACGCCGCGGTCCGGCTCGCCAAGCAGGCGAAGGGCCGCCGGTACGACGCGATCGTCGGGATCGGCGGCGGCACCGTGCTGGACGTGACCAAGTTCGCCGCCGCCCGGCTCGGCCTGCCGATGGTGGCGGTGGCCACCAACCTCGCGCACGACGGCATCGGCTCGCCGGTCAGCACGCTGGACAACGACGACGGCCGGGGCTCGTACGGTGTGCCGGCCCCGATCGCGACCCTCGTCGACCTCGACCTGGTCCGGCAGGCGCCGGTGCGCTCGGTGCGGTCCGGAGTCGGCGAGATCGTGTCCAACCTGTCCGCGGTCGCGGACTGGGAGGCCGCGCACGAACAGCACGGCGAGGCGATCGACGGGCTGGCGGTCGCGCTCGCCCGGACCGCCGCCACCGCGGTGATGAACCACCCGGGCACGGTCGACGACGACGCCTTCCTGGTCACCCTGGCCGAAGCGCTCGTGCTGTCCGGCCAGGCGATGTCGATCGCGGGCACGTCCCGCCCGTCGTCCGGCGCCTGCCACGAGATCTCGCACGCGATCGACCTGCTGATGCCGCACCGGCAGGCCTGCCACGGCGAGCAGGTCGGACTGGGCGCGGCGTTCGCCTGGTTCCTGCGCGGCGACGAGGACCAGCTCCGGGCCGCCGTGGACTGCCTGCGCCGGCACGGCCTGCCGGTCCGGCCCGGAGACCTCGGCTTCTCCGGCGCGGAGTTCGCCCGGATCGTCGAGTTCGCCCCGCAGACCCGTCCGGGCCGGATCACCGTGCTCGAGGAGCTGGGCCTGACCGCCGACCGGATCGCCCAGCGGGTGGCGGCGTACGAGCACTGGATTCGAACCGGCACGGCGGGCGTCGTACGTCTCGCCGCCGGGAGCTAGGAGGCAACGAAGTGATACGCAGGACAACCATCGTGATCGCGTCGGCGCTGCTCGCGCTGCTACCGCTCGGCGCGGACGCCGCACTGTCGCTGCCGACGCTGACCCGGGACGTCCCGGCAGCCGGCACGCCGAACATCGAGTCGACCGCGACGTCGTGCCTGAACACCGGCACCGCCTGCCGCAACGTGTCGGCGCTGGCCCGCGACCCGCTCCGCGGAACGCTGTACGCCGGCGGGATCATCGACAGGGTGACGCAGTCCGGTCAGACGTACACCCGCACCAATCTGGTTGCCTTCAACTCGGTCACCAGTGCGATCCGGACCGGGTTCAACCCGGTCATCGCGGGTGCCACCGGGATCAGCGACGGCGAGGTCGAGGCACTCACCATGAGCCCGGACCGCACCGCGCTGTACGTCGGCGGCCGGTTCAACACCGTGAACGGCATCACCCGGAGGGGTATCGCGAAGCTCGACCCGGTGACCGGCGCGGTGATCGAGGCCTTCAACGCCCGGATCGGCTCGAACGGCGGGCCGCAGACCGTCCTCGACATCAAGTTCGTCGGCAGCCGGCTGTGGATCGCGGGCACCTTCACCAGCCTCGGTGGCGTCTCCCGCAAGGCGCTCGCCAGTGTCGATCCGGTGACCGGTGCGGTCACCAGCGCGGTGAACGTGAACGTCGCCGGTGAGCTGTACCCCGGTGAGGGCACCAAGGTCCGCTCGATCGGCGTCAACCCGGGCGCGACCGCCGTGGTGATCGCCGGCGCGTTCACCGCGGTCGGCGGACACGAGCGGCTGCAGGTGGCGAAGTTCGGGCTGAGCTCCACCGGCGCCGCCGTACTGTCGCCCTGGTACTCGCCGTACCACCTGCGGGCCAGCAGCCCGAAGGGACTGAACACCACCTCACCGTCCGGCGGCTGCTGGTCGGCTTTGGCCACGGCCTGGCACAGCTGGCCGCAAGAGGTCGACTGGGCACCGGACGGCGGCTCGTTCTACCTCGCGGCCGGGGCCGGGTACACCGGGTTCCCGGCGCTGTGCGACTCGATCTCGAAGTGGTCGAACAACTCGCGGACGAACGACTTCCCGCTGTGGATCCAGTACTCGAACAAGGACACCTTCTGGTCGGTCGCGGCGACCGGTCGTTACGTGTACGGCGCGGGGCACATGAAGACGCTGAACTACCGCATCTACCACAGCGCCGGCACCGCCGTACCGACGCTCTGGTACGCCGACAACACCCCGCACCCCTGGGAGGTGCCCGGCACGTACTACTACGGCGAGCTGCACTACGGGCTCGGCGCTCTCGACGCGGCCACCGGCAAGGCGGTGCCGTCCTGGAACGACGGCACGGCGACCAGCCGGGGCGTCGGCTGGGATGCCCTGCTGGCGGTGCCGATCGGTCCCGGGAACCGGGCCGGCCTGTGGATCGGCGGCGACACGGAGAAGGTGAACGGCCAGGTCCGCAAGCGGATCGCCTACTTCCCGACCAGCTGAGTCAGTCCCGGTGTGAGGTGCCGGGGAGGGCGAGCATCCGGTCCAGCGCGGTCTTGGCGTCGCGCTCGGTGCCGTGGTCGACCCGGATCGGGTTCACCACGGTGCCGGCGACCAGGTTCTCCAGCGCCCAGACGAAGTGCGGCAGGTCGATCCGGTTCATTGTCGCGCAATAGCAGACGGTCTTGTCCAGGAACACGATGTTCTTGTCCGGGTGCTGCTTGGCCAGCCGCTGCACCAGGTTCAGCTCGGTGCCGACCGCCCACGACGTGCCCGGCTCGGCCCTGTCGAGGGTGTTGATGATGTACTCCGTCGACCCGATCAGGTCGGCCTTGGTGACGACCTCGTGGCGGCACTCCGGGTGCACCAGCACCTGAACCCCGGGGACCCGCGCGCGCACGTCGTCGACCGACTCCGGCGTGAACCGGCCGTGCACCGAGCAGTGCCCGCGCCACAGGATCATCTTCGCGGCGCTCAGCTGCTCCTTGGTGAGACCGCCGCCCGGCTTGTGCGGGTCGTACACCACGCAGTCGTCCAGGCTCATGCCCAGCTTCAGCACCGCGGTGTTGCGGCCCAGGTGCTGGTCGGGCAGGAACAGCACCTTCTCGCCCTGCTCGAACGTCCAGCCGAGCGCGGTGTCAGCGTTGCTGGAGGTGCACACGACGCCGCCGTTGCGGCCGCAGAACGCCTTGATGTCGGCGCTCGAGTTCATGTATGTGACCGGCACGGTGACGTCCGCGACGCCGGCGTCCGCGAGCGCGTCCCAGGCCGCCTCGACCTGCTGGATCCGGGCCATGTCGGCCATCGAGCAGCCCGCCGCCAGGTCCGGCAGGATCACCGTCTGGTCGTCGCTGGTCAGGATGTCCGCCGACTCCGCCATGAAGTGCACACCGCAGAACACGATGTACGGCGCGTCCGGCCGGGCCGCGGCGTCCCGGGCCAGCTTGAACGAGTCACCGGTCACGTCGGCGAACCGGATCACCTCGTCGCGCTGGTAGTGGTGCCCGAGCACGAACACCTTGTCGCCCAGCGCCGCCTTCGCCTTCAGCGCGCGCTCGACCAGGTCCGGGTCCGATGCCGGCGGCAACGACCCCGGGCACTCGACGCCGCGCTCGGAGTGCGGGTCGGTCTCCCGCCCGAGGAACAGCAGCGGGAGGGACTTTCCGGTCGCGTCAGCGCCAGTTACCGGGGTGGTGGTCACGGCTCCCATCGTGCCACGCGCCCTCGCGGGGCCGGCGTGACGGCGATCACCTGCTGGACCATCGTCGTACCGTCGGTTCCGGTAGGGCGCTTGTCGTTAGGCTCGGCCGGTATGGCGGCCGAACACGACACCGTCGCCGGGCTGCTGCTCGCGGCGGGCGCCGGGCGGCGGATGGGCGGGCCGAAGGCGCTGGTGCGGGACGAGAACGGCACGCCCTGGGCGGTCCGCGCCGCGCGCGCCCTGGCCGGCGGCGGCTGCGACCCGGTGCTGGTGG
>WNFV01001149.1_pt1 | contig 46074 bp, 48 predicted proteins | sample 5400101 | NCBI WGS metagenome assembly WNFV01 (sample SAMN13153361, study PRJNA577476) | soil metagenome | isolation source: 115 cm soil or saprolite under grassland replicate 1 | place: USA:California | collected 2016-06-15 | reverse complement strand
CCCGCACGTGGGCGTCAAGCGCCTCGGCGACCCGGTCGAGATCGGAGTCGGTGAGCCGCGTGTGGAGCGGCAGCGCGAGCGCCCGGTCGAAGCACGCGTCGGCGCCGGGGAAGCTCCCCTGGTCGCGGTAGGCGCTCAGACGGTGCAGGGCGTACGTGCCGATCTGGCACTGGATCCCCTGCTCCCGCAGGCGGGCCATCGCCTCGTCACGGCGGTCGAGCTGGATCACGTAGGCCTGCCAGCCGTGACGGTCGCCGTCGTCGGCCGAGGGCAGAAGAATTGGCAGGCCCGCGAGCCGCTCGGCGTAGCCGGCGGCGACCCGCTCGCGGGCGGCGAGCAGCTCCTCGAGCCGCCGCACCTGCGGGATCCCGACCGCGCAGAGGATGTCCGAGAGCCGGTAGTTGAGCCCGGCGGCCGGCATGTCGTCGTAGCGGTCGGACGGGCTCCAGCCGTGGTGACGAAGCGAGCGCACCCGCTCGGCGAGTGCGGCGTCGTTCGTCGTCACGGCGCCCCCCTCGCCCGTCGTGACGATCTTGCGCGGATGGAAGGAGAGGCAGCCTGCGACCCCGAGCCCGCCGCACGGACGGCCCCGCCGCTGCGCTCCGAGCGCGCCCGCCGCGTCCTCCAGCACGGCCACGTCCGGCAGCTCCTCCAGGCGGGCCGGGCGCCCGAAGAGGTGGACCGGCAGGATCGCCTTCGTGCGCGGGCCGACCGACACCTTCGCCGGATCGACGTTGAAGGTCTCGGGATCGACGTCCACGAGCACCGGCCGCGCGCCGGCGAGCGCGACGACGTTCGCCGTCGCCGGGAACGTGTAGGCGGGAACCAGCACCTCGTCGCCCTCACCGTGCCCGAGCGCAAGCACGGCAAGGTGGATCGCCGCGGTCCCCGACGAGACTGCGACCGCGTGCTCGACGGCGCATGCCCGTGCGAGCTCGACCTCGAACTCGGCCACCTTCGCGCCCATCGTCAGCATGCCGCTCTCTAAAACCTCGGCGACGGCGGCCGCCTCCTCAGCGCCCGTGTCAGGCCAGGCTAGGCGGACGTCAGGAGCTTTTCTCGATACCACGCGATCGTCCGCTCGAGGCCCTCGTCGAGGTCGACCGTCGCCTCGAAGCCCAGCAGCTCCCGGGCCTTCTCCACGTTCGGCATCCGGATCTCGACGTCGGCGTAATGGAGCGGCTGGAAGACGATCTCGCCCGGACAGCCGGTCAGCCGTTTGATCCGTTGCGCGAGGTCGTAGATCGTCACCGTCGAGCGCGCGTTGCCGACGTTGAAGCTCTGCCCGACCGCCTCCGGGCGCTCGAGCGAGAGCAGCACGGCCTCGACCATGTCGTCCACATAGCACCACGCGCGGATCTGGGAGCCGTCGCCGTGGATCGTCAGGTCGCCCCCGGCGAGCGCGGTCTCGATGAACGCCCGAATCGCGCCCCCGCCGATCTGTCCGGGCCCGTAGACGTTGAAGGGCCGCACGGTCACGGTCGGCAGGCGGAGCTCGTCGTGGTAGGCGTGCGCCATGTGCTCGCCGGCGAGCTTCGAGACCGCGTAGGTCCAGCGGGCCTCCCCGACGGAACCGATGGTGGTCACGTTCCCCTCGCGGGCGTTGATCGCGTGCGTGCCGAAGACTTCGCTCGTCGAGAACTCGACGAACCGCTCGAGCGTGTCCTTCGTCCCGAGCGCCGCCTCCAGCACGTTGTACGTCCCGATCAGGTTCACGCGCATCGTTCGCACCGGGCTCTCGAGGACGGTGTCGACGCCCGCGATGCCGGCGCAGTGGACGATGTGCGTCACGCCGCGCGCGAGCGCGGTCATCGCCCCGGCGTCGAGCACATCTCCGTGGTGCAGCTCGAAGTTCGGGTGCTCCGCCAGGTCGGTGCCCGAGAGAGCGTCACGGTGCAGGTTGTCGACGGCCGTCACCTGGTTCCCGTCGACGAGCCGCCCGGCGAGCGTCGTGCCGATGAAGCCCGCGCCGCCGGTGATCAGGATGCGTTTGCCGCTGAGCGCCATTTCCGGGCCGAGTCTAGTCTTGGGGTGATGCTGCTTGCTTCCGTCTTCGTAGCCGCCGTGCTCGGCGGCCCGCCCTCCACGAGCCTGAAGATCACGGTGTGGCCGAACGGCCGGGATAAGGCATCCCGTGTCGCCACCCTCCGTTGCGGGCCGGTCGGCGGGACGCTGCCGCGCCGGGCCGCCGCCTGCGGGCGCCTCGCGAAGCTGGCCGGCAACCCGTTTGCACCGGTCCGCGCGGACGCCGTGTGCACGCAAATCTACGGGGGACCCCGGGAGGCACTGGTGCGTGGCACGTTCAGCGGGAGGCGTGTGTGGGCGAGGTTCACGCGGCGAGACGGCTGCCAAATCGCGCGCTGGGACCGCGTCTCGTTCCTGTTCCGCTTGTAGCATCGCGCGCGGAGTGAAGACCGTCCTCTTCGTCGGCGCGGGGCGCCACCAGCGGCGCGCGATCCTGCGCGCGAAGCAGCTCGGGCTGCGCGTCGTCGCCGTCGACCGCAATCCCGACGCCGTCGGGTTGCCGCACGCCGACGAGGCTCACGTGGTCGATTTCGCAGACGTCGAGACGGTGGTCGACGTCGCGAAGAGCCATGCGATCGACGGCGTGCTGACCGTCTCGGCCGATCGGGCGGTTCCGGTCGTGGCGGCGATCGCGGAGGAGCTGGGCCTGCCGGGGATCGGCACGCAGACGGCGCACCTGATGACGCACAAGGTGGCGATGCGCCGGCGACTGGCGGAGGGCGGCGTTCCGCAGCCGCGGTTCGCCGCCGTGCGCGTCCGACGGGAGGCGCTCCCGGCCGCGGAGGCCGTCGGCTTCCCGGCTGTCCTCAAGCCGGCCGACTCCGGCGGGCAGCGGGGGCTCTTCCTGCTCAGGTCGCTGGACGACCTCGACCGCCACTTGCACGCGGCGCTCGCGGAATCGCCGACGGAGGAGGCAATCGTCGAGGCGTACACAGAGGGCCTGGAGCTGAACGGCCTCGTCATCGCCCGCGGCGGCGAACCCTACCCGCTGCTCCTCTCCGACCGGCTCCGGCCGAAGGGAGTGGGCTTCGGCGTCGGCTGGATCCACTCGTACCCGTCCAAGCTGTTCGGCGACGTGTTCGAGGAGGCCCAGCGCGTGGCGCTGCGCGCCGTGCGGACGCTCGGACTCAGGGACGGCATCGCCTTCCCGCAGCTGATCGTCGCCGACAGCCAGGCGCTCGTGGTCGAGGTCGCGGCGCGCATCCCCGGCGGTCAAATGGCTGACCTCGCGTTCCATGCGCTCGGCATCGACCTGGTCGAGATCGCGCTGCGGCAGGCGCTCGGCGAGGAAGTGCCGGACGAGCTCGTGATCCCGCGGCAGTCCCGCCCGACGGCGATCCGGTTCCTGACCGCACAGCCCGGGCCGCTGCCGGTCGGCAAGGTCACGAAGGTCAGCGGGATCGAGCGTGTGCTGAAGGCGCCCGGAGTCGTCCAGGCTGACGTTTTCCTGCAGGAGGGCGAGACGATCCGGCCGGTGCGGCTCGACGGCGACCGGCGCGGCTACGTGATCGCGACCGGCCAGACGAACGTGCAGGCGCTCGAGCGGGCCGAGGTGGCCGCGCGGCTGCTGTACGTGGAGACCGAGTAGTCATGAGCCGTAGGCTCGACGGAGGCGACCAGATAGCGGAGGTGCCGGCTTTGCCGGCGCCGGAGCGGATATGAGCTGCGCATTCGACCTCGAGCACTACCGGGAGCTGCTCGGGGCCGCGCAGGTCGGGGGCTACCGCTACGCCTTCTTCGACCGCGAGCCGGAGCCGGGCACGATCCTGCTCCGCCACGACGTCGACCTCTCCCTTGGCGCCGCGCTCCTGATGGCGGAGCTCGAAGCCGAGACAGGGACCGCAGCCACGTACTTCCTGATGACGCGGAGCGAGTTCTACAACCTCGACTCCCCGTCGGGAGAGGCGGCGATCGCGCGGCTGCGTGAGCTGGGACACCGAGTCGGCCTACATGCGGTCTGGCCGACCGTCGACCACGACGAGCGCTTCGACCCCGTCCTGGCCTGGCACAACCCCGACCCCGAGTACATGCGCGCGCCCGTCGACGGTCTCGTCAACGTGATGGCGAAGCCGTGGGCCGACGTCTACCGCTCGGACTCGAACCAGCACTGGCGCCAGGGCTGCCCCCACGAGGAGCTCGCCGCAGGCGCGTTCGACCGTCTCCAGCTGCTCACCCACCCGGAGATCTGGGCGTACCCGGGCGGGACGATGCGGGAGACGATGCTCGCGATGCTGGAAGCCGAGCGCGAGCTGCGGCTGGAGCAGCTCGCAGCGGACAGGATCGACCTCTCGTGAAGCAGCTCTGCGTCCTCGTCTCCGCCTGCGGCGCGCCCGGCACCGCGGCGCTGGTGCGTGCGCTGCGCGAGAACGGCGAGCGGCCGGTGCGCCTGGTGGGAACGGACGTGTCGAAGCAGGCGGTCGGGCGCCACCTCACGGACGCCTTCCACCTCGTGCCGGCAGGGGCGGATCCCGGCTTCGCCGAGGCGATCCTCGAGGTCTGCCGCGCCGAGCACGTGGACGCGGTCCTGCAGGCGCACTTCGAGGACATAGCGGTGCTCGTCTCCTCGCCCGAGGCGATCCTCCGTTCGAACGACAAGGCCGAGACGTACGCGCTGCTCGACCGGATCGGCGTGCGTGGGCCGGCATGGCGCCGGGTGAGCGGGGGCGACGCGGTAGCCGCCGCGGCCCACGAGCTCGGCTATCCGGACGTGGACGTCTGCATGAAGCCGATCTTCTCGTCGGGCTCGCGCGGCTTCCGCATCCTGTCTGCCTCGGCCGACCGGCACGAGCAGCTGCTGACGAACAGGCCCGGCGTCGCCGAGGCGCTCCGGCTCGAGGATCTCCTCGAGCTGCTCGGCGACGACCCGACGGAGCTGCTCGTGATGGAGCTCGCCAGCGGCAAGGAGCGGACGATCGACGGAATCGCGGTCGAGGGCCGGATCGCCCTCGGCCACCCGAAGACCCGCGAGGCGATGCGCGCCGGTCTCGCGATGTACTTCGAGACGCTCGAGGACCCGGCCTTGATGGAGACGGCCCGGAAGATCGTCGCGGAGCTCGGCCTCGACCACTTCTTCAACATCCAGCTCGTCGGCGAGCACGTGATCGAGATCAACCCGCGGATCTCGACGATCGTCTACCAGGAGGACCTGAACCTCCCCTACCTCGGGGTCAAGCATGCGCTCGGCGAGATCTCGGAGGGGGAGCTGGGGGAGCTCGCGGCGCGGGTGCGACCGGGCCGCCGCGCCTTACGCTACTTCGACCAAGTCGAGTGGGACGCCTAGCGCTCAGCCGTCGAGAGGATTGACCCACTCGATCTCGCGAAAGCGGGCGAAGTCGGTGTCGGCCGAGCAGACGGTCAGGCCGTGCTGGACCGCCAACGCGGCCAGGTGGGCATCCGAGATGAGATTCCCACGCAGCTGGTAGGAGAGGACGAGCGCTCGCAACACCTCGGCATGGCGCTCCGTGGGCGAAGGGATCCAGGCGACGTCGGTCCCCAGCCACCCGTCCACCTGAGACCATGCCTGCTCGGGCATCAGCGGGCGTCGAATGACGCGGGGGTTCGTGGTCAGGCGGAGAAATGCGCCGAGCACCTCCCACGGAAGCCCGACCCGGCGCGGGCCGTTGAGCCGATCGGTCAACCATTCCGACGCGGCCTCATGAAACGGGCTCTCTTCGTCGGTCGCGAACAGCAGGATGTTCGCGTCGACGAGCATCACCGGGCCGAGGGACCCTCTGCGATCTCGAGTGCGTCGGCAACGTCGGTGACGTCGATCAGCAAGCCGAGCGGATAGGTGTGTTGCCTGAACCGCGCGCGCTTCGGCCGCCGGATGCCGAGCCCGCTCCGGATCAGCTCGTTCACAGCCTGGCTGAGCCCGATCGAACGCGCGCGGCGCAACTCGCGAATCGCCGCAGCGACGTCGTCGTCGAAGGTGACGGTGGTTCGCATGTCCCGATTGTAGCATCATGATGCTTCCGAATTTGCATCATGATGTCCACTCTCGGCATGCCCGCTCTCGGCTCGGCCGGTTGAATGTGCGCGTGTCCCTGCGCGTCACCCACTGCCCGGTGAACACCGCCGGCGTGCCCTGGCAGAACGTGCAGGCGCTCCGCCGCAAGGGCGTGGATGCGCGGCTCGTCGTCTTCGAGCGTTACAAACTCCATCCGGAGGCGGACGTCTCGCTCGACCGTGCCGATGGGTTCGCCCGGCAGCAGCTCGCCCAGTGGCGCGCCTTCGCCCGCCTCGCGCCGCAGACCGACGTCTTCCACTTCTACTTCGGGCTCACGCTCGTGCCGAAATCCCTGCAATTTCCACTTTTACGCGCTCTCGGTAAGCGCTCCGTGATGCACTTCCTCGGCTCCGACATCCGCGGCAAGCCGCCCGCCGCCCTCTCCTGGGCGCAGCGGGCCGGCGCGCGGATCGTCGGCTCGTACGACGCGATCCGCTGGGTGCCCGACGCCGAGGTCGTCCCTCCGGGAATCGACCTGCGCGAGTACACGCCGGTGCCGCCAACAGAGCACGACCGCCCGGTCGTCGTCCATGCGCCGTCCAGCCGCCGCCGCAAGGGAACCGAGCACGTGATCGCCGCCTGCGAGCACCTGCCGGTCGAGCTCGAGATCGTCGAGGGTCTGCATCACGACGAGGCGCGCCGGCGCTACGAGAGTGCCGACATCGTCGTCGACCAGCTGAACGCCGGCTGGTACGGACTGTTTGCGATCGAGGCCATGGCACTCGGCAAGCCGGTCGTCGCCTTCCTGCACGACGAGGCGATCGCACGCACCGAGGCGGCCTTCGGCACCCGCGTCCCCCTGGTCTCCGCAACCGCCGCTACCCTCGTCGAGCGGCTGCGCCCCCTCGTCGAATCGGCCGACGAACGGCGCCGGATCGGCGCGGAGAGCCGCGCCTATGTCGAGCGCGTCCACGACGGCGACCAGATCGCCGACCGCCTGCTCGAGATCTACGCTCGCCTGTGATGCGCTACCAGCTCCGGATCTACGGCGTCCTGACCGGTCACGCCGAAGACTTCGCCCGCGAGTGGGCCGAGAAGGTCGTTCCACTTCGGCGGGCACACGGCTTCGAGGTCGTCGGCGGCTGGATCGAGGAGGGCGGTGACCGGTTCGTCTGGATCGTCGGGCACCAGGACTTCGAGGCCGCCGACCGCACCTACTACGCCTCGCCGGAGCGCGCCGCATTCGACCCCGACCCGGCCCGGCATTTCGATCACGAAAGGATCGAGACCACGTTCCTGCAGACGGCGCTGCCACACTGAGCCACGTGCTCGGCGCGCAGGTCAAGCGGCTCGGGAAGCACACCGCCGTCTACGGGCTCGGCGGGCTGGTCTCCCGCATCCTCGCCGTACTCCTCCTGCCGCTGTACACGAGCTACCTCGGCCCGGTCGGCTTCGGGAAGATCGAGACCGTCGTCGCGCTCACGACCGTGCTCGTGATCGTCCTCCGGCTCGGCATCTCGAGCGCCTTCTTCCGCTTCTACTTCGACACGAAAGACGAGGCACAGCGCACGCTCGTCGTGCGCACGTCGTTCTGGTTCACCATGGTGATGGCGACGGCGGGGCTCGTCGTCGGCTCCATCCTCGCCACGCCGATCGCCCACGGGCTGAAGCTCGGCGACGACCCGTGGCTCGTCCGCGCCGCCTTCGTCGGGCTCTGGGCGCAGATGAACTACGAGCAGCTGACCTCGCTCTTCCGGGTCGAGGAGCGCTCGACCGCGTTCGTGCTCGCCAGCCTGGCCAACGTGCTGATCACCGTCGGTGCGACAGTGCTCCTCGTCGTCGGACTCGACAAGGGGCCGACCGGCGCCGTCGTCGGCAACTTCGTCGGCACGCTCTGCGTGTACCTCGTCCTGCTCGCCTACCGCCGGTACCAGCTCGGGCTCCAGTTCTCGCGCGACCTGCTGCGTCAGATGAACCACTTCGGGATGCCGCTGGTCCCGTCGGCGCTCGCACTCTGGGCGATCAACTTCATCGACCGGATCTTCATCGCCCAGTACAAGGGGCAGGCGGAGGTCGGCGTCTACTCCGTCGCCGTGCGCATCTCCTCGGCGATCGTCTTCCTGATGATCGCGTTCCGGCTCGCCTGGCCGGCCTTCGCCTACTCGATCGACGACGACCGCGAGGCGAAGCGCACCTACTCGTACGTGCTCACCTACCTCGTCTTCGTCTGTTGCTGGGTCTCGCTCGCCCTCGGCGTGCTCGCCCCGTGGCTCGTCGACGTGCTCGCGCCGAACTCCTTCCATCGCGCCGCCGACGCCGTCGCCCTGCTCGCGTTCGCGAGCACGGCGTATGCGGCCTACACCGTCGTCGCGATCGGGATCGGGCGCGCACGCCAGACGCAGTTCAACTGGGTCGTCTCGGGTATCGCGGCGGCGGTCAACGTCGTCCTGAACGTGATCCTGATCCCGCCGTACGGGATGATCGGCGCGGCGATCTCGACCGTGGCCGCCTACCTCGTGCTCTTCCTCGGGATGGTGCTGAACTCGCACCGGGTCTATCCGGTCGACTACCAGTGGCGGCGGGTGGTCACACTCAGCAGCGTCGCGATCGGGCTGACGCTGCTGGGCAGCGTGATCGACGTGCCGCTCGCGGTCGCGATCCTGATCGCGCTCTCGTACCCGCTCGCCCTGCTACCGCTTGGCTTCTACCTGCCCGCCGAGCGCCGCCGGCTCCGCAGCCTCTTCGGCGCCTCCGCCTGACTCATTCTCCAGCCGGCGCACCACGAAGTTGCCGAGCACGAGCAGGTCCATCCGCGTCTTCAGGAAGGTCTCGACCGCGTGCGCGGGGGCCATCACGATCGGCTCGTTCTCGTTGAACGAGGTGTTCAGCACGATCGGGACGCCGGTCTGGCGCTCGAACTCCTTGATCAGCCGGTAGTAGCGAGGGCTCGCGGCCTCGGTCACGGTCTGGACGCGGCCGGTGTCGTCGACGTGGTTGACCCCGGGGACGAGCTCGCGCTTCTCCAGGCGGATCTTGTAGACGAGCACCATGTACGGCGACGGGTAGTCCTGCTCGAACCACTCGCCGGTCGCCTCGGAGAGGACCGAGGGTGCAAAGGGGCGAAAGGGCTCGCGGTGCTTGATCCGGGCGTTGAGGACGTCCTTGATGTCCTCGCGCCGGGGGTCGGCGACGATCGAGCGGTTGCCGAGCGCACGCGGGCCGAACTCCATGCGGTCCTGGAACCAGCCGACGACGTCCCCCTGGGCAATCCGATCGGCCACGTGCACGAACAACGCTGCGTCGTCGAGGCGCTCGGCCTCCAGCCCCGCGGCGGCGAGGACGCCGGCGTACTCGGTGTCCGGGTACGCGGGGCCCGTGTACGCGTGCTCCATCACGAAGCCTCGCGGCTGCCCGAGCTCCTGGTTCCAGACGTAGTAGGCCGCGCCGACCGCGATCCCGGAGTCGCCCGCGGCCGGCTGGACGAAGACGTCCTCGAACGGGGTCTCGGGCAGGATCCGCCCGTTGGCGACGGCGTTGAGCGCGACGCCGCCGGCGAGACAGATGCGCGGGATCTTCGTCCGCTCCCAGAGAGCGCCGACGAGGTGGAGGTAGATCTCCTCGAGCTTCGCCTGAAGCGACGCGGCGACGTCCTCGTGCAGCGAGGTCAGCTCCGAGCCGGGCTCGCGCGCGGGACCGAACGCTCCCTCCATACGCTGTGAGAAGAGCCGCCCGATCGTCGGCGTCCGCTCGTCCCAGGTCATGTCCACGCCTTCCTTGTCGTGGACGAAGTAGTCGAGGCCGAGCTCGAACAGGTCGCCGTGCGGATGGACGACCATGCCCATCTCCTCGACGAAGCGCGGCGTGCCGTACGGCGCGAGGCCCATCACCTTCCCCTCGTCGCCGTATTTGGGAAAGCCGAGCCACTGGGTCACGGCGGTGTAGAAGATCCCGAGCGAGTGGGGGAAGAGCACGCGCTCGAGCACGCGGAACGAGGAGCCGTGCCCCTCCGCGAGCATCGTGCTCGCGAAGTCGCCGAAGCCGTCGACGGAGAGGATGGCGGCGTCTTCGAACGGCGAGACGAAGAACGCGCTGGCGACGTGAGCCTGGTGGTGCTCGACGTGGTGGAGCTCGGCCCGGACCCCGGCGCCGAGCGCCTGCTCGAGCTCGGCCTTGACGTCCCGAACGCGCGCGGCGTTCTCGAGGCGGGCCTTCAGGTAGCGCGGGCTCGCCCCGTGCATGAGCGTGCGCAGCACCTTGTGCCCGAGGTTGGCCTTCGGGTTCCGCCCGATCGCGACGTGATCGAGGTCTGCGGCTGTGAGCCCCGCGTCCGCGAGGCACCAGGCGGCGGCATGGGCCGGGAAGCCGGCGCAGTGCTTGATGCGGTTGAAGCGCTCCTCCTCGGCGGCGCAGCGGAGCTCGCCGTCGACGACGAGCGCCGCGGCGGCGTCGCCGTGATAGGCGTTCAGACCTAGAATCGCAGTCACTTGGCCCGATTCTACGGGCTCTTAGGAGGCTCTCAGCTTCCTCTCAGAACCGTTTCAGGCGCGCCTGATGGGATGGCGGTGCTTCGCATCCAGACGAAAGGAACCACCATGAAACGCATCATCGCGATCACCGCCTCGCTCGCCGTCGCAGCCGGGATCGGGGCGGGCTCCTACGGACTGGTCTCGTCCGGGGGGACGAAGACCGTCGTGCGCCAGGTCACGGTCGCCGGCTCGCAGCCGGCCGCTGCGACGAGCTCACTCTCCGTCACGGACGTCTACAACCGTGCGTCGAAGGGCGTCGTCGAGATCACTGTCTCGTCGACGGGCTCGTCGCCATTCCCCTACGGCGGCCCGCAGTCGCAGCAGGCGCAGGGGTCTGGGTTCGTCTACGACGGCAACGGCCACATCGTCACCAACGCCCACGTCGTCCAGGGAGCGGGCACGATCTCCGTCAGGTTCTCGAACGGAGCGACCTACAAGGCCACACTCGTCGGCACCGATCCCTCGACCGACCTCGCCGTGCTGAAGGTCGACGCTCCCGCCTCCCTGCTCGATCCGCTCGAGCTGGGCGACTCCAGCGGCATTCAGGTCGGTGAGGGCGTGGTCGCGATCGGCAGCCCGTTCGGCCTCGAGGAGACCGTGACGAGTGGAATCGTCAGCGCGCTGCACCGGGAGATGACGGCGCCGAACAACTTCACGATCGCCGACTCGATCCAGACCGACGCCGCGATCAACCACGGCAACTCGGGCGGCCCCCTGCTCGACCTGACCGGCAAGGTGATCGGGGTCAACTCGCAGATCGAGAGCGACTCCGGTGGCAACGACGGCGTCGGCTTCGCGGTCCCGTCGAACACCGTGAAGGCGATCGCCTCGCAGCTGATCTCGAGCGGCAAGGTCCAGCACGCCTACCTCGGCGTCGGAATCGCGATCGCCTCCAACGGCGTCAGGCTGACCGACGTCCGCACCGGTACCCCTGCAGCCCAGGCCGGCCTGCGTGTCGGCGACGTCGTCACGGCGATCGACGGCAAGACGGTGAAGAGCCCGACGGCGCTCAGCACCGCGATCGACGCAAAGAAGCCTGGCGACAAGGTCTCGATCACCTACACGCGGAACGGCGCGACCCACACGGTCCAGGTCACGCTCGCGGAGCGGCCCTCGTAGCACGAAGGTTCGAGAGGGGAGCCTGGGGGCTCCCCTCTCGAGCGCCGTTTCAGGCTGCGAGGTCCAGCGCGGGCTCAGCGTCTACTTCTTGCGGCTGCTGAAGCTCGTCCCGGCGGATCAACGTCAGGGCAGCGAGGATCCCGACGGCCGCAATTCCGACGCCGACCAGAAACGCAGCCGTGAACCCGTCGACCAGCGCCGTCGGAAGCGCAACGCCGGCCGCGACCTTGTCGTCGGTTCGAGAAGTCGCGATCGTCGAGAGCGCCGCGATGCCAAGCGCGCCCCCGATCTGCTGCGACGTGTTGATCAGGCCCGAGGCGAGACCTGCCTCCGCAGCCTGGACGCCCGCCAGCGCCGCAATCGAGATCGGCACGAACGAGAAGCCGATGCCGACTGCGATCAGCAGGAACCCGGGCAGGAGATCCCCGACGTACGAGCCGTGGACGGAGACCTGCGTGAAGTACACGAGGCCGCCGGTAAGCGTCACCATCCCGGCCACGAGCACCGGCTTCACGCCGATCCGCGTGACCAGCTGTGCCGCCACCGCCGACGTCAGGATCGCCGTTCCGGCGACCGCGAGATACGCGACACCGGTCTTCATCGCCGAGTAGCCGAGCACTTGCTGCATGTACAGCGTCAGCATCAGGAACATCGAGAACAACGCCGTGCCCATGATGAATCCGGCCACGTTGGCGCCGCTCACGGTGCGGGTCCTGAGCAGACCGAAGCGCATCAGCGGCTCGGGATGTCGGCGCTCCCAGCCGGCGAACCCGGCGAGCAGTGCGAGGGAAGCCGCGAAGAAGCCGAGCGTCCTGCCGGAGACCCAGCCGTTCTGTCCCGCCTGCGTGATCGCGTACACGGCCGAGACGAGACCGCCGGTGACGAGCACCGCGCCCGGAAGGTCGAAGGTCTTCACGTGCGCGTCGCGGCTCTCGGTGAGCAGGAGCGGCGCGAGCACGAAGGCCGCCACGCCGACCGGAACGTTGACGAAGAAGATCCACTCCCAGCTGAGCGCGTCGGTGAGGACCCCGCCGAGCAGGACCCCCGCTGCCGCGCCGAAGCCGCCGACGGCACCCCACACGCCGAGTGCGATGTTGCGTTCGCGCCCCTCGACGAAGGTCGTCGACAGAATCGAGAGCGCCGCCGGCGTGATGATCGCCGCGCCCAGCCCCTGGACCCCACGCGCCCCAATCAGCGATGCCTCGGACCACGCAAGGCCGGCGAAGAGCGAAGCGAGTGTGAACACGACGATTCCCACGAGGAAGATCCGCCGGCGTCCGATCAGGTCGGCCGCCCGGCCGCCGAGGAGCAGGAAGCCGCCGAAGAAGAGCGCGTATGCGCTGATCACCCACTGGAGGTTCTCCTGCGAGAACCCGAGGTCGACCTTGATCGAGGGCAACGCGACGTTCACGATCGCGATGTCCAGGACGACCATGAACTGGACCGTCGCCAGGAGGCCCAGCGCCAGCCATTTCCGTCGTTCCGAGGTGACCATGACTCTCCCCTTTCCTTGCGCTCTTGTAGGTTCGGCTTGCAACATAGCAGGTGAAGCTTGTCTTTTGCAAGTTTATCCTTCACAACAGCAAGCGCCCGCGCTATCATGGGGGCATGGCGAAGCACTACGACCAGTACTGCCCGGTCGCTCATGCCCTCGAGCTCGTCGGCGAGCGGTGGACGCTGCTCGTCGTGCGCGAGCTGATGAACGGGCCGAAGCGCTACACCGACCTCGCCGAGCACCTCCCCGGGATCGGCACGAACATCCTGGCGGGGCGGCTTCGCGATCTCGAGGCGTGCGGCGTCATTGCGAAGCGGACGCTGCCGCCGCCGGCCGCCTCGCGCGTCTACGAGCTCACCGACTACGGGCGCGGGCTTCGGCCCGTGATGCGGGAGCTGGCGCTCTGGGGCGCGCGTTCACTCGGGCCTCCCACCGCCGACGACGAGCTCTACGAAGGGTGGCTCGCGAACGCGCTCGACACGATGTTCGCACCGGTCGCGCCGTCCGGCCGTTTCGAGTTCCGCGTCGGGGACGAGGTCGCCTCCCTGGTCGACGGCGAAGCCCGGTCGGGGCCCGTCGAGCAGCCGGACGTCGTCGTCGAGGCCGATCCCGCGGGCATCTACCACCTGTTCATCGAGCGACGGCTCGATCTGGTGTCGGTCGAAGGAGACCGCGGCCTGCTCGAGCGGCTGCTCGACAACACAGCGCCGACGGCGCAGTCGCTGCCGGCTACCGCTCGGTGAGGGCGATCAGCTTGATCAGCGTGTTCCAGTTGCGGGCGGTCGCGGCGACTCCGAGCCGGCGCTCGAAGTAGTCGATCGTCAACTTCGAACGGCCCGCGCCGTTAGGCAGGTGCAGGTAGATCTCTCGACCGTGCACTCCGAACTCGTCGGGCGGCGATCGGTCCGGATCGAGCCCAGCGACGGCTTTCGTGCTCGATCGCCCGCTCATGAAAACCACGTGGAGCTTCGACAGATCGGGCTCGACGCGCAGGAACGGGTTCCTTCGGGCGATTGCCAGGAGCTCGGCACCCGTCCGCAGCAGGACCGTGACACCGATCGCGAATGACTCTGCAATTCGCTGCTCGATGTCGTTCGCGATCTCTTGCGCGTCGCCGGCCGGGCTGCGGAAGACGACGTTCCCGGTCTGGATGTAGGTCACGACGTCCTCGTAACCGCGGGACGACAGCGCCTTCTTCAGCTCGCTCATCGGGATCGTGTTCTTCCCGCCCACGTTGATGCCGCGCAGCAGAGCGACGTAGGTCTTCATCGCGATGCCGTCCTGCAGGTCAGGCGCGACCGCCCTCGAGGGGCAGGCCCGCCTCGAGCCAGTCGGTCTTGCCTCCTGCGTAGTGGAGAACGTGTCGATAACCGAGCTCGATCAGCCGGGTAGCGACGTCCACGGAACTGTCGCAGGTCGAGTTCGCGCAGTAGACGACCACCTCCGTATCCAGGGCGGGAATCCGGCTGGGCGCCAGTTCGTCAACACGTGCGGGCGGCATGTTGATCGCCCCGGGCAGATGCGACGCCGCAAAAGACATGGGCGCGAGAGCATCGACGAGGACGAATCGTTCGCCGAGCTTGATCTTCTGCCAGAGCCGTTCGCGGGTGATGCGCGCGGGGGTCGCGGTCACGATCGGCTCCTCCTCAGGCGACAACCCGGTACACCTGGAAGACCTCGGCGTACTCGCGGTTGACGTTGATCCCGTGCGTGCGCGCGATGTTCCGGATGTACTCGGGATCGGCGTAGCGGCGGTGCTGCTGCGAGGCGTACTTCGCCAATGCCGCCGCCTTGCGCTCGATGTGCCGCTGTTCCAGCGCCGAGTACCACTGGTACGCGAAGTCGAAGTTGTTCCAGGGGATCTCGTAGCCCAGGATCGTCGTGCGCTTGAAGGCGCGGAGGCCTTCGGAGGCGACGACCTGGTGGTCCTGGTGGATGTCGTGGAGGCTCGGCTGGAAGACGGCGTCCGGCTGCCACTCCTCCCAGAGAGCGATCAGCAGCTCGAGGATGTCCTGCCGGCGCTCGGGGAAGGTTCGCACCTCGAAGTCGTGCACGGTCAGGTTCGCCTCCGGGATTCCCAGCTCGGCGGTCGCCTCGCGCACCTCGCGGCCGAGCGTGTCCGGGGCGAAACCATCCGGCAGCGACTTGGTCGCGATCGAGAAGGCCACGTAGCGCACGTCCGCGCCGGCCTCGACGAGCCTCGCCATCGTGCCGCCGCAACCGAACTCGCCGTCGTCGGTGTGGGGCGCCAGCACGAGTACGCGCTGCCAGGACTCGATCACGCCGTCACCTTCGTCTTCGGCTCGGACGGCTCCGGCCCCGCCGGGGCCGCTGTGGGTGCCGTCCAGCGCCGAACCGGCAACCCCAGGCACAGAGCCGTCAGCCCGAGCAACCCCCAGAAGACGGGATCCTCGAAGAGCGCGTTGTAGAACAGGCTGTGCAGGCCGATCGCAGCCAGCCCCGCGGCGATAACGAGGCAGGCGCGGCCCTTGAACGAGCCGGCGCCCCGCCGCAGCGTCACGAACAGCGCCGAGCTGAGCAGCCACACGAGGAACGCAAGCCCCGGCAGCCCCGTCTCGGCGGCGACGGTGACGACCGTGTTGTGTGAGGCCGCCTTCTTCGGCTCGCGCCCCTTGAGGTGGACGCGCTCCGCGTACGCGTGCTTGAAGCCGCCGATGCCGACGCCCTGGACCGGGTGGTGCAGCGCGATGCGCAGTCCCTGCGTGACCAGCTTGGCTCGACCGCTCGAGGCCTTGTTCAGGCCGGAGCCGGACTCCCTCAGCAGCGAGTGGCGGATGTGCGGCGTGCCGAGCGCGACGGCGGCGATCACGGCCGACACGATGCCGAGCGCGAGGCCGGCGCGCCAGCGCCACGTGAAGGCGGCGACGACGGCCGTGCCGACGATCAGCGCCGCGAAGCTGGACTGCGAGAACGAGAACAGCAGGCCGGCCCAGATGCCGGCGATCGCGGCGGCGGCCGCGTAGGCCGCCCGCCGGTCGCGGTCGTAGAGCGCCATGACGAGCGCGGCGAGGATGGCGATGACGAGGAACCGGCCGTAGACCGAGGGGTCGTAGAACACCGAGTTGACCCGGTAGAACGGGGCGTACGCGTTGCCGACGATCACCTTTGGATTCCAGAAGACGTCGCGCGTCGCGTACTGGTACACGCCGATCCCGGAGAAGGCGAGCGCCATCAGCACGAGCTGCGCATAGAGGAACGTCAGCCAGCGGCGGTTCCAGGCCAGGCGCGCCAGCGACAGCGCGAGCAGGCCGAACGGGAGCCAGAAGAAGAGCAGCACGACCGCGCCCTCGTGCAGGTCCTCGGTCCACGCCAGGCTGAGCCCGCTCCAGGCGACCAGACCCGCGAGCGGCCAGGCGAGCGGGCCGAGCTCGCGCGAGCGGCCATCGCCGCGCACGAGCTCCCAGCCGAGCAGCACCGCCGCCCCGGCGACCACCGCGTACAGCGGCAGGAGCAGGTTCGAGTCGGTCGAGCCGACGTGAACGGGGATTCGGGCCGGCGCACAGGCGAGCGCCGAGACGGCGACGAGCCAGGGCAAGCGGCGGAAGAGCTCCGCGATCCCGACCGCCCCGACGACGCCGACCGCGGCTGCGGCCGCGTAGACCGTTGCGTGCCCGGACGGCGCGACGTACGCGGCGAGGAACGCACACCCGACCGCCCAGGCCCCGAGGCCGGCCAGCCGGAGGTCGCGCCGTGTGCCGGCGAAAAGCAAGGCGAGCCCGGCGGCGGCGAGCGGTCCGCCGACGCGGGCAAGATCCGCGGTCACGCTCGAGGCCTCACGATCAGCGCCGCGTGGGCGCGGTGCTCGCCGACGCTGACGGTCAGCGTGTAGCGGCCGGGTGCGCGGGGCGCCCGCAGAACGAGCAGGCCGGGCGTCGCCGTCCCGCTGCGCGCGCCGAGGCGCCAGCGCACAGGCGCGTCCGCGGTGACACGCACTCCGAACCGTGTGCCGGCCTTCGCCTCGATCCGATCGCGGGCGAGCGCGATGTACCGCAGCACCACGTCGAAGGGCTTCCCGGCCGCCGAGACGTTCCCGGCGCGGTCTTCGGCCGCGAGCTGCAGGCGATGGGTGCCCGCGCGCACGATCTTGCCGGCGACCCAACCGTTCCAGGCGATACTCGACCGCTGGAGCTGCCGGCGCGTGAACACCACGCGCTTGCCGTCGACGAGCAGGATCGCGTGCGCAGGCTCGTTGGTCCGGTAGGAGACGACAACGCGGTCGCCCCGCCCGTCCCCGTCCGGCGACAGCGCCCGCGGCGTCACGGAGACGAGCGCGATCGTCGGGGCGGTCGTGTCCACCCGCATCTCGTTCGGCAGGTCGATCGTGCGGCGCTGGTCTTCGAGATGGACGCGCGGCCTGAAGACGCCCTGAGGCACGAAGCGCCCCTGGTCGTCGCGCCCGTTCCAGGTGTAGGCGACCTGGCCCCGGCGCAGGCGGCGGCCCGGGACGAGCGTGCGCACGACGTGGTCGTCCTTGACGATCTCGAGCCGCACCCGGTCGGGCTTGCGCAGCTTGAACTGGATGGTCGCGACTCGGGTCGAGCAGTCGCAGACGGGTGAGAAGACCTTGGCGATCCGCGGGGCGAGGATCGGGCTCGGCTCGATCTTCAGCCCCTGCGTGACCGCGAAGGCGGCTGCGGTCCCGCCCAGCAACGCGACGACGAGCAGTGTCGAGAGCAAGCGGGGCACGCCCCCGCGAGTTTAGTCCCGGGCGGTCAACTGGCCGGTGGCCAGGCGTTCGCGCCTCGCCACCCACGTCTGCCGGCCGATCCAGACGAGCAACGCGGTCACGCCGACGGCGAGCACGATCACGATCGCCAGCCCCGTGCCGGGGATGTTCAGGAGCTTGAGCCCCGAGAGCCCAAGGACAGTCGCGAGGAGGCCCCGGAGCGGCCGTTCGGGGATCGAGAGCGTGAGCTGGCTGCCGGCGACCACGCCCGGGACAGAGCCGATCAGCAGCCAGCCGACCGTGGAGAAGTCGACATTGCCTGCGATGAAGTGGCCGAAGCCGGCGACGTAGAGGAGCGCAGCCGCGTGGAAGATGTCCGTGCCGACGATCTTGTGGGCCTTCAGCGGGAAGACGACGAGCATCGTCAGCCCGAAGAAGACGCCGGTGCCGACCGAGGTCAGGCCGACGATGAAGCCGCCGACCAGGCCGATGAGCACCGCCGAGACCCGGTCGCGCCTCGTCAGCACGAACTCCCCGTCGCCGAGGTCCTTCGGCCGCAGGATCGTCTTCGCCGCGAGCCCGACACAGCCGAAGATCAGCGCGCCGCCGAGCACCTGCGCCGACGTCGACTCGATGCTGTCGCCATACCGGTGCTTCAGCCAGGTCGCGAACCACACCCCGGCGAGCGAGCTCGGCGCGCTGCCCGCGAACATCCAGCCCGGGAGCTGCGCATGGACGTTTCCGAGCCGCCGGTGCCGAATCGCCCCGACTGTCTTGAAGATCGCCCCGTGGGCGATGTCGACGCCGATCGCCAGCGTCGGCTTGAAGCCGAAGAGGATGACCAGGATCGGCGTCATCAGGGAGCCCCCACCCATGCCGGTCATCCCGACGAGAAGCCCGATCAGCAGGCCAGCGAGAGCGAGCTTCCAGTCCATTCGTTCGACTAGTCGCGATACGCGGCGATCAGCACCTCCGCCACCTCGGGTCTGGAGAACTCGACGGGCGGCAGCTCGCCGTTGCCGAGCATCTCGCGCACCTTCGTGCCGGAGAGGAAGACGTGGTCGTCGCCCTCGTGCGGGCATGTCTTCGCGCTCGCCATCGAGCCGCAAACCTTGCACCAGAACGAGTGCTCGAAGAACATCGGCTCGATGTCGAGCTCGTGCGGCTCGAACTCGTCGAAGATCAGCTGCGCGTCGTACGTGCCGTAGTAGCTGCCGACACCCGCATGGTCGCGGCCGACGATGAAGTGCGAGCAGCCGTAGTTCTTCCGGCAGATCGCGTGCCAGATCGCCTCGCGCGGCCCCGCGTAGCGCATCGCGGCCGGGAAGGCGGAGACGACGACCCGGTCGTCCGGGTAGTAGTTGTCGACTAGCACGCGGTAGCACTCGACGCGCGTCGCGGCCGGGACGTCGTCGGACTTCGTCTCGCCGACGAGCGGATGGATCAGGAGCCCGTCAACCGTCTCGAGCGCGACCTTCGTCAGGTACTCGTGAGCGCGGTGGATCGGGTTCCGCGTCTGGAACCCGACGACGCGCTTCCAGCCGCGCTCGGCGAAGGCACCGCGCGTCTCGGCCGGGTCCATCGCCAGCTCCGGGAACACGGGCGGCACGCGGTCGAAGACCGTGACGCGGCCGGCCAGGTAGAGCGGGTGCTGCGCGTAGAGACGTGCGACCCCGGGATGCTCGGTGTCGGTCGTGCGGAAGCAGCGGTCCGCCTCCCGGTCCTTGTCGTAGGGGTAGGTCTCCTCGACGTCCAGGACGGCGAGCAGGCGGCCCCCCTCGTCGGCGAGCGCGACGCAGTCACCCTGGGGCGCCGCCTCGACGGCGAGGCAGACGGGAAGCGCCCACGGCAGCCCTCCCGCTAGGTGCAGCTCGTCGACGACGCGGTCGTAGTCGTCGCGGCCCATGAAACCCTCGAGCGGCGAGAGCGCACCGGTGGCGATCATGTCGAGGTCGGAGACCTCCCTGGACGTCAGCGTCACCCGCTCGAGGGCGTCGACGCCGTCGGGACGATCGCCGAGCCGGTCGACGAGCGTGCCGCCGTGCGGGCGGATCAGGCGCTCCTGGGCGGTGGTGGTCGTCACGCCGTGACCTGAGCCCGCACGAGCCCCAGCTCCTCGAGCTTCGCGATGATCAGCGAGGCCGACTCCTCGGCGTCGTGCGCCTCGGTGTCGATCACCAGCTCCGGGCTGGTGGGCTCCTCGTACGGGTCGTCCACGCCGGTGAAGCCCTTGATCTCACCGGCGAACGCCTTCTCGTAGAGGCCCTTGACGTCCCGCCGGGCGCACTCCTCGACCGAGGCCTGAATGAAGACCTCGACGAACGTGCCGTACTGCTCGACCATCTCGCGCGCCTTCCGCCGGGTCTCCTCATAGGGCGAGATCGCGGCGGTGATCACGGCACCACCCTGGCGCGTCAGCCGGGAGGCGACCCAGCCGACCCGCTCGATGTTCGTGTCTCGGTCCTCCTTCGAGAAGCCGAGTCCCTTCGAGAGGTGCATGCGGACAGAGTCGCCGTCCAGGTACTCGACGATCAGGCCGCGGTGGTCGAGCTCGGGCCCGACCAGGTGGGCGATCGTCGTCTTGCCTGAGCCCGAGAGCCCCGTGAACCAGAGGGTGAACCCTCCGCCCCGGACGTGATCGGACTCGGGGTGCTCGTGCGGATAGATGTCATCGCCATTCCGCTTCGCGGAATGGCTAGTTGGATCGTTCGCCATGTGTCCCTTTCACTCGAAACTAGCGCTTTCGCCGTTAGGCGGAAGCGCGTGAATTCCACATTCCAGCTTGTCGGAGCCGGCCCAGCGGCCGGCCCGCTCCTCTTCCTCCGGGCTCGTCGGCCGGGTGCAGGGGATGCAGCCGATCGAGCGATACCCGGCCTCGTGCAAAGGGTTGTAGGGGATCTCGTTGACCTGGATGTATGCCCAGACGCGCTTCTCGTCCCAGTCCGCCAGCGGGTGCAGCTTCCACACGTCGTAGCGCTCGGACCACTGCACCTTGGGCGTGTGGGCGCGGCTCGGCGCCTGGTCGCGGCGAATGCCCGACGCCCACGCCTCGTAGGGCGCTAGCGCCTCGAGCAGCGGCTCGACCTTGCGGATGTGGCAGCAGCGGTCGGGGTCGCGCTCCCAGAGGTTCGGGCCCTCGCGCCGGTGCTGCTCGGCGACGGTGATCACCTTCGGCTGGATCGGGTTGAGGCCGTAGCGCTCCACCAGCTGGTCGCGGGTCTCGTAGCTCTCCCGGAAGAAGAGCTGCGTGTCGAGCTCGATCACGTCGATCGGGAACCCGAGCTCGGAGACCATGTGGACGAGCACCGACGACTGCTTCTGCCACGAGCAGGTCAGGCAGAGCCCGTCGCCAAACTGCTCGTACGCCCAGACGAGCAAATCCTCGGCGGAAATCGTCTCGCTAGGAAGCTGCAGGCTCGGGATCGCCAAGCAAGACCTCCTTCAGCGTGTCGCCGCGGAGACCGAGGCGCAGCGTCTCGAGCGGGATCACCTCTTCCGGCGGGATGTTGCCGAGGTTGACCTCGGGCCCGAAGTGCTTGATGAACCACGCCTGCGAGGCCTTCGTCGGCGCCTCCCACACGAGGTCGTGGAAGTCCACCGAGTGCGCGATCTCGTCCACGAGGCCGGTGCGCATCTCGCCGCTCGGGCGGAAGATCCCGGCCGTACCACCCTCCCGGGACTCGGTGATCACCTTCCACGCGCCGGCCGCGAGCTCCTCCTTGATCCACTGCACCCACTCGTAGGGCGCGAAGACGACCTCGGAGTCCTTCGACCCGACCTCGGAGAGGACGGTGAAGTCGCGCGCGAAGTCGGCGATCAGCTCCAGCTTGCGCTCGCGGGGGATGTCGACGGTGCCGTCCGAGATCTCGACGTGCGTCAGCCCGTGCTTGGTCAGCCAGCGCTTGTACTCGTCGAGCTTGTCGCGGGCGAAGACGACCTCGAAGAACGTGCCGCCGATGACTACGGGCTTGTCGCGGAGCACGTCGAGCTTCTCCTCCAGGTTGCCGGTCACCCAGGCGGTGCCCCAGCCGAGCTTGACGATGTCGATGTACTCGCCGGCGGTCTCGAGCACGTCTGCCCAGGCACGCAGGCCGAGGCCCTTGTCGAGGACGTGGGTCAGCCCGCCGTCGCGCTTGGCGCCGATGTCGAACCGGTCAGAGTCGGGCATAGAGCTCCTTCAGCTTCTCCTGGGCGGCGGTCTGGACGTCGTGGTAGAGCGAGTTGCCATGGGCATCGATGCCGACGGTGAGCGGCCCGAAGTCCTTGACGCGGAACTTCCAGAGGCACTCGGGCATCAGCTCCTCCCAGGCCACCTCCTCGATCTCCTCGATCTGCGTCGTCTCGAGCGCGGCCGCGCCGCCGACGATCGCGAAGTAGACCATCCCGTGGTTCCGCATCGGCGCGATCGCCTCGTCCGGGAAGCCGCCCTTGCCGCAGATCGCGCGCACCCCGTACTGCGCGCCGAGCGGTTCGGTAAAGCGGACCATTCGGGCTGAGGTCGTCGTGCCGATGCAGACCTTCTCGTAGCGGCCCCTACCTTCAGAGTCAGTGCCGAGCTTGCGGACGCCGGGCGCGGTGTGGAGCAGGAACGCGCCGCGGAGGTCCATCGGCGGCTCGACGCCCTGGTCGAAGATCCGGATCTGCGTTCGGTCACGGATGCCGATGATGTGCCCCTGGACGACGACCTCGTCGCCCGCGCGGAGCTTGAGGATCTCTGCCTCGTCCCGGATCGGGAAGGCAACTTCGTGTGTGGCCATCAGAGCCGTACCTTTCCTCGTGACGTTTCCAACCCAGTCTCTGAGACCGGGGTTGAAACGCTTGCGTAACGATTCATCCACAGGTTCGCGACCACCTCAGGCCTCCCGGTCGTACTCGACTGAGCCGTCCGCGGCGACGTGCGCCGAGGCGCGGCGGGCGGCCCAGCACTGGTAGTTGACCGCGACGGGGTTGAGGGTCATGTGCGTGTCCGCGTGCTCGATGTGGCAGTTGAGGACGGTGACGTCGCCTCCGAGGCCCATCGGGCCGATGCCGGTCTCGTTCAGGAGGCCGAACAGCTCCTCCTCGAGCTGAGCCACGATCGGGTCGGAGTTGCGCGTCCCGATCGGCCGCGCGATCGCCTCCTTGGCGAGGTACATCGCGTAGTCGGCCGACCCACCGATGCCAACTCCCACAATTCCGGGGGGACAAGGCTTCCCCCCGGCGCCGACGATGCTCTCCAGAACAAATTGCTTGATCCCCTTCACGCCGTCGGCGGGGACGCACATCTTCAGGAAGCTCATGTTCTCGGAGCCCGATCCCTTCGGAACGCACTTGACGTCGAGACCGTCCCAGTCCGCGATGAATTCCCAGTGCACGATCGGCAGCCGGTACCCGGTGTTCGGCCCGGTGTTCTCTCGCGTGATCGTGTGCACCGCGTTCGAGCGCAGCGGGTGCTCGACCGTCGCGCGCTCGGTGCCGGCCTTCAGCGCCTGGTAGATCCGGGTGGGATGAAGCGGGAAGTGCTCGCCGACGCGGCACGTGTAGACAGCGATGCCGGTGTCCTGGCAGACGAGGTTCTTCTCGCCGTCGGCGATCTGGACGTTCTTGAGAATCGTCTGCAGCACGCGCTGGCCCGGCACGGAGGTCTCCCGCCCGGCTGCATCGGCGAGCGCGTCGCGCAAGTCCTGCGGGATGTCCTTCAGCGCCCAGACGTAGAGATACGCGGCCGCATGCTCGACAGCGCCGTACAGGTCGGTCTCGATCGCGGTGCTCATTTCCGCTCCGGCGCCGGCAAAGTCGGCACCTCCGCTCCCTGTTCGCCTCCGTCGAGCCTACGGCTCATGTCGTGCTCCTTTCGGCTGCCGCCCTGCCGGCGCGGCGCCCGAAGACGCAGCACTCCAGCAGCGAGTTGCCCATCATCCGGTTCCGGCCGTGCGTCCCGCCCGCGATCTCGCCGCAGGCGAAGAGGCCTTCGAGCGTGGTCTCGGCGTCGGTGTCGATGACGAGCCCGCCGTTCTGGTAGTGGAGGACAGGGTAGGTGAAGATCGGCTCGGACAGCGGGTCGATCCCCGCGGCACGGTACCGCCGCAGCATGTACGGCAGTGACACCTCCGCGTCGGCCTCCGAGATCCGCGTGGTGTCGAGCAGGACCGCGGGCCGGCCGTCGGGCGTCTCGACGCCGTTCCCCTTCGCGACCTCGTCGACGATCGCCTGCGCCACGGCGTCTCGCGGCCCGAGCGAGTCGGTGAACTCCACGCTGTTCTTGTTGAGCAGGACCGCGCCGTAGGCGCGCGTCGTCTCCGGGATCGAGTAGCCCTGCATGTTCGCCGGCCAGGCACCGCCGTTCGGGTGGTACTGGAGCGCGTCGAGATCGCGCGCTCCGGCGCCGAGGCCCAGTGCCATTTGGGTGACCTCGCCGGTCGCCCCGGGATGGTTGGTCGAGAGCTCGCCGCGCTCCTCCGCCTCGCGGTAGCAGCGCCCGCCGGCGGCGAGGACCATGGCGCCGGCATCGAGCTCCTGCTCGCCGCACCGGGCGCGCCAGCCGTTCTCGGCCGGCTCAAGACTCGCCAGCGGGCTCTTGGCGAACGTCGTGCCCCCGCCGGCCTCCACGGCCTCGCGCAGCGCCGTGGTGATCGCGTGCCCGGTGCGGTCGCCGACCTGGAGCAGGCGCTTGCGGGTGGCGCCGCCGCAGCGGGCGATCCGGTAGCCCCCATTCGTCTGCCCGCTTCGCGGGGACGCCGTTCCGCCTCGCGCGATCCCCGGGGCGCGAGGCGTAATGTCCCGCGTGAACTGCACCCCGAGCTCCTCGAGCCAGTGGATCGCGCTCTGCGCCTCGCCGGTCAGCACCTCGACGAGCCGCATGTCGGCCGTCTCGTGGGAGCTGCGCCAGACGTCCTCGGCGTGGATCTCAGGCGAGTCGTCTTCCCCGAAGGAAGCCTGGATGCCCCCCTGGGCCTTGGCCGAGTTGCAGGACTGAAGCGCGGCCTTGGTGGCGAGGGCGACGCGCGCGCCGGCCCGCTCGGCGGCCACGGCGGCCGCGAGCCCGGAGGCTCCGCTGCCGATCACGAGCACGTCGAAAGAGAGCCGGCCGGCCACGGCTGGAGAATAACAGAACTAATGCAAGGAATTAGATGCGAGAATGGTCACTCAGAACGTCGCGTCGCGGGCGCCGGTCGCGATCACGATCAGCACCGCCGCTGCGACGGCCAGGCGGTAGAGCGCGAACGGCGAATAGTCATGGCGGCGGACGTAGCCGAGCAGGGTCTGGATCGCGACGAGACCAACGGCCACGGCGGCCAGCGTGCCAACGAGGAAGGGGCCGAGCGACCCCCCCGGCAGTGAGTCCAGGACGACGTCCTTGAGGCCCTTGTAGATCACCGCGCCGAGCACGACCGGCACCAGGAGGAGGAAGGAAAAGCGCGCAGCCGCGTCCCGGTCGAGGTGCCAGAGCCGCGCGGCCGTGATCGTGATCCCTGAACGCGAAACACCTGGGACAAGCGCCAGTACCTGTGCGACACCGATCAGGAAGCCGCTCCGGACGCCGACCTCGTCGAGCCGGCGCTGCTCGGGCAGGCGGTCGGCGAGCCAGAGCACGACGCCGAATACCGCCAGTACGATCGCGATCTGCCAGGGCTCGCCGAGCTTCTTCTCGATGAAGTTCTCGCCGGCGGCCCCGGCGATGGCCGCCGGAATGGTCGCGGCGAACACGGCCCACGCGATGCGCTCGTCCGGCGTGGCCACGCGCCGCCGCCGGATCGAGCCGACCCAGGCGACGACGTAGCGGACGATGTCGCCCCAGAAGTAGAGGACGACCGCGACCAGCGTCCCCAGGTGGAGGGCGACGTCGAACGTCTTGTTGAACGACGTGTGCGTCTCGAGGTAGGTCCAGTCGGCGACCCACGGGACGAGGATCAGGTGCCCCGAGGAGGAGATCGGCAAGAGCTCGGTCGCGCCCTGCACGACCCCGAGCACGAGCGCCTGCCAGTCGGACAAGCGTCCCGCCCGCTCACCGACCCGGAAGGCGGCGAGGACGACCGCGACGAGGAAGACGATCCCAGCGACGCCGTAGACGAGCCGGGAGGATGTCCGGGGGTCTGCGTCGGGAGAGGGTTTGACTGGCTCTGGCATCGGATCGGGGCCTAGTCGTCTGACGGCCTGGATGCCTGCCAGATCGTGGACGTGCGGGAGAACCCTAGCTGCGCCGGCTACCAGATGGCGCGGTACAGCTCTGCGATCTCGGCGGCGCTCGCGGGTCGCGGGTTCGAGAGCGCGCCCGGCCGCTGGGCAGTGACTGCGGCGACGTCATCGAGCTCCTCCTCGGGGATGCCGAAGTCGCGAAGGCGCTCGAAGCCCGCGAGCCGAGCCAGCTCCTCGGCCCGTTCGACGGACACCGCGGTCATCGCCCACGGCACGGCGGGCGCGTTGAAGCGCATCGCGGGCGGCAGGCAAATTGCATTCATCGCGCCGTGCGGGAGGCCGTAGCGGCCGCCGAGCGCCTGCGCCATCGCGTGTGCCAGATACAGGCCGTGCTTCGCCAGCGCCTGCCCGGCGTCACTCGCCGCCTCCAGCAGGTGAGTGCGCGCCTCCAGGTCGCGCCCGTCCTCGAGCACGCGCGGCAGCCAGCGGTCGATCCCAGCAGCGCCGCGACGGGCCTCCTCCAGCTCGCCTGGGTACAGGGCCTCAACGCAGTGGGCGAGCGCGTTCAGTGCCGTGCCGCCGCTCTCGGCCCGCGGAAGGTCGAGGGTCAACTCGGGGTCGTAGACGATCCCGGCGAGGCGAGCGCCGGAGCCGCCGCCGGCCTGCCGGCGGTCGGGCGTGCGTACGCCGAAGAAGGGCGTCCACTCGGCGCCCGAGTAGGTGGTCGGGACGGAGACAAGCGCCAGATCGGAGGCGGCCGAGGCCGCCTTGGCTGTGTCGATCGTGCTCCCGCCGCCCACCGCGAGGATCCCGTCCACGCCCTGCGGGACGGCGATCCGGTCCGAGGGGATCTCGGTCCAGCGAGCAGTGGCCGGGATCGCGAGCGCGCCCCAGCGCGGGCCGGCGACGAGGAACGGCCGCTCGACGCCGAGTTCGTCCAGCACGCTAGGCAGCTCTTCGAGGCGCCAGCGGACGATCATTGCTTCAGTTTCTCCCGGGCGAAGGCGAGGAAAGCCTGCGCGGCGTTCGAGCCCGCTCGGCCGGCGGCCCGCACGATCGAGATATCGCGGGCGAGATCGAGCCCGCGCACCCGCGCCTCCATGAGGGTGCCTGCGGCCAGCTCGCTTTCGACTGCCCGGCGGGAGATGAAGCCGACGCCGTAGCCGGCCTGGACCGCGCTGCGCACGGACTCCTGCAGGCCGAGCTCGAGCGGCGCTTCCAGGTCGCGCACCTTTCGGCCGCTGCGGCGCAGTTCGTCCTCGACCATCTGGCGGACGCCGGCGCCGTGCTGCATCAGGATCAGCGGCCCCTGGTCGAGCTCGGCAAGCTCCACCGTCCGGCCGGCGAAGGGGTGCCCGGGCGGGCAGGCGAGGATCACCTCGTCGCGGAAGAACGGCTCGAACGCGACCGAGCGGTGGCGCCGAGCCGCGCCGACGATGCCGAGCTCGAGCCGCCGCTCGGCCACCTGCTCGACCACCGACTGCGTGTCGAAGACCGAGAGCTGGACACGCAGCTCCGGGTTGCCGCGCTGGAACTCGCAGAGCAGCAGCGGAACGACGATCGCCGCCGGGCCGGTCGATGCGCCGAGCTCGAGTGTGCCCTGCAGCGGCCCGTCGGGCTCGGCGATCTCCTCGAGCAGCTGCTCCTCGAGCGCGAGCAGCTTCTGCGCCCCGCGGTAGAGGCGGAGCCCCGCCTCGGTCGGCTCGACGCGGCGCCCCGAGCGGTCGAGCAGCTGCGCGCCGAGGCGCTGCTCGAGCGACCGCACCTGCTGGCTGACCGCCGGCTGGGTAACGCCGAGGCGAGCGGCGGCCTCCGAGAAGCTGCGCCGCTCGACGACCTCGCAGAAGGCGGCAAGTTGCCGTGTGTCCATATAAGCCAAGCTTATCCAGTCGCGCCGTTAGAGTGGCTGCTCATGCGCGTCTGGGTCGATCTGACGAACTCGCCGCACGTCCTGGTCTTCCGGCCCCTGATTCGCCTGCTGCACGAGCGCGGCGCCGAGGTCGAGGTCACCGCCCGCGAGTACGCTCAGACGCTCCAGCTCCTGGAGCTGCACGAGATCGATGCCCAGCCGATCGGGCGACACGGCGGTCGCTCCGCGCTCGGGAAGGCGCGCACGGAGCTCGCCCGGCTCGGCCTGCTCCGCCGCTGGGCGCGCGGGCGGCGTTTTGACCTCGCGCTGGCGCACGGCTCGCACGACCTGACGATGACCGCCCGGTCACTCGGGATCCCGAGCGCGACCACCTTCGACTACGAGTTCGCCTGGCTCCAGCACCAGCTCGGCTGCCGAGCCGCGACCCGCGTCGTCGTCCCTGAGGCGATCCCGGCCAACCGGCTTGTCCGCTACGGCGCCCGGCCGCCCAAGCTGCGCCGCTATCCAGGACTGAAGGAGGAGTACTACCTCGCCGACTTCGAGCCGGACAAGTCCGTGCTGGGGCAGCTCGGAGTCGACCCGGCCCGGTGGCTGGTGGTCGTCCGCACCCCACCGGAGGTCTCGCTGTACCACCGCCACGGCAACCCGCTCTTCCTCCAGGTGCTGGAGCGGCTGGGCCGCGACGAGAGCGTGCATGCGGTCGTCCTCCCGCGCACCGACGAGCAGCGGGAGCGGATCCGAAACCTCGGCCTCCCTTCGCTACTCGTGCCCGAGCGCGCCGTGGAGGCACAGACCCTGATTTCCGCTGCCGACGCGGTGGTGTCCGCCGGCGGGACGATGAACCGCGAGGCGATCGCGCTCGGCACGCCGGTCTACACGACGTTCAGCGGCCGGCTCGGCGCAGTCGACGAGAGCCTGATCGGCGAAGGCAGGCTCAAACAGCTCCGTGACCCCGCCGACCTGGACCTCGACGCCCTGCCGCCACGTGGCGAGCGGCGGCGCCGCGACCCGAACGTCTTCCTCGATCTACTGCTCGGCGAGCACCGCTAGAACCTCCTCGCCGTAGCGCTCGAGCTTCGCCGGGCCGACCCCCGGCACCGAGCCCAGCTCGGCGAGGCTCCGCGGCCGGCGACCTGCGATCTCTTCGAGGGTCGAGTTGTGGAAGACCAGGTAGGCGGGCACCTCGTCGGCCCGAGCCCGCTTCAGCCGCCACGCCTTCAGCGTCTCGAACCCGGCCGGGCGCTCGGCGTCCGCGGCCGGACCGGGGCGGAGCTCGACGAGGAAACGGCTCGGCTTGCCGACCCATGTGATCGCCAGCCCGCGCTTCGCGCGCGTCATGCCGACGTAGAACAGCCGCCGCTCCTCCGCGACCTCCGAAGGCCGCCGGGCCTGCTTCGACGGTAGCTCCTTCTCCTCGAGCCGCGGCAGCAGGACGAGCTCGAACTCGAGCCCCTTCGCGCCGTGGTAGGTGAGGAAATGCACGCCGCGGCGGTGCTCGCCGGTGTCGCCGAAGCGCCGCTCGAGCTCCGCGCGGAAGTCAGCCCCGGTGCCGCCGACCTCCTCGGCCAGCCGGACGAGCCGCGCAAGGTCGTTCTGCCGCGTCTGCTCCCGCTCGCCGATCTTGTCGGGCGGGTGCGGCGTCCAGCCCGCGTCGAGGGCCAGCTGCCGCACCTGCGAGGCGGGCGCCGACGGGTCGAGCTGCCGCAAGAGCCTGCGCGCGGCCTCGCGCTCCAGGAACGCAGCGCCCTGGGACGGGATCCCCGCCTCGTGCAGCACCTCCTCGAAGTCGGCCAGCCGGGCGTGCGTGCGGCAGAGCAGGACGATCTCCTCGAGCGGGCACCCGGCGGCGCGGATCCGCTCGACGAGAAACGCCGCCTCTGCCTCCTGCGTCGCGAACGGGCGCACCTCGGGCTCGAGCCCGTCGGGCCGCACGGCGCGCAGCACCTTCTCGGCACCGCCGAGCTTGGGGACGAGCCGGTTTGCCAACTCGAGCACCTGTGGCGTCGAGCGGTAGTTCTCCTCCAGCCTGACCACGGCGGCGTGCGGGAAGCGCCGCGCGACGCCGAGAAGATACTCCGGAGTCGCGCCGGTGAACCCGTAGATCGACTGGTAGTCGTCGCCGACGACGCAGAGGTCGTCACGGGGGCCGAGCCAGCAGTCGAGGAGCGTCTGCTGAAGGAGGTTGACGTCCTGGTACTCGTCGACCGTGAAGGCGAGGTACCGCTCGCGGAACTCGGCGGCCGTGTCCTCGTCGTCGAAGATCTCGATCGCCCGCTCGAGCAGGTCCTCGAAGTCCATCAGGCCCTGCTCGCGCTTCCGCAACTCGTAGCGCTCGTAGATGCCTGCCATCAGGTCGGCGGGAATCGGCGGCACGTGCCCGTCGAGCGCGCGCGGGTACCGCTGCACCGAGATCCGCCGGTTCCGGGCCCACTCGATCTCGGTCGCGAGGTCGCCCGCGGGCCGGAACTTGTAGGGCGCCGGCAGCGAGTTCGCGATCTGGCGGAGCATCAGCGCCTTCGAGGCAAGGATCCGGCCGACCGCGTCGGGCCGGAAGTAGCGCAGCTGGGAGAGCGCGGCGGAGTGGAACGTGCTTGCCCGCACGCCCGTCACGCCGAGCGTCTCGAGCCGCGTCCGCATCTCGCCGGCCGCCTTGTCGGTGAACGTGACCGCCAGTACTTGCGAGGCGGAGAACGCGCCCGTCGCCACCTGGTTCGCGATCCGGCGCGTGATCGTGGTCGTCTTCCCCGACCCGGCGCCCGCGAGGATGCAGACCGGCCCGCGGACGGCCTCGACCGCCCGCCGCTGCTCGGCGTTCAGCTCCATGTGGTCTCTGCCGTGGGTACGGTCATGCACGGCCGAGCGAAAACCAAGCAGCTCAAGGACGGAGGGAGCGCCCGTACTGGACAAGTACGGGCGCGACTGAGGACGCCGAGATGCGAAGCGTTTGCAGCCGGCCGGGCGGGCCGTATCCACGGTGACGACCACACAACGCCATCGTAGAAGGCGGACCCGAGGGCGACTGTTACGAGACTGTCTCGGTTTGCGCGCGGGCCACGCCGACCCGCCGCGGCTCCTTGATCATCGCCGCCAGCCTGGACACGAGCTCGAGCGTCTCCCCCTCGGCCACCAGCCGCTGGAGCTCACCGAGCTCCTCCTCGAGCCAGGCGGCGTCGATCGCGGGGCGCGTGACGGAGAGGATCTTCGAGTGCGTGGTCGAGCCGACCGTCTCGCCGTCGCCCCACAGCTCCTCGTGCAGCTTCTCGCCCGGGCGGACGCCGGTGAACTCGATCGCGATGTCGCGCTCGGGCTCCTTGCCGGAGAGCCGGATCATGTTCCGCGCGAGCTCGACGATCGAGACCGGCTCGCCCATGTCGAGCACGAACACCTGCCCGGAGCGGCCGATCGAGCCTGCCTGGACGATCAGCGAGACCGCCTCGGGGATCGTCATGAAGAACCGCGTCATCTCCGGGTGCGTCACGCCGACCGGGCCGCCGCGCTCGATCTGGCGGCGGAAGATCGGGATCACGCTGCCGGACGAGCCGAGTACGTTCCCGAAGCGGACGGCCACGAACCGGGTCGGGACGTCCGTCCGCGCGCCGTAAGCCTCGACGATCCACTCGCAGAGCGCCTTCGACTGGCCCATCACCGTCTTGGGGTTGACCGCCTTGTCCGTCGAGACCAGCACGAACCGCTCGACGCCGAACTCGACCGCGACCTCGGCGATCACCCTCGTCGCCAGCGTGTTGTTGCGCACCGATTCGAGCGGGTTCGCCTCCATCAGCGGCACGTGCTTGTAGGCGGCGGCGTGGAAGACGACGCTTGGCGTGTAGCGCTCGAACACGCGGCGCATTCGCGCCCGGTTGCCGACGTCGGCGAGCACGGGCACGCTGGGAGCGAAGCCACGCTCGGAGACGAGCTCGCGCTCGATCTCGAAGAGCGCGGTCTCCCCGCGCTCGACGAGGATCAGCCGCTTGCAGCCGATGCGGGCGATCTGGCGGCAGAGCTCCGAGCCGATCGAGCCGCCCGCGCCGGTGACGAGCACCGTCTCGTCGGCGAGGTACGAGGCGACCGCGCCGAGATCGACCTCCACCGGCTCGCGGCCGAGCACGTCCTCGACCTGAACGGGCCGGATCTGGCCCGCGAGGTCGACGTCGCCCGTGACCAGCTCGTAGATCCCCGGGAGCGTCTTCACCGGCACCCCGGCGGCGCGCGTGATCTCCACCACCCGCTGGCGCACCTCGCCCGAGGCGGACGGGATGGCGATCAGCACTTCGTCGGGCCGGTTCTCGCCCAGGATCCGCGGCAGCTCCGAGGTCGTGCCGAGCACTCGGACGTTGTGCAGGCGCAGATTCTTCTTGCGCGGGTCGTCGTCGACGAGGCCGATCGGCGTGTAGCCGAGCGACGGGCTCCGCAGCAGCTCCTTGACGATGAGCTGGGCGGCGTCGCCTGCGCCGACGACGATCACCTCCTTGCCGCGGGCGACGAGGCCGCGCGCGCTCGGCCGCTCCATCAGGGTGCGTGCGAGCATGCGCGCCCCGGCCACGAACGCCAGCAGCAGCAGCCAGTCCATGATCGCCACCGAGCGCGGCAGCCGCACCTGCTGGACCGGGGAGACGAAGTAGACGACCACGCTCGAGACGAGACACGCGACGGTGACGCCGCGCGCCGCGCCCCACATGTCGCGCGTCGAGACGTAGCGCCACAAGCGGTTGTAGAAGCCGAAGAGAACGAAGACGGTGAGCTGGATCAGAATCACGATCCAGATCGTCCGGTTGAAGAGCGTCTGGTAGTACGGCGGGATCTCTGGGTCGAAACGAAGGCGGAAGGCGAGGTACCAGGCGGCGGCCGCCAGCCCCGCGTCCACCACGAACTGCCAGAAGCGGTGCCGCGTGATCGGCAGGCTGATCAACTCGGCGCGCCCACGGCGGAGGCCTCACGAATCACCGTCACGACCCGGTCCTGCGTGTCCCTGTCGATGCCGGCCCACATCGGCAGCGCCAGGTTTTCGCGCGCAGCGCGCTCGGTCTCGGGCAGCGAGCCCGGCTCGTAGCCGAGGAACCGCAGCGCCGGCTGCAGGTGGAGCGGCGTCACGTAGTAGGAGGCCGAGGCGACGTCGGCGGCCGCGAGGGCCGCCGCGAGCCGCTCGCGCTCCTGCGTCCGGACCACGTACATGTGGTACACGTGCCCTGGCTCGTCGGGAGGTAACTGGCACACCTCGCCGAGGCCGAGTGCTGCGTAGCTGGAAGCCGCTTCCCGACGTTGTCTGTTCCAGCCGTCGAGGTGCGGCAGGAAGAGCCGGAGCGCCGCAGCCTGCAGCTCGTCGAGGCGCGAGTTGTAGCCGACGAGCTCGAAGTCGACCTTGTCGCGGGAGCCGTGGAAGCGCAGGAGGCGGACGCGATCCCCGACCTCCTCGTCGGTCGCGGCGACGAGCCCTCCGTCGCCGAGCCCGAACAGGTTCTTGGTCGGGAAGAAGCTGAAGGTCGAGGTGACGCCGGTCGTGGCGATCCCGGCGGCGCCGAAGGCCTGCGCCGCGTCCTCGATCAGCGGCACGCCCAGGGCGGCGAGCTCCGTAAGCGCGGCAGGCCGCCCGAACAGGTGCACGGGCATGATCGCGCGGGTGCGCGGCGTGATCCGCGCAGCCACATCTTCTGGATCGAGGTTCAGCGACGCTGCGTCGATGTCGGCGAAGACAGGGGTCGCGCCGCGGCGGACGATCGCCTCGGCCGTCGCGTAGAACGTGAACGCCGGGCAGATCACCTCGTCGCCGGCACCGATCCCCATCGCGTCCAGCACCAGCACGATCGCATCCGTGCCGTTGGCGACGCCGATCGTGACGGGAACGCCGAGGTAGGCGGCCGCCTCCTGCTCGAAGGCCGTGACGTTCGGGCCGAGGATGAAGCGACCGGACTCGAGCACCTCGCCGAAGCGCTCTTTCAGTTCCGGGATGAGCGGCGCGTACTGCGCCTTGACATCAACGAGCGGCGTCGTCGGCACGGGGCCCCAACCTGTTCGAGCGGCGGCGGAGGAACAGCCACGCCGCAGCCAGCACGACCACGGCGATCACAGCGTAGTCAACCCAACGGAAATCCTCGTGTACCCGCCGGTAGCCGGTTCCGACACCCCAGCCGGCGCCCGTGAAGGCGAAACACCAGATCGCCGATCCGACCAGCGTCAGGATCGTGTACCGCAGGAGCGGCGAGCGGAAGACGCCGGCGGGGATCGAGATGAACGACCTGACGACGGGCGTGAGGCGGCCGAGAAACACGGCCCAGTCGCCGCGCCGGTCGAACCAGGACTCGGCGCGGTCGAGCCTCTCCGGTGTGAGGTGGAACCAGCGTCCGCGACGCTCGAGCAGCGGTCGACCGCCGTACGCTCCGATTCCCCAGCCGGCGAGCGATCCGAGCAGGTAGCCGATCGTGCCGGCGAGGGCGACGGCGACGAAGCCCCAGGCGTGGGAGTCGATCCGGCTGCCGAAGAGCACGACGTGGCTGCCGGCGATCGCCCCTCCGGCCAGCGCGCCGCCGTAGATCATCACGAGCTCGCTCGCGGCGGGAAAGACGGCGTCGATCAGCATCAGCGCGAAGACGGCGTAGAGCCCGTGGTCGCCGACGAACGACGTGATGCTGTGCGTGATCGACGCGAGGAGCACCGGTCGATGCTACGCGCCGACGAGCGCCGGCGGGCGCTCCGCCCGGCGGTAGTCGACCGTGTACCCGAGCCGGCGCGGGATCGCGAGCAACCGGTCCAGATCGAGGTCGATGCGCGCGCCGGCCTTCTGGGTGACCTCGTCCTCGATCGGAAGGTCGAAGTCGTCCGCGCCGTAGTCGAGCGCGCGGAATGCCTCCTCGTTCTGAGTCAGCACGGACGTGCGGACGTGCTTGACGTTGTCGAGGAAGATCCGGCTCAGTGCGATGTGCCGCCGGTACTCCTGCGGATCGATCGCCTGGCCGCCGAGCGCGGTCCCGTACGGCATGTACGTCCAGCAGAGGAACGAGAAGAGCCCGTCACCGGTTTTAGCAAGCATTGCATCCTGGAAGTCGCGCGTCCGCCTGAGGTGCTCGAGCCGCTCGTCGAGCGTCTCGTCGAAGCCGATCACCATCGTCGCCGTCGTGCGCAGGCTCCCCTCCACGATCGCCCGCTGCGCCTCGAAGTAGTCCTGCACCGTGTACTTCCACTTGGCGTGCCGACTGCGGAAGTCCTCGGTGAGGATCTCGCTGCCGCCGCCGGTGATCCAGTAGACGCCGGCGTCGCGCAGCCGCGCCGCCGCCTCGGCATAGCTGAGCCCCGCGCGGTCCGCGAGGAAGACGAACTCGGCGACCGTCAGCGCGTAGAACTCGACCCGCTCGCCGTAGCGCTCGCGCACCGCGTGGAAGAGATCGCAGTAGTAGTCGAGCGGGAGCCTTGGGTTGAACCCGCCGTTGAAGGCGACCAGGTCGCCGCCGACCTCGACCAGTCCGTCGATCTTCGCGAACACGTCCTCTCGGGAGAGGACGTAGCCGCCGTCCTGGTTGGGAAGCACGTAGAAGGCGCAGTAGTCGCACTGGGCAACGCAGACGTTTGTGTAGTTGATGATTCGCATCACCATGTAGGTCGCGTGGTCAGGCTCGTGCCAGCGCGCGCGGGCAGCCTGAGCGAGCTCCTTCAGCTCGTCGTCGGAGGCGCTGAGCCAGAGCTCGCGCGCATCGTCGACAGTGATGCGGGTCACGCCGGCACCGCCCCGGTCTCCGGCTGCAGCACATCCATGAACGAGGAGACGGAGAAGACCGCGTTCCCGACGCCGGCCTTGCCGTACCCCGGTGGCGGCTGTAGGGCGTGGCGGTCGAGTGCGGCGCGGTAGGCATCGAGCAGGCGGACGTGGTACTCCAGCGGCGCGCCCCCCGGGTTGTCGCGGCCGAGCGGCGTTGCCGGCTCCGGGCACCACGTGGTGAAGCGGGGGGTGACGCCCCTGCTCATGAAGAAGTCGAGCCCCTCGACCGTGCTGGCGATCGCCTCCTCAACGGTATGGAAGCCGAACGGCTTCGCAAGCTCGACGCCGGCGACGAAGTTCGGGATCACGTTCCGAGGCCCGAAGACCTCGGCGGCGTCGAGGATCCGCCGATGCCACTCCTCGCGACCGACGTAGCGCTCCTTGCCGGGGCAGATCAGCGAGAAGAGCCGCGCGTCCCAGACCTCGTAGTTCGGGTGGTAGATCGTGATCCCGTAGTCGTGGTAGCGCTGGACGGCCTCGCGGGGCAACGCCTGGGCGACGACTTTGCCGATCCAGCGCCCGGGGAAGCGCTCCTCGATCGCCTGCGCGTAACGGCCGTAGAAGTCCGCCTCCTCGAGGCCGTCGACCTTGCTCGTAACGGAGCCGCCGGTGAGCGTGTAGGCGTGGCTCGCGTTCGCGGTGTCGTGCTCGTCGATCAGCGCGAGCGCCTCGAGCACGTCGGCGACCGGCTTGATTCCGGTGTATGGGCGCCCGGCCTGCTTGTGAGATCGCCAGTTGTGGTTGATGTCGCAGAACTGGCACTCCTCCTTCGCGCCGAAGTACTGGCACAGGCGGAGCACGGTGAGGTAGATGAGGTAGCCCCACTGAATCGTGGGTGCCGTCTCCATCACGGTCTTGCCGTTCGCGAGGGTATGCCGGTAGTACTCGGGCATCGGCGGCAGCTCGACATCCGCGACCGGGTGCCCCTCCAGGGTGAGCTGCGCCTCCTCGATGCGGTAGGGCGAGATCGGGTTCACGCGCACGGAGACGATCGTGCGACGCAGCCCGTAGGGCCCGCCGGTCAAGGCGATCTCCTCCGGGGGTCGCCGGTTCGCGGCCTCGCCCAGCTCGGCGAGCGGCTGCTGGTCGAAGGAGAAGATGAAGTACGACTTGGGCTTCACGGCGCCGTCGAGGTTGTCGCTCAGCGCCGTCTCGTCGAATGCGATTCCCGTTCGCAGCAGGTCCTCCTTGAGCACCGCCTCGGGCGGCACGCCCGGGAAGCGCTCGATCAGCGACTCGACGAGCTCGGTGCGGGTGGTCATACCGTCACCGCCTCGTGCACGAAGCGAAGCTCCGGCACCTCGTCGAGCTCGCCGACGCCGTGCGCCATCTCCAGGAAGGTGAAGAGCCCGGCGCGCTCGCGTGGCCCGAAGCGGTATCGAAGCTTCTCGAAGTAGCGCGCGAGGAAGCCGGGTGGATAGCCGTAGCGCTCACTCGCCTCGAATGCGAGCTGCTCAGGCTCCGCGCGCGCGCGGCGGACGGACGCGACGAGCGCATCCTCCAGCGCGGCCATCCCCGCCGCGACGGGCTCGGGAGCCGCGAAGACGGCGAAGACCATCGGCAAGCCCGCTCGCTCGAGCCAGAGGCGGCCGAGGTCATAGTGCGGCGTGGGATCCTCGAAGGCGCTCTTCAGCGCCGAGTCGCCGATCAGCAGCGTCGCGTCCGCCTCCTCGTCCAGCTGGACGTGCTCGGCCTCGGGCAGGAGCACCTTCGTGAGGACGACCGAGGTTGCGCTCTCGGGCGTCACCGCCACGCGCCGGACCTGCTCGAGCGGGCGACGGGAGACGAGCTGGATCGAGTCGATCGCGCCCTCCGACCCGACGCACAGCCGTGGGAGAACTCGCAGCCGGTCGGCGTTCCGCGCCCACTCGATCGACGAGATCGGCGCCAGGTCGAGGTCGCCCGCGATCAGCCGTCCGTTCAGCTCGGTCGGGACGCCGGTCACCTCCTCGACCTCGTGCTCGAGCCGGTAGAAGACCGGCGCCATGTTCGCGTAGGAGATCCGGCCGAGGCGGATCACGCGGCTCGCTCCCAGAAGCGGACGAGGTTGCCGTCCGGGTCGAGAACGGCGAACTCGCGCGTTCCCCAGTCCGTGTCCTCGATCCGGGCGTTCGGGTGAACGACGCCGCGCGAGTCACAGTGGGCGTACAGCTCGTCGACCCCCGAGACCTCGAAGCTGCAGCTGGCCGTCCCGGCGATGAACGACTCCGCGCCCGTGCACCCGGGCCGCTCCCAGTCGGTGCGGGTCTGCCAAGACTCGTCGGTCGCGCCCCACAGCGACACCGTCGCGTCGGCGCGGCGGAGCAGCGCAAACCCGTCGTCTCCGGTGACGACCTCGAAGCCGAGCACGTCGACGAAGAAGTCGCGCGCCCGTGAGACGTCGGCGGCGGGAAGGGCCGGGGTCGCCGAGCCGAGCGTCACGACCACCGCTACGACTCCCGGTGGACGACGAGGTGGGTCAGGGTCTCGAGCTCCTCGCGGTGGAGCCCGCCGTTCAGGCACGTGCGCGCCCTGCGCGCGTAGTCGAGCGCGAGCTCGCGGGACCGCTCGAGGGCGCCGGTCGCGGCGACCCGCACGAGCGCGCCCTCCAGCGGCCCGCCGGCGAGTGCGCGACGCACGACCTCGTCCTCGCGCGCGGCGAGAATCAGCGGCAGGGTCGGCGTCCCCTCCCGGAGGTCCACTCCCGCGATCTTGCCGGTCTCGACAGTCTCGCCGGAGCAGTCGAGGATGTCGTCGGTGATCTGGAACGCGATCCCCAGCGCGAGCCCGAACGCACCCAGCTCGTGCCTGCCGGCACCGAGCAGGCAGGCCGCCTCGAACAGCTTCCCTGTCTTCAGGCTGCAGCGCGCGAGGTACGCGTCGACCGTCGTGTCCGGGTCGTGCGCCTGGCGGCGCTGCATCGCCTCGCCGCGCGCCAGGCAGAGCGCCGCGTCGGCGAGGAGTGAGACGGCCCGGGCGTCGCCCGTCGCCGCCAGCTCGGCGAACGCGCGGGCGAAGAGAAAGTCCCCGGTCGCGCGCGCGGCGGCGGGACCGTAGGCCGACCACGCGGAAGCGTGGCCGCGGCGGAACTCCGCTCCGTCGATCAGATCGTCATGCACGAGCGTCGCCATGTGCACGAGCTCGACCGCGACGCCGCCCGCCACGGACGGCGACGAGCCCGTGGGCGTCGAGAAGAAGACGAGCAGCGGCCGCAGGCGCTTGCCGCCGGCGTGGAGCGCGTCCCGGGACACGGCGGCGACGAGCCCGTCGTGCGAGGCGACGGTGCCCTCGAGCCGCTCCTCGAGCTGCTCCAGATACTCGTCGAGCCCCGGCGTCTCGCGGATCGTGGCCAGTGCGCTGGTCATACCCGCTCCGGCGCCGGCAAAGCCGGCACCTCCGCTCCTCTTCCGCTCCGGCGCCGGCCAAGCCGGCACCTGCGCTCATGGCCGGCTCCGTCGAGCCTACGCCGGTGATCACCTCCGTCAAGCCTACGGCTCATCGGCCCTCCCGGTGTGCAGAGCGACGATCCCGCCCGCGAAGGTCCGCCACTCGACCCCCTCGAGCCCGGCTTCGCGCATCAGCGCCGCCAGCTCGTCCGGCCCGGGGAAGCGGCGGACGCTGGCCGGCAGGTAGGAGTAGGCGGCGCCGCCCTTCAGCAGCTTGCCGATCAAGGGGACGATGCGGTCGAACCAGACGCGGTAGAACGGCGCGAGCAGCCCCTGGGGCTGCGTGATCTCGAGGATGCCGACGCGGCCGCCGGCAACGAGCACGCGGCGCAGCTCGGCGAGCGCGCGTGAGAGGTCGGCGACGTTGCGGACGCCGAACCCGACCGTCGCCGCCTCGAAGGAGGCGTCCTCGAACGGGAGCCCGAGCAGGTCGCCCTCGACCCAGGTCACGCCCGGGGCCTTGCGCCGGGCGCGCTCGAGCATCCGCGGCGAGAAGTCCAGCCCGGTCACGGTGCCGCCCGCCTTCTGCGCGGCGACCGCGAGATCCCCGGTGCCGCAGCAGGCGTCCAGGACCCGATCACCCGAGCGAACCACCGCTTGCGCGGTGATCCGGCGCCAGCGCAGATCGAGGCCCATCGTCATCACGCGGTTCATCACGTCGTAGACCGGGGCGATCCGGTCGAACATCGTCCGCACCTCGTTCGCCGGCAGCGTGCCCGCAGTCACGACTGGCCCCAGCGCTTGATCATCGCGTTGTCGAGCCCGAGCTGGTCGAGAGCGCGCGCTGCGATGAAGTCGACGAGGTCGTCCACCGTCTCCGCCCCGTGGTAGAAGCCGGGCGCGAGGAAAAGGATCGTCGCTCCCGCGCGCCGCAGAGTGAGCATGTTCTCGAGGTGGATCGAGGACAGCGGCGTCTCGCGCGGCATCACGACCAGCTTCCGCCCCTCCTTCAACGCCACCGACGCCGCACGGTGGATCAGGTTCGACATCGCCCCCGAGGCGATCGTCCCCAGCGTGCCCATCGAGCACGGGCAGATCACGTACGCGTCCACCTTCGCAGAGCCGCTCGCATACGGCGCCTTCCAGTCGCTCGGGTCGTAGACCGTGACCTCGCCGCGCGCATGCTCGATGAAGCGCGCAAGCGTCTCGTCGCGCGAGAGCCGGGCGTTGCCGTAGAGCTCGGTCGCCAGCACCTCGATCCCCGCGCTGGACGCGCAGACGCCGACTTCGCAGTCTGCCTCCGTCAAGGCTTCCAGGATGCGGGCTGCGTACGGGGCGCCGGAGGCGCCGGTTACGCCGAGAAAGATGCGCATGCGCACCTCATCAACGTTACTTCGAACCCTTCGACGCCTCGAGGAAGATCGCGATCTTCCTGATGTTCTCGTCTCCGAGATCGGCGAATGACGGCATTGCCGAGCCGGGGGTCGTGGAACGTGGATCCCTCAGGTGCTTGACCTGGAACTCGATCCCCTTGCCCTTCGTGCCCTCCGCAGAGAGGTCGGGGGCGCCCAGGTTGGACGAGCCCGTGCCCAGGTACGTGTGGCACTGCAGGCAACCAGAGGAAGCGAAGAGCTTTGCGCCTGGTACAGCATTCGCCGGCAGCTGCTCCTTCTTCACCCACGTCGGAACGATGCCCTCGACCTCGCTGGCCAGGAACTCCTTCGCGGTCGCGCCCTTGTACGTGAGCGTCCCCAGCGCGATCACGGTCAGGATCGTGATCACCACCGCCACCGGGCGCCGCGACAGCGACCGTGCCCAGGATCACCGAGTCCGGCCACTTGAAGATCCGCAGCAGGTAGAAGAGGAAGTAGAAGTACCAGTCGGGGCGAGGCACGAAGCTCGTCGTCCCCGGGTCGGCCTTGTCGGTGTAGAGCGGCCCGAGCCAGCCTGCACCCGTGCCCGTGTGGTCGCCGGGGGTCGTCCACTTCCAGATCACCGCCAGCGCGACGATCACCACGACGACGACGAGGCTCATCACCGTGTCGTGGAACATCGCGTACGGGTAGAACGGCTTCCCGCGCTTCTTGACGTCCTCCTTGTACTTGGCGAACTGCGCGCGGCGGGCCTGGAGGCTGGCGCTCGGCTTCGTGATCATGGCTGGGGCCTTCCGCGCGTCGTCGGCGAGACGAGCCCTGCACGCGCCGGCGCCGGCGGCTCCGGCTCGATGTGCTCGGCGCCCGCGGCCTCCTTCGACCAGGGCGGCGAGCTGACTCCAAGCCGGATCACGAGGTACAGGTGCAGGCCGATCAGCGCGAAGATCGCCCCCGGCGCGACGAGCATGTGCAGCGAGTAGAAGCGCGCGAGGGTGTCCGACCCGATCGCGGGACCGCCCTGCAGGATCTGCCCGAGTATCCCGCCGACGAACGGCCCGTTGGCGGTGATGTTCATTCCGACCACCGTTGCCCAGTACGCGGTCTCGTCGTAGGGCAGCAGGTAGCCGGTGAAGCCCTCGAACATGCCGAGGATGAGCAGGATCACGCCGACGATCCAGTTCAGCTCACGCGGGTACTTGTAGGCGCCGTACAGGAACACCCGTGCCATATGGAAGAAGAGCAGGATGATGAAGACGCTGGCGCCCCAGCGGTGCATCCCGCGCACGAGCCAGCCGAAGGTGACGTCATTCGTGATGTGCTGGATCGAGCTGTAGGCGTTGTCCGGGTCCGGCTTGTAGTACATCGCCAAGATGACGCCGGTGACCGCTTGCACCAGGAAGGCGGTCAGCGTCGCGGAGCCGAGCGTGTGCGCCCAGCCGGAGTCGCCGGGCACCTTGCGGAAGAGAAAGTACTTGGTGGCGCCGACGAGGCCCGAGCGCTCCTCGAGCCAGTCGAGCGGGTAGAGCACCATCCCTTCGATCTGCTTGCGACGCGCCGACTTGGGCATCAGTGCTTCTCCCGGTGACGCTGCCGAGCTTCTGGGTCGTCAGCACCAAGCGATGCAAGGACGCAGGGAGCGCACATATCGAAATGAGATATGGGCGCGACTGAGGACGCCGCAGCGCGCCGCGTGCTGGCGGGCCAGAAGCCGGCGTGTGTTGCCGGGAGGAGCACTAAACGCGGATCTCCGGGATCGGCCAGAGCCAGAACTCGGGGCCGGCGACGGGCTGGCCGGGGTTGTGGAGCGGGTACTTCTTGATCCGAGCGTCCTTGCCCGTGCCCTTGACCTTGTCGACGCTGTACGCGCTGCCGAGGATCAGGCGGCCGTTCTTGATCGAGTACTCGTAGCGGTCGAGCGCGCGCACCGGCGGGCCGGCGGTGCGGTTGCCCTCGATGTCGTACTGGCCGCCGTGGCACGGGCAGCCGAACCCGGCCGGCTGGGCCGGGGTCAGCTTCAGCAGCTCGATTCCCGCCTTGTCGGTGACCAGACGGCTCGGCTTCTCGTCCACGGGGCCGTTCGGCTGGACGGGGCAGCCGAGGTGCGCGCACCGGTTCGACAGGATCGTGAAGCTCGGCTTGCCGGAGACCAGGCCGTTGTAGCGGATGTACGCGGTGCGGCGCGAGACCTCACCCTGCTTCGGGTCCTCGACGAAGGTCGTGATCACGAACCTGCCGGAGGGAAAGTCGGAGAGTGGCCCGAGGTCGACGTCGTGGAACTTCGCGCCCTCGAAAGAGGAGGCGACGAGCAGGCCAAGCGAAGGGACGGTGACGACCCCGCCGATCACGGCTCCGAGGCCGAGGGTCGCGCCCTCGAGGAACTTGTTGCGCGGGAAGCGCTCCGAGAAGGTCGACTCGATGTCCACGGGGGCAGCCGCCCCGGCCGCCGGGGCGGCCTCGGGAGGCGGGGGAGGCTCGGCGCGTGACATCCCGCTCGAGAGATCGCGGACCCAGAGGAAGCCGAAGAAGACCGCGATCGCACCACCAACCGCAACCGCCGGCCAGCTGACGATCAGGCCGACGAGCAGACAGGCGACACCGACTGCGAACCCGACCGGATACAGAGTCGGAGCGGGAAGGTGAGACCGATCGACGCCCGGACGAGGTTCCAACTTCGTAACGCCTCCTTCTCGCTTACCAGTGGATTCAAACGCTCGCTTGTGCGCCGTGTCAACGACGTATCACTTGCCGCAACAGCGCCCAACTATGACGCAACTCCGTCGAGCCCGTACTCCTGCCACCGCCGGTCGACGAGCGCCCTGATCTCGTCGGTCATCTCGATCTCCGGCGGCCACTCGCGCGTCCCTTCGGCAGTTCCTTTGTGGGTCGCGTCGATGCCGAGCTTCCCGCCGACGAACTGGAGCGTCGGAGCGTGGTCGAGGTGGTCGAGCGGGCCCTCCGAGACGAGCACGTCGCGCTTCGGGTCGACGTTGGCGCAGACCCGGAAGAAGACCTCCTCGTAGTCGTGCACGTCCACCCACTCGTCCACCACCACGACGCACTTGGTCAGGCTGAGCAGTCCGAGGCCCCAGACGGCGTGCATCACCTTCTGCGCGTGGCCCGGGAACGCCTTGCGGATCGAGACGATCGCGCAGTTGTGGAAGGCGCCCGCAACCGGCAGGTCGTAGTCGGCGATCTCGGGGACGGACATCCGCACCGCCGGCAGGAAGATCCGCTCAGTCGCCTTCGCCAGCCACGCGTCCTCGGCCGGGGGCTTGCCGACGACGATCGACGGGTAGATCGCGTCGCGGCGCGTGGTCAGCGCCGTGAGGTGGAAGACCGGGAACGGCTCCGGCGGCGAGTAGTAGCCGGTGTGGTCGCCGAAGGGACCCTCGGTCCCCTCGTCTCCGGCCTCGACGTAGCCCTCGAGCACGATCTCGGCGGCGGCCGGCACCTCGAGGTCGATCGTCTTGCCCTTGACCAGCTCGACCGGCTCGCCGCGGAGGAAGCCGGCGAGCATCAGCTCGTCGATGTGCTTCGGCAGCGGCGCCGACGCCGCATAGGTCGTGACGGGGTCGAGCCCGAGCGCCACCGCCACCTCGAGGCGGCCCTCCGTAGCGAGGTAGTCCATCCGCCCGTCCTTGTGGATCTGCCAGTGCATGAAGGTCGAGTGGCGATCGATCTTCTGCATCCGGTACATGCCGACGTTGCGACTCCCGGTGCGCGGGTCGCGGGTGATCACGGCCGGCAGCGTGATGAAGGGCGCGGCGTCGCCCGGCCAGCAGGTCTGGATCGGCAGCGTGTCGAGGTCGACCTCGTCACCGGTGAGCACGACCTCCTGGCAGGCTCCGCTGCGGACGGACTTGGGCATCGAGTCGGCGATCGACTTCAGCTTGGCGAGGCCGCGGACCTTCTGGACGAGACCTTGCGGCGGCTGCATCTCGAGGACGTCCTCGAGCTTCGTCGCCACGTCGTCGAGGCGCTCGACGCCGAACGCGAGACACATGCGCCGCTCGGTCCCGAACTGGTTGATCAGCAAGGGGTGGGAGGATCCCTTCGGGTTCTCGAACAGGAGCGCCGGGCCGCCGGACTTGACCGTCCGGTCGACGATCTCCGTCACCTCGAGGTGCGGATCGACCTCGGCCGAGACGCGGACGAGCTCGCCCTCGCGCTCGAGCAGCGCGATCCAGTCGCGGAGGTCGCGCGGAGTTCCCACGCGCGCCAGTCTAGGACACGACCGTTTCAGACCTTGTTAGTCATAAGCATCCGCACTATTATAGCCATATGACTACGGCTTCGATCAGCGAGACGAAGGCGAAGCTCAGCGCGCTGCTCGACCTCGTGCGCGCCGGCGAGACCGTGACGATCACCGATCGGGGTAAGCCCGTCGCGCAGATCGTCCCTGCCCAGAGCAACGATGCTGGAGACGACGAGGCCCGCCTGGTTAGGCTCGAGCGCGCAGGCCTCATCCGTCGCCCCAGGAGGAAGCTCGACCTCGAGGCCTTTCTCGCCAGGCCGCGAGCGAAATCGCGAGCAAGCGTAGTCGAGGCGCTGCTCGAGGAGCGGCGGGAAAGCGACCGCTGAGGTTCTGGGACAGCTCAGCCGTCGTGCCACTCGCCGTCGATGAGCCCACGTCGCCGGCACTCGTCGAGGTGCTCACACACGATCCGGAAGTGACGGTCTGGTGGACCGCCCGGGTCGAATGCGCTTCTGCCGTCGGCCGTCGTGAGCGATCGGGTGAGATGACGACGGAGCAGGCTTCGTACGCTCTGAGGCAGGTGGATGAGCTGATCGACGGCTGGGTGGAGGTTCCGCCCGGAGAGCGCCTGCGCGACCTCGCATCCAGGCTCGTCCGCGTTCATGAGCTGCGCGCCGCCGACGCCCTGCAGCTCGCGGCGGCGACCGTCGCCTCGGAGAGCCGTCCCGAGACGCTCGAGCTCGTAACGCTCGACGAGCGGCTCGCGCTCGCCGCAAGCCGAGAAGGCTTTCGCGTCCTGCCGATTTAGACAGGTGGTCGAAGGCCTCACGGCTTGGAGCACAACGGTTATGCCGTCGCGGCGAGGAGCACCTCGCTGCGGTGTGCGTATGCCGTGGCGTGGATGCTGCGGAAGTACGCGAGCGCTCGGTTGAGCTCGGCGTCGGCTTCTGAACACCGCCCTGCGCGAGCGAGCGCCTCCGCGTGTAGCACGTGCGCCTGAGCCTGCAGAGCCCGCGCGCCAATCTCGCCGAAGATCGCGGCCCCACCCCCAAAGTCGCCAAGCGCGAGTGCGCGGGCCGCTTCCACCCAGGGTGTCGCTGGGGCGTCGTCGCCGAGAGCGGCACTGAACTCCTGCCCGCGGCCGAGCTCGACCAGCAGCGGCGCCAGCAGGTACTGCCAGGGGTCCGTGAGATCGTGGTCGCGGAGTATCTCTTCGAGCAGCGCCTCCATCTCGTCCCGCCGCCCGGCAGCAGCGAGGACGTATGCGCGGTAGCCCAGCCCTGGGCCAACGACCTGGGCGTCGCCGGCTTCTCTGACCAACTCAAGCGCTCGCGCAGACTCGGTCAGGGCGCCGTCCAGGTCGCCGCGGCTCAAGAGGATCTCCGAACGCACCATCCGGGCCGGACCCTCGTGGTAGTGGGGGGATCCCGCCGCGGCCGCGATCACCTCGTCGGCGAGTGCGAGTGACTCGTTCCACTCTCCGCGCAGGTGATGGCCGAGCATGTTCTCTCCGACCAGCCAACGCAGCCCGGTCGCGTTGCCGAACCGCTCGTCGGCCGCTCTCGCCTGCTCCAGGGTGGTACCTGCTGCATCGAGCTGGCCAAGGCGCCA
>WNFV01002167.1_pt1 | contig 46164 bp, 47 predicted proteins | sample 5400101 | NCBI WGS metagenome assembly WNFV01 (sample SAMN13153361, study PRJNA577476) | soil metagenome | isolation source: 115 cm soil or saprolite under grassland replicate 1 | place: USA:California | collected 2016-06-15 | reverse complement strand
GGGCTAGGTCGGGATCGATCGCGCGCAGCGACCCGTGACCGAGCTCGGCGATCTCGACCGGCACCGTTACGTGAGCCTCGCCACCTTCCGCGGCAACGGGACGGCAGTCGCGACGCCGGTCTGGTTTGCCGCCGGCGAGGGACGGCTGTACGTGGTCACGGAGGGAGGGTCGGGCAAGGTCAAACGGCTCCGCCGTTCCCCGAGGGCGCGTCTGGCCCCTTCGGACGCGCGCGGTCGACTCCGCGGCGAATGGCGCGAGGGGACCGCGCGCATTCTCACGGAGCCCCGCGCGATCGATCGCGCCCACGCGGCCCTTCGCACGAAGTACGGCTGGCAGGTGTGGCTGGCCGATGCGCTCTCGCGCCTCACCGGCCGTATCCACCGTCGGGCCTGGATCGAGATCCGGCTCTAGCCGGCGAGCCCCGCTACCCCTTCAGGTACTTGTCGAAGAACGCCACGCACCGCTTCCATCCGTCCTCCGCCGCATCCTTCTTGTAGATCTGGGGCCGGTCGTCAGAGAAGAAGGCGTGTGGCGCTCCTGGATAGAGCACGAACTGGTCCGCCGGATTGCGCTTCTTGAGCTCGGCTTCGAAGCGCCGGACGTCGTCTGGCGGAATGCCGGGGTCGGCTTCGCCGTAGAGTCCCAGCACGGGCATGGTGAGCTTGTCGACGAGGCTGAAGGCGTCCACGCCCGGCGCGTCGGAGAACGTCCGCTTCACGTGACCGTACCAGGGCACAGCCGCGGCGACCGCCGGATACTCCGCCGCGAAGTGGAGAGTGAGCGCGCCCCCGCCGCAAAAGCCCGTCACGCCCAATCGATCCGCCTGCGCCCAAGGCTGCTGCTTGGCGTAGTCGGCGGCGGCGCGGATATCGCCGAGATACTGGGCCCGGGTGACCTTACCCGAGATCTGCCCCATCTCCTGGAAATTCTTCCCCTGCATGCCGCCCTCGCGATGATAGAGCTCGGGCGCGATCGCGTAGAAGCCGGCTTGGGCGAAGCGCCGGACGACGTCTTTGTTGTGCTCGTTGTTGCCCGTGAAGCCCGAGATGACCACGATGATCGGGAAACGGCCGGCTTTTTCGGGGCGGGCATCGTAGGCGGGAATGCTCGTGCCTCCGACGGGGAGCTGAATGTCCCGAGCCACGATACCCTTGGTGTCCGTGACAATGGCCTGGGCCAGGGAGATGCCGGGCGTCAGGACACCTCCCACCGTCGTAAACGCGCCGAATCTCAAGACTTCTCTGCGGCTCAGCGGATTGGACATGACGCTCCTCCTCCCTTCGATGACGGGTGGACCCGCATAACTAACCTTAGGTGAAACACCCGCGGGGATTCTACAGTAGAACGAACCACCGATGAAGCTCCCCGGTTCCGTGTCCAGAACAATGAGCCTTCGCGAGGCGGCCGCGGTGATCTTCGTCCTGGTTGCCCTCCTGCCCCTGCTTCTCTTCGTGGCCGTCATCTCGTCTTCGGGCCTCATCTCGAAGATGGAAGCCCAGTTCGCCGCCTTCATGGCCGTCATCATCGCCTGTCTGGGCTTCATCGTTTTCCGGCGATTGGTGGACCAGATCTCCCGCCTGGCCGTGAAAGTCCGGCTCGCGCCCGGAGAGCCCGCTGCCGCCTCCGGCGTCGTGAGGGGGCCGGAGCGGGTGCCGGGGCTGGGCCATGTCTCCGAGATCGGTCAGCTGGCCGGCGCCTTCCAGCAGATGCTCGACGATCTCCGGGCCTCCACCCAGCGGCTCGAAGATCTCGTTTTCAAGCTGGGCACCCTCAACGAGCTGGTAGAGTTGTCCGCACGCAGTCCGAAGATCGAGGATCTGCTGCCCTCCTTTCTGCAGACCACGATGCGCGCGGTCCACGCGAGCGCCGGCTCCATCATGCTCCTCGATCAGGAGAAGGGCCTCCTGCGCCCGGCCGCCTCTCGAGGCCTGCCCGACGAGATCACCGACTCGGCCGAGGTCGCTCTCGGGGAGGGAATCGCGGGCAAGGTCGCCGAGCTTGGCGACGCCATCGTCATAGAGAGCATGGAGAAGGACGCGCGCTTCGCGCAGGTCAAGGACTCCCGGCAGGGCAGCGGCTCCTTCCTCTGCATGCCCCTGCGCGCAGGCGATCGTGTGGTCGGCGTCATGAACCTCGTGCGGAAGGAGGACACGGGCACCACCCCATCCACCCCGCGCCCGTTCAGCACTTCCGATCTCCAGTTCCTGGCCACCCTCCTCACCTACATCGCCTACGCGGTCGACAACGCCCGCCTGCTCGAAGACGCGCAGGAGTCGGCTCGACAGCGTCAGCGCGTGGTGGACGACCTGCGCGCGACCCAGGCCCAGCTCGTGCGAGGTGAGACGCTCTCCGCCATCGGCAAGCTCGCCTCGGGCATGGCGCACCATCTCAACAACCTCTTCGCGGTGATTCTCGGCCGGCTGGAGATCCTGCTCGTCAAGGCCCCCACGGATCCCGACGCGCGGCGCTATATCGAGATCATCCAGCGGGCCGCCCAGGACGGCGCCGAGGTGGTCCGTCGTGTCCAGCGCTTCAGCCGTGTGCAGCCGGTGTCGCGCGCCACCCCCGTGGACCTCAATCAGTTGGCCCAGGAGGTGCTCGAGCTGACGCGGCCGCGCTGGCACAACGAAGCCCAGCTCCGCCAGATCCGTATCGACACCGAGCTCCACCTGGGTGGAATCAAAGCGGTGGCGGGAGAGCTCGCGCCGCTCCGCGAGGTGCTCATGAGCCTCGTCCTCAATGCCATCGACGCCATGCCGGGGGGCGGGCAGCTCACCCTCCGGACGTGGTCCGACACCAAGGAAGTGCACTGCGCGGTGTCGGATACCGGCTCGGGCATGACCGATGAAGTGCGGCAGCGCGCCTTCGAGCCCTTCTTCACCACGAAGGGCCCCAAGAGTACCGGACTCGGGCTCTCCGTCACCTACGGCATCATCCAGCGTCACAACGGCAGGATCGACATCGATACCGGGCCGGGCCGCGGCACCACCGTGCAGATCACCTTGCCCGCGGTGCTCCCCACCCTCCGCCCCCCGCCGCCCGCCCCTGTGGCGCTGGCGGACACGACGGTGCTCCGCGTGCTGGTTGTCGACGACGAGCCCGAAGTCCGCACCGCGGTCGCCGACATACTCGGCACGGCGGGCTACATCACTTTTCAGGCCGCGGGCGGCCGCGAGGCGCTGGCCTGGCTCGACGCGGGACAGTCCGTGGATCTCGTCCTGACCGATCTGGGTATGCCGGGCATGACCGGCACGGATCTGGCGCGCTCCGTGAGGGGACGCTGGCCGGGCCTGCGGATCGGCCTCATGACAGGATGGGATGAAACCGAGGCGCCGGTCGGGGAGGCGAGCTCGATCGTGGACTTCGTGATCGCCAAGCCCTTCCAGCTGTCTGCGCTGCTCTCCGCCTACGCCGGAGCCGCCGTCGTCTGAAGCAGGTCGTTGCTACCAGCCGATGGCGAGGGCCCCGCGACGCGGATCCGCCCCGCCCCTGAAGACGCCGTCGGGCCCGACGACCACGCAGCAGACGGCACCCGCGCGCCAATCCCAGTCGGGCCACGCAGCCATGGAATGGCCGAGCGCCCCGAGAGCGGCGCGCGTTTCGGGGCTCACGCGCGACTCGGCCTCGAGCACGCCGGGGGCGTGCACGTGAGGCCAGAAGGAATCAGGGAAGCTCCGGGTGGCGATCCGTGGCGCCTCGACCGCCTGCTGGGGGGCCATGCCGTGCGCGGTGACGTTGAGGAAAACCTGGAGCATGGCCTGCTGCTGGACGTCACCGCCCGGCGTGCCGATCGGCATGAAGGCGCGACCATCGCGCAGCACCATGGCGGGCGCGGGCGTGAGACGCGGCCGCTTGCCCCCGGCCACGAGGCTCGGATGACCCGGCGAGAGCCACCCCTGAGATCCCCGCGGCGACACGACACAGCCGACTCCGGGAACGAGCGGCGAATCCACTCCGGGATCGCTGGGTGTCGCGGAGAACGCATTGCCCTCGGCATCCACCACGCAGACATACGAGGTATCGAGCGAGCCCTCGGGCCTGGCCGTGATCGGCCCGGAGACGCCGTGGCCGCCATTGGCGGTGGCACGGAGTCCGAACGGATCGCCGGCCGGAGGCAGATCGGGCCAGGCCCGATCCTCGCGGATGAGCGCTCTCCGCGCTCGCGCGTACTCCTTGGACAAGAGCCCGTCCACCGGCACTTTGACGTACTTGGGGTCACCGTAGTACGCCTCGCGATCCGCGAAGGCGAGCTTCATGGCCTCGATCAGGATATGCAGGGCGCGCGGCGTGTTGTGGCCGAGGGCTGGCCAGTCATAGCTCTCGATCAGATTCATCATCTGCAGCAGCACGGGCCCCTGGCACCAGAAGCCGCACGAGGCTATCTCGTAGTCCCCGAAGGACGTCTTTAGGGCGGGCGCGATCTCCACGGAGAAGTCGGCCAGATCCTCGGTCGTGAGGAGTCCACCCTCGCGCGCATGGTAGTCGGCGATGCGCTGGGCGATCTCGCTCTTGTAGAACGCGTCCCGGGCGGCGCGGATGGCGCCGGGCCGCCCCCGCGCGCGCGACTTCAGCTCGGCGGCGACCATGATCTTGATGGTCTGCGCGAGCTCCGCTTCCACGAGCAGGTGCCCGGCCGGCGGACCCTGTCCGTCCTTCAGGTAGACCGCGGCCGAGGTGGGGAAGCGGCGAATCTTGTCGGCGGCGCGGCCAAGCTGATAGGCGGAGAAGACGGAGAGCGGAAAGCCGTGCTCCGCGCACTCGAGGGCGGGCGCCACCGTCTCGCCGAAGCTCTTGGTCCCCCAGCGCTCGAGCGCCGCGCACCAGGCGTCGGGAGCCGCGGGCACCACGGTGCGGAGCAGGCCCACGGGAATCTGCCCGCCGCACTTCTCGCGGAAGAACTCCGCGGTTGCGCGCCTGGGATACGGGCCGACCCCGGAGACCTCGAAGGTCTCGCCCGTCCGTCCGAGGTGCACGAGCACGGGCGCCACCCCGGCGAAGCTGACCATGTCCGGATGCACGACACCGAGCGTGAAGCCCGCGGCCACCCCGGCGTCGATGGCATTGCCACCGGCTTCGAGGATGCGCGCGGCGGCCTGCGCGGCAAGTGGATGTCCCGCGGCGACCATCCAGCGGCGGCCCATCACCTGATGCATGTGGCCCGCGGCTGGTGCGGCGCCTGCGTCTTTCTGCGAGGAGGCCGAGTCGAGGCTCATGCGGCGTATGGTAGCATAGCCATATGCCTCGCGAACCGCTGGTGGGTGTCACCACTTCGATCACCGTCGACCAGAATCCCGAGCGCGCCTACGTCAATTCCGCCTACCTCCACGCCGTGCAACAGGCGGGGGGTGTGCCCGTGCTGCTGCCGCCTCAGCTCTCGAAGTCCTCGGTGGAGCGGCTGGTGCGCGGCCTCGACGCGATCCTCCTCACCGGAGGCGGCGACATGGATCCGGCCTGCTTCGGAGAGGCGCCGCACTCGACGCTCTACGACGTCGCGCCTTCGCGCGATGCCCTGGAGACCGCGGTGACGCACATCGCGCTCGAGAAGCGCACTCCCCTCCTCGCCATCTGTCGCGGCATCCAGGTGCTCAATGTCGCGCTGGGCGGCTCCCTCTACCAGGACGTGGCCACAGACCCGGGCACGGACGTCCGGCACAGTCAGAAAGAGCCGCGGGACCAGACGACGCACAAGGTCACGGTCACGCCGGGCAGCCGCCTGGCGGGCATCCTGGGCACGGACGACGTCGAGGTCAACAGCTTCCACCACCAGGTCATCAAGACGCTTGGGCGCGGGCTCACGGCCGTGGCCTGGGCGCCCGATGAGCTGATCGAGGGGGTGGAGCTCGCCGACGATTCGCGCTTCGTGCTCGGCGTCCAGTGGCATCCCGAGCATCTGGTCGGCGGCTCCGAGCCGGCCCGACGTCTCTTCGCCGCACTGATCGGCGCCGCGAGCACATAGCCTCACCTCGCCCGCTGGACCGGGGTTGACTTCGGAGCTCTACGACAGGATCGGGGGCGGCTATCGCACCCACCGCCGGCCCGACCCGCGCATCGCCGACGCCATCAACCGCGTCCTCGGCGACGCCGACACCGTCGTGAATGTCGGGGCAGGCGCGGGCTCGTACGAGCCGATGGATCGCCGGGTGGTCGCGGTGGAGCCCGCGCTCTCCATGATCCGCCAGCGCGGAGCGGGCACCGCTCCCGTGGTCCAGGCCTCGGCGACCCATCTGCCGTTCCGGGACGCCGCCTTCGCCGCGGCGCTCGCGATCCTCACGCTTCACCATTGGCCCGACCGCGAGCGAGGCCTCGCCGAGCTGGCGCGAGTGGCTCGCCATCGCGTGGTGATCCTCACCTGGGATCCCGCTTCGCGGGACTTCTGGCTCGTCGCCGACTACTTCCCCGCCATCGCCACGATCGACCGGCCGATCTTCCCGACCATGGAGGACATCAGGAGCGTGTTCGGACACATGGAGATCCGCGCGCTGCCCATCCCGCACGACTGCAGCGACGGCTTCCTCGGCGCCTACTGGCGGCGGCCCCACGCCTACCTCGACCCCGGCGTCCGCGGCGCCATCTCCACCTTCACCAAGCTCACCACGCTCGAGCCCGGCCTCACCCAGCTCCGCCGCGACCTGGAAGACGGAAGCTGGGAGAGACGCCACCGGCCTCTCCTCGCCAAGTCCGAACTCGACCTCGGCTACCGTTTGGTCATCGCCACGATCACCGACCGCCGCGGTTCGTGAGAACTTCGCGCGCGCCGGACGGGTCCTGTCGTCGGGGGCGACGGCGGCGCAGCCGACTTCGCCACCCTACCCAGCGTGAATCGCAGCCCTTCGGGCTGCGCACACTTGTGAAGGGCCCACTCCGCGGCTGCGCCGCCGTCGCCCCCGACGCCACCCGTCCGATAGCAGTATGTCTCCCAACGTCGATCCTCTAGAGTAGTCTCCAGCGCGAGACCGCGGAGGGCAGCTGCTCCTCCGCCACCCGCCCATCCTTGACGAGCTTCTTGAGGTGGGAGTGGACGGACTTGCCCGCCATCACGTGAAGCTTCTCGGGAACCTCGGCGTAGATGATCTTCACCATGTCCGGAACCGTGCATGGGCCGTCGCCCAGCGTCTGGAGGATTTGCCGCTCCCGCTCCAGCCGGTGGTCGATGTACTCCTGGATCTTCCCCGCCGCGTCCTCGATGACCGCTCCATGCGCGGGATAAATCCGCCGCGGCGCGAGGGCCTGCACGCGCCGGAGGGACGCCATGTAGTCGGCGAGATCGCCATCTTCGTCCGGAATGACGCTCGTGGATCCGTTCAGGATCAGGTCGCCGCTGAAGAGCGCGCGCTCCTCCTCGAGGAAGTAGCAGAGGTGATCGGACGCGTGCCCTGGGGTGTGCACGGGCACGAGGGTCACCCCCTCGCCCTTCACCGCCTGGCCGTCGCGCAGGTCCGCGGTGCCCTCCGGCAGCCCCACGTCCCTGTGAATCATCTTGGCCACGGGCAAGCCGGGAAAGCGCTCACGGAGGTGCAGCACGCCGCCGATGTGATCCACGTGCCGATGCGTGAGAATGATGCGCGAAGGGCTCCGCCACCCGCGCTCGGCCAGATACTCGTCGAGCACGCCCAGGTAGCCGGCCATGCCCGCACCCGTGTCGATCAGAATGGGGTCGCGCGCCCCCACCAGATAGGTATTGGTGCCCGGGCCCGTCATCATCCCGGGATTGAGACCGAGCACGCGCCCGACCCGGTCGCTGGGCGTGGCGCGCTTCGGAAAATCCGGATCGATCCAGCTCATGCCACCCCCAGGTAGCGACGTTTGACGTCCTCGTCCGCCTCGAGACCGGCGGGCGTGCCCTCCCAGACGATCTGTCCCTTGTTCATGACGTAGACGCGGTCGGCGACCCGCAGGGCCAGGTGATAGTTCTGCTCCACGAGGAGGATCGACAGCCGCTCGTCCTTGAGCCTCCGCACGATTCGTCCGATCTCGCGCACGATGATCGGGGCCAGCCCCTCCGACGGCTCGTCGAGCACCAGCATACGACCGTTCGTCATGAGGGCGCGGCCGATGGCGAGCATCTGCTGCTCGCCTCCCGACAGCGTGCCGCCCAACTGCAGCGCGCGCTCGCCCAGCCGCGGAAACAGCGCATAGACGCGCTCGAGCGTCCAATCCCCCCTCCGCGCGCCGAGCGTGAGATTCTCGCCCACGGTGAGCGGGGAGAAGATGCGCCGCCCCTGCGGCACGAGGGCCAGCCCGCGGCGGGCTATGCGGTAGGAGGGCCAGGATTGCACCGCCTGGCCATCCAGCACGACCCGTCCCTCCCGGGGCGGCGTGAAGCCCGCGATGCTCCTGATGAGCGTCGTCTTGCCGGCGCCGTTTCGACCAAGAAGCGCCACGGCCTCCCCAAGGCCGACGCGGACGGACACTCCATGCAGCACGTGGCTGTCTCCGTAATAGGTCTGGATCGCCTCCACGTCGAGCATCACGCGCTTCCCAGATAGACTTCGTAGACTCGAGGATCCCGCTTCACTTCGTCGAAGGTGCCCTCGGTGAGGACAAGGCCGTAGTGGAGCACGGTGACCCGGTCGGCGAGCGACCCGACCACGTCCATGTCGTGCTCGATGATGAGCACCGTTACGTCGCGGGGCAGGCCTTCGAGCATCCGCGTCATGCGCGCGGTCTCCTCGGGCGACATGCCGGCCGTCGGCTCGTCGAGCAGCATGAGCTTGGGACGCGCCGCCAGGACCACACCCACCTCGAGCTGCCGCTGCTCACCGTAGGAAAGGCTGCCCGCCGGCTCGCCGAGCCGGCGGGCCAGGCCCACCGCGTCGGCCGCCGCCCGCGCCCGCTCGAGCGGCGCGATCAAGCGCTCGACGCTGCCGAAGAGATCGTAGCTGCCGCGTCCGTCCGCGGCGGCGGCCAGCCGGAGATTCTCCAGCACCGTCAGCTTCGCGAAGACATTGGTGCGCTGAAAGGAGCGCCCGATCCCGCGCCGCGCCAGCGCATGCGGGGGCAGTCCCCCGACCGGCTCGCCGTCGAACAGGATGCGTCCGGCGGAGGGGGCGAGCTGGCCCGTGATGACATTGAACAGCGTCGTCTTCCCCGCTCCATTGGGGCCGATGATGGCCCGCCGCTCCCGCGGCGTCACGGCCAGCGTCACGCCGGCCAGGGCGGAGAGGGCTCCGAACTGGCGCGCCAGGCCCTCGATGGCGAGCAGGGGAGCGGGAGCGGTCACGACCGGATCCCCACACGGCCGCGCAGGGCTCCGAGGATGCCGCCTGGCGCGAAGAGCACGAGGAAGACGAAGGTCAGCCCGAGGATGAGCATCCAGCGCTCGGTATACGAGCTGACCATGCTCTGCAGCAGAATGAAAGCGGCGGCGCCCAGCATCGAGCCGCCCAGGGTGCCCGTACCGCCGATGATCACCATGAGCAGGGCCTCCCCGGAGGTGGTCCACAGAAACGCGTCGGGGGAGATCGAGCCCACGAGCTGGGCGTAGAGCGAGCCCGCCACGCCCGCGACGGTGCCCCCGATGACGAAAGCCAGCAGCTTGTAGCGGTTGACGGGATAACCGACCGCCTGCATGCGGCCCTCATTGTCGTGGATACCGCGCAGCACGTGGCCGAACGGCGAGCGAACGATGCGCCACAGGAGGAGAACGGTGAGGAGCACGAGAACGATGAGGTAGAGATGAAAGCTCGCGAGGCTCGTCAGGCTCAAGCCGAGCACGGAAGGCCGGGGGACGCCGACGAGGCCGTCCTCGGCGCCGAGCCACGCCGCTTGAAAGGCGACGGCGTAGAACATCTGGGAGAAGGCGAGCGTGAGCATGATGAAGTAAACGCCGCTCACCCGGATGGAGAAAAATCCGATGACGAGCGCCGCCGCCGCGGCGGCGAGCGCGGGCAGGAGTAGCGCGGAGACGAGCCCCGGCGATTTGACCAGCGTCAGCGCCGCGACGTAGCCGCCGATGCCGAAGAAGGCGGAGTGCCCGAACGAGACCATGCCCGCGTAGCCCATGAGGAGATCGAGGCTCATGGCGAAGATGCCCCAGATCAGGATTTCCTGAAGCAGCTTGACCGGATAATTGCCGGCCGCCAGAGGAAAGGTGGCCACGGCTCCGACGAGGGCGATGAAGCCGGCGGCGCGGAGCGATTTCAGGCTGATCATCTTTTCCCCGCCGAGGCGCCTGCGCAGAGCCTCCGGCGCCCGGCGTTCGGGCACATGCCACGCGTGTGGTCATTTCAGGGGACGGCCGAAGAGACCTTGCGGCCGGAAGAGGAGGATGAGGGCCATGACCACGTAGATCATCAGCATCGCGGCGCCGGGCAGCCAGACCTTTCCGAAGGTCTCGGCCTGGCCGATGATGAGGCTGCCCGCGAGGGAGCCCTTGAGGCTGCCGAGGCCGCCGACGACCACCACGATCAATGCCGGGACGAGGATAGAGGCGCCCATGGGCGGGTACGCAGACTGGATGGGGCCCGCGATCACGCCGGAAAGCCCCGCCAGCGCCGTCCCAAAGGCGAACACTCCCGTGAAGACGCGGTGGATGTCGATACCCATGCCCGCCGTCATCTCGGAGTCGTATACGCCCGCGCGAATGATAGCGCCGAGCCGCGTCTTCTCGATGAGCGCCCAGAGCGCCACGGCCACCGCCAGGCCGAACACGATGACGAAGAGCCGGTAGGATGGGATCGTCGCGCCGAAGACGACGACCGAGCCCGAGAAGAGCGCCGGCGTCGGGATGGAGCGGATACGCCCGCCCCAGATCCACTTGACGAGGTCCTCGAAGACATAGATGAGCCCGAAGGTCAGCAGCACCTGATCGAGGGGGCCGCGCCGGTAAAGCGGGCGGAGACATGTGCGCTCGACGACCACCCCGATGAGGGCAACCGCGACAGGCGCGGCGAGGAGGGCCAGCCAGAAATTGCCCGTCGCCGCGATAAGCGTCAACCCCGCATAGGCCCCCAGCATGTAGTACGAGCCATGGGCCAGGTTGACGACGTCGAGCATGCCGAAGATCAGGGTGAGGCCGACCGAGAGGAGGAAGAGCAGGACACCGTAGGCCAGGCCGTTCAGGGCCTGGCCGAAGATATCAGGGACGAAGGCCACGAGTCGGTAAGCCGAGGGAGGAGGGGCGCGCCGGCCCCTCTCCCCAGGGCTCCATCAGGCCGGCAGGGTACAGCCGGTGCCGGGATCCTGCACGTTGGCGACCTTGTCGAACGGCACATTGTTGAGTCCGAGCGCCGTCTCCTCAACCTTCCGAATATAGATGAAGGGCTGGATGACATTGTGCGTCTTGGGGTCGAAGCGAAATCGGCCGCGCGGGCTGTCGAACTCAACCTTGGCGATGGCGTCCACCAGCTTGTCCTTGTCCTGCGTATTGCCGTTGACCGCCCTGAGCGCGCGAATGATGACCTCGGCGGTGTCATAGCCCTGGCAGGCGAAGCCGTCGGGCACCTTGCCCCCGTACTGCGCCCTGAAGTCCCTCACGAATTTCTTGTTGGTCGGATTGTCGAGGAGCGGCGAGTAGAAGTGGCCCGTGATGATGCCGAGCGCCGAATTTCCCTGGGCGGGCAGCACGTCCGGTTCCGTGAGAAAGCCCGCGCCGGTGAGCTTGGTCGTCTGCTTGAGGCCGAACTGGTCGTACTGCTTCACGAAGTTCACCGCGTCCGTGCCCGAGAAGAAGGCGAAGACCGCCTTGGCCTTGGACTGGCGGATCTTCGTCAGGTACGGCGCGTAGTCGGTCTCGCCGAGCTTCGGATAGTCCTCGTCGAGGATCTTGCCGCCGGCGGCCACGAAGCTCTCCTTGAAGGCGTTCATCATGTCCTTGCCGGCCTGATAGTTGGGCGCCGTCAGGAAAACCTCCTTGGAAAGATTCTTCGCCACCCAGGTGCCCATCGGGTGGCAGGGCTGCCAGTTCGAGAAGGAGGCGCGGAATATCCACTTCGAGCATCGCTCGCGGCTGATCGCATCGGCTCCCGCGTTGGAGACGATGAGGATGGTCTTGGAGCTGTGGACCTTGTCCCGCATGCCCATCAGGATGCCGCTGTGCACGGGCCCCGTGAGGATGTCGATCTTGTCCGAATCGATGAGCTTCTCCATCTTGCGGATCCCGATGGGCGGCTTCATCTCGTCGTCTTCCTGGACCATCAGAATCTTGCGCCCCGCGACCCTGTCGTTCTCGCGGGCGAAGACCAGCTTCATGCCCTGGGTGATGCTGACGCCGAGCTCCGCGTAGACGCCCGTATAGGGCAGGACCACGCCGATCTTGATCGGCTCCGCTTGAGCGTGGGCGCGCAGCACCCACGGACCTGCCGCGACCCCGGCCGCGGCCGCCGAAGCCGTGACGATGAATTTCCGGCGCGTGACTGCTTTCATTCCGCCTCCTCCGTCATTGGAGCGTTCCGGCACTGGGATGGTCGGGAGCCACGCAAGATTACACCGAAAGCCGTGTCCCGATAAACTCCTGGATGACGCGTCCGGCTTATCCGTGCCCTCCCCTCGCCAACAGCGAGATGACGTAGTTGCCGCTGCCTGAAGACGGGCCATACGCGTGAACGGTGGCCTCGAAGGTCTCCTTGGACTCGAGGATGGCGCCCATCATCATGGCGAGGTGCCGGCCTCCCATCTCCGGCTCGGCGGCCTTGGCGAAGTCGGGCAGCCACTGCCACACCTGCCGGTACTCGCCCGCGGCGAGCATCTTGGCGAGGCGATGATCGAGCTCCTCGTCTTCGGCCTTCGGGCCTTTGTCGGGGCCCCGCACGAGCTTGTGAGACACGCTGCCGCTGGCCACGAAGCCCACGCGCTTGCCCGTCTCGCGCGCCGCCGCCGCGATGTGGCGCCCCCACTCGAAGGACTCCTCGAGGCGAGCCGAGAGACACACCGAGACCGGGATCATGGGCAGCCTCTGGGCGCGGTCGAGATAGCAGACCATGGGCATGACGGTGCCGTAGTCCAGCGGATAGTGCACGTCGTTGGCCAGCACGCACTGGAGCCCGGCCGCGCGGCCCCGCGTGATGATGTCGGCGGCCAGCTCGTAGTCGCCGGGATAGTCGTACTCGACACCGTGGATGATCTCGGGCGCCTCCTGGGCCGTCAGCACGCCTCGATGCCGCGGCGTCCCGTCCACCACGGTGGGAAACGTGGTGATCAGGTGGCAGGAGTTGATGATGAGGACGTCGAGCTTCGCCCGGGCGACCTCCCTGCCCTGGGCTAGCAGTCCGTCGCGGACGGGTCGGAACGCCTCCGAGGCGAGCTTGCCCTCGATGGCGGCCTCGAGCGTGCAGTACCGCGGCGTGTGCACCGACAAATAAACCCCGGCGAGACTCATGGCTCCCTCCTAGCAGGCGGCTGAAAAAGGCCCATCTGCGTCATTGAGCAACGGCATTGGGGCGCCCTCGGCCGCACGCTCAACGTACAGAGAGTACGCCTCGCGGGTGGAATCGACCCAGCCCTCGTCTCGCGACGTCACAGACCGTCGCTCAACTCGAACCGCGGGGCGCCGCCTCGCATCTGGACCTTTTTGAGCCGCCTGCGAGTTTCTCTGCCCCGGCTGCTTCACGGAATGTACGCGATGCAGTCTATTTCGACATTGACGCCGTTGCGCGGGGCCGCGGCCTCGACGGTGGTGCGGGCCGGCTGCACGCCTTTGAAATATTCCTTGAAGACCCGATTGAAGACCGGGAAATCGTCCATGCTCCGCAAGAAGACGCCGACCTTGACCACGTTCTCGATGGACGTGCCGCCGGCCTCGAGCACGGCCGTCACGTTGTCGAGGGTGACGCGGGTCTGCTCGGCCAGATCCGGTGAGACGACGTCTTTCGTCACCGGATCGAGCGGCCCCTGGCCCGAAACGAACAGGAACTGACCGCACTTGACGCCCTGGGCTATGGGCGACTCCATGCCCTCGGAGAAGCCCGTCTTGGGCGCCGACTTGGTGTAGACCACCTCGGGTTTCATGCGTATGCGCCCCCCTGACCCTTGAGCCTCGTGGCGACTTCAACCGGCAATGCTTTGGCTCGGAGCCGCCCGCCGGGCTCGTCCGGCCGCGCGACCCACGCGCGCACTTCGAAGCCCGAGGCACAGTGCCGCTCGCCCACCGACACATCGTGATGGACCCGGAAGGTCTTCCCGCGCACCTCGCTGACGCTGGCGCGCACCGTCACCGTGTCGCCGTAGCGGACGGGCGAGGTGAAGCGCGCGCCCACATCGATGATAGGTACGCCCACCACGTGATACCTGGGAAACAGCACCGGCCAGGGCATGTCCAGGGACTCGAACAGCGCCTCGGTCGCCATGTCGAACCACTCGAAGAAGCGTGGATAGAAGGCGATGCCCGCCGGATCGGCCTCCGACCACCGGACCTTGATGTCGATCATGTTCCTGGCCCCGGTCAACGGTGGGCCTCCACGTCTTCCTTGAGCCTGAAGCGCTGGAGCTTCCCGGTGGCAGTGCGCGGCAGCTCGCGCACGACGCGTATCTCGCGGGGACGCTGATGGGCCGGGAGGGCGCGCTCAGCAAGATGCTTGAGCTCGGCCGCCAGCGTATCCACATCGGTCGTCCCGTCGCGGGGGACGACGAAGACGAAAGTCTTGATCAGTCCGGAGGCCTCCTCGGCCCCGACCGCGCCCGCCTCCAGCACGGCAGGGTGCTGCAGCATGGCCGCCTCGACCTCGGTCGGCATCACCCACTGCCCCGCCACCTTGAAGAAGTCGTCCTCGCGGCCGCAGTGGGTATAGAAACCGTCCGCGTCGCGCACGTAGACGTCGCCCGTTCGGAACCAGTCGCCCACGAAGGTGCGCCGAGAGTGATCGAGCCGCTTCCAGTAGCCCATGGCGGCCGAGGGCGTCTTGACCCACAGCACGCCCTGGGTGCCGTCGGGGACGGATTGGCCCTGCGCGTCGAGCAGGCGCACTTCCACCCCTGGGGACGGCGTGCCCGAGCAGCCGGCTCGGCTCTGCCGGGGACGATTGGAGACGAACATGAAGATCGTCTCGGTGGCGCCGATGGCGTCGAGGATCTCTACACCGAACCGCTCCCGCCAGGCGTGATAGATCTCGGCGGGCAGCTTCTCTCCTGCCGATATGCACTGGCGCACCGAGCGGAAGGCATCCGGGGGGAGATCGGCGTGGAGGAGGCGGGCGTACACGGTGGGGACGGAGAAAAAGAGGGTGGGGCGATAACTCAGGAGGACATCGTGCACGATGGCCGGCTCGGCCCACGCGGGATGGAGATAGGCGCTGCCTCCGGCAAAGAGGGGAATGGCCAGGGCGTTGCCGAGCGCGTAGGCGAAGCGTGCCCGTCGTGCCCGACGTGTAGAGCCAGAAGGCCATGGCGTCCCCGCCCACGGGCTCGGCGGCCACCGGTCCCCCCCCGGGCGTGCGGAGCAACTCCTCGAAGGTCAGCGCCCTTACGCGGCCTCCGCCATCGAGGGCCGCGCCGAGTCCGCCGTCGGTCACGAGCACCTTGGCCCCGCAGTCGTCGAGAATGAAGCGCAGGTCCTTTCCGGACAGGCGCGTATTGAGGGGCACCGCCACCGCGCCCAGCTTGAGCGCTCCGAAGAAGGTGACCGCGAAGCCGACGCCATCGGGCATCAGGAGGGCCACGCGCTGCTCGGCTTCCACTCCGAGCTCGCGCAGGGCGCGCGCGGCCCGATCGGTCAGCGCGGCCAGCTCGCCATACGTACAGGCCCCGCCCGGAGTCACGAGCGCCGGGCGCGCGGCGAGCCCCTCGGCGAGCGGCTGGTCCACGAAGACCGACACGGCATTGTCGACGGCGAGATCTCGCATGAGCGCCGTCAAAGTAAGCCAGCCTGCGCCGCGAGTGTCAAGGCCGACGCCGCTGGACAATCGCCGTGGTCTCCGCTAGTCTGGCGGCTCGCGACGACCACGACCGAAGCCGGGGAGGCCCCTATGCGCGTCACCGCTGCCGTGCTCTACGATGTCAAGAAGCCCTACTCCATCGAGATGGTGGAGCTCGATCCGCCGAAGCGGGGCGAGGTGCTGGGAGTGGGATGGCAAGCCTATCGGTGACGGTAGGCCCGGCCCTACGGCGCGCGCCCTGCGCGAGCTGCTCGAGCGGGACATGCGTGAGGCGACGGACCGTCTGATCGACGTTCCCTACTGAGCGGGAAGTGACCCCCGTCAGCCTCAGACGCCCGACGCCTCGTCGAAGACCCGGATGCCCCCCACGATCGTCTCCACGGCGCGGTCGTCTCCCATCTTCGAATTGAGCATGAGGTCGTAGAGCGGCCGGTTCGGCCAGTCCCTCGCGAAGTACCGCTTGACTTCGCCAGATCTACCCAGCCCTCGTCTCGCGGGCGGGCCGCTCAACTCGAACGGCCACGTTCTCGGTCGGCTTCAGCCCTCACCGTACGAGTCACTCGGCCCTCGCCTCGTGGCAGGGGCCCTCGGCTCGAATGGCCACGCCTCGGGCTGCGGCCTCCCTCGGGCCTCGTCTGGCTCGCAATGTGGCCCGGCACTCTGCGGGGTCACGCGAGGTATCGGGAATACTCGTTGGAGGCGCACTAGCCGGCTGCCTTCACGTGATCGAGAGCCTGGGCGACGATGTCTATTCCGACGAGCTCGCTCCAACGCTTGGTGAGGAGCTGCGTGACCGGGCCGGGGGCTGCCCGCGGCCATCGCCTTTCCGTTGACGCTGGCCACGGGCAGGATGCTGAACGACGTCGCGGTGAGGAAAGCCTCCTCCGCCAGGTAGACGTCGAAGAGCGGGAACTCACCCGTGGCCACCGGAATGCCCGCGTTCTGGGCAAGCTCGAAGATGGTCGCCCTCGTCACACCCTCGAGGGCCATGCCCGCTCCAGACGTGCAGATGGTGCCGTCGCGAACGAAGAAGAAGTTCCCCGTGCTGTTCTCCGCGATGTTTCCGTTGATGTCGAGCATGAGGCTGTACGCCTCGGGGTCTGCCGCTTTGGCCTCCATGTCGGCGAGGATGTGGTTCATCCGGTTGGAGACTTTCGCCCGGGGGTCGAGGCACTGAGGCGGAGTCCGGCGGGTCGCGGGTGTGACCACGCGGGCGCCGCCCGTGACCCATTTGGCGAAGGCACCGAAGGGAACGGGGAACGTGTAGATGATCACGGTGGCGTCCGTGCTCTCGCCGATCAGGCGGGTGACCGAGCTCACGCCGCGCGTGACGCTCCACCAGATCATCGTCTCCGCGTCGGATCCAGGCAGCGTCACGTTGTGCTCCACCACGTTCCGGGTGTGCTTCTCCATCTCGTCGGCGTGGAGACGCACGGGCATCCTGGTATAGCTGCAGGAACGGTAGAGGCGGTCGATGTGCTCACGAAGCTTGAAGGGTCGCCCCCCGAAGGTTCGTGCCGCGTCGTACACGGCATCGCCGTACTGGACGCCGCGGTCGAAGACGGAGATCGCCGCCTGGCTCTCGGGGACGAGAGCACCGTTCAAATAGACCATGCGCTCCTTCATTCGTCTCTCCTATGGGCGGGACCGTCGTGCGCGGCAGCCTGTCAGGAGCACCGACCATCAGATGCAGAGCGTCGCCAGAGTAAGCCAGCGGGCACCATGGGTGTCAAGGCGCCTCAATGCCGTCGTGACCGGTGGCTCTTGCCGCCCCGAAGCGAGGCCGCTCCGCCCCACGAGACCGGCCATGGCCGCGCGTCGCCTCGCCGGGCACGCCTGGCCGGGGCACGCGCCCCCCGGCACGTCGTCGATCCCTTCCGTGGCGCGGTGATTACTGGGCGGCTTGGCCCTCAGCGCCTTGCCGAAGATGCCGGTGCTGCGGCTCGATCCCGATCTCGTCTTTCTCGTCTTCCTTCCGCCCATCCTGTGGTCCGCCGCCTACTTCACCTCGCTGCGCGACTTCCGCGCGAACCTGCGCACCATCACCTTCCTTGCCGTGGGCCTCGTGGCCGCCACCACCGCGGCGGTGGCGGCCGCCGCGCGCTGGATCATCCCCGGTATCGGCTGGCCGGAAGCCCTGGCCCTCGGGGCCATCGTGTCCCCGCCGGACGCGGTGGCCGCCACCGCCATTGGGCGGCGCCTGAACATCCCTCACCGGGTGGTGGTGATCCTCGAGGGCGAGAGCCTCGTCAACGACGCCACCGCCCTGGTCCTCTACCGGGCCGCGGTGGCCGCCACGGTGTTCGGAGCCTTTTCCCTCACCGACGGGCTCAAGCTGTTCCTGTTCGCGTCCGTGGGCGGCATCCTCGTGGGGCTGGCGGTGTCGGAGATCGCCCGACGCGCGCTCGCCCTCACGGAGGACAGCTTCACCGAGGTGCTGGTGACCCTTCTCGCCCCGTATATCAGCTGGATCCTCGCGGAGCGCCTCCACGTCTCGGCGGTGCTCGCCTGCGTAGCCGGCGGACTCTACCTGCGCCAGCACTTGAGCGAAGCGGTGGCTCCCGCCACGCGTCTCCAGGCGCGTGCGGTGTGGGAGGTCTTCGTGTTTCTCCTGAACGGCGTGATCTTCATTCTCATCGGGCTCCAGCTCGCCTCCCTGCGGCCCGCGGTGGGACCGGGCGAGCTCAAGCCACTGCTCGTGCAGGCGGCGGTGATCAGCGCCGTGGCCATCGGGGTCTCCTCACCTTCAGCGTGATCATCGTCACCCTCGTGCTCCAGGGGCTGACCCTGGCTCCGCTCTTGCGGCGTCTGGGTCTCCGCGATGACTCCGCCCTCGCCGATGAGGAGATCCGCGCGCGCGATGCGGCGGTGGACGCGGCCCTCGCCCGCCTCGAAGAGATCGAGGCCGAGTCGTGGGCACGCCCCGCCCACCTGGAGCAGCTCCGCGCGCGCTATGCGCAGCGGCGCGCGCGCGCCTCGGCCATCAGCGACAGCGACGGCTCGAGCACGGCCGAGGACCTCGGCGCCTTCCGCCGCCTCCGGCACGAAGCCATCACGGCGGAGCGGCGGCGGGTGATCGGACTACGCGATAGCGGGGAGATCAGCGACGAGGTCCTCCACCGGCTCGAGCACGAGCTCGACGTGGAGGCGGTGCAGATCGGCACGGGCGAGCTCCGCCAGGGCTGAGAGCAGGCCGCTGAAAAAGGCCCCATCTGCGTCATTTAGCAACGGCATTGGGGCGCCCTCGGCCGCACGCTCAACGTACAGAAAGTACGCCTCGCGTGCGGCCGTCGGGCGCCGCCTCGCATCTGGGCCTTTTTGAGCGGCCTGCGAGTTTTCTAGCGGCCGGCGTGGAGATCGACGTCCGCGAGGTGGAAGATGCCGTGAAGCTTGTGGCGGCGGTCCTCGTGGGCGGCCCAGATGGCACCGAGCGAGTCGAACTGGGCGAGATAGCCCAGGCCGGAGTCGGCGGGCTCGGCCATGGCCCACTCGCCGCTCCGGTGCCGGCGAAAGCCTTCGCCGGGGGCGACCCAGAAGCTCTCCGAGGCTTCCTCGCGAAAGTGCCTCGGGCTCTGCCCCGTCGGCACGGGGGCGAGGAAGAACCGCGCGGTGAAGCGAATGGGACTCGAGGGCGGGGTGATGAAGTGCGAGAGATAGCGGAACGGTCCCATGTCGAGGTACCAGTCGCGGGCGGCCAGCAGTGCGCTGAGAGACTCGCGCCGGGCCATGTGCGCCTCGCGAAGCGCGTCGATGCCGGCGACGCCCTCCGGATCGGCCGAGGCCACGGGGCGTCCGGTGGCGTCGCAGGCCGGGAGCACTCCGGTCTCCTCGAGCAGCTCGCGGGCCGCCGCCACCCAGTAGGCGAGCGCGGGCACCCCGTTCTCGGCAGGCAGGAGTCGGCCCGCCTCCGCCTCCGTGACGCCGCGGCAGCGGGCGAGGATGTCCGCCGCGCCGTCTTCAGGATCCACCTTGCCGCCCGGAAAAGCGTAGAGATCCGGGGCGCACGAGGAGGACCGAGGCAGCCGGCCTTGGGATGACGGGTGTCACGGGGCCGGCGTGCGCGAGCGACGCAGCTCGGCCAGCTGCTCCATGAGGGCCTCGGCGGAGACGGGCTTGGCCACCACGCGGTCCACGAACTGGCTACCCTCGTGGGCGGCCACGCTCTCGCCCCAGCCGGTGAGGAGGAAGACGGGCGTCTCCGGTGATCGGGCCTTGATCCGCTCGGCCACTTCCCAGCCGTTCATCTTCGGCATCCCGAGATCGGTGATGACCACGTCGTGTTGGGTGCTATCGAAGATCTCCAGGGCGTCGTCGCCCTTGACCGCGGTGGTCACCGAGTGGCCACAGGCCTGCAGCGTGTCGGAGAGCACGGTGAGGAGACGCGGGTCGTCGTCCACGAGGAGAATGCGCGAGGCCTGTTCCGGATGGACCGGCTCCACCACCCCCTCGGCGGGCGGAATGATCTGGAAGCGGCTGGCATGCAGGCGCAGCCGGACGACCGTCCCCCGACCGGGCTCGCTCTCGATGCTCATGTTGCCGCCGTGGCGCTCGATGATTTCCGCGACCTCGGCCAGCCCCCGGCCGCCGCGACTCGTCGACACGTTCTCGAGGGCGCGGTTCTCGACGAGACGCGAGTGCTCCTCCGTCATGCCGATGCCGGTGTCGCGCACTTCGATGACCACCCATCCCGACTCCTCGGCCGCGGCCCGGATGGACAGCTCGCCGCCGTCCGGCATGGCCTGGACGGCGTTGAGGATGAGGCGCACGAGGGCATCGCGCAGCTCGAAGGCGATGCCCTCCACGGGGGGTAGCGCCTCCATGTCTTGCGACACCGTGATGGCCACACCCCGCCGCTCGGCATCGTCGCGCCAGCGAGGCGCGGTCAGATCGAGCGCTTCCTGGATGACGGCAGGCAGCCCTACGGGACCGAAGGCGACCTCGGGCTGGCGGGACACGAAATCCTGCAACCGCCGCACGGTCGTCGACGCCTCGAGCGCGACGTCGCGTACGATCATGAGCCGGCGATGGGCCGCGGAGTCTTTGGGCGCGTCGCGGAGGAGCAGCTCGGTATAGGCGAGGATGGCGGCGAGCGAGTTGTTGAAGTTGTGGGCGAGACCGCCCACCGTCTCGCCGAGGGAGCGCAGGTCTTGCCCCTGCTCGAGCCCGCCGCCGCTCTCCGCCACGCGGCGCGACAGGTCGCGTGCCCAGCTCCTGAGGGTGAGGATGGAGCGATCGATCTCCACCTTGGTGCGCGCCATCTGGCGCGCGATGTCCTGGATCTCCTCGTGGTCCGTGAAGAGGAGAGGATTCTGGGGGGTCGGCGGCTCCGCGCCCCGCCGGACCCACTTGTTGAAGCGTTCCCGGACCCGTCCCACTCGCGGCTGTCTCGTCGTCCCGGAGACCAGTTAGAGATTGACCAGCTGGGCCACACGCTCGCGATGCCACGTGGCGTCGCCGAACGTGAATTCGGAGCCCTTGGCCCGCTTGAAGTACAGGTGGAGGTCGTGCTCCCAGGTGAAGCCGATGCCGCCGTGGAGTTGTATCCCGGCGCCGGACACCCGGCGATACGCGTCCGAGACATAGGCTTTGGCCATGCTCACGGCCAGGGGCCCTTCGGCCACGCCTTCGTCCATGGCCCACGCCGCGTAGTAGGTGATGGACTTGCTGTTCTCGACATCCACGAGCATGTCGGCCGCCTTGTGCTTGACGCCCTGATACGAGCCGATGGGCCGGCCGAAGGCCTGCCGGATCTTCGCGTACTCGACGGTCATGTCGAGCACCTTCTGCGCGCCGCCGCACATCTCCGCGCACAGGCCCACCGTCGCCCGGTCGATGACGCGGGAGAAGGGCGACCAGCCCGACCCGGCCTGGCCCATGAGCGCGTCGGAGCCGACGGCCACGTCCTTGAACGTGACCTCGCAGAGCTTGCGCGTCTGGTCCATGGTGGGCAGGAGGGTCACGCTCAGGCCGGCGCTACCTTTGGGCACGAGGAAGAGAGAAATCCCCTCCTCGGCACTCTTGCCCGTGGCGGTGCGCGCCGCCACCACGAGGACGTCGGCGGTGTGCGCATCCTGGACGCAGAGCTTGGTGCCGTTGAGGGTGTGGCTGCCGCTCTTCGCCGTCGCGGGCAGCGTGATGCCGCGGGCCCCGAGATCGGCGGTGGGCTCCATCCACGCGAGCGTGGCGCGGGCGTCGCCGGAGGCGAGCCGGGGCAGCCACGCCTTCTTCTGCGCCTCCGTGCCCGCTTCGAGAGTGGCCAGCCCACCCAGGAGCACCGTGGAGAAAAAGGGGCCGGGCACCACCGCGCGACCCATCTCCTCCATCAGGACGACGAGGTCGACCATGCCGAGCCCCATCCCACCGTGCTCGTCGGGCACGATGAGCCCGAGCCATCCCTGCTCCGCGAGCTTCTTCCAGAGATCGGGCGTCATCCCCTCGGGACCTTCCATGAGCTGGCGAACCGTCTCGGAGCTGCACTCGTTCTCGAAGAACTTCCGTGCCGTGCTGCGCAGGAGCTCCTGCTCTTCGTTGAACCCGAAGTTCATGGTTTAGCCTTTCGGAAGGCCGAGCACGCGCTCGCCGATGATGTTTTTCTGGATCTCCGTGGTTCCGCCCTCGATGGAATTGGCCCGCGAGCGAAGGAAGCTGTACTGCCACACGCCCCCGTCCACCGCCCACTGGCTGCCGCGGGCGAGCAGCCCATACGGCCCCTGGAGCTCCATGGCCAGCTCCTGCAGCCGCTGATGCCCTTCCGTCCACATCATCTTGCCCGCGGAAGCCTCGGGTCCCGGCAGCTCGCCCTTGAGGAGCCTGGTAATGGCGCGCGCCCCCGTGTACTTGAAGACTTCCGTGTCGATCCACATCTGCGCGATCTTCTGGCGCACGGTCGGGTCCTCGGTGGCGCGCGCGCCGTTCTTCCTCGTACGCTTGGCCAGGTCCACGAGGCCGTCGAGAGCGATGCGCAGGCGCACCTGCAGACCGAAACCCAGGGCCAGCCGCTCGTACATGAGAGTGGTCATGCCCACGGCCCAGCCGTTGTTGAGGCCGCCGAGAATGTTCGCCTCCGGCACCTCGACGTTGTCGAAGTAGACCTCGTTGAACTCGGAATCGCCGGTGATCTGCTTGAGCGGCTTCACCGTCACTCCGGGGCTGTGCATGTCGAGGAGGAAATACGTGATGCCCTTGTGCCGCTCCGCCTTCGGATCGGTGCGCGCGAGGAGCATCATCCAGTCGGCCTCGTGCGCGATCGAGGTCCAGACCTTCTGGCCGTTGACGACGTAGTGCTCACCGACTTTCTCCGCCCGCGTCTGGAGCGAGGCCAAATCGGATCCCGAATTCGGCTCCGAGTAGCCCTGGCACCAGATCTCCTCGCAGGACAGCATCCTGGGCGGATAGCGGCGCTTCTGCTCCTCGTTGCCGTAGGCGATGATGGTCGGCCCGGCCATGCCGATGGCGAGGATGTTGAGGACGGGCGGCGCCTTGGCCAGCGCGATCTCCTCCTGGAAAATCATCTCTTCCATGAAGGTGAGCCCGCGCCCGCCGTACTCCTTGGGCCACGTCAATCCCATGAAGCCGGCGTCGTACATCTTGCGCTGCCACGCGCGGAGGAAGGCGTAGACCTCGGGCCGCGGCACGTCCGAGCCCACGCGCATCCGGTTGTCCCAGTCCTTCGGCAGGTTCTTCTCGAGCCAGGAGCGGACTTCGTCCCGGAAGGAGGTCTGCTCAGGGGTCAGCGTAAAGTCCATGCACCCTCCCTCGAGGTGGGCCGTCGAGGCTCGACAGAAGACTGAACGACGATTCATCGCCATCATACGGGCCGCCCTCGAAAGGTGTCAAGAACGCATACGCAGCGGGTTTTCCCTCAAGTAACGCTGAGGTATACTGCGAGCCGCCATGACGGCTCCCCTCGCCATCTCGCTGCCGCGCCTTCGCAGCCACGTGGAGGCCCTGTCGCGCTTCGGAAGGAACCCCGAGGGCGGCGGCATCACCCGATCCTGCTGGAGCGCCCCCCACGAAGAAGCGCGCGCCTGGCTCCTGGAGCGAATGAAGGAGGGGGGCCTCAGCACGTGGGTCGATGAAGCCGGCAACACCTTTGGACGGCTGGGCAACGGCGGGCCGACCGTGCTCACGGGCTCGCATATCGACACGGTGCCGAACGGCGGGCCGCTCGACGGCGCCCTCGGTGTCCTCGCCGGTCTGGAGTGCCTGCAGACCATCCACGAGTCGGGAACGAAGACGCGGCTGCCCCTCATGGTGGCCGCCTGGAGTGACGAGGAGGGGCGCTATGCGGGCCTCTTCGGCTCCAAGGCATTCGCGGGACGGCTCGACGCCAAGGAGATTCCCAACCTCCGCTCGGCCGACGGCGAGCGTCTGGTGGACGTCATGGCGCGGGTCGGCTTCAATGCCTACGACGCGCCCAAGGCGCGCTGCAATCCCAAGACGCTCGCCGCCTATGTGGAGCTGCACATCGAGCAGGGGCCCCATCTCGAGGCAGCCAAGATCCCCATCGGCGTCGTCGAGGGCATCGTGGGCAACCGGCGGAACTGGGTCACCTTCACCGGTCAGGCCGATCATGCCGGCACCACCCCGATGGCGTGGCGACGGGATGCCTTCATGGCCGCCGCGGAATACGCGCTGAGCGCGCGCCGGCTCATCATCGCCAAGGGTAGCGGGAGGAGCGTCACCAACTTCGGGCGGGTCGAGGTCGGCCCGGGCGTCTCCAACATCGTGCCGGATCGCTGCGTGCTCCTGCACGAGATGCGCGAGCTCGATCCGAAGATCCTCGCGCGCCTCGAGCGTCAGTGCCTCGCCCTCGCCAACAGCGTGGCGAGGAAGTGGAAGCTCAAGGTGGCGGTGGAGCCGATCTCCAAGAGCCAGCCCGCGCGCTGCGCACCCCGGGTGATGCGCGCGGTGGAGGCGGCGGCGGCGGGCCTCAAGCTCAAGGTCAAGCACATGCCCTCGGGGGCCGGGCACGACGCGCAGAACCTCGCCCTCGTGACGGACTCGGGCATGCTCTTCATTCCCTCGCAGGGCGGGCGGAGCCACCGCCCCGACGAGACGAGCGATTGGCGGGCCATCGAGCGCGGCGCCAACACGCTCCTCCACACCCTGCTGGGTCTGGCAGGCTGAGAGGGGCGGTCGGGCCGTCGCATCGCGCGGGGCAGGAGGGCATTGTGAATTTTCCCACTTGGTTTTCCGCGGCGCCTCAAGTAGACTCCCGACCTGACGCCTTGACTACTGCACCGAGGGAACTGTGTCGACCATAACGCACGTGGTGCTGGCCGTCGTGCTGACCTTGTTCCTGGCCGCTCAGGCCCGCTCCTTCGTGTTCGTCATGCGTTGCCGCAAGGCGGAGCCGACGGGACGCCATCGTCGTCGCAGCGACGTCCTCTGGACGTCGATCCCCCTCCTCATCGTGCTCGCGCTGGCCGCCCGCAGCTGGGTGACGGTATTCGACCTGCAGCGCGCGGCGGCCGCGGCCGCCGTCTCGGCCACCGCCCCGAGCCCGGGCGCATTACCCAGGTAAAGGAGCCCATGCGCAAGAGTCTGCTCGCCCGCCTCCCCTCGGCGCTGCTCCTCCTCGCCGTCGTGCTGCTCCTATCGTCGTGCGGCTGGTCGCTGTGGGACGCGCCCATGACCACGGTCCGGCCCAAGTCGGAGTTCGGCCGCCTCACCCACCAGATCTTCATGCTGATCTCGTGGTGGACGCTCGGAATCGGCATCGCAGTCGAGGTGGGGCTGCTCTGGGCCTGCTATCGTTTTCGTGAGAAGCCGGGTCAGCCCATCCCCAAGCAGGTGCACGGCCACACCGTCCTCGAGGTGTCCTGGACCGTCGCCTTCGCGGTGATCCTCCTCATCTTCGCCGTGCCCACCATTCCCGTCATCTTCGAGACCCAGGCGGCGACACCGGCCCAGGCCATGCGGATCGACGTCTCCGGGCGGCAATGGTGGTGGGAGTTCAGGTACCCCGAGCTCAAAGTCGTCACGGCCAACGAGCTGCATATTCCCGCGGGACAGCTCCTCGCCTTCAACCTGCACGCCCCCGACGTCATCCACTCCTTCTGGATGCCGCAGCTGGGCGGCAAGCGCGACGTGATCCCGGGACGGGTGAATCGCATCATGCTGGCGCCGGACGGGCCCGGCGAGTTTCCCGGCCAGTGCGCCGAGTACTGCGGGATGTCGCACGCGAACATGCGCTTCCGCGTCATCGTGCAGAGCAAGGCCGATTTCGACAGGTGGGCGGCGGACCAGCAGAAACCCGCCGTTCAGCCCACCGATCCCCTCGCCCAGAAGGGCCTCGAGCTCTTCAGCCAGACCACCTGTGTCGGCTGCCACACCATCACGGGTGTCTCCGGCGGTGTCCTCGGGCCAAACCTGACGCACTTCGCGAGCCGCAAGACGCTGGGGGCCAACCTGATGGCCAACACGCCGGAGAACGTGGCGAAGTGGATCGAGAATCCCGGCCACATGAAGCCCGGCGCGCTCATGCCGGACCTGGGCATGCGGGGCGAGCAGACGAAGGCGCTCGCCGCCTATCTCCTGAGCCTGAAATAAGAGGACCCTCATGGCGACACACGCGGCATTCATGCCCGGTACGAAGGTCAGCGCCGGGAGCGTCATCTGGTCCTGGATCACCACGGTGGACCACAAGCGCGTCGGCATCCTGTACGGCGTGTCGGCCTTTTTTTTCTTCCTCGTGGGCGGCATCGAAGCGCTCATCATGCGTCTGCAGCTCGCGCAGCCCGACGGCACCCTCATCACCGCGCAGCGCTTCAACGAGCTGTTCACCATGCACGGGACCACCATGGTGTTCCTCGCCATCATGCCCATGAGCGCTGCCTTCTTCAATTTCATGATCCCCCTCATGATCGGCGCGCGCGACGTCGCCTTCCCGCGGCTGAATGCGCTCTCGTACTGGATCTTCTTCTCGGGGGCCCTCCTCCTCCACCTGAGCTTCCTCGCGGGGGCGGTGCCGGACGGCGGATGGTTCGGCTACGCCAACCTGACCTCGCACCAGTTCTCGCCCGCCCACAGCATCGACTTCTGGATGCTCGGACTGCAGGTGCTCGGCATCTCCTCGCTGATGGCCGGCTTCAATTTCATCGTGACCATCATCAATATGCGGGCGCCCGGCATGACCCTCATGCGCATGCCGCTGTTCGTGTGGATGAGCTTCGTGGTGCAGTTCCTGGTGGTGCTGGCCTTCCCCGCCATCACGGTGGCCCTCATCCTCCTGATGTTCGACCGCTTCTTCGGCACGCTGTTCTACGCCCCCTCCGGAGGCGGCGACCCTCTGCTCTGGCAGCACCTCTTCTGGATCTTCGGTCATCCCGAGGTGTACATCCTCATCCTGCCCGCCATGGGCATCGTCTCCGAGGTGCTGCCCACGTTCTCCCGCAAGCCCCTCTTCGGGGCGCCCGTGGTCATCTACTCGGGCATCATGATCGGCTTCTTCGGATTCGGGGTGTGGAGCCACCACATGTTCTCGGTGGGCATGGGTCCCGTCGCCGACTCCGCGTTCTCCATCGCCACCATGCTCATCGCGGTGCCCACGGGGGTGAAGATCCTGAACTGGATCGGCACGCTGTGGGGCGGCCGGATCCAGTTCAGAACCCCCCTCTATTTCTCCCTGGGCTTCATCGCCATGTTCACCCTGGGCGGGCTCTCCGGGGTCATGCACGCCTCCCCCCCCGTGGACCTGCAGCAGACCGACTCGTACTTCATCGTCGCCCACTTTCACTATGTGCTCTTCGGAGGCTCGATCTTCGGGCTCTTCTCGGGCGTGTACTACTGGTGGCCGAAGATCTTCGGCAAGCTCCTCGACGAGCGGCTGGGCAAGCTGCATTTCTGGCTCATGATGATCGGCTTCAACGTGACGTTCTTCCCCATGCACTTCCTCGGTCTGATCGGCATGCCGAGGCGGATCTACACCTACGCGCCTGATCTCGGCTGGAACTTCTGGAACCTCGTGGCCACCATCGGCGCTTTCATCATCGCCCTGTCTTTCCTCGTCTTCCTCGGCAACGTCGTCAAGACCACCCGCTCCGCCGCGCCTGCTCCCGCGGATCCGTGGGACGGGCGCACTCTCGAGTGGACGATTCCCTCGCCGCCTCCCGTGTACAACTTCGCCGTCGAGCCCGTCGTACACGATCGTGACGATTTCTGGGTGCAGAAGTACGGGGATGGCCACGGCACCCCGCCCCGGAAGCCCTCGCCGCCCGCGCACGTCGACACGTCGTCCATCCACATGCCGCCGCCTTCGTACTGGCCCATACTCCTCGCCGGGGCCTTCCTCTTCATGGTGTCGGGGGCGCTCGTGAGCATCTACCAGGTGGTGCTCGGCGGCTTCCTGACCCTCTTCTGCATGGCCCGCTTCATGCTCGAGTATCATCATCACACGGACGTGGGGCCGGCCGCGGGAGGTCATCACTGATGGCCGCCGAGCACGCGGCGGTGGCGCACAACCCGAACATCGGCACCACGGGCCTCGACCATCGCAAGATGGGCATGTGGGCCTTCCTCGGCTCCGAGTGCATGTTCTTCGGCTCGCTGATCGGCACCTACCTCGCGTACAAGGGCAAGAGCATCAACGGGCCGGGGCCCCACGAGATCCTGAACATCCCGCTCACGTCGGTGAGCGCCTTCGTGCTCCTCATGTCCTCGTTGCTCATGGTGCTGGCCCTCGCCGCCGTGCAGCGCAACGACATGAAGTGGGGAAAGATCTGGCTCTTCCTGACCGCGGTGTTCGGGGCGGGCTTCGTGGGCTTCCAGATCTTCGAGTTCACCCACTTCGTCCATCTGGGCCTGACCCTGCAGACCAACCTCTTCGGCTCCACCTTCTTCGTGCTCACGGGCTTCCACGGTGCCCACGTGACGGGCGGCGTGATCTGGCTGCTCGCGATGTGGTGGCTGGCCGTGCGGGGCAGGCTCGGCCCGCAGGACTCGCTCAAGGTCGAGATCTGCGGTCTCTACTGGCACTTCGTCGACATCGTGTGGATCGTCATCTTCGCCCTGATCTACCTGATCCCGTAGGAGGCCGAGGCATGGATTCGAGCCCCACCGCTCACGCACCCGCCGCCCACGACGAGGGTCACGCCTCCGTCCAGACGTACATTCGCGTGGCCGTGGTCCTCGCCATCCTCACCGCCATCGAGATCGGCGCCCTGTACGTGCCCGGGCTTCCCAAACACGTCCTCGTCACGCTGATCCTCATCTTCGGCACGATGAAGTTCGCGCTGGTGGTCGCGTTCTTCATGCACCTGCGCTACGACAACAAGATCCTCACCGCGCTCTTCGTGGGCCCGCTCGTCATCGCCACTATCATCATCCTCGCCATCATGGCGCTCTTCAGCGCCTTCCTCCTCCTCGCGCGCGGATAGAACGATGGCGCACGTCGGGCCCGGGCCCGCGGGGCCGCCGCCCCTCGGGCCCGACGGCTTTGTTTGGACGGCCTGGCACCCCGATCCGACGGTGGTGGTGGGCATCGCCGCCCTGGGCGGGCTCTACCTGGCCGCGCTTCGCCGCGGCCGCGCCGAGGGCCGGACGGTCAGGCCGGCCAAAGTCTTCTGCTTCTTCGCGGGCCTCGCCGTGCTCCTGGGATCTCTCACCGGTCCCCTCCACGATCTGTCGGACTACTACCTCTTCAGCGCCCACATGATCCAGCATCTCTTGCTCGCCTTCGCCATGCCGCCGCTCCTCCTCTACGGCACGCCGGGCTTCATGCTCTCGCCCCTCCTCCGCCATCCCCTCGTGCGGGACCTCGGCCGCCGGCTGACGCGGCCGTCGGGCGCCTTCGCCTGCTTCAACCTCGTGCTGGTCGCCTGGCACCTGCCGCCCCTCTACAATCTGGCCATGGACCATCACGGCGTGCACATCGTCCAGCACCTCATGATCATGGTCGCCGCCGTCATCTTGTGGTGGCCCGTGCTGTCGCCCTCGCCGGAGCTGCCGCGTGCTCCCTATCCGGTGCAGATGCTCTATCTTTTCGTGGTCGGCCTGCCCATGGTCGTCGTCTCGATCTTCATCTCCATGGCGGGGAGCGTCCTGTACCCGTACTACGCCTCCGCGCCGCGCATCTGGCCGGTGCTCACCCCGCATGCCGACCAGCACCTGGGCGGGCTCATCATGTGGATCCCCGGCGGTCTGGTCTTCCTCCTCGCCATCAGCGTGGTTTTTTTCCGCTGGCAGGCCGCAGGCGGCGACGACGTGGCGGTGGGGCCGCTCGGAGCGTCACATGGCGGGTAGCCCGCCGCGGGGCTGGGCATGGGCGACTCTCGTTGCCCTCTTCCTGCTCATGACCATGGGCAACATCGTGAGCGCCACCGGCTCTGGTCTGGGCTGCCCCGACTGGCCGCTCTGCCACGGGCATCTGCTTCCCCCCGCGCAGGCGGAAGTGCTCATCGAGTTCAGCCACCGGTTGAAAGCGATTCCCTTCACCCTCCTCCTCCTCGTTACCGTGGTCCTGACGTGGCGGCGGACCAAGGAGCGCACGCCGCGGCGCCTGAGTCTGATCCTGCTCGGCCTGGTCTCGGTGCAGATCGTCCTCGGCGGCATCACGGTGCTCTTCAAGCTGCCCGACCTCGTCAGCACGGCCCATCTCGTGAACGCGCTCCTGATCCTGGCCGGCCTCCTGATACTGGCCGAGGGCAATCGCGCGCATCCCGCCGTCCCGGGACGACTCAAGCGCCTGGTCCGGGCCGGCCTGTGGGTGCTCCTCGCCCAGCTTGCCCTCGGCGGCTATGTGCGCCACGCCAGCGCGGGGCTCGCCTGCCCGGACTTCCCGCTCTGCAGCGGGAGCTTCCTGCCCCATCACTGGGAGAGCGCCGTGCACTGGGTCCATCGCTGGCTCGGGGTGGCGCTCCTCGGCCTCTTCGTCCACATGGCCCTGGCGGCTCGACGGACCGCGCTGGCGAAGCCCGCCGCCCTCGCGATGGGACTGGCGCTCCTGCAGGTGGCGCTCGGCATCGCCACCGTGGTGGGAGGGCTCGCGACGCCCGTCCGCGCCACTCACGCGGTGATCGCCTATGCGCTCTGGGCCACGCTCGTCTGGCTCTCCGTGCACGCGGGGTGCTGGAGCATGGTGGCGCGTGGCGCGGCGGTACCCGCTCGCACCCGCGTCGGGGGAGCGGCCCGTGCCTCCTAGAGCCGACGGCGCGGTGGCCCGGGTCCTGGACGCCTCAGGATTCGTGGAGCGCGCCGGCACGTACGCGGAGATCTCGAAATTCGGCATCGTCCTGCTCGTGCTCGTTTCCGCGGCGGCCGGTTTCATGCTCCGGGCCCCGCTGGGCGCCGACTTTCCCTGGGGGCACGGGCTGGTGGTGCTCTTGGGCGTGATGCTGCTGTCCTCCGGCGCCTCGGCCCTGAACCAAGTGCAAGAGCGCGACCGCGACGCCCTCATGGCCCGCACCGCCGGCCGGCCGCTGCCATCCGGGCGAATCACTCATGCCCAAGGCCTGGCCTTCGCCATGGTTGCCACGACGGCGGGCGCGGTGGTGCTGTGGGTCGGCATCGGGCGCACCGCAGGTATCCTCGGTCTGATCGCCGCCGTCTTCTACAACGCCGTATACACGCCGTGGCTCAAGCCGACCTCCGCGTTCGCCGCCGTGCCGGGCGCCATCCCGGGCTCGATCCCGCCCGTGATCGGCTGGGTCGCCGCGGGTGGCGGGCTCACCGATGCCGGCGCCATCATCCTCTTCGGCATCCTGTTCCTCTGGCAGATGCCGCACTTCTGGGCTCTGGCCCTGCGCTACCGTGCGGACTACGCGTCGGGTGGATTCCCCATGGTGAGCGACGTCGTCGGTGTCGAGGGCACGGCGCGGCTGATCCTGCTCTATGCGTCGGGGCTGACCGCGTGGTCGCTGGCCGCGCCCACCTTCGGCGTGGGCGGACCTCTCTCGTTCGTCCTCGCCGCCCTGCTCGGTGGGCGGCTCATGTGGCTCGCCATCAAGTTCGCCCGCGAGCCCCACGATCAGCGCGGCTGGCTGTCACTCTTCCTCTTCTCGAACTTCTACCTCCTCCTGCTTTTCGCAGGGATGGTCGCCGAACGTCTTCTCTGGCGCCTCCTCAGGTAACGGGGGTCAGGTCTTGCATTCCTGCATTGACGCTCGGTCCCAGTGTATCTGCGAGTGTAGCCAATGCAGGAATGCAAGACCTGACCCCGCGCGCCAATGCAGGAATGCAAGACCTGACCCCCTGCCGTTTGGTATCCTAGGGTCCTTGCGTCTGTGAACTCATGAACATCTGCGTCGTCGGCACTGGATATGTCGGGCTCGTCACCGGGGCGGTCTTCGCCGACCTCGGCAACGACGTCGTGTGCGTGGACAAAGACCGCGACAAGATCGCCGCTCTCAAGGCCGGGCGCATGCCCATCTACGAGCCCGGGCTCGAAGAGATGGTCGCGCGCAATGCCGGGGACAGCCGCCTCTCCTTCACGAGTGATCTCGGAGTGGGCATCCGCCACGCCGATGTCATCTTCATCGCGGTGGGCACTCCGCCCAAGGACACGGGCGAGACGGATCTCTCCCAGGTCGAGTCGGTGGCCGCGGAAATCGGCCGCTCCATGGACCGCTACAAGGTGGTGGTCAACAAGTCCACCGTGCCCGTGGGCACGGGCGAGCTCGTGCGCGAGGTCATCACCCGGCACCAGCCGCGCGCCATCGAGTTCGACGTGGTGTCGAATCCCGAGTTCCTCCGCGAGGGCTCGGCTATCGAGGACACCCTCCGGCCCGACCGCATCGTCATCGGGGCGCCCACCCAGCACGTGGCCATGATCCTCGTGGAGCTCTACGCGCCGCTCGAGCGGCCCATGATCATCACCGATCTGCCGTCGGCGGAGGTGATCAAGTACGCCTCCAATGCCTTCCTCGCCGCCAAGATCTCCTTCATCAACGCCATCTCGAATATCTGCGAGGCGGCGGGGGCCGACGTGAGCCAGGTCATGAAGGGCATGGGGCTCGACCCGCGCATCGGGGGGGCGTTCCTCCAGGCGGGGCTGGGCTACGGCGGCTCCTGCTTTCCCAAAGACGTGGACTCGCTCATTCACACCGCGGGGCGGCTCGGCTACGACTTCAAGCTCCTGCGCTCGGTGGTCGAGATCAACCGCGAGCGCGCCGCCCACCTCGTGGAGAGCATGGCCAAGGCCTTGGGCCCCCTCGACGACACGACGGTGGCCGTGCTCGGCCTGGCCTTCAAGCCCAACACCGACGACATGCGCGAGGCCAAGAGCCTGGAGGTGATTCAGCTCCTGCACGCGGCGGGGGCGCGCGTGCGCGTGTACGATCCGGCGGCCATGGACAATGCGCGGCGCCTCCTCCCCTCTTCCGTCACCTTCAGCGATTCGCCCTATGAGGCGGCGGACGGCGCGCACGCGGTGGTGCTCGTGACGGAGTGGAACGAGTTCCGATACCTGAACCTCGAGCGACTGCGCGGGCAGCTCAAGCGCCCCGCCATCTTCGACGGGCGCAATGTGTGGGAGCCGGAGCGCATGCGCCGTCTCGGCTTCGAGTACCACTCGGTGGGACGGAAGCCCGTCCTGCCCGCCTGAGCCGCCCGCGTGCGCGTCCTCGTCACGGGCGGGGCCGGATTCCTCGGCTCCCATCTCTGCGACTTCCTCCTCGGGCACGACTGCGAGGTCGTGTGCATCGACAACCTCCTCACGGGCTCCCTCGACAACATCGCCCACATCCAGGACCCGCGCTTCATCTTCGTCGAATACGACGTGACCAACTTCATCTCGATCAAGGGCGACCTCGACTACGTCCTGCATTTCGCGAGCCCCGCCTCACCCATCGATTACCTCGAGCTGCCCATCCAGACTCTCAAGGTGGGCTCGCTCGGGACCTACCGGGCCCTCGGCCTCGCCAAGGCCCGGGGGGCCCGTTTCCTCCTCGCCTCGACCTCGGAGGTCTACGGCGATCCGCTCGTGCATCCGCAGCGGGAGGACTACTGGGGCAATGTCAATCCCGTGGGCCCGCGCGGCGTCTACGACGAAGCCAAGCGCTTCGCGGAGGCGATCACCATGGCCTACCATCGCTTCCACCAGGTCGACTCCCGCATCGTGCGGATCTTCAACACGTACGGGAGCCGCATGCGACTCACGGACGGGCGCGCCATCCCGACCTTCATCCGCCAGGCGCTCCGGGGCGAGCCCCTGACCATATACGGGGACGGCTCCCAGACGCGCTCGTTCACCTACGTGTCCGATCTCATCGAAGGCATCTGGAGGCTCATGCACGCGCCCGTGAACGATCCCGTCAATATCGGCAACCCACGCGAGATGACGCTGCTGGAGCTGGCAAAGCACGTGCTGCGGGCCACCGGGTCCAAGAGCGAGATCGTTTTCCGCCCCCTGCCCACGGACGACCCCAAAGTGCGCCAGCCCGATATCGGCAGGGCCAAGCGCCTGCTCGGGTGGGCACCCTCCGTGGAGCTCGAGGAAGGGCTCGCGCGCACCGTGGAGTGGTGTCGCACGGTGGAGCAGCGCCCGTGAAGATTCTCGTCACGGGCGGGGCAGGCTTCATCGGTTCCCACGTCGTCGACGCCTTCGTGGCGGCGGGGCATGCGGTCGCGGTGGTGGACAATCTCTCCACGGGAAGCCGGCGGTGGCTCAATGGCAAGGCAAGCTTCCACGCCGTGGATCTCCGGAGCGCACGGCTCGACGAGGTTTTCGCCGCCGAGCGTCCGGAGGCGGTGGCGCATTTGGCCGCCCAGGCCGCGGTGGGCCGCTCCGTCGTCGACCCCGCCTTCGACGCATCGGTGAATATCGGAGGCGGCCTCAACCTGCTCGACTGCTGCCGCCGCTTCGGCGTGCGGCGGATGATCTACTCCTCGAGCGGCGGCGCGGGCTACGGTGATACCGATGTCATCCCCACGCCGGAGGAGCATGCGAGCTGGCCCGTCTCGCCCTACGGCATCACCAAGGTCGCCGTCGAGCAGTACGTCGACGCCCTTGGCCCCCTGTGGGGGATGCGCGGCATCTCCCTCCGCTACGCCAATATCTACGGTCCCCGACAGAACCCGCAGGGTGAGGCGGGCGTCATCGCCATCTTCTGCCACCGTCTCCTCTCCGGGCAGCCCTTGATCATCAACGGCGACGGAGGGCAGACACGCGACTTCGTCCACGTGGAGGACGTCGCGCGCGCCAATGTGTTGGCTCTCGAGCGTGACGACGTGACGGGCGCCGTCAACATCGGCACGGGCATCGAGACGTCGGTGACGGAGATCGCCGAGGCCCTCGGCGCCGCCGCCGGCTCGCCCGTGTCGCCCGTGCACGGGCCGGCGCGCCCGGGTGAGCAGCGGCGGAGCTGCCTCGATCCGGCGCGGGCGGGGCGCGCGCTCTCCTGGCGCCCGGGAGTGTCCCTGCGCGACGGCCTGGCCGCGACCTATGACTTCTTCAAGAAGGAGAACAACTGATGATCGACGAAGAGCTGCGGGCCATCCTGGCCTGCCCCGCCTGCAAGGGCGATCTCATTTTCGAGGAGACGCGCATCATCTGCGAGCGGTGCCGCAAGGCCTATCCCATCCGCGACGGCATCCCCGTGATGCTCATCAGCGAGGCGCAGCCCTGGACGCCGGGAGCATAACCGCGGTCATCCTGGCGGGCGGCCAAGGCACGCGCCTGCGCCCCCTGACCAACTCCCGCCCCAAGCCGGTCGTCCCGCTCCTCAACATTCCCTTCCTCGCCTATCAGCTGACGCTGCTGCGCCGGCACGGGGTGGGGCGGGTCGTGCTGTCGTGCTCGTATCTCGTGGACGAGATCCGGCAGGCGATGGGCGATGGCCGCCGATGGGGTGTCTCCCTCGAGTACGTGGTGGAGACGGAGCCGCTGGGGACGGCGGGGGGCGTGCGGAACGCCGCCGATCTCGTGCGCGGGCTCCTGGTCGTCCTCAACGGTGACATCCTGACCGACGCCGATGTGTCCGGCATGCTCCGTTTCCACGCGGAGCGGGGCTCGCGCGCCACCATCTTCCTCACCCGGGTCGAGGACACGAGTCCCTACGGCCTCGTGGAGCTGGTGGAGGGCCGCGTACGCCGCTTCGTCGAGAAGCCGGGCCCGGCCGACCGCACCACCGACACCATCAACGCCGGCATCTACGTGCTCGACGCCGCCCTCCTGGACCGTATCCCGGCCGGCCGCGTGGCCTCCATGGAGCGCGAGTTTTTTCCCGGCCTCCTCGCCGACGCCGTGCCGTGCTTCGGTTGGGTCGGCGACTGCTACTGGATCGATATCGGCAGCCCGGCCAAGTATCGGCAGGCCCATCTGGATCTGCTCGCGGGTAGTGTGAAGGCTGATCTCGGCCTCTCGGGAGCCTCCGGCGATCGGCGCTCGATCGCCGCCGATGCGGCCCTCGGCGCCCATGCCCAGATCACGGCGCCCGTCGTCGTCGGCGCGGCCTGCCGGATCGAGGAGGATGCTCGCGTGGGCCCGTCGACTGTTCTCGGTCCGGGCTGTCACGTCGGCGCGGGGGCGGTGGTGGAGGGCGCCGTCCTCTGGGAGAACGTGTCAGTGGGCTCCGGAGCGGTGCTGCGCGACTGCATCGCCGGCGCCGGTGTCCGCGTCGCTCCGCGTGCCCAGGTCGCCCCGGGGACCGTCCTCGAGGACGGCGCCGTCGTGGGCTGACGCCCCCGCCTTCCCTCCGACGCATCGCCCTCCACGCGTGATATCCTGAGCACGATGGCCATCGAGCGTATCCGCAACTTCTCTATCGTCGCCCACATCGATCACGGCAAGTCCACGCTGGCCGACCGCCTGCTGTCGCTGACCGGCACCATGGATGCCAAGAAGGCGGTGGGTCAGGTTCTCGACTCCATGGACCTCGAGAAGGAGCGGGGCATCACCATCAAGGCCCACACCGTGCGCCTCATGTACACGGCGCGCGATGGGCACGAGTACACGCTCAATCTCATCGACACCCCGGGCCACGTGGACTTCTCCTACGAGGTCTCGCGCTCCCTCGCCGCCTGCGAGGGCGCCGTGCTCATCGTGGATGCGGGCCAGGGCGTCGAGGCCCAGACCCTGGCCAACTTCTATCTCGCCCTCGACGGCGGCCTGGAGATCGTCCCCGTCATCAACAAGATCGACCTGCCCGCGGCCGACGTGGAAGGCACGCGGACCCAGATCACCGACATCCTCGGGCTCGACGGCGACGAGGCTCTCGCCATCTCCGCCAAGCACGGCACGGGCGTGCCCGAGGTGCTGGAGGCCATCGTCGAGCGCGTGCCGCCGCCCACGGGCGATCCCGACGCGCCGCTCAAGGCGCTCGTCTTCGACTCCTTCTACGACTCCTACCAGGGTGTCGTGGTCTACGTCCGCCTCGTCGACGGGCGGGTTCGCGCGGGCCAGCGCATCCTGCTCATGTCCAACGGCAAGACCTACGAGGTGCAGCAGGTCGGGGTCTTCGCCCCCGACATGCGGCCGGTGGAGGAGCTCAGCGCGGGCCAGGTCGGCTTCCTGACCGCGTCCATCAAGCGCGTGGCCGACGCCAAGATGGGTGAGACGATCACCGACGTACTCCACCCGACCGCCGAGCCCTGCCCGGGCTACCGCGACGCCAAGCCCATGGTGTTCGCCGGTCTGTACCCGATCGAGGACACCGACTACGAGGGACTCCGCGACGCCCTCGAGAAGCTGCGCCTGAACGACTCGGCCTTCAGCTTCGAGCCGGAGACCTCGCTCGCCCTCGGGTACGGCTTCCGCTGCGGCTTCCTGGGCATGCTCCACCTCGAGATCGTTCAGGAGCGGCTCGAGCGCGAGTTCAACCTCTCCCTGATCGTGACCGCGCCGTCCGTGCGCTTCCGGATCGTGACCCCGCCGGGCGAGACCATCGAGATCGACAATCCCTCGAAGCTGCCGCCCCCCGACAAGATCGAGCGCATCGAGGAGCCCTACGTGCGCGGCTCCGTCTTCGTGCCCACGGAGTTCATGAGCGAGATCTACAAGCTCGCCCAGGAGAAGCGCGGCGAGCACAGGTCGCTCGAGTACGTGGGCAGGCGCTGCCACATCCAGTTCGACTTCCCCCTCTCCGAGATCGTGGTCGACTTCTACGACCGGCTCAAGTCCATCTCCAAGGGCTACGCCTCGTTCGACTACGACTTCCTCGAGTTCCGCGAATCGGACATGGTCAAGCTCGATATCCTCTTGAACGGCGACCCCGTGGACGCGCTGTCCGTCATCGTCCATCGCGACAAGGCCTACGAGAAAGGCAAGACCCTGACCGAGAAGCTCCGCGGCGTCATCCCGCGCCAGCTCTACGAGGTGGCCATTCAGGCGGCGGTGGGGAGCCGGGTCATCGCCCGCGAGACGGTCAAGGCCATGGGCAAGAACGTGACCGCCAAGTGCTACGGCGGTGACATTTCGCGGAAGCGAAAGCTCCTCGAGAAGCAGAAGGAGGGCAAGAAGCGCATGAAGCAGGTCGGCAAGGTCGAGGTGCCCCAGGAAGCCTTCCTGTCGGTCCTCAAGAGCTGAGCGCCCCATGAACCACACCGAGACGCAGCCGGAAGCGCCCGCCCCCGTCGAGGTGGTCGCTCCCGTCCGGCGGAAGTCCCTCTTCCGCGAGTACGCGGAGGCGATCTTCATCGCCGTCCTTCTCGCCCTCGTCATCCGGCAGTGTGGCGTGCAGGCCTTCACCATTCCGTCGGGCTCCATGATGGACACCCTCCTCGTGGGCGACTACATCCTCGTCAACAAGTTCCTCTATGGCGCCGAGCTGCCCTTCACGGACACGCACCTGCCCGGCCTGCGCAGGCCCGAGCGCGGGGACATCGTCGTCTTCAAATATCCCAATGACGAGACGCGGGACTTCATCAAGCGCATCGTGGCCGTGGGCGGCGATACCGTGCAGGTGGTGGACAACCGTGTCGTGCTCAACGGTCGCCCGATCGACGAGCCGTACATCCGACCGGGCTCCATCCCCGCCGTGCCCTCGTCCCACTGCGGCTACCTCTATGGCTGCGAGCCGACCGTGGTGCCGCAGGGCGCGTACTTCGTCATGGGCGACAACCGGGACAATTCCCAGGACAGCCGCTACTGGGGCTTCGTACGGCGCGAGAAGATCCGCGGCAAGGCCTTCCTCATCTACTGGTCGTGGAATGGGGAGAGCCACTGGCCGCGCTGGACGAGAATCGGCGCCTGGCTCCCGTAGGCGGCTGAAAAGAGCCCATCTGCTTCGTTGGCCCCCGCCGCCGAACGCTCAACGTACAGAAAGTACGCCTCGCGTTCGGCGGCGGGGGCCGCCTCGCATCTGGACCCTTTTTGAGCCGCCTACGAGCTTCTGCCTGGCCAGCCAGGAATCGAGGAAAGAACTCTCCATGAATTCGCTCGATGCCTGGGTGCCGCGGTCGGGATTGCTCGGGGCGTACCTTCATATTCCTTTTTGCACGAAGCGGTGCGGGTACTGCTCGTTCAATACGGCGCCCGATGCTCCTGGCGCGGTCGAACGGTTTCTTCCTGCTCTGCTCGGCGAGATGGATCTTGTCGCTCAGGCGCCCTGGGCGGCAGCGGTTGACTTGCGCAGCGTCTTTCTGGGGGGTGGCACGCCGTCCCTGCTCCCGGCCGAGGCCATGGAGCGGATCCTCGAGCGGCTGCGAGACCGCTTCGGCGTCACGGCGGGGGCCGAGGTCACCGTCGAGTGCAATCCCGAGAGCGTGAGCCGTGAGCGGCTGGCCGGGTACCGGCGGGCGGGGGTCACGCGGATCAGCCTCGGAGTGCAGAGCCTCGACGACCACATTCTGCCCACCCTCGACAGGCTCCACACGGCGGCCCAGGCGCGGGAGGCCTTCGATGCGGCCCGCGCCGCCGGCTTCGAGGACGTCAGCATCGACCTGATCTACGGGCTCCCCGGCCTCGATCTGTCCACCTGGGAAGCGACCGTCAAGGCGGCCCTCGGCTGGAGACCGGACCATCTCTCGGCCTATGCGCTCACCCTCGACGAGGGCAGCCTCTGGCACGCCGCCGGCGTGACGGGCATACCTCCCGAGGAGACGACCACCGCGCAGTACCGGCGGCTGGCCGAGCTCGCGGCGGAGGCGGGCTTCGAGCACTACGAGGTGTCCAACTACGCGCGCCCGGGTCACCGCTCCACGCACAACCAGATCTACTGGCACGCCGAGGAGTATCTGGGCCTGGGTCCGGGCGCCTGTGGATATCTCGGCGACGTGCGCTACGGCAACGTCAAGCCCGTGGAGCGGTACGGCGCCATGATCGCACGGGGGGTCGTGCCCGTGGGAACGCACGAGACACTGACGCCCCGCCAGCGCCTGGCCGAGCGCCTCATCCTGGGACTTCGGCTCTGCGATGGCGTGCCGGGGGAATGGATCGAGGATCGCGTGGCGGCCGAGCCCGGACGCCTGCGCGCCGTGCTCGACGCGTGGCGCGAGCGCGGCCTCCTCGTCGAGGGCGCGGGACGCCTGCGGCTGACGGAGGCCGGTTTCCTCCTCTCCGACGCGCTCTTCATCGAGCTCCTTTAATCGGTTACGATACGAGCAACATGTCTCTGCCGAGTCTCGACCAGCGCCTGCGTCAGGTTCTGCTCGCGGTCATCGCGGAATACGTGGAGACCGCCCAGCCCGTGGGCTCCCGCTCCATCTCACGTCGGCGCATCCAGGGCGTGTCGCCGGCGACCATCCGTAACGCCATGGCCGACCTCGAGGACATGGGCTATCTGACCCACCCACACACCTCGGCCGGCCGCGTGCCCACCGACCGGGCCTATCGCTTCTACGTGGACGCGCTCGGTCAGGTGCCGTGGAAGGCCGTCGACGTCGGGGGGTCTACCTCCGAGTCCACCACCCCGTCCGCGGACGCCGCCGAGCGCCTCATGGCGGGCACGCCCGGACTGCTCTCGGATGGCACGCACATGACGGGGATGCTCCTCGCTCCTCCGCTCCGGCGCACCGCGCTCGACCGCATCGAGCTGGTCGGCCTGGGCGAGGACCGCGCGCTCGCGGTGGTGGTGACCGAGACGGGTTGGGTGACGGCGCGCGCGATCAGCCCATTGCCTCGTCCCGGCGTGGAGGAGCTGCGGGAGATCGGACGCGCGCTGACCCGACGCTATCGCGGCAAGACCTTCCAGGCCATCCTCGACGATGTGGAGCACCCGGCCGATCCCCTGGACCCTCTGTGGACGCGCCATCGCGGGCTGCTCGAGCAGATCGGCGGCCTCTTGCGCGACCGCAACCTCTACATCAGTGGCGCCATCAACGTGCTCGACCACCCGGACTTCAGCGACGTCGCCACCATGCGGGGTCTCCTCAAGGCCTTCGAGGACAAGGCGAGGCTCGTCGACCTCCTGACCCGCATGGCCGACGAGCGCGGCGTGCAGGTCATGATCGGCGGAGAGAACCCGGTGGAGGAAATGCGCGAGTGCAGCCTCATCACCTCGACGTATACCTATCGCGGCCAGGTCCTGGGGGTGCTCGGCGTGGTGGGCCCTCGGCGCATGGCCTACAGCGATGTCATCTCGATCGTGGACGAGACGGCCCGCCTCGTCTCGAATTCACTCACGCGGGTCCAGAGAGAGCTGTACCTGCCCGGCTGACCGCGCGTCCTCGTCCCGGCCACCCGCGGGCCCTTTGCATCCGTCTGCTATACTTTGACTGATCATGACTGACGACCTTTTGAGCCCCGAGAACGACGCCCCGTCCCTCGAGCCCGAGGAAGAGATTCAGCGCCTCCGCGAGGCCCTCCAGGCGAAGTCCCAGGAGGCCGAGGAGCATCGGGAGCGCCATCTCCGCGGGGCCGCCGAGTTCGACAATGCGCGCAAGCGCGCGGCACGCGAGCGCGACGACTACATCCGCTACGCGAACGAGTCCCTCCTGCGCGAGCTCCTGCCTGTGCTCGACAACTTCAGCCGCGCCCTCCACGCCGCCCGGAGCGAGCCGGGGGCGGCGGCCGTGACGGCCGGCGTGGAGCTGATCCAGCGGGAGCTCCTGCGCGTGCTCGAGAAGTTCGGTGTCACGCCCTTCGACTCGCTCGGCCAGCCCTTCGATCCCGAGCGGCACGAGGCGATCGCGCGGGTGCCGGCCATGGGCCAGCGCGAGGGCACCGTCGTGAACGAGACCGCGCGTGGCTACATGCTCAATGGACGGGTGCTCCGCCCGGCCATGGTCACCGTGGCCACGCTGCCAGACGCAAGCGCCGACTCGTAGCGTGGCGTCCAAAGACTACTACGCGCTCCTCGGCGTCCCCCGCAATGCCGACGACGCCGCGCTGAAGAGGGCCTACCGCACCCTCGCCCGGCAACACCACCCCGACAAGAACCCGGGAGACGCCCGCGCCGAAGAGCGCTTCAAGGAGATCAGCGAGGCCTACGCCGTGCTCACGGATCCCGACAAGCGCGCCCAGTACGACCGATTCGGCACGGTCTCGGGTCCCGGCGGGCCGGGAGACGCGGGCTTCGGCACCATCTTCGAAGATCTCTTCGAGGGCTTCTTCGGCGGCGGGGGCGGCGGCCGACGCGGGCGCTCGCGGCGTGGTGAGGATCTCCAGTATCGACTCGAGATCTCTCTCGAAGAGGCGGCCCGGGGCTTGGAGACCAAGCTCCAGATTCCTCGCCACGAGAGCTGCGAGACCTGTCGCGGCACGGGCCAGCAGGAGGGGACGACGCCGGAGACCTGCGGGACCTGCCGCGGCCAAGGGCAGGTGCGCTTCTCCCAGGGTTTCCTCACCGTCGCCCGTCCGTGTCCGGCCTGCGGCGGCGCGGGTAGCGTCAACCGCCATCCGTGCAGCGCCTGCCGCGGGGAAGGACGCATGGCGCGCGAGCGGATGCTGACCGTCACCATTCCCGCGGGGATCGCGGACGGGAATCAGCTGCGCCTCACCGGCGAAGGCGAAGGCGGACTCCACGGCGCTTCCTCCGGCGATCTCTACGTCCTCGTCCAGATTCGCCCCCACGAGATCTTCGAGCGCCACGGCGCCGATCTGGTCTGCGCCCTCCCCCTCACCTATCCGCAGGTGTGCCTCGGTGACGAGGTGGACGTGCCCGTTCTCGACGGCAAGGCGAGGCTCACCGTTCCGGCGGGGACGCAGCCGGGGCAGCGGCTCGTGCTCAAGGGCAAGGGCATGCCACACCTGCGGGGACGCGGACACGGCAATGCCGTCTACGAGGTGATTCTCGAGGTGCCCAAGAAGCTCTCGCCGCGGGAGCGCGAGCTGCTCGGCGAGCTCCATGAGGTGTCGAAAGAGTCATCGGGTCCGCTCCTCTCCTCCTTCCTCGATCGGATGAAGAAGCTCTTCGGCAGTTGATGGCCTTCTGGCAGCTGACCGTCCCCAGCTCCCCCGAGACATCGGAAGGCCTGACCAATTTTCTCTGGGAGCAGGGTGCTCTGGGTGTCGTCGAGGAAGAAGGTCCGGTCGCCCCGCCTCGCCTCCGGGCATTCTTCCCCGACAGCGCCTCGTCCACCGGCCTCGTGAGCTCGACGGAATCCTACGTCGCCGGCCTGGGTGCCCTCGGCTTCAGCACGGCGGGGGGCGACGTGGAGATCACCCCTCTTCTCGAGGAGGCGTGGGCCAGCGCCTGGCAGCAATCCTTTCCGCCTCGCGCCGTGGGAAGGCGGCTCTGGGTCAAGCCGCCCTGGGAGATGGCGGAGGCCGCGGGCCGGATGTCGGTCGTGATCGAGCCGGGGCGCGCGTTCGGCACGGGACATCACGGCAGCACCGAAGGCTGCCTCGAGCTTCTCGACCGGGTCGTGGGCGATCCGCCGCCTCCGCGGGCCCTCGATGTCGGCATCGGTACGGGCATCCTCGCCGTGGCCGCGATCAAGCTCGGAGTCGCCTCCGTGCTCGGGCTCGACGTGGATCCCGACGCCGTGGCCGCGGCGAGGGTCAATGCCACGCGCAACGGCTGCGACCCACGCATCGAGGTCCGCATGGAGGGACTCGAGTCCCTGCGCGAGGTCACGCTCTTTCCCCTCGTCCTCGCGAATCTGCTCGCCCATACCCATCTCGCGCTCGCGTCCCGTTACGCACACGTCGTGGCGCGGGGCGGGGCGCTGATCCTCGGCGGGATACTCGAGCCCGAGGCACCAGACCTGGTGGCGGACCTCGAGCGGGTGGGCTTCGCGCTCCGCGAGCAGCTCGTGATCGAGGGTTGGTCCTCGCTCCTGCTGGACGCGACCGGCGCATGAGGCGCTTCCGCATCCGGCCCGAGGACATCGTCGGCGACCACGTGACCTTCGATCCCGGGGAGACGCGCCATCTCAGACGCGTGCTGCGACTCGGAACGGGCGACATCGTCGAGGCGCTGGACGGCGCGGGCACCATGCTCACCGTCAGAATCGAGCTGGTAGGCACGCGGGGAGCCGAGGGCTCCGTGCTCTCCCGCTCCGCGCACCGGACGGAGTCCCCGCTCCGCCTCACCCTCGCCCAAGGCATCGCCAAGGGCGACAAGATGGAGACCATCATCCGAATGGCGACGGAGCTCGGCGTTACCCACGTCGTGCCGCTCGCCACGGCCCGGGCGGTGGTGAGAGTGGATCCGGGAGGAAAGAGAGCCCGGCTGGCTCGCTGGCAGCGCGTCGCGCAGGAGGCGGCCAAGCAGAGCGGCCGCGCCGTCATCCCCGAGATCGCCCCGCCTCAGCCGCTCGATGAGTGGCTGGCCAGCCGAGAGAGCGGCGGCCTGCTGGTCTGTCTCTGGGAGAGCGCGCACTCTCCCCTGGTTCCGCAGCTTCCGCAGCGGCCCATCGCTCAGGCCACGCTCGTGGTCGGGCCGGAGGGAGGGCTGGAGGCGGTTGAAGCCGAGGCGCTGGGCAAGGCCGGCGCAGTCGTCGGCAACTTTGGCACGAGGATACTCAGAACGGAGACGGCAGGGCCGGCGGGCCTCGTGATCCTGCAGGCGCGCTATGGCGATCTCGGCGGAGGCGGGTCCTGAGCACGGGCTTCGCCTACTTCGACGCGGACGGCGGCCGGGGGGTTGCCGGCCGGGGCGCTACCCTCGAGGAAGCATTCGCCCAGGTCGGGCTGGGCGTCCTTGCCCTGACCGTGGATCCAGCCTCAGTCGAGGAGCGTGAGACACGCGCCGTCCGAGCCCACGGCGTCGACCCTGTCGATCTCCTGGTCAACTGGCTCAACGAGTGTCTCTACGTCCTCGACCTCGAGGGATTCGTGGCCCGCCGAGTCGAGTTCGTCAGCTTCGTCCTCAATGGCTCGGCCCTGGGAGGAGAACCCCTGCGTCTCCACTGCCTCCTTCACGGGGAAGCGGCCGAACCTGCCCGTCACGTCTCCGGGTTACGTTTGGGCGCACTCTCGACCAGCAGCGCTACGGTCACTGAGCTCAGCGGAGGCTTTGAAGCCCGGGCCATTGCACGCAGCGACCACGCACTTAGTTCGTCACCAAAATGAGACAGTGGGCTCGCTAGCGCGTGTCCGCGAGGCATCGAAACATCCTCATCTCGCTCGAGTCTTTGTACTAATACTCTATCTAAACGGCTACTTACGAGAGATACGCAAATTTGGCACCCCCCTTGCTATCTATCGGCCGCGGAATGGATAGCCAAAGAACTATCCGGCGGCAGGTTTCGGTGGAGGGTATCGGGCTTCATTCTGGTGACCCGGTCGAGTTGACTCTCTCCCCCGCTGCAGCTGATACAGGGATCCTCTTCAGGGCGGCGGACGGCACTCTGGTACCAGCCGACATCGATCATGTGGTCGACGGTCGCGGCGCGACCACCTTGGGGGCTTTCGGTGTCCGGGTCCGGACCATTGAGCACCTCATGGCCGCGGCAGCCGCTCTCGGCATCGACAATCTGGTAGCGGATATCAACGCCGAGGAAGTGCCGGCGCTCGACGGTAGCTCCAAGCCCTTCGTCGACCTGCTCTACTCGGCGGGGTCCGTCACCCTCCCGGTGCCGCGCCGCCCGGTGGCCGTTCGCGAGCCGCTTCGCGTCGGCGATGACAACCGCTGGCTCGAGATCGCCCCCGCGGACACATTCCGGATCACATATACCCTGGACAATCCCCACCCGGTGGTCGGACTGCAGGTCGCGTCCCTCGAGGTGAGCGAGCACACGTTCGTCGAAGAGCTGGCGCCCGCCCGCACCTACGGCTTTTTGAGAGATGTCGCGGTGATGCGGAAGAACGGCCTGGCGCGCGGTGGCTCGCTCGAGAACGCGGTGGTGGTGGGCAAGCGCTCCGTGCTCAACGACAGCCTGCGCTTCCAGGACGGGTTCGTCCGGCACAAGATGCTCGATCTGGTCGGTGACCTGTGGCTGCTCGGACGTCCCCTCCAAGGCCACATCACCGCGCATAATGGCGGTCACGCGCTCAATCACGAGCTGGTGGCCGCCGTGAAAACCGCCTTCGCCACCGAGCGGCGCCGTCGCGCCGTGCGGCCACCGGTCAAGGTCGTGGGCAGCCTGGCAGACCGG
>WNFV01002299.1_pt1 | contig 46173 bp, 43 predicted proteins | sample 5400101 | NCBI WGS metagenome assembly WNFV01 (sample SAMN13153361, study PRJNA577476) | soil metagenome | isolation source: 115 cm soil or saprolite under grassland replicate 1 | place: USA:California | collected 2016-06-15 | reverse complement strand
ACATCGAGCGGGTCGTCGTCGGCGATGTCGGCCGCGCCCTTGACCATCTCGGCGAGCGGCCAGTACGTAATGCTCTCGCCGTACGGAAGGCAGCGCCCCGGGAGGACCGTGGCGCCCTCGAGTGAAGCGAGAAACTCGTTCGTCAGACGAGTCTTTCCGACTCCCGGTTCGCCGTAGACGGTGAAGAGGTGAGCGCGACGGTCTCGCACTGCGCGGGCGAAGGTGTTCTGGAGCAGCTCGAGCTCGTGCTCGCGTCCGACGAGCGGCGTGACCGCGACACGCGCCGGTGCGCGTCCGTCCGCGCTGACTGCCGCCCATGCCCAAACCGGCTCATCGCGTCCGCGCACATCGACCGGGCCGATCTCCTCGACCTCGACACGGCCCAGACTGAGCCTGTGCGCCGCAGGCCCCACCAGGATCTGACCGGGCTCAGCGTTCTGCTGCAGGCGCGCGGCCAGGTTGACCGCCTCGCCCGTGGCGAAGGTCGAATCGCCGTCGTCGGTAACGACCTCGCCGGCCTCGACGCCGATCCGCGCCTCGAGCTCGAGCTCGCGCATCGAATCGATGATTCCCAGCGCCGCTCGCACGGCACGCTCGGCATCGTCCTCGTGCGCCTGCGGGATGCCGAAGGCGGCCATGACCGCGTCGCCCGCAAACTTCTCGACCGTTCCGCCGTGCGTCTCGATGCAGTTGGAGACGCGGTCGAAGAACTGGGTCACGCGCCGTCTGACGATTTCCGGATCACTCGCCGCGACGAGCGCCGAGGAGTCGACGAGGTCGACGAAGAGGACCGTTGCAAGCTTGCGTTCCATATCTCAATACTAAGAACGACCGCCGGGGGCCGCAGCTTCCGCCGGAATCCTGCGAGTTTCCGACGCCGAGAGGACCTTGCGAAGGCGACCGGCCGGAACCGGCCGCCTTCGCCGGGTTGAGCCTTCTAGTAGCCCGCTCCGAATCCCAGGCGCGGAACCTTCGCAAGCACCTGCTGCTGATAGTAGATCTCGCTGCCCTGGTCGCCGTTCACGCCCGACGGGTAGTGCGTCGAGACCATGAGGGCATAAACGTTGCCCGCAGACAGCGCGAGCCCGAAGTAGTCGCCGATGAAGGCGCGGCTCGTGCAGGGGTCGCTGTGCCCCGCGCACGCCATCTGGTCGATCCCGTCGATCGTCTGGTCCGGCTGCTCCGGATCCCAGGTGAACTCGCTGATCTTCACGTTTCCGAGCACCGGGACGATGGTCGAGCCGTTGTCCTTGTAGGCCTGCAGCGACGTGTCGATGCAGAAGTTCGTCCGGCCGACGTCCTGAGGCCTGATGCTCGGCCCGGACGGGCAGGCTTCGCGCCGGTCGTAGAACGCGACCGCGACAGCGCCGCCGGGGCCCTGCGCGACCGAGGGCTGAAACTGGTCGTTCGCGAGGTAATCGGTGTTGTCGTTCACCCGAACCGGCGTCGACCAGGTGAACCCGTAGTCGGTCGAGTACGTGAACTTGACGTCGAACTGGCTGCCGTCCCAGTCCTCGTACGCGAGGTACAGGTGGCCGGGATACGTCTGGCTCGCGACGAAGTGCTCGGCGATTCCATCCCGAAACGTCGTGTTCGGGAGGCAGCAGCTGGAGATGATGCCCACCGGCCCCACAGCGATCCAGGGGCCGAAGCTCTCGCCGTCGTCGATCGAGCGCGCGACGTAGATCGTGCCCGAGGAGACGATCGAGGCATAGACGTATCCGGCCGCATCGACCGCCGGGTAGACGTACTCGTTCAGCGGGCCCGTCTTGTTGGGATCGGTGATCGTGGCGGCCCTGGAAAACGTCTGACCCCGGTCACGCGACACGGCGAAGCGGATCTTCGCGGTGTTGCCGTTGTAGATCGTCCAAGCCGCGTAGACGTGATCCTGGTTGACGTTGCCAGGGATGTGGTTGACCGCTACCCACTGCTTGTCCTGGACATGGCCGAATTGCTTGGCGGATGGATTTCCGGAGTTCTCGAGGTGGCGGCCGCCATTGCCGATCGTCCAGTGCTGCCCCATGTCGTCGGAGTAGACGACGTCGATCGCGCCATTCGGGTGCAGCTTCGTCCCATCCCAGAACGCGTTGAACGGGAGCATCGTCTGGTAGGCGCGGCCGGTGGTGTCGAAATCGACGTTGGGATCGGTCGTGTTCGTCCAGCTCGGCGGCATCTCCTGTGTCCCGGTCGACACGCAGTCGTAGCCCTCGATCTGCTTGTTGTCGCCCGGCGCGCCGCCCGGCATCCGGTACGACCCCAGATAGAACATGTAGAAGGTGCTGAACTTGTCGAAGAAGAACTTCGAGGAACCGACGAGATCCTCGCTCCCGGGCTTGACGGCGACCCACGATTCGGAGTGGTTCGCGTTGAAGGGCCCGGGCCGGCACGTCCCCGCGTCGGGCACGGTCCGACCAGGCGGAACCGGATAGCCACCCCCGCTCGTCGGCGAGCTGGCGACCAGGTTCGTGAAGGGAACGTTCGAGTTCCACGTCCCCGCGGAAGCGCTGCCCGCGGCGGCGAGCGCGCACAGCGTGACGGCGATCAGGGTCAGCTTCTTCACTGCTCTCCCCTCTCTCGTTTTGACTGGGCCCGCAGTATCGCAACCCGGCGCAGTTAGCATCACGCGATGCTCGACCCGACGGTCTTCAAGGCCTACGACATCCGCGGCGTCCATCCGACGCAGCTGGACGAGGAGGGCGGCCGCGCAATCGGCCGCGCCTACGTCGAGCACTTCGAGCCCAAGCAGATCGCGGTCGGCCGTGACATGCGGATCTCGTCGCCGTCGATGGCGGCGGCGACGATCGAGGGCTCCGCAGAGGGGGGCGCGGACGTCGTTGACATCGGACTCGTCGGTACGGAGATGCTCTACTTCGCAGTCGGGGAGCTCGGGCTCGACGGCGGGATCCAGGTCACCGCTTCGCACAACCCCAAGGAGTACACGGGCATGAAGATCGTCCGCCGCGGCGCGATGCCCGTGGGCGGCGACTCGGGCCTACTCGAGATCCGCGACCGCGCCCTGGCCGGTTTCGACACCTCTGGGGGTCAGGCACCAGGACGTGTCCGAAAGGTAGACGTCCTGCCGGCGTACGTCGACAAGGTCTTGTCCTTTATCGACCCGGACCTGGTCAAGCCGCTACGCGTCGTGATCGACGCCGCCAACGGGATGGCGGGCGTGATGCTGGCGCCCGTGCTGGAACGGCTGCCGATCGACGCTGCCCGCTACTTCTTCGAGCCCGACGGCAACTTCCCGAACCACGAGCCAAACCCGCTGCTGCCCGAGAACCGGGAGTTCATCGTCGCCAAGGTGCGCGAGGAATCGGCCGAGCTCGGAGTCGCCTTCGACGGCGACGCCGACCGCTGCTTCTTCGTGGACGACACGGGTGAGTTCGTGCCAGGCGACTTCGTGACCGCGCTGCTGGCAGAGAGCATCCTCGAGAAGCACCCCGGCGCAAAGATCATCTACGACGTCCGCGCGAGCTGGTCGGTGCCGGAGACGATCGAGCGCGCCGGCGGGATCCCGCTCATCAACCGCGTCGGCCACGCGTTCATCAAGCAGCGCATGCGCGAGGAGGGGGCGGTCTTCGGCGGCGAGGTCTCCGGCCACTACTACTTCCGTGACTTCAGCCAGGCCGATTCCGGTGTGATCCCTTTCCTGCTCATGCTCGAGCTGGTCTCCAAGCGCGGCCGGAGCCTCTCCGAGCTCCTGCGCCCTTATCACGAGCGCTACTTCCTGACCGGCGAGCTCAACACGCCCGTCTCGGACGTGGCCGTGAAGCTCCAGGAGCTGAAGGAGCGCTTCGGCCGGGAAGGCAAGGTCTCGCACCTGGACGGGATCTCGATCGAGGCCGAGGGCTGGCACCTGAACGTGCGACCCTCGAACACGGAACCGCTGCTGCGCCTGAACCTCGAGGCGCGCTCGCGCGAGTTGATGGAGCGCAAGCGCGACGAGGTGCTCGAGGTGATCCGCTCGTGATCGAGGCCGGGCATGTGACCAACCGCAAGCCGCCCTTCAAGTACGCGGCCTTCCAACGCGTGGGCTTCTCGGACACGGACGCTCAGGGCATCGTCTACTACGGGCGCTACCTGCCGTACTTCGACGCCGCCCGTGTCGAGTACCACCGCCACCTCGGCCTGCTCCCCGAGCACGCCGGCGAGCAGCAATTCGTGATGCGGGCTTCGACGGTCGAGTATCACGCCCCGGCCAACTTCGACGACCTGCTCGAGGTCTTCATCCGCCTCAAGCGGATCGGCCGCACGAGCTCGACCTATGAGTGCGCGGCCTACCGGGTCGACGACGACGTGCCGATGGTCACCGCCGATCAGGCGCTCGTCCTCGTCGATCTCGAGCAGCGCCGGGCGCGGCCGATTCCCGACTGGTACCGGGAGGCGATCAAGGTCTTCGAGGGCGAGGATTGCGAGACGTGAACGGCGAGCGAGGCGCCTAAGGCGCCGCTTGCGGCGCCGACCATCAGGGCGCGCGGCCAAGCGGGGACGGCCACGCGGGCAAAGCCCGCATGGCCTCTAAGCGGCACCGCGAGCGGTGCCTCAGCGCGCGCCCGTCTGAAATGACCGGTCGACCCAAGTTGAACCCATTACGAAACCGCCTCTTGGAGTCGCTTGACCGGATCCTCAACGGCGGCGGAGATGCCGACGACGTCCTGCGGGAGGTCGTTCGAGTGCCGCACGAGCGCTACGACTATATGTCCATCCGCTTCGTCGAGGGCGACGAGCTGGCGGTGGGTCCTTCGGCGGGGAGCCCGGGATCGGACATTTTCGACCTGGCCGATCGCCTTTGAGGAGACGAAGGTTGCTGAGCTAGAAGTCGCACCGCCGGCTGGAGCGGACCGAGAGTTCCTCGAGCGGGTGACGACGATCGTCTCGCCGTGCTGCCTTGTGGGCTGGGACACCGGCGGCGAGCGCTGGGCTCCTTGAGAACCTAGTAACAGCGTGCTCAGCGGGGCGAGGTATGCCGGGGCCGGCGGGCCCGGAGCCCGGCTCTGCCGGGCGGGAGGGCCCGCCGGTCAGGGAAGCAGAATGGCCGCGGCGGCCCGTCGGTGTCCTCGAGCCGACGGGCGCCGCAGGCTTGCCCTCTCCCCCTACTCGTTGTAGGACGACCGGCCGGATTGGTCTATCCCTCGTTCGAGGTACCCCGCACGTCCGGGGGATGATCCCTCGATCGAGGGATTCGTCCTTTTTCCCTGCTAAGCGAGGGTTTTCGTCGCGAGAATGGCCGCTGTCCGAGGGGTGGTCAGGATCTCGACCGCCCTCAGACGGGGGTCTTCGAGCCAGAACTCGCGTGCGGGGTCTGGCCGCCCCCGCCAATCCTCGGGCCATAGAGCCTCGGGCGTCATGTCGTCGATGACGACCACGCCGCCCGGAGCGACGAGCTCCAACGCGTGTTCGCTCTCAGCGGCGACGTCTCCGCTCTTCCAGTGGCCCCCGTCGAGGAACACGAGGTCGAAGGGCCCTTCGGGGGGCAACAGGACGTGCCAGTCGCCGTGCAGCACCCGGAGATTGGGCAGCTCCTCGAAGAGCCGTCCGGCCGCGGCCGCGCACTCCTCGTCGTTTTCGACCGTGACGAACACCGCCTCGGGCCCAAGGGCGCTCGCGATCCACGCCGCGCCCACCCCGCAGCCTGTTCCGATCTCGGCAAAGCGCCCACGCGGCCGGGCAGCGGTCAGCATCGCGAGCAGGCGCCCCACCTCCGGGATCGACGAGCGGTCGAAGCGCATCGCCGTCGCGAGCGCCTCGGCGCGGTGGACGAGGTCTGGAGGCGCTACGACGGTGTCACTCGGTAGGCGTCGAAGACTGCCTCGATGTTGCGGAGCGACGTGAGAAGTGTCCGCAGCGACTTCACGTCTCCGAGCTCGGCCGTGTACCAATTTTTCGCCAGCTGATCCTCGACCGTGCCGCCGTAGGAGACGATGTTCGCGCCGTGCTCGGAGAAGGTGCGGGCGACGTCCTCGAGCAGGCGCGGCCGGTCCCAGGCGTCGACAGAGATCTGGACGCGAAAGCTCTTCGTCGAGCTGCCATCCCAGTCGACCTGCGTGAAGCGCTCGGGATTGCGCATCAGCGTCTTGACGTTCGGGCAGTCCTTGCGATGGATCGTGATCCCCTTGCCGAGCGAGATGTAGCCGACGATCTCGTCGCTCGGCACCGGCGTGCAGCACTTCGCAAGCCGGAGAAGTACGTCGTCGACGCCGCTGACCGTGATGCCCACATCCGTGCTCGACGTCGTCAGCGTCTTCGGCTTGAGCGGGACTGCCTCTTCCTCGGCGACCTCCGACGTCTTCAGCCGCGTGAGGACCTTCTTCACGATCTGCCCGGTCTGGAGCTTCCCGGAGCCGAGCGCGATGTAGAAGTCCTCGGCCTTCTTGAACCCGGTCTCGCGGATCACCTGCGCGAGGACGGCGGAGCCGACGAGCTTGCGGTAGGGCAGCTTCTGCGCCTTCAGCGCCTGCTCCAGCGCCTCGCGACCCTTCTGCTCGGTGTCCTCACGCGTCTCGCGCGAGAACCACTGGCGGATCTTGTTGCGGGCCCGCGACGAGCGCGCGACGGTCATCCAGTCGCGCGAGGGCCCGCGGCCGCCCTTCGAGGTCAGGATCTCGACGAAGTCGCCGCTCCGCAGCGTGTAGTGGAGCGGGACGATGCGCCCGTTGACCTTGGCGCCGACGGTGCGGTGGCCCACATCCGTGTGTACCGCGTAGGCGAAGTCGATCGGAGTCGAGCCGGCGGGGAGCGTCTTGACTTCGCCCTTGGGCGTGAAGAGGTAGACCTCGTCGTCGAAGAGGTCGGTGCGGAAGCTCTTCAGGAACTCGCGCGGGTCGGTCTCGTCCTGGCCCCACTCCATGAGCTGCTTGACCCATGCGAGCCAGTCCTCGTCGGCCGGACGCTTGCCGTCGCCACGCTTGTAGAGCCAGTGCGCCGCGATGCCGAGCTCGGCCTCACCGTGCATCTCGCTGGTCCGGATCTGGATCTCGAGCGGGCTGGCCTGCGGCCCGACCACGGTCGTGTGCAGAGCGCGGTACCCATTGAACTTGGGCATCGCCACGTAGTCCTTGAAGCGGCCCGGCATCGGCTTCCAGAGGGAATGGATGAGCCCCAGCGCGCCGTAACAGTCGCGCGTCCCCTCGTCTCCGGAGCGCTCGACGATGACGCGCATTGCCGTCAGGTCGTAGATCTCGTTGAACTCGCGGCCCTTCTTGGCCATCTTGTCGTAGATCGAGTACGAGTGCTTCGCCCGGCCCGAGATCTCGGCCGGGATGCCGACCTTCTCGAGCTCCTTCTGGAGGACGAGCTTCGCCTCGTTCACGTGCTCCTCGCGGTCGGCCCGCCGCTCGGCGACCATCGCCTCGATCTCGGCGTACTTACGGGGATGGAGAGCCTGGAAGGACAAGTCTTCGAGCTCCCACTTGAGCTTGTGGATGCCGAGGCGGTGGGCGAGCGGCGCGTAGATGTCGAGCGTCTCGCGGGCCTTCTGCACCTGCTTCTGGCGCCCCAGATACTCGAGCGTGCGCATGTTGTGCAGCCGGTCGGCGAGCTTGATCAGGATCACCCGCACGTCGTGGGCCATCGCGACGATCATCTTCCGGTAGTTCTCGGCCTCCGCGTGCTCGCGGCTCTGGAACTGGATCCGGGTCAGCTTCGTGACGCCCTCGACGAGCTGGGCGATCTCCTCGCCGAACTCGTCTCGCACCTCGTCGATCGCGACCTCCGTGTCCTCGACGACGTCGTGCAGGAGCGCAGCTGCGATCGTCTCGTCGTCCAGGCGCAGCTCGGCGCAGATCTTCGCCGCCCCGAAGGGGTGGTGGATGAACTCCTCGCCCGAGCGCCGCTCCTGGCCCGCGTGCGCGCGCGAGGCGAAGTCCAGTGCGCGCGCGAGCAACTCGCGGTCGACCTCCGGGTTGTAGGTCGAAACCTCGGCGAGCAACTCCTCCAAGAGATCTTCGTGTCGTTCCGGAGCTTCAACGAGAGCCATATGCGAATTGTAGATCGGCTACCTCCTGTAGCCGCTTTACCCGGATCTCCAGGAGAGGATTCGTCGTTCGGATCGAGAACAGATGGCGGCTGTGCTCAAACGACATCTCCAAAAACGGCGTGCCTTGGCCGACCTGACTCGCCTGCTCTTCGCGCTGACCGCCACTCACTCGTTGAATAGCCGGACCGGGATCCGCTCGAGCCAGCGGCTCGGGTAGCGGCAGCTCAGCCGACGTCCTCGATCAGCCGGACCAGCTCCTCGAGCCTGTAGCCGTGCCGGCGCGCGAAGCGGACGAGCTCTTTGGCTTGCGCGACGACGGCCCCGTGTTGCGGCGTGCCGGCGACGGTGATGCCGCGGCCACGCCGGAACTCGAGCAGTCCCTCGTCGCGCAGCTCCCGCAGCGCGCGTAGGACCGTGTTCGTGTTGACGCCGAGCACAGCCGCGAGATCGCGCGCTGGGGGAAGTCGCTCGCCGGGCTTCGCCTCGCCGTCCGCGATTGCCCGGCGAATCTCGCCCGCCACCTGCTCGTGCAGCTGCGTCGGCTCGTCCCGGTCGACCTTGACATGAAACATGGTACTAGCCATAGTAGCTTCATAGAGGAGCACTCTGCAATGACCGTCATCACGCCTCCCCGCCCGCCCCGTTCGATGCCGCCGACGGCTGCACCCCCGAGCGATCCTCGCAATCCGCAAGGCGAGCCTGAGGCGCTGATCGAGGAAGCGCGCAGGCGCGCTCGGCGGCGGAGAAGGCTGTACGGCGCTTGTCTCGTGCTCGCGGCCACCGGCGGCGCGGGCGCGTTCTTCGGCTTTGGCCGCGGTGGTGATCACGGCACTGCCACGCAGCTTGCTGGAGGGAAACCGTTGGTTCAAATACATGCGGGTAGCGCCGCCTCGACGATGGGCAATGGCCCGCTGGTGATCATGGCCCTCGACGCCGACTCGAGAGGTCAAGGCCCTCCTGGCTGGTACGGCCTGTCCAAGATCGAGTCCGGAGGGCGTCTGTCCCCGGTCGCTCGGTGTCCCCTTCGTACGGACTGGTGCGGCGAGGTCGAGAGCATCGATTGGTCTCCGGACGGCAAATGGCTCGCGCTGTCGGTGACATCTTTCGCCCGCGCGAACCCGTATAACGGCCTGCACATTGTGAATCCCGCGACGGGAAAGGATCAGCAGATCCTCAGCTGCCGCCCTCCGGAGTGTGACTGGTTCGACCTCGACTGGTCACCCAATGGCACGAGGCTCGCCTTCGTCACGGGAGTAGGAAACGAACAGATCTACGCGATCAACAGCGATGGAACCGGCCGAACCGTCCTCAACACGGTCGACCGCGCGTCATCACCATCTTGGTCGCCCAACGGCAAGTGGATCGCCTACGCAGGCGTCGACGAGAACGGCACGGCCGTCTACGCCAGCCGAGTGGACGGATCTCAGGGAAGGTTGCTCGCCAGGCACGGCTCCGGGCCGGCGTGGTCTCCCGACGGGACGACTATCGCCTATCGCACGAAGTGTGGCGTGAAGCTGATCTCCCCGTCTGGAACGGATCTGACGCCGCCGTCTCCTCGGAGGTGTAACGCGATCGGCATTCCCGGTTTCGGACCGCCTGTGTGGTCGCCTGACGGCCGCCAGATCGCGATTTCCGGAAGGACCTCAGCGCCCGATGGAACGACGAAGCAGGGCACGTACGTCATGAACGCCGACGGCAGCAACCTCGCCCGTCTGACGGAGCAGTGGGTTACCGTCCACGTCGGAGCTCAATCGCGCCCCGCCTGGCAGCCCGTCCGTTGACGGCTCGGCAATACGCGCTAAGCAGCGCGCGGTAGCGCCGGCTCTTCGAGCAGTGCACGAAAGACCTCGGACTCGAGCAGCTGCCGTCTGCCGCTCGTCGCCCGGCTGAGCCCCAGGTCCGCGAAAACCGCGCGCGCTTCAGCCGATCGTTCTCCGTCTTCGAGCTTCCACTGCTGCGCGAGCCACTCGCGCAGGCTCTCGTAGCCCTCGGGCGCATCGAGCACACGGCGGACAACGAGCTGCGGCGCCACCGTGCCGTTCCAGTGGTTCTCCTCGAGCCGGAAGACGACGTCGTACCGTCCTTGTGTCCGATAGCGATCGAGCTGGGCGCCGAGCCCGAAGGCGATCGCGTTCCCGGCATCGCGGCCCCGGTCGCGGACACGGAAGCGCAGGTGCTTGCCGTTGCCGACGGGCGCCAGCTCGCCGAGCTCGCACGAGGGGAGCACGAGCGCCACCCCGGGATTGCCGAGGCCGAACGGGGCGAGGCGCCGCAGCTCCGAGCAGAGCTCGAGCGTGAGCTCGGCGCCGGAGACGACCGCATCGACCCTTGTGACCACGCGCAGGTCGTCCTCGGTCAGCTCGGCTTCAGCATGGGTCGCAAAGGCCGTCGCAAAAGCCTCCACGTTCTCGGGCCGGATCGAGAGGCCGGCCGCCGCCCTGTGGCCTCCGAAGCGCTCGAGGTGCGCGACGCAGGCCGCGAGGCCTCCGTGGAGGTCGAACGGGCCTGTCGAACGGCCGGAGCCCTTCCACTCCTCCCCCGCGCCGGCGATCAGCACGACGGGTCGATGGAAGCGCTCGACGAGCCGCGAGGCGACGATGCCGATCACGCCCTCGTGCCAGCCCTCGTCGGCGAGCACGTACCCCCGGCGGCGCTGTTTGGCCTCGGGCCACTCATTGACCTTCGCGAGCGCCTCGCGCAGTATCCGGTCCTCGACGCCCTGCCGCTCGCGGTTCAGCTCCTCGAGCTCGCGCGCAAGGCGCCCCGCCTCGTCGGCGTCCTCCGTGAGCAGGAGCTCGAGTGCGGCACCGGGGCGGCAGAGGCGACCGGCGGCGTTGATGCGCGGCGCGAGCCGGAAGCCGACTGCACCCTCGTCGACCCTGGCCGGATCGACGCGGGCGGCCTTCATCAGCGCTCGCAGCCCCACCTTTTGGGTCCGCGCGAGGCCGCGCAGGCCCGCGAGCGCGAGCGCCCGGTTCTCGTCGACGAGCGGAACGACGTCGGAGATCGTCGCCACGGCGACGAGGTCGAGGTGGCGGGTGAGCGCCTCGTGCCCCGGGCCGAGCAGCGCCTCCCCCAGCTTGTAGACGACGCCGGTCCCGCACAGCTCGGGAAACGGGTAGCCCGAAGGCCGCGTCGCCACGACGGGGCAGTCGGGCAGTGTCGCGCCGGGGCGATGATGATCGGTGACGACGACCTCGAGCCCCTGCGCACGGGCCTCGGCGATCTCCTCGACCGCGGTGATCCCGCAGTCGACGGTCAGGACGAGGCCGCAGCCTTCCTCGGCCAGGCGCGCGAGCGTCTCGCGCTGGACGCCGTAGCCCTCCTCGAAGCGGTTCGGCAGGTGCCATTCGACGTCGGCGCCGAGCTCCCGCAGGATGAGGACGGCAAGCGCGGTCGCGCAGATCCCGTCGGCGTCGTAGTCGCCGTGGACGCAGATGCGCCGGCCGGCCCCGATCACGCGCGTGATCGCTTCCACGGCACCGGCCATGTCGCCGAGCAGGAACGGATCGTGTTGCGGAGGCGCCCCCTCGAGGAAGGAGCGTGCCACCTCCGGGTCGCCGTACCCGCGCCGGACGAGGATGCGCGCGGTCGTCTCGCTGATCTCGAGCTCTCCGGCGAGTGAGCTTGCCTCGCCGTGCGAGCAATGGCTGATCGTCCAGGTGTCCAAAGCTGAGCCACGGTACGGAGAGGATCGGACGGTGCGGGCTATTCTTTGCCAGGTGGCAGTCGAGGCGAATTACTCCTCCGGCGAGGACTACATGGTCGAGTTCCTCGGCTATCGGTTCGCCTTCAACACCGATGACTTCGAGCAGCGCGTCACGGCCGCGGCGGTCAAGCTGGGTCTCGTCGAGAGCAACGACCTCGACGAGGACGAGGTCGGCGATCTCGTCGAGCTGGCGGCCGACGGGCGCATCGACGAACCGCGGAGCGCGCTCGGGCGGTACCTCGTGCGCCACTGGGAGCAGCTCTCGCTCGTGAGGGGCGAGTCACTCGTCTACTGGCTGCGCAAGCTCGTCTTTCGCGGCGCTTGGCTCGATCATCGCGTCAAGGAAGGGCTGCTGGAGGTGGACTGGGACGAGGTATCTGCGGAGTTCGGGTACCGCGATCCGCGGGGCGACCGCGCGCTCCTCGAGCTCGCGCCCGTGCCTTCCTGGCACGAAGTGCAGTTCAGGCGCTAGGACACGCCGCGCCGGCTCGATGCGCTCGACTGTGCCAATTGCGTCACTAAAGGCAGACACGTTTCCTCGGGGTCTGACCCCTTCCGCGATGGTGCCGGATCGGTAACGAAACGCGCTCGCATTTCGTCGGGGTCTGACCCGCCTCAGATCCGGTCCCACCCCTCGGGGATCGGAGGCAACGGCCAACCGAGGTCGGGGCGCCAGTGTTCCCAGCCTTCGTCGAAGGGTTTCGTCCACGCCTCGATGCGCTCGATCACGCGCTCTCCTTCGGCTCGTATGTCCATCGCCTGCTCGGAGCTGAAGAGGCCGACCTCCACGGCCTCCGCGAGGTGATCATCGTCCTTCCAGTGCCATGTTCGGTCAGGCTCGACCCGGATGTCCAGGAGGTGGTCGGTCGTGTCGAATCCGTACGGGCTCTCGCGCCAAGGATCCTCGAGATTGACGTACCAGCCGACGAAGTCGCCCGTCTCTGCCCACTGGATGTAGACCGAATGCGAAGCTCCGAATTCGGCGACCATCACGCGCCCGCCGAACCACAGAGCGTCCGTGTGCGCCCAATCTCCACCCGCGATTCGTGAAATCGGCACGCGCAGGCCCGGCGGGCCCTTGACGGGCGTGCCGGGCGCGGTCCAGAGTGCGACCCGCTCCTGACTGTGCTCGATCACCGTCGTGCCCTTCGCGCTGAAGACCTTCCACGGCCACACGAACCGGAACAGGATCTGATCCCCGGGCCGGAACACGGGGCGAAGCTACTAGAAGAGGGCTTCCTCTTTCTCTGGGGCGCCGACGTGGGCGCGGCCGAGCTTCGTCACGACTCGCCCGCGGGGAGTGCGCTGAAGGAAGCCGAGCTGGAGCAGATACGGCTCGTAGACGTCCTCGACCGTGTCCGGCTCCTCGCCCAGGGCGACGGCCAGCGTGGACAGGCCCACCGGCCCGCCGTCGAAGCGCTCGACGATCGCCTGCAGAAGCTGGCGATCGGTGCGCTCGAGCCCGTAGGCGTCGACCTCGAGCAACTCGAGGGCCTCGGCCGTAACCTCGGTCGTGACCTTGCCTTCGTGGCGCACCTCGGCGACGTCGCGCACGCGGCGCAGGATCCGATTCGCGACGCGCGGCGTGCCCCGGGAGCGCGCGGCGATCTCGTCGGCGGCCTCGTCGTCGATCTCGACCCCGAGAATCCCGGCCGAGCGGCGGACGATCACTCCGAGCTCAGCCGGCTCGTAGTACTCGAGTCGGAAGGTCATCCCGAAGCGGTCGCGCAGCGGGGTGGTCAGCAACCCGGTGCGGGTGGTCGCGCCGACGAGCGTGAAGGGCGGGATCTCGAGCGTGAGCGTCCGCGCAGCGTGCCCCTGCCCGACGATGATGTCGAGCCGGAAGTCCTCGAGCGCGGGATAGAGCACTTCCTCGACGGCGCTGCTGAGCCGATGGATCTCGTCCACGAAGAGGACGTCACGCGGCTCGAGCGCCGTCAGGATCGCGGCCATGTCGCCCTTCCGCTCCAGCGCGGGCCCCGCGACGCAGCGGATGCCCACGGCGAGCTCCTCCCGGACGATGTAGGCGAGACTCGTTTTGCCGAGGCCCGGCGGGCCGACGAGCAGAACGTGGTCGAGCGCCTCCTGACGCGCGCGTGAAGCCTGCAGCGCGATCTCGAGCTGCTCCTTGATGCGCTCCTGGCCGACGAACTCGTCGAGGCTTCCCGGGCGGAGCGAGCGCTCGACGTCGTCCTCTTCAGGACGCAGCGAGGGAGCGAGGAACTGCTCGGTCATGCCGCCTTCAGCGCCAGTCGGACCCGCTCCTCAGGCGAGAGCTCGGGATCCGTCGTCGCCAGCGCTCGCTCGGCCTCCGGGAGCGTGTAACCGAGCTCGACGAGAGCATCGCGCGCCACGAGATCGGGCGCACCGCCCTCGATCGGCTCGATGCCGAGCTTCTCCTTCAGCTCGAGCACAACCCGTTGAGCCGTCTTCTTGCCGATGCCCGGAATGGCCATGAATCGCGACGTGTCATCGCGCGCGATCGCCCGGCGCAGGTCGGCCGGAGTCGAGCCGGAGACGATCGCGAGCGCGACCTTGGGCCCCACTCCCGAGACCGAGAGCAGCTGCTCGAAGAGCTCGCGCTCAGCCGGCTCGGCGAATCCGTACAGCTGGAGCGCGTCCTCGCGCACGTGGAGGTAGGTGTCGATCGTGACCTCTCGCTCGCCCTCTGTTTTGCGCAGCGCGCGCAGGGTCATTCGAAGGAGATAGCCGACGCCGTTGACGTCGAGGACGATGCCGTCGAGCGTGCGCGCCGCCGGCGTTCCGGTGAGCCGTCCGATCACGCCGAGACGGCCTTCAGCAGCGGCGGCGCGAGCGCGTGGCAGATCGCAACCGCGAGCGCGTCGGCGGCGTGGTCCGGCGTCGGCGGAGCGTCGAGGTGCAGGATCGCCTGCACCATCCGCTGCACCTGGGCTTTCTCGGCCCGCCCGTAGGCGCAGACCGCCTGCTTCACACTGGCCGGCGAGTACTCAGCGCACTCGACGCCGGCGAGCGCCGCCGCGACGAGGACCGCGCCGCGCGCCTGGCCGACGGAGAGCGCGGTGCGGGCGTCGACGCCCACGAAGGACTCCTCGAGCACGACGGCATCGGGGGACGCCTGCTCGATGAGCGCGGTGACGCCCTCGTAGATCGTCCTCAGGCGTGCCTCGGGACGCTCCGAAGCGCCGGTCTTCCACCAGCCGAAGTCGAGCGCCTGGAGGCGCCTGCCTCTTTCTTGGACGATGCCGTACCCGCAAGCAGCCGTGCCCGGATCGATGCCGAGAACTTTCACGGCTTGAGGTTAGGCGCGGTACCGGACGTTCCTGCATCTGGCCGCAATCCGAGTTCCTCCCGTCAGCGTAGGGACTAGCGTTGAGACATGCCGTCCGATTGACGCTGGCCGCGCTCGTGTGTGCGCTCGTCGCTGGTGCACCTGCCTCGCTACGGGCGCAGAGCGTCGGCTCCACCGACCCAGACGCGCCCTGTGCTCCCGGCTCGGCCCTTGTGGACATCGTCGACTTCGATTTCCAGCCGAGCGAGCTCAATGTCCCGCCCGGCACCGCGGTTTGCTGGACGAACCAGGGTCAGAACGCGCACACGGTCACCTCCGATACCGGGGCTTTCGGCTCGGGTCAGCTGCAGCACGGTGAAACCTTCTCGTTCACCTTCAACGATCCGGGGACGTTCCCGTACCACTGCACGCCGCACCCCTTCATGACCGCGACCGTGAGCGTAGGCACCCCTCAGCCTCCGCCTCCTCCACCGCCCCCTCCGCCTCCTCCGCCTGCGCCTCCTCCTCCGCCACCACCTCCGCCGCCACCACCCCCGCCGCCCCCACCGCCCACGCCGGTCTGCCACGTGCCGAGAGTCGTCGGCGCACGGCTCGCCACCGCTCGCAGGCGGATCGTTCGGGCCCGGTGCCGAGTCGGGCGAGTGCGCCTCGTCTACTCCAGGCGGGCAAGCGGTCGCGTCTTGTCGCAACGACCGCGGGCGGGAGTCAGGCGGGCGCGAGGCACCCGGGTGAACCTGGTCGTCAGCCGGGGCCGCCGAGGCTGAACCAAGACGAAGTCGGATCCAGCGGGGGCGGTGCCACCGGCGTTTGCATTGGCTAGCCTCTGAGCCTCGATGCGGCGGCTCGCCCTTCTCGTCGGCCTGATCACCGGCCTCACAGTCCTCGCTCCTTGGAGCCAGAGCGCGGGCGCGCAAGCGGTGGAGCGGATTCGCATCGCCGACCCCGCCCGGCAGGCGCACGGGCTGCCGGCGGGCCTCACCGTCGAGCTTGCCTCGCCGCCCGACTACAACCGGCAGTCCGTCGCCGGCGATTCGGGCCGTTGGACGGGTCCGCGTTACGAGGAGATCGGCAACCCCGCCAACGCGGGCCTGTCGTCGCTCGATTGGGCGGTGAGCTTCGACGAGCGCACCGGAGATGCCGACGCCGCCTCGCTGGCGCACATCAACCATCGCGACTGGGAGCGCGACCAGCGTGGCGGCCTGTCCGTCCCGCACGTCGTCGGCGGCCTGACCGTCGGCACGGTGCTCGGCTACTACTACTTGATGACCGCTTCGCCGAGCACCGGCGATGCCCGCTACGAGGCGGCCCTCGCCTTTCCGCTCGACGTCAACCTCTACTCGATCGTCCACGTCGATCTGCTCGAGCCGCCCCGCGACTCGTTCGTCGTCAACGGCGTGATCGGCTCGACGTGGAACCGCGGGCAGGCTCTGCTCGCGCTCTCAGGCGTCAGCCTGCAGGGCAACCTTCCGCCCAAGATCGTGGCCGCCCGCCCCTACGAGCGCGGCCGCTTCGTGCGCGGGAAGGTCGTCGACCGGTTCCTCGATGCAGTCATCGGCGCCCGCGTTTCGCTCGAGCGCCTGGCCGGAGGAAGCTGGAGCAAGATCGCCGGCGGCAAGACGAGCTCGCGTGGGTCCTACTCGCTCCATGCCCGCAGCCGCGGCCGGTATCGCGTGACCGCACGCATGGCGGGGTTCACGGCCCAGAGCCGCGAGATCCGCGCAGGTCGCCGCTAGGAGGCGACCGCCTCGAGCACTCGTTCCGGGATGTCGAAGTTCGAGTACACGGCCTGGACATCGTCGTTTTCCTCGAGCTCGTCCATCAGCCGCACGACCTTGCGGGCCATTCCCTCTTCCTCGATGGAGACGAACGTCTTCGGCACCATGGTCGACTCCGCCGACTCGATCGGCATGCCGGCCTCCTCGAGCGCCTCTCGCACCGCGTGCAGGCTTTCCGGCGCCGTCGTCACGCGGTAGCTCGACTCCTCGGGATCGACGTCGTCTGCGCCTGCATCTGCTGCCGCGAGCATGAGCTCGTCCTCGTCGACTGCGCCGTCGACGAGGATGACGCCTTTGCGCTCGAAGAGCCAGGCGACCGAGCCCGACTCGCCCAGGTTCCCGTCGTTCTTCGTGAACACGTGGCGCACGTCTGCCGCCGTCCGGTTGCGGTTGTCGGTCAGCGCCTCGATGAAGAGCGCGATGCCGCCGGGGCCGTAGCCCTCGTACGTGACGGTCTCATAGGCCGCTGCGTCCGTGCCGGTGCCGGAACCGCGTGCGATCGCGCGCTCGATGTTGTCCTTCGGCATCGCCGCGTCGCGCGCCTTCTCGATCGCGTTCTGGAGCGCGAGGTTCCCGCCGGGGTCGGGCCCACCTTCGCGTGCGGCGACGATGATCGCCCGCGCCAGCTTCGAGAAGAGCTGGCCGCGCTTCGCGTCGGTCGCGCCCTTCTTCCGCTTGATCGACGCCCACTTGCTATGACCGGACAAGGCTCGCCTCCCTGACGGAATCGAGGAAAAGCTCGTGGACGCGCGTGTCGTCCGTCAGCTCGGGGTGGAACGTAGCGACCAGGAAGCGGCCCTGACGCAGGAGTACGGGCTCGCCGTCGAGCTCGGCCAGCACCTCCACGTCACCGCCGACGCGCTCGACACGCGGCGCACGGATGAAGACGCCACGCAACGGTTCGCCCTCGTCGGCCAGGTCGAGATCCGCCTCGAAGCTCGCCACCTGGCGTCCGTACGCGTTCCGCTGGACGTCGACGTCGAGCAGGCCGAGATGCTCGCGGTCGAGCACGATCAGGCCGGCGCAGGTGCCCAGGATCGGGCGTTCGAACCCGCGCACCGCCTCTACGAGCCCGTAGAGGCGCATCAGGCGCATGAAGGTCGTCGACTCGCCTCCCGGGATCACGAGCCCGTCGAGCCCCTGTAATTGCTCGGGCTTCCGGACCTCGACAGGATCGGCGCCGAGGCGCCGCAGCATGGCCGCGTGCTCGCGGAAGTTCCCCTGCACAGCGAGGACTCCGATCTTCATGCCGCTAATTGTAGATTCGCGCTAGATGAGCTCGGCCGCCGGAATCACGTCCGGGCGACGGCGCGCGATGTAGAGCGCGATTGCGATGAAGACGAGCCCGGTGACCGCAAAGACGAGCGGGCCGGCCCACCGATGTGCGTGACGCTCTCCGTAGTCGTCGTCGAACGAGAAGACGAACGGAAAGAAGTAGAAGAACGGGAAGAAACCGGTGACGACGTCTGACCACTTGTCTGCGAAGTACGTGGCCGTCTGGAGCATGCCCCAGGCGCCGAGGACGACCCAGCTCGATCTCAGCAGTCGATCGCCGAGCGCAACGTAGGCGAGACCGACGATTGCGATCACGATCCAGTCGAACGTGCTGTCGTGGAAGAACCAGAGCAGGCCGCCGCCGATCGCGAGCCCCGCGCTCACGTGAAGCCAGAAGGCCGGCACCGGCTCGGCCGCGACTCCCGCCACGAGCAGGACGAGCCCGACCGCGATCGTCACGATCGCCGACCAGTTGCCGCCGTTAGAGATGAGATCGGTCGTGAAGTACCACGAGGCGGCCGCGACAACGAATACGAGGAGGGGGAAGCGGAAGCTGCGCCAGGCGGCGCCCGCGGCGATCACGGTCGCGAGCTCGAGCAGGAGCAACGAGACGTGAAAGCCCTTGAACCCCGGGTTGTCGAGCTCGGCCAGCCAGCCGAACCAGTCGAGGAGCGCCCCGAGGAAGACGACGAACGCCCCCACGGTGCTCAGCGCGAGCAGGCCCGCAGTCACCAACCGCTCGTTCTGCTTGGCCAGGAACGCGAGTGCGGCGAGCACGGCGAGCACGAGGAGAGCCCAGAAGACGAACCCTCCCGCTCCGTGGTCGTGCGACTGGACGTCGAGGAGGACGAACACCGCGAAGAGGATCGTCAGCCCGCCCAGATAAGCCAGGAAGGAGGCGCTCGACCACGGTACGCGGACGGCGTTCACCGGACCCCAATGGTGACGCGTGGGCCGGACGGCCCAGGCCCCAGCGCTACCAGCCGCGGGTTTCCAGCAGCTCTTCGGGCGCGAGCGCTGCGGCCGAGAGTCCCGTCATCGCGTCGCCGAGGCCCTGCGAGACACGCGCGAGCACGGCGGCGTCCTGGAAGTGTGTCGTCGCCTCGACGATCGCCTTCGCGCGCTCAGAGGGGTTCGTCGACTTGAAGATCCCCGACCCGACGAAGACACCGTCGGCCCCGAGCTGCATGCAGAGCGCTGCGTCGGCCGGGGTGGCGATCCCGCCCGCCGTGAACGTCACGACTGGAAGCTTGCCGTGCTCGGCGACCCATTTGACGAGCTCGACCGGAGCGCGCAGTTCCTTCGCCTCCGAGTAGAGCTCGTCCGCGTCCATTGCGCCGAGCTTCCGGATCGCGCCGAAGACGGCGCGCATGTGCGTGACTGCGTTGACGATGTCACCGGTGCCGGCCTCGCCCTTGGTGCGGATCATCGCCGCGCCCTCCGCGATCCGCCGCAGCGCTTCGCCGAGATTCGTGCAGCCGCAAACGAAGGGGACCGTGAAGCGCCACTTGTCGATGTGGTGCGCTGTGTCGGCCGGAGTCAAGACTTCGCTCTCGTCGATGTAGTCGACCTCGAGCGCCTCGAGGATCTGCGCCTCGACGAAGTGGCCGATGCGCGCCTTGGCCATGACCGGAATCGTTACGGCTTCCTGGATCTCGCCGATCTTGTCCGGATCGGCCATGCGTGCAACGCCACCTTCGGCGCGGATGTCCGCCGGCACGCGCTCGAGCGCCATCACCGCGACCGCGCCCGCGTCTTCGGCGATCCGCGCCTGCTCGGCGTCGGTCACGTCCATGATCACCCCGCCCTTGAGCATCTCGGCGAGGCCGCTCTTGACCCGCATCGTGCCGATCTCGGCCATCCGCCGAAGTCTAGCCCGACGTCAGCGCGTCAGCGTGAAGCGGTCACTGACTCGGCCGCGCAGGTCGACCGCATACCCGTCGAGCCGCTCGGCGCTCACCGTGAAGTAGAGGAATCCGTGCTCGAGGCGGCTGCGGGCTCGAGTCGGATAGGAGGAAGGGCAGCCGCGCAGCGGGTAAAGGCCCGCACCTCCGCCTCCGTTCACGACATAGGTGACGCCGTTCCGGGCTACGAACCGTTGGTAGTTATGGTCGTGACCCGAGAGGACGAGCTGGACCCCGTACTTCTCGAAGAGCCGGACCCAGCGCTGGGCGACGTCCTGGTCGCCCTCATGGCCACCGCATGTGTACGGCGGGTGGTGGAAGACAGCGACCTTCCAGCGCGCATTCGAGCTCTGCAGCGCCGTCTCGAGCCAGCGCGTCTGCCGGTCGCTGACCAGGTTCGAATCGAGGAAGAAGAGCTGGGCGTCGCCAAGCCTGCGCCTGTAATAGGGGCTCGGCATGCCGAGCAGCCCGAGCTCGTACCGGCCCTTGCCGACCAGGTAGTCGTGGTTGCCGAGCACTCCCGCCACCCGGAGCCCGGAGCGGCGGGCCCAGCCGAAGCTCGCGCGCCAATTGGACCGGAACAGCGAAGGATTGCGGGTGTAGTCGTTGTCGCCCAGCAGCACGAGCATCTGCGCCGGCCTTTTCGCCTCGTACAGCTGCATGCGGTGACCGATCTGCCGCTCTCGCAGGCCGCCGATCCCGAAGTCACCGACCGCCAGGAAGGCGACGGGTGTTTCCACCGCCGACGAGCCCGCAACTCCGAGCACGAAGAGACACGCACAGAGGAAGGCGATCCGGCGCATGCCGGATTCCTAGCAGGTGCGTGCTCTATTCGAGACCGAAGAGCCGGGCTCGCAGGCCCGTTCCGAACCTGGAGAAACACCGCCGAATGTTCTCAGCAGTCATGTGGCCGCCTTTCGTTCGCCGCGAAAAAACCGTCAAACGAACGATGGACGCCCGCGGCCGACCTGCCATCCCCCAAAGAGGCCTATCGCCTCCCCGAAGCGAGTACGAGCAGCGCGCGCCCGTTGGGAAGAATCTCGAACTCGGAGGCGTAGAGGTTGTTCGCCGTCAATCGATCGACCCTCAGCTGCTCCGCTTCGCTCATCGACTCGCCGGTGACGCGCGGACGCGTGGGGAGCGTCCGGTCCAGGGGCTTCGAGAGGACGTCCTCGAACGCCCGCCGCCTGAGGTAGACGGCAGGCTTCGTTCCGTTCAAGGGAGGCAGCAGCGTGACCACCGAGTTGATTCCATGCCAGTACTTGAAGGTGTAGAGGGCAAGCTCGAGCGATTCGCGGCGTAGCAGCGTGTCCGTCTGAGCCGTGGCGTTTGGCGATAGTCCGCATTTGTTTCCGGGCCCGCAAAAGACGTACATGATCGTCCCTTCGGCGGGCTCAAACTGCTTCAGGCCGCCGCCGATCGTGCCGCGGCTCGTGCCGCGCGAGAACGCGATCCCGTCGACGAGCGTGTTCTGGACGACCAACGGCTGCGCCTCGACGACCGCGACCGGACCCCCCTCGTCGATGTACCTGGGCGCGACGTAGTTCGCGAGGTTCTGCGCCTTGGAGAGCTCGTCACTCCCCTTCGGCTGGAAGCTCGACCAACGAGCGGAAGAGGAGTCCGACCGGGAAACGAGGACGGCGAAGAGCCCGACCATGGCGGCGAAGATGACGATCACGAGGGCGTACGCGAGGATGAACCGCCGTTTATAGACGGCGCCTCGACGCCGGGCGGTCGGAGGGACTGCCTCCCGATCCGGGGGCTGCTCTACAGGGTCGGCCATGACGCTTCCTCCATCAGGTCGATCGCCGGCTTCTTCAGCTTCGCCTCGTTCAGGAGCTCCAGAAGCTCGTCGCCGTAGATCTCGCGGCGCACGACGACCTGGTCGGCGATGTGCTCGATCCCCTCGCGGTTGTGCTGCATGAGGTTGTGCGCGGTCACGTAGGCCTGCCCGATGAGCTGTCCTGCGATCTTGCGCTTGTCGCGGTCGGAGAGCACGCTCGCGATCGGATCGTGGGCGAACGGGCCGCCGCCGGCCGTCCGGCTCATGATCTTGAGGCCGATCTCCTCGAATCGCTTGAGGACACGGTCTTCTTCCTTCGTGTCGAGGCCGCCGTCGAGGTCGAGCGGCTCGGGGCCCATGGCGGAGGCTCCGACCATCAACGCCGCCAGCGCGGTCACGGCACTGACGTCGCCGCCCACGCCGCTCGAGGTCTGACCGTAGAAGACCCGCTCGGCCGCCATCGCTCCCAGTCCCCAGATCAGCATCGCCAGCTGGTCGGATCGCCAGCGGCTAAAGCGCTCGACCTGCTCGGCCGCCTGGTGATGCCCGAGCGAGCCGCCGCGCATGCGGATCGAGATGCGCGTCGATTCGGAGTCCTTCATGTAGACGTGGCTGGCAGCGGCATGCCCGGCCTCGTGGATCGCGACTGCCCTCGTCTCCTCGGCTGGATACTCGATGTTGACCGCCGTCCCAGACTCGACGGTCGTCATGGCCTCGAAGATGTCCTCGTAGTTGAAGCGCTCGCGACCCTCCGAGTGGGCGTACGTGAGCGCCATCGAGCAGACCTGCTCAATCATTGCAGGCGAGTAGCCCGCCGTGATCCGGGCCAGCTCGTCGCGGCGCTTCTCGGTATCGAGATCCTCCTCGTGGGAGACCTTGGTGATGTAGAGATCGAAGATGTCCTTCCGGTCGTGCTTCGTCGGCGTGCGCAGCCAGACGTGGCGCCCCATGCGGCCCGGCCGGGTCAGCGCCGGGTCGAGGACCTCGATCGGGACGTTCGTCGCGCCGATGAAGTAGATCTGATCCTTCCGGGGGCGCGGTTTGGGCACGCGGAGCGACAGACGGCCGATTCGCTGTGGGACGACGTAGGTCGCGTCGAGGAACGTGTTCGTCCAGTTCGTGAACAGCCGGCGGAAGAACGGCGGGTTGTCGATGCCGTCCATGACCACGAGCAGCTGGTTGAGGGCAAGCTGTCCGCCGCCACCCATCATTCCCGGGAAGACGCCCTGGTTGACGATCGCTGCGAGGCGCGCCAGCCCCCTGGCCGGCTCCTTGCCTTCGCGCTCGGCGAACAGCCGCTCGCGCCAGGCCCGTGTCTCGAGGATCAGGTCCTGACTCGGATTCAGCGCCCCGTGCGGGCCGTAAAAGAGAAAGTCCTGGATTTGGTCTCCCGTGTGCATGCCGGCCGCTCCTTCGCCGAGCGCCGAGCGCCGCATGCCGACGGCGTCGATCTCGTCGATGAAGACGATGCACTGGCCGCCCCACTTCCGAGCCAGCTTCTTCGCCTTCCGGGCGAGCCAGCGCACGATGACCGCGTCCATGCCCATGAAGGTCTGCTGGAAGCCCGAGCCGGGCATCGTCACGAACGGGCTGTTGAAGCCGGTCGCGATCGCCTTCGCCAGCATCGTCTTGCCCGTGCCGGGCGCGCCGAGGAAGAGCAGGCCCCGCTCACGTTTGCCGCCCGCTTCCTCGAAAGCCTCGCCCGACTGCCAGAGCGAAACCACCCGGCCGACCTCCACCTTCGCCTCGTCCTGGCCGCGCACATCCTCGAGCCGTACCCCCCAGTCCGCATCGCCGGGCTCGAAGCCGCGCATCTGCGTAACCCCGATCAGCATCAGCGGCCCGAAGAGGATCAGGAAGTTGACCAGGAAGAGGAACGGCAAGATGACGACGTAGCCGGAGACGAGCGGCAGCACGTCGGCTACGCCGTCCAGGACGTCGCCGACATTCGTCAGCCAGTTGACGGGGCCGTCGAATGCGAGCACCCGGACGACCCAGATCGCCGTGAAGAGCCAGACGAAGAACATCCCGACCCGGAACCAGAACCGCCAGAACGAGGCCCGGCGCCGGTTGACCACGTCCTCCTCCTTGAGGTCGGCGTCGTCGGTCCCGTAGAGGCTCGGCCACGGGATCAAGCGGCGGGTCATGAGGTCGACGAGCCCGCGGAACGCGATGATCGTGAAGAACGTGACGACGAGCGACCAGCCGATGCCCCAGCCGAGCTTCACATGGAACCAGGCGAAGGCCGCCGGGCTCGTGCCGACGGCGATCGCGGTCGCCATCCGCGTCAGCAGGCGCCACTGCTCACCGAGCTCAGATGAGGCCGACGTGCGATCGAGGAGCCCCGGCTCCACGTGGTTGCTGGCCATCTACAAAGGTTAGACGTGTCACAACAGGTTCTGATGGAAGGTTTCAGCCCGAAGGAGATCGAGCGCTCGCGCCGCTATCACCGGCCGCTCTATGCAGCTCGGCTCGCTGAGCTGGCCGTGGGGATTGCCGTGCCCGGTGCGCTGGCATTCGGACATGTGGGCCGCTTGCTCGAGGACGCTCCCTGGTTGGTGGCGTCCACGGCATTGGTCGTGCTCGTCCTGCTCGCGGGGTCGCTTGCCCTCGGGCCCTTTGCCGTCTGGCGCTACCAACGGGAGCGGGCCTGGGGCTTCTCGACTCAGACGCTTCGGTCCTGGCTTCTCGACCGGGCGAAGGCGTTCGGGATCGGCGTGACGATCACGTGGTTCGCGCTCGTCGGGCTGATCGTCTCGGCGCGCGTGTTTTCGACCTGGTGGCCGGTTGTGGCCGCCGTCGCCGGGGCTCTGTTCGTCCTGCTGCTGGGCTTCGTCGCGCCAATCGTCCTCGAGCCGATTTTCAACCGCTTCCGCGCACTCGACGACCAGGAGCTCGCCGGCGATCTCCGGTCGCTCGCCGACCGGGCCGGTGTGCCCGTGCGCGACGTCCTCGTCGCCGACGCCAGCCGGCGCACACGCAGGCACAACGCGTACGTCTCCGGGCTCGGGCAGACGCGCCGCGTCGTGCTCTGGGACACGCTCCTCGCGGATTCCAGGCCGGCGGAGGTGCGCCTCGTGGTCGCACACGAGCTCGGCCATCGGCGGTTCCGGCACGTCGCCTGGGGCACGACTCTGGCCATGGTCGGCACGGCGGCCTACGTGTTCGCGCTCTGGGCGACGCTGCGCTGGGACGGGCTCCGGAGCGCCCTGGAGGTCAGCGGTGCCGGTGACCCTGGCATCGTGCCGTTCGCACTCTTTCTCGGGGGTCTCCTCGAGGTCGTCGCGCTCCCGCTCGGAGCCGCCTTGTCGCGCCGCTTCGAGCGCACAGCCGACCGCTTCTCGCTCGAGCTGACGGGCGACCGTGAGGGATACGAGGATGTGCACCGGCGGCTGGCGAAGGCGAACTTGTCCGACCTCGACCCGCCTCGTGCCTACTACCTCGTCTTCCATGGACACCCGACCGCGCCGGAACGCATCGCCGCCGGGCGCAAGCGATCGGGGAAGACCAAGTCGCCGAGTTCAATCTGAGGAGGGGCCGGGTCGGCTCCTGCGGCAAAGCCTCCCCGGCCCCATGTTGGCCGCAAGATCCTGAGTGACCCCGACCGGGGGTTCACTCAAATTATGAGTTGCGGCAGGGGTCTTCGCTAGTCCCTTTCTCGGTGACGTCGCTCGCCCCTTCTAACCAAGCTCGTGCAGCGCCACGTGTCAGCATGAAACAGTCCGGGTATACGGGAGATCGCAATGGCTGGTCGGGAACCATCAGCTTCGGCCTCGTCAACGTCCCTGTGCGGATGTACAGCGCAATCGCCGAGCACAAGCTGCATTTCCACTATCTGCACCGCAAGGACGACAGCCCGATCGGCTACGAGAAGTACTGCAAGAAAGAGGAAACCCCCGTCCCGGACGACGAGATCGGTAAGGCGTTCGAAGTCTCGAAGGGCGAGTACGTGTACCTCGAGGACGAGGATTTCGAGGCGGCCAAGATCGAGGGCTATCGGACGATCGAGTTGACGGATTTCGTCCCCTCGGATGAGATCGACCCGATCTATTTCGAGAAGACCTACTACCTCGGGCCGCAGGACGGGAGCGAGAAGTTCTATGCCCTGCTCGCCCGCGCGCTCGAGCACTCGGGGCTCTCCGGCATCGGCAAGTACGTCATGCGTGACCGGGAGCATCTCGGCTGCCTCCGAATCCGCGACGGCGTGCTCACGCTCGAGAGGATGTATTTCGCGGACGAGATCCGCCCGGGCAAGGATCTCAAGCCGGGACGGACCTCGGTCTCGAAGCAGGAGCTCGAGATGGCCGAACAGTTGATCGACCGCTTCTCCGGCAAGTTCAAACCGGAGAGGTACAAGGACACGTACACCGCCGCGCTGAAGAAGGTCGTGCGGGCCAAGCAGCAGGGCAAGGAGGTGCACGTTGCGGCCGAGCCCGAGGAGGCCGAGGCCCCGGATCTGATCGAGGCACTCCGGCAGAGCCTCTCGGAGAGCAAGGGGAAGAGCCGTGGCAAGGGCGGTGCGAGAAGGTCGCGGAAGCAGCCGGCGCGCAAAGCCGCCTGACCCGGTCGAGCGGGCGGCCGACGAGCTCTACGGCCTGCCGCTCCAGGACTTCGTCACGGCCCGCAACGCGCGGACGAAGGAGCTTCGCGGAGAGGGTCGCCGCGAGGAGGCCGAAGGGGTGCGGAAATTGCAGAAGCCGACGCTGCCCGCCTGGGTCGTGAACCAGCTTGCACGAGGGCGGGAGCTCGACGTCCGGCGGCTCGCCAAGGCGGGCGAGGCCCTGCAGAAGGAGCCGGCAGACGCGGCCGGGTTCGCCGAGGCCCGCCGTGAGGAAGCCGACGTCATCCGGCGCCTGTTGCGTGCGGCGCGCGACGTGCTGGAGGCCGATGGGCGACCGGCGTCGGGGACGACTCTCGAACGCGTTGGGACGAACCTGCGGGCGGCCGCCGTGAGCGACGACCAACGGGATGCCCTTCTGCGGGGACGACTCGTCGAGGACCTCGAGCCCGCCGGCTTCGAGGCGCTCGCGCGGAGCGCCGCGGCTGCGCGCTCAGGCCGCAAGACGAGCCCCTCCGCGGCGAAACGGTCGAGAACCGCTCAGCGGCTCAAGGCGGCACGTCTCAAGGCTGAGCAGGCCGAGGCGGAAGCCGAGTCTCTCGAGCGGACAGTGGCACGAGCTGAGGACGAGCTCGCGACTGCCAAACGCACGGCTCGAGACGCCGAGCGGCGTCTCGAAACCGCAAGGAGCAAGGCCGAGCGCGCGCGTCGTCAAGCCGAGCGCGCTGCTGCGACGGTGCGCGATCAGGAGACGGACTGAGGGGAAACGCCGATGTCGACCCGTGCCATTTGTTTCTCGGTTTCCTGACGGAGCTCGTTGACACCGCTGCTGCTTTCGGCGGACACTAGTTGCGAACAATAAGCAAGCGAGAGGGGAGAACTATGCGGCGATTCCTCATTCCGCTCGTTGTGATGCTCGCGTTGGCGTTGCCAGTTGCAGCGGCCAGCGCAGGGGGCGGCCTCAGCCCGAGGCAACTCAATGAGCACGGGTGGACATGCTTCAACGTCGACGTTCCACCGTTTCCACCCCTGGGCGTACATTGCGCGGCACCCGGGCAGGCGTGGCCTCCGACTGGGCCGACCGTGCAGCTTCTGTACTTCTTCAATACGACCGACCCGAATTCTGCCGTCCCAGACTTCACCGGAACGGAGACCCTGATCCGGGCCGACATCTTCAATGGGCAGCCGTGTCCGACCGAACCGAGCGGGCAGTACACCTACCTGCCGACGATCGGACTCCCTCTGGACTACTACGGCTGCCACAGGCGCTAAAAGCCGGAACAAAGCTCAGGGAGAGGCCGCGCTAGTGTCCGCGGCCTCTCCCGCACCAAGCGGATCGCCCGCAGCCACGCCACCGAAGATGGGCCCGCCTGGATTCGAACCAGGGACCAACGGATTATGAGTCCGCTGCTCTAACCAGCTGAGCTACGGGCCCGGCGCGACAAGCGTACCCCAGCTTTCAGCAGACACGTTCACTCGAGACCCGTCCCGTGCCAGGCACCCAACATGTCTTCGATGGCCCCTGTCCAGGGCCAGACCCCGGACACGGCTGGACGGCCACGTTCAACCGGCGCACCCTCGTTCGAGCGTCGCTAACATCGCCTGCGGTGAAGGTGTTCCAGCACGAGCGGCGGCTGAGGACGGCCGGGGGGCTCTCCGTGCGGGACATCACCGACGACGTCACCGAGTCCGTACGCGAGAGCGGCGTTCGCGACGGGATCGTCTGCGTCTATTCGCCGCACACGACCTGCTGCGTCCGCGTCAACGAGTTCGAGGACGGCTTCCTCGAGGATTTCACCACTCTCCTCCGCAGCCTCGTCCCCACGGACAAGTACTACGCGCACGACGACTGGGGCCGCCGCACCGAGAACATCTGCGAGGAGGACATGGAGCTCGGCAACGGCCACGCCCATTGCATGTCGATGCTCCTCGGCAGCGCGGGCGAGTCGATCCCGGTGCGCGACGGCGAGCTCTGCCTCGGTACCTGGCAGCGCGTGCTCTTCCTCGAGCTCGACCGCGAGCGCGAGCGCCGCTGGATCGTGCAGGTCGTCGGCACCTAGTCGCCGAGCTCGAAGACCCAGAAGTCCTTGCCCATCACGGGCTGGGCGACGTTGTAGACCGGCACGGCGCCGATGAAGCCTTCGAAGGTGCCGAGATGACCGTGGCCGTGCAGGACCAGGTCGGGCCGGTGCTTGGCAATCGGCGCCGCCAGCCGGTCCGAGCCCAGGAACGCCCAGATCACTTTCGGCTCCCCTTCGAGCGTCGTCGTCGTCGGGGCGTAGTGCAGCAGAGCGATGCGGACCGGACAGGACGCGATCGCCTCGAGACCGCGCCCAAGCGCTTCCACCTCCTCGGTCGTCTCGGCGTAGACGCGCCTGAGGGACGGCTCCCCGAAGTCCGGTAGCTCCGAGTCGGGAAAACCGCCGACGAAGCCCTTCACGCCGACGACTCCCACCTTCGTCCCGGCCACGTCCAGCACGGCCCAGTCGCGATCGAGCATCAGGATGCCGGCCTCGCTGAGGATCGCGACGACCTCGTCCCGCCGGTTGGCGTGCCAGTCGTGGTTCCCGAGCACAGCGACGATCGGCGTCTCCACCCCCCGCACGGCCGCGGCCAGCGCCTGAGCTTCCTCCGGCTCGCCGTGCACGGTCAGGTCGCCTGCCAGCAGGAGGAGATCCGCGTCGTGCCCGGCCGCGGCGATCACCTCCGTCAGACGCTCCTGGTCCGGCCCTCCAGCATGGATGTCCGCCGCCGCAGCAACCTTGATCATGGGTGAACTGTTCCACGGACGCCGCTGACGGGTAACCAGCGGGCATGACCGAGTTCGATGATCTGTTGGAGACGCTCAAGCGCGCGGCGGCCGCTATGCGCGACGCAGACGTACCGTTCCTCCTCGGCGGGGGCCTCGCAGTCTGGGCGCGAGGAGGGCCGGAGACCGAGCACGACCTCGACTTCATGGTCAAGCCCGAGGATGCCGACCGCGCACTCGAGGCGCTCGCAGCAGCCGGCTTCCGTACGGAGAAGCCGCCAGAGGAGTGGCTGTACAAGGGCTGGGAGGGCGACCTCTTGATCGACCTCATCTTCGATCCCGCAGGCAATCCGGTCGACGACGCCATGTTCGAGCGCGCAGACGACCTCGAAGTGCAGGCGGTCGCCATGAAGGTTATGTCCCTCGAGGACGTGATGGTGACGAAGCTCCTGGCGATGCGCGAGCACGAGGTCGACTTCGACGACTCGCTCGAGTTCGCCCGCGCACTCCGCGAGCAGATCGACTGGGACACCGTCTGGGCGCAGACGTCCGCCTCGCCGTTCGCCCGTGCGTTCTTCTACCTCGTGGAGCAGCTCGACATCCTTGACGGGCGGCGGGCCAGCCCGAGCGAAAGCGGTTCGTCCCAGGCTCCTTCTGAAGCCGCCAGGCGAGCGTGACCGCCCCCAGCGCCGAGCCGCCGAGCCGAGCGCACCCTGGTATCTCGCCGCTGCTCGTTGTACCGTCCTAGGCGAGCCCCTCTTGAAGAGCCGTCTGCAAGGCCTGTTGCAGCCGCGTCCAGAGCGCCTGCGCGACGCGGTGCTCATGGTCGCGCTCTTCGGCGCTTACGTGGGCTCAGCCAAGCTCGGGATCGAGCTCTCCGTCGCGCACGGCGTGATCACGCCGGTCTGGGCGCCGACAGGGATCTCGCTGGCCGCGCTCGTCCTCTACGGCCCAAGGCTTTGGCCGGCGGTCGCGCTCGGAGCGATCGTGGCCAACGCGACGAGCGGCGCGTCGGGAATGGACGCGATCTTCATCTCGGTCGGCAACACGCTCGAGGCACTCGTCGGCAGCGTCCTGTTGCGCCGGATGGGGTTCCGGCCGGCCCTCGACCGCGTGCGCGACATCTTCACGCTCCTCGTCTGCGGCGCGGTCGTGAGCACCGCGATCAGCGCGACGAACGGAGTAACGACGCTCTGGCTCTCGGGCGAGATCCACGGCTCGCACTATGCGTCCGAATGGCTCCTCTGGTGGGTCGGCGACGGGATGGGCGACCTGATCGTCGCGCCCCTCCTCTTCGTGCTCTGGACGAAGCCCTACCGCCGGCTCGACCGCCGCGCGCGGCTCGAAGGGCTCGTCGTCCTCGGACTACTCGTCGCCGTCAGCTCGATCGTCTTCCTGGGCGGCCAGTGGCGCTACCCGCACCTGCTCTTTCCGATCCTCATCTGGGCAGTCCTCCGCTTCCACCAGCTGGGTACGGTCACGAGCAGCTTCGTCCTCGCAGCGGTCGCCATCGTCGGTGTTGTCCACGGGACGATCCCCCTCGGCGACCGGAGCGGGACCGAGATCGTCCAGATCCTCGAAGGGCTCACGGCCAGTGTCGCGCTCAGCCTGCTGATCCTCGGGGCCGTGCTCGCCGAGCGCAGCAGGGCGCTGCAGGACCTCGCCCGGGCTCATGCCAGCCTCAAAGAGGCACAGGAGGTCGCGCACATCGGCAGCTGGCAATGGGACATCCCCGAGAACAAGGTCACGTGGTCGGACGAGCTGTACCGCCTATGGGGCCTCGAGCCAGAGTCCGGCGAGATCACGTACGAGCGCTACCTGGAGACCATCCATCCAAACGAGCGCGAGCTCGCCCGCAACACGATCGAGGCCGCGTTGGCGGTGGCAGCGCCGTTCGCCTTCGACCACCGGGTCATGCTGCCCGCTGGGCGCGAGCGCTGGATCCACGGCAGCGGACGCGTGATCACGGACGAGACAGGAGCGCCCATGCGGATGCTCGGGACGGCGCAGGACATCACCCAGCGCAAGCAGATCGACGAGCTGCGCGACTCGATTTTGTCCGCCGTCTCTCACGAGCTGCGGACGCCGCTGACCTCGATCCTCGGTTTCGCGATCACACTGCGCGAGAGGGGAGGTCTCTTGGCGGAGGAGACGCAGAGGGAGATGATCGACCATCTCGCCCGGCAGGCGAAGAAGCTCGACAGCCTCCTCTCCGATCTCCTCGATCTAGACCGCCTCCGGCACGGCTTCGTGCGGCCCAGCTTCCGCGCGACCGACATCGGCCGGCTCGTCACGCAGGTCGCCTCCGGCCACGTGTCCGATACTCACGAGATCGACGTTCGCGTCGTCTCGGCGGTGGCCGAGGTGGACGCTCCGAAGGTCGAGCGGATCGTCGACAACTTGCTCGCGAACGCCGTCAGCCACACGCCGCCGGGCACCGGAGTCTCAGTTCGGGTCGAGACGGGCCGGGGCGGAGTGCTGATCGCAGTCGATGACAGCGGCCCCGGGGTCGCCGAGGAGTATCGCGAGGCGATCTTCGAGATCTTCAATCGCGGCGGAGACCGCGACGGAACGCCGGGCACCGGCATCGGGCTCTCGCTCGTCGCTCAGTTCACGGCGCTGCACGGAGGCCGCGCCTGGGTCGAGCCGAGCCCCGCCGGCGGGGCCTCGTTCCGCGTCTTCCTGCCGGACGAGCGGCCTGCTTAGACGCCGTATCCTTCGCCGCGGCTGATGGTCGTCGAGCCCTCTCCTCACGGGGACTTCCACTATGCGATCGCCGCGGTCAGGCGAACAGGCAAGGAACGCGTGCACGAGTACGCAGCCGAGGATCCGCTCCGCCCCGGCGACGTTGTCAGGCTCCAGGGCCGCTACTGGCTCATCGCGGGAATCGAGCCGACCGAAGGTGCGCCGGCCCATGCGCAGGCGAAACCGGCGCGATACCGGCTCCGGCTCCGGCATCCCGACGGACGCGAGGAGATCGGAGTCTTCAGGCGCTTCCGGCCGGACGCCCCCAGGCTCGGGCACGCATTCACCACGCTCGAGCGGGGTCGGCCGATCAGCTGGGAGGTCGTGGACAGCCGGCTCGCGGAGGACGAGGACGGCGAGCCGTACCTCGAGCTAGTCGCAGAACGCGACTATTCGGAGCTCGAGGAGATGCCGGATCATGAGCTCGAGCACACGCTCGCCCTGGAGCAGGAGGAGTTGCCGCCCGGGGCCGCGGCCACTCTTGCCCACGCCGAGGAGGCCGGGCTCGCGGTCGAGCTCGTTGCCCTCGAGCCCGGCGAGGAGCCCGACTGGGAGGCGGCGGAGCGCTTCATCGACGCGCTCGTGATCGAGGAGGTGGAGGACGATGTACTCGAGCTGTCTGGCGTTGACCCTGACCGCGACCCGAAGGAGAGGTGGCTCGAGACGGTGAAGCAACGGCTCCTCGCCGACCTCGAGCAGTTCCGGGCGGACGTGGAAAGCGACCACAAGCAGATCGAGCAATGGAGCTTCCGCGACGGGCGCATCTTCGCCTCGGTCGGGAGCTCAGACGAGGAGGCCGATCCCGAGAGCGGACACGGCTGGATGGTTCGCTTGGCCGACGCCGAGGCGCTCGGAGCCGCCGGCTTCGCGCGGGTCCGTAAAGCAGAGCTCAGTTGAGGTTGAACTCGGAGTAAATCCCGCGGAGCGCATCCTCGCGCTCTCGGAAGACGTCGACGACGTCGGGATCGAACTGTGCCCTCGCCTGGGCCGCGATCTCGGCAGTTGCGTCGTCCCAGGTGCCGGCGGGCCGGTACGGCCGGCTGCTCGTCATCGCGTCGAGCGCGTCGGCGATCGAGAAGATTCGCGCACCGAGCGGAATATCGTCGCGGGCCAGGCGATCGGGATACCCGCGGCCGTCCCAGCGTTCGTGATGCGAGCGAACAACCCGGGCCCCCTGCCCTCGCAGCAGAGCCGCCTCACCGACCATTTGCTCCCCGAGTACGGTGTGCGTCTCGATCAAGCGCCGCTCCGAGTCCGTGAGCGGCCCCGGCTTGGCGAGCACGGTTTCGGGGATGCCGATCTTTCCGACATCGTGCAGGATGAATCCGTATTCCAGGCCGGGCTCGTCGAGCAGGGCGGGTTCGATCGCCTGGGTGAGCGTGATGGCGTATCGGCGCACGCGCTCGGAATGAGCTCCGGTGCCGCCGTCCTTCGACTCGAGCGCCCGGGCCAGGGCGACGACGGTCTCCCGATAGGCGTTCTGAAGAAGCGACCGCTGTCCGCGCTCGAGCTCCAACAGACGACGGAAGTCCTGTGCATAGAGCGCTAGCTGATGACTCGAGGCCTCGAGAGGGTCGGCGTGGCGTAGCTCCTCTTCGGGATTCGCGCGGAGGCGCTCGGCGAGGGTGAGCAGCTCGAGCGGGCTGAAGGGCTTGCGCAGGAAACCGTCGGCGCCCGCACCTCGACCGGCACTCTCGGACGTCGCGTCGCCGGTCAGGAGGATGACGGGGATAGGTCGTGTGAACGGATCGCCCTTCAGTCCGCGGCAGAACGTGATCCCGTCCGTTCCCGGCATTGCGACGTCGAGCACGATCACGTCGGGGTGGCGGGAACCGATCTTCGCGGCCGCCGACTTGGCGCTGTCCGCCTCGTCAACCTCGATGTCGGCGATTTCGAAGCTCGTTCGGACGAGTGCCCGCAGGCCTGGATCGTCGTCCACGACCAGGAGGCGGAGCGGCCGCTCGAAGAAGCGATACGCATCCTCGATTCGATCGTCCACCTCTGCTCCGGCTCCGATGCTGTCGGCTGCGGACGGCTCGAGTGCGATCACGCCGCCGTCGCCGAGCGCGCTGCCCGAGCTGACCGTCCGCCGCGCCAACTTCCCGAACGTCAGGAGCAGGAAGCCGGCCAGCGCCGTCCACACAAGCATCACGTAGGTGATCACTCTGAGTCCGGCTGCAGCGGCTGGCACTGGGTTCTCCTTGCGGGAAGAAGGTGCTCTCTCTCACATGGGGACGCAGAAAGTCGCCCTTGGCAATCCCTCGAACGGGTAGGACGATCGACCTACCGCCAGGACAACCGGGTCCTAGGACGCTCGGCCGGTGTGTCGGCGCGCCGCTTCGACGAGCTTCGGCGGCGCGACCTCCGCATATGCGTCCTCCGCGATCCCGGCCAGCTCGTCCCAGTCGCGGCCGCGATCGAGCCGGACGCCGAGCCAGCCTCGGTGACCGACGTACGGCGGCCTGAAGAACTTCTCGGGGTCGGCTTCGACGAGCATGTCCTGCATCCCGGCCGCCGCCGCGCACCAGATCGCAAAGCGACCGTCGCCGTGATGGTTCGTGAGCACCATGAGGAAGGCTCTCTTGCCGCGGACGAAGAAAGTCGGCGCACCGTGGCTGAGACGTTCGCTCGTTTCCGGCAGCCCGAGGCAGATCTCGCGGAGCCGCTGCAGGGTTCGCTCGCCCTCACCTCGATCCACCATCGGTTCTCATCGTCGCACAGGCTCAGGCCTGATCCTCGTCCCCTCGATTGATGCGCTCGATCCACTCCGCGAAGAGCGGGTCGACGACCATGTGCTTGCCGTCCACGAGCTCAATCTCAGCGGTGGCGCTGAGCCGGGGCAGCGCCTTGCGGACGATGTCCTTCGTCAGCTCGAGCCGCTTGAGCACGTCGCCTCTGTACGGGGAGCCCCCGCCGGCGATCACCGCCCGCATCGTCTTTTGCTCGGAAGTGTCGAAGCCACGCCACTGCGCGTCGAACTCGGGATTGAGCTCAGCGAGAGCTGCCGCGTGTCCTGTCTGCCAGTCGTCGAGCGTGGCGCTCTCACCCTTCTCGATCGTCGCCCAGAGCCGGTGTGCAAGCAGCATCGCCCGCTGCGGATGCCCCTGCGCGGCATCGAGGAGCGGATTGAGCGTCTCACCTACTCCGCGGCCGGTCTGCTCGAAGCGGCCGGCGACGTATTCCGCGATGTCTTCGTTCGCCAGGCGCTGCAGGCGCATCGGCACCGCCGACCCGTAGAGCGGACGATCCTTGTTCTCGAAGAGCTGTCTCATCAGGGCGGGCTCCGAGCCCGCGAACACGTAGGATGCGACCTCCGCCTGGTGCTGGATGTGGCTGCGAATGAGCCCGTCGAGGTTCGGCACCTTCCCGACGTCCTGGAACTCGTCGAGTGCGACGAACGCGCGGTAGCCGCCGCTCTCCTCGAGGCGCAGCGGCAGGTCGAGGAGCGCGTGGAGCGCCGGTAGCGGGTCGACCTTTGGATCGAGCTGAAGCTTGGCGCTGATTCCGTAGGCACCGAGCGAAACGCCGATGCCCGTCTTCTGGAGAAAGTCCTCGATCTTCGTGCGGACGGCTCCTTTCAGCTGCTTCGAGTAGGCGCGCTCGAGGCGCACCGTGACGTCCGCGATCGAGGACACGCGGTACAGATCGACCAGGATCGGGATCAGGCCCTCCTCCGCCTCCCCGTCGCGAAGGGCCCGTTTGAGCAGGCTCGTCTTGCCATACTTCCGAGGCGCGTAGAGCCGGACGAAATGTCCTCCGACGACGTTCTTCAATAGCTCCTGCGTCTCCGCGTCCCGATCGATCACGTCTTCCGCGGCGACCGGATGGGAGTAGACGAAGGGATTGACGTCTGTGATCATGCGCCCATCAGACTACCAAATAGGTGTCTGGCAGACTAATCGCTGTGGTCGCTCAGGTCACTGCCTAGTCGTCACCTGGACTACTCGAGGGCTGTGCATCCTCGGTTGTGACTCCGTAGGGTTACGCCCGTGGTCTGGGCAATCATCCTCGTTGCGATCCTGCTCCTGCTGCTGCTCCTCGTCGTGGCGATTTACAACCGCCTGGTTCGCCTCCGCAACCGATCCGAGAACACCTGGGCCCAGGTCGACGTCCAGCTTCGGCGCCGCTACGACCTCATCCCGAACCTCGTCGAGGCCGTCAAGGGCTACGCAGGCCACGAGCGCGAGACCTTCGAGGAGGTCACCAAGGCGCGCGCGGCGGCCCAGCAGGCGCAGGGAGTCGAGCAGCAGGCGCAGGCGGAGAACATGCTCACGGCGGCGCTCGGCCGCCTGTTCGCCGTCGCCGAGGCATACCCGCAGCTCCGCGCAACCGAGAACTTCCAGCAGCTCCAGGCACAGCTCGCCGACGTCGAGCAGAACATCGTGGTCGCGCGCCAGGTCTACAACGACACCGTCCTCACGTACGACAACGCGCTCGAGACCGTGCCCACGAACATCGTTGCCGGCCTCTTCAACTTCAGCCCGCGGGCCTACTTCGAGACGGAAGGCGCCACGCGGGAGGCGCCGTCCGTCCAGTTCTCGACCTGAACCGGCTCGGCCCTGCAACCCTCGTCGCGCTGATCGCGGCCACTCTTCTGTGGCCGGCGGCGGGAGCCGCCAAGTCGTATTCGCTCCCGCACGCGGACGTCGGCGTGCAGATCCAGCCTGACGGGTCGCTCCTCGTTCGCGAGCAGATCACCTTCGACTTCTCCGGCTCGTTCAGCGGCGCCAACCGCGACATTCCCGTGCGCAAGGGCGAGTCGATCGACCACATCTCGGTCAGCGAGGGGACGAACAGGTACAGGTCCGGCGGCAACACCGACCTCGGAGGCTTCGCCCTGCCGGACAGCTTCGGGGTGGCGCGAATTCACAACGGTGTTCGGATCGTCTGGCACTACTCGGCCGGGGACGAACGGCGCACCTTCACCCTCTTCTATCGCTTCCGAGGGCTCGCGGTCGCTTACGACGACGTTGTCGACGTGAACCTGAACGTGTGGGGAGACCAATGGTCGACGGGGCTCGGCTCCCTGACCGCTGCGATGCAGCTCCCACGCGCGACCGACCTCTCGCCGTCCTACCGGGTCTGGGGCAGCCCGGTCTGGGTGCGCGGCACCGTGGCTCGCCTTCCCGACCGGGCGGACCTGCAAGCCTCGCTGATCCCGTCCCACCAGTTCGTCGAGCTGCGGGTGGTCTTCCCACGCAGCCTGCTCACGTCGACCGCGGGTGCGCAGGTTCGCAACGGGAGCGGGCTCGAGAAGATCGTCGCCTCGGAGGTCGCCTCGCAGCGCGAGTTCGAGAACGATCGCAAGCACATCGACGACGCCAAGCGCCACCTGGGCCGAACGGTCCTCTTCCTGCTCCTCCTCGGCCTTGGCCCTGGGCTGGCGCTCATGGCTCTCGTCTGGCTCCTCTACGGCCGCGAGCAAGGGACCGGATACGACCGGGAGTACGAGCAGGCACCGCCGTCCGAGACGGAGCCCGCTCTCGTGCCGCCGCTCCTCCGCCAGGAGACGACGCCCGGCTCGAACGAGTTCACGGCCACCCTCTTCGACCTGATCCGCCGCGGCCGCTACAAGGCGACACCCGTCACGACCGAGCGCAAGATCTGGGGCGGGTTGCGCCACGAGGACCTCGCCGACCTCCAGCTCACCCTCGGCGACACGAACGTGCAGCTGAGCGAGTTCGAGCAGCCCGTTGCCGAGGTGGTCGACTCGGTCGTCGGAGCAGATGGAGAGCGGCTCACGGAGTTCCGGGAACGGATCGAGGGCGACCGAGCGTCGAACAGCAAGCGCTTCACAAGCTTCAAGGAGAAGGTGACATCGGCGATTCGGGCCAGCGGCTGGTACTCGACCGGCGGCGGTCGCTTGCTCGCGCTCGGCATCGGCGTTTTCGCCCTTGCGGCGATTCTGCTGCTCTGGACCGGCATCCACGGCTTCCGGTCGGCCGCCCCACGCTGGAGCGACGTCGTCACGGTCGCGCTCGGGGGCTGCGCGGCGGCGAACGGCGCCTCGTTGATCTTCGCCGCGACGCGGGTGCCGCTCTGGCGCCGCCGAACCGCAGTGGGCCAGGTCGAGGCAGAGCGCTGGGAAGCCTTCCGGCGGTATCTGACCGACTTCCCACGCCTGCAGGAGGCGCCTCCGGCGACGCTCGAGCTCTGGGAGCGCTATCTCGTCTACGGAATCGCATTCGGGATCGCCGAGCGCGTCCTTCAGGGCGCGCACCTGCACATGCCCGAGGCGCTGCACGACCAGAGCTCGCTCTACTGGATCACGCCGAACGGCGACCTCGGCTCCGGGCCAACGGCGCTTGCGATCGGCGATCTCTCTTCCGGCTTCGGTTCAGCGCTCGCGCCCCCGGGCTCGTCCGGCTCCGGGGGCGGCTTCTCGGGCGGCGGCGGAGGAGGTGGCGGCGGCGGCGGGGGCGGCGCGTGGTAGCGACCGGATCCGGTGCACCTGGCGCCGCGCCGCTCGATCGAGAAAGCCGCCTAGACTCGCCGCGTGGACTCCATACGCAGCGTAGTTCGGTTGGCGGCTGCGGCATCTCTCGCCGCCGCAGCCCTCTACGTGGCGCTCCTCGGCTGGCGTGGCTTTCATCACCTCTTCGACGAGGACAAGGACTCGCCCGACTCATTCTTCTGGGCGTTCGGGCTCACCTTCTGGGCGGCTTCCGGCTTCCTCGCCGTCGCGGCCCTAGTCACGGGCAGTCGCAGAGCCCCCCGACTGGCCTGGTTGCTCCTCGCGATCATGGCCGTCGTGGCCAGCCTCATGCCGTACCAAGTGATTCGCGCGGCCACAGGCGGGGACGAGACCCTGCGTGAGCTTCGCGACAACGGCTACCTCGCCTGGCCGGGTGTCATCGAGGACTGGTTCGGCTGGACCGGGCTCACCTGGGACCCGCCGGGGTGGGTTGGATACATCGTGCACGGCCTCTTGGCGGTCGTGCTGGTCATCGCTGTTCTTCAACTCGCCCGAACAGGCCGCAGGCGCCTTTCTGCCGCAGGGCCTGCTACGGAAGGGAAAGAGTCAGCGTGATCCCGCCCGTGTTGGCGCCCTGGGGGTCGACCAGAATCGAGTACTGACCCGTCACTGGGAGGGTCGCCGTGAGCGTGGCGCCGAACGTGCCGACGAACGCCGGTGGGATCAGGCTCGTGCCGTCCGGCTTCGCGACGGAGATCCTGGCGCCGCAGCACGTGGAGCTGCCGATTGTGACATTGCTCAGACGGAGGCTGATCCGTTGCGCTGCCGTGCCGTCGAAGCGAAGCGTCGCGTTCTGACCCGGGATCGGGCCGAACGCGAGGCTCACCGGCGCGCCGCCCGCGACGATCGAGCCGCTCGAGTCGGGCGGCACGTCGTAGAGCGCAAGCGTGAGTGAGCCCAGGTCGGCTCCCACCGGGTCGACGAAGATCGAGTAGCTCCCGCTGACCGGCAAGGTCGTGGTATCGAGGAAGCCCCCGCTCGTTCCGAGCAGGGTCGGATACACGAGATTCGAGCCGTCGGGCTTCCGAATCGAGACGCGAACCGAGCAGCACGTGGAACTACCGACCGTCACGCTGCTCAGGCGCAGGCTGATGCGCTGGCCGAGAACACCGTCGAAGCGAACGAGCGCGTTCTGCCCCGGGACCGGCCCCATCGAGACGGTGACCGGCGCACCGCCCGGCGAGGTCGAGGCGCTGACGTCGGGCGGCACGTCGTAGAGCGCGAGCGTCATCGACCCCAAGTCGGTTCCCACCGGGTCGACGAGGATCGAGTAGTTGCCGCTGACCGGCAACGTGCTCGTATCGACGAAGCCCCCGTTCGTTCCCACCAGGGTCGGATACACGAGATTCGTGCCGTCGGGCCTCCAGATGGAGACGCGCGCGGAGCAGCAGGTGGAGGCGCCGATTGTGACGCTGCTCAAGCGGATGCTCACGCGCTCGCCCGCCGTGCCCCCGAAGCGGAGGCTTGCGTTCTGGCCAGGAACGGGGCCCATGGCGACGGTCACGGCCGGCCCGCCGGGGCTGATCGAGCCCGTCACGTCGGGAGGCACGTCGTAGAGCGTGAGCGTCATCGAGCCGGAGGCGGTGCCCTGCGGGTCGACGAGCATCGAGTAGCGCCCGGAGACAGGCAGCGAGCGTGTATCGAGGAAGCCGCCGTTCGTGCCGACGAGGGTCGGATAGACGAAGGTCGTCCCATCGGGCTTGGCAATCGAGATCTGCGCGGAGCAGCAGGTCGACGACCCGATCGTCACGCTGCTCATCCGGAGCGCAATTCGCTGACCAGCAGTGCCGTCGAAGAAGAGCCGAGCGTTCTCTCCGGCCGCATGGGTCGCAATGGTGACGGCCGGCCCGCCGGGGGCGAAGTCGTAGCTCTGGGTCGCCATCGCAGAGACGCTCTGCGTATCTGTCGAGCCTCCCCCCGCTGCGGTCACGGTGATGTTGATCGGCCCGGCGGTGGGAACGAGCCCAGCCGTGTACAGGCCGTCACCGCGCGGGCTCAGCTCGAGCGGGCTCCCGTTCAGGGTCGCGCTGACCGAGACGCCGGACGGAGATCCGCAGGCCGCGCCGATCGCCCGAATCTCGATCGCCTGCCCCGCGTTCACCTCCGAGCCCGAAACGGGCGACTCGATCCACGCCTGCGGCGCGCCGAGGCAACGGGCCACGCGGTCGACGTTGAGCCGCCCGCCGGTCCTGCTCGTGCCGGCGAGCGCGGTGATCGGGTCGACGCTCCGCAGGAGTAGAGCCTTGAGGCCAACCCCGCTGGCGTCGGGAAACACTGCTTTTGCCAGCGCCGCGGCTCCTGAAACCTGTGGCGCTGCCATCGAGGTGCCGTCCGCGAAGCGGTAGGTTCCGCCAGGCCAGGTGGAGTAGATGTTGGTGCCCGGGGCGCCGAGGTCAACGCTTCGCGATCCGTAGTTCGAGAACCACGCCTTGTGGTCGAAGGCATCGGTCGCGCCGACGGCGACGACGTTCGGCGCCTCGTAGGCGGACGGGTAGAAGGGGTCGACATCGGTGTTGGTGAAGTCGTTCCCGGCGGCGGCGACGAAGAGCCCGCCGTTCGCATCGGTCTGTTCAATCGCATCGAGCAGGGCCTGCGAGGCCTCGCCCCCACCCCAGGAGTTGTTCAGAATCGGCACGCTTTTGGCGTTCGCGTACAGGATCGCGCTGATCGCGTCGGCGGTGCTTCCCGAGCCGTCTGCGCCCAGGAACTTCAGCGGCATGATCTTCGTGCTCCACGTCACGCCCGCAATGCCGACGCCGTTGTTCCCGACCGCGGCAATCGTGCCCGAGACATGGGTCCCGTGGCCCTGGTCGTCCGTGGGATTGTTGTCGCCGTTTTTGAAATCCCAGCCGCGCCAATCGTCGACGTAGCCGTTCCCGTCGTCGTCGAGCCCATTCGTGCGGCAGCCCGCGCAGTCTTCGCCGGCGTTGACCCAGATGTTCGCAGCCAGGTCCGGATGGGAGAGGTCGACGCCCGTGTCGATGACGGCCACGACGACGTTCGGACTGCCGGTGGAGACCGACCAGGCCTCCCGAGCGTCGATGTCGGCGTCCGGTGTGCCCGCGGTCCAGTTCACCGTCTGGCCGAAGTTGTCGAGACCCCAGAGCTGATTGATGAACGGGTCGTTCGGCACATCCGCCCGGAGCACGAAGTTCGGCTCCGCGTAGGCCACGCGTCCGTCCCGCTCGAGACTACGAATGGTCCCGGCGAGTCGTTCCGGAGCAACCGAGACGAGCTCACCTCGGATCCCAGCGAAGCGACGCTTCCGCCTGGCCCCGACGCCCGCGAGGACGTCGGACTGGGCAGCAGCCGAGACCTGGCCCTTGAAGCCGACAAGGATCTCACCGGGCACGGCGGAGCGCGTGCGGGTCGATGAGGACGCCGATCCCGCTTCCCCACGCGCCGAGCTCGCGAGCGCGACCGCAGCCAGGGCCGCGACCAGCATCAGAGCGAGAGAGGTGCGGCGTGGGTGGCGGTAATCGCGCATGCGGAGCGGGCCTCGACCGCGTGCCGCACGCGGAAATCGGGTTCCTCTCACACCGTAGGCGCGAAGAGCCGCACGGCTATCCCTCGCGGGAGTGTGTTTCCGACCGGCCGGGCGGAGGTAAAGAGCCGTCGTGCGCTTTCGGCGTGGGGCTCGGCTCGATCCGGGCCAGGTCACCGACGTTCGCGGTCGCCGCCTCAGCGGCGGGCTTGCCCTAGGTGGCGATGGCCTCGGCGTCGGCGTGCTGATCGTCTACCTGCTCTTCGCACTGCTCTCGTCGAATGGCGGCCTGGGACAGCTCGCACCTCTCGACGACCGCAGCGTCGGCCGGGGCGACACTCCGGGCGAGGTCTCGCAGGCGTGTCGCACAGGCGAGGACGCGAACGAGCGTCAGGACTGCCGCATCGTCGGCGTCGTCAAGAGCGTCCAGAAGTTCTGGGACGGCGTCTTCGCACGAAGCGACAAGCGGTACCCCTACGTGGACACGGTCTTCTTCACCGATCAGGTGCAGACCGGATGCGGCGTCGCGAGCTCGCAGGTCGGCCCCTTCTACTGCCCGCAGGACGAGCTTGTGTACATCGACCTCGGCTTCTTCGACGAGCTGCAGTCACGTTTCGGCGCCGGCGGCGCGCCGTTTGCACAGGCCTATGTGATCGCCCACGAGTACGGCCATCACGTCCAGAACCAGCTCGGAGTGCTCGACAGCATTCGAGGCGACCGCCAAGGCCCCGAGAGCAAGGCCGTGCGGTCAGAGCTGCAGGCCGACTGTTATGCGGGCGTGTGGGCAGCGAATGCGGTTTCGACGGGCTTGATCGAGGAGCTGACACAGGCCGACATCAACGAGGGCCTCGACGCGGCGAACGCGATCGGCGACGACCGCATCCAGGAGCAAACGCAGGGCCAGGTGAACCCGGAGACATGGACGCACGGCTCCTCGGAGCAGCGCCGCCGCTGGTTCTCGCGCGGCTACGAGCAGGGGAAACCCGCCGCCTGCGACACGTTCTCGGGCTCGATCTAGCACCCCGACGGATCGGGCGGTGCGCAAATGCAAGACCCGACACCAGGTCCGCTGGAACAAGTCTTCGCCAGTCCGCCGACGCAACGCGTCCGGCTCTGCGTAGTCCTTCGCGGCCAAATATGGAGGCGGCGGGAATCGAACCCGCTCAGGATTTCAATCCAAAGGGACACGGAATCGGCGCTGTAGTGTTCGACGATCCAGGGGGCGACGCATGTCACCCGATGAGAACAAGGAGCTCATCCGACGCTACATCCAGGCGATCGATGACAACGAAACGAGCGACTGGAGCATCCTTGACGAGTACATCGCGGAGGATTTCGTCGCGCACAATCCTCCGATTCCCGACGTCAGCTTGGATCGTGAGGGAATGAAACAGGCTGCGGAGATCTTCCGGGTCGCGACTCCCGGGCGTCATGAGATCGGCATGCAGGTCGCGGAGGGTGATCTCGTCGTCAGCCAAGTCTCCGGCCGCGGCGTCCACGCAGGAGAACTCCTTGGCATCCCCGCGACGAACAGAGAGGTCGAGACGGAAGGGATCGCGATCCACCGTGTCCGCGACGGCAAGATCGTCGAATACTGGTCGGTTACCGACATCGCTCGGGTGCTACAGCAAGTCGGGGCGCTGCCCGGGCCGCACGGCTAGACGATGTTGATGACGATCTTCCCTTGCGCGTGTCCTTCGCCGAGGTACCGGAGAGCGTCGGCGACTTCGCCCAGCTCGTAACGCTTCTCCACGACGGGCTTCACGTTTCCCGATTCGAGAAGATCCCGCAGGGCATCCAGGTCCGGCTTGTTGAACTTGGCGACGAAGAAGACCGCCTTCTGGCTGCCGCGCCACGCGGCCAGCCGCACCCTGGCTATGTGACCGAGAGGCCCGAGAAGGCGACTCGACTTCGGTGCTCCGACCATGACGAGCGTCCCATCTGGTTTCAGCACGCGCCTATATCGCGACCAAGACTTCGTCCCCGCGACGTCCAGAATCAGGTCGTAGTGCTCGCCGCTTCGAGTGAAGTCCTCCCGCGTGTAGTCGATCACGCGATCGGCACCGAGCGATCGCGCCTGCTCGACGTTCCGCGTGCTGCAGACAGCCGTTACCTCTGCACCGAGCGCCTTCGCGATCTGGACTGCGAATGTGCCTACCCCCCCGGAGGCGCCGTTGACGAGGACCTTCTGTCCCGGCCGAAGCTGCCCGTGGTCGCGCAGACCCTGGAGCGCGGTGAGCGCTGCGACAGGCACGGCCGCCGCCTCCTCGAACGTCAGGTGCGCCGGCTTTCGCGCGACTTCCATCGGCACGGAGACGTACTCGGCGAACGATCCGCCTCCGCTCTTTCCGCCGAAGACGTCGTCACCCGGGTGAAGGTCGGTGACGTCCTTGCCGACCGCTTCCACCGTCCCCGCGAAGTCGCGCCCGGTTAGGCGCGACCCCTTCGGCCCACGCAGGCCCGTGACTGGGCGGGCGATCCAGGGCGTCCCCGTTACGTCATGCCAGTCGACCGGGTTCACCGAAGCGGCGCGCACTCGCACCAGGACGCCGTCATCCGCGAGCTCCGGCATCTCGACCTCCTGGAGGTCCAGTACGTCGGGCGAGCCGTACCTGTCGCGGACGATCGCCTGCATTGTTGTCGCCCGCTCGGTCGCTGTCGCTGCCATGTCGTCTCTCCTCCGTACGATGTAAGCTTATGGCGTAAGATATACGTACAACGTAAGCTTTGTCAATGGCCACGCGGACACAACCTCGTCTTCCCCTCAGCCGGGAGCGGATCTTGCAGGCAGCCCTCGAGCTCGTCGACGAGGGCGGGATCGAGTCGCTGACCATGCGCAAGCTCGGCCAGGCGCTGGGGTTCGAGGCCATGTCGCTCTACAACCACGTCGCCAACAAGAACGACGTCCTCGACGGCATCCTCGACCTCGTGCTCGACGAAAGCGAGCCGCCTTCGCCGGCCGGAGACTGGGACGTGGCGATGCGAACGAGCGCGATCTCGGTGCATGAAGCTCTCCGCCGGCATCCCTGGTCGTGCACGTTGCTGATGTCACCGAGACACGCCCGCCCCGCACGGGTGCGATATATGGACTTGCTCCTCGGACGGTTGCGCGAAGCCGGCTTCTCTGCCGAGACGACCTACACCGCCTACCACGTCCTCGACGGACACATCTTTGGCTTCTCGCTCTGGGAGACGAGTCACAGCTACACGGCAGAGGAGGCGTCGAACCTCGCGGCGAAGTTCGCGCAGACGATCACCGCCGATACGTATCCGTACCTCCATGAGCACGCCCAGCAGCACTTCGGCGAAGGCCCCCACCGCGAGGTGAGTGCGTTCGAGCTCGGGCTCGACCTGATCCTCGACGGCCTCAAGAAGATCCGCGACACGGCCTGACGTCGGCTCGTGTCGTAGCGGGCGAAAGTGGCGGCGGGTTCGACTCGTGCGAACTTTTGCTCAATAGTGCGTAGCTGACGCGGTCCTGCTTCCAAAATGCGACCGTTCCGTCGATAAGCTCGCCGGCGAAATGCTTCGGGGGAGCTTCGCCTTCGTCATAGCAGTTGCTCTGATCCCCTTCGCTGCTGCATGCGATCGAGGGACGCCGGATAACGCCGACCGAGCAAATGGAGGCGCGAAACCTGCCGAAGTGACGTCGCGAGTTGAAAGATGCACCGAGCGTTTTATGCGGCGAGCCTCCACGAAGCACGCGTCGGGTGAGGTGAGGCGCTACGCGACGAAGGCATACTGCGAGCCCTTCGACAAGCGTGGCTGGGTCTACAGGAACGGGACCCTCAGTATCGATGCCTACCGGTACGTGAAGGATTCTGGGACTTGCTCGACGGCCGCACCGGGGCAGCCCGCACAAACCATGCCCTGCGAGGAGCTTGAAGCTGGCGGCCCTTTGACACTCGACTGTGCGATCTTGCATCTGGTCCCGCGAGCCGAGGTGAGAACGTACGTCGCGAAGGTGCGGCGGAATCGCGAGGTCCGTTGCGACGACGACACGCCGCTCTCGGAGCTGGGCGCGTCGTAAATGGGACTTAGGTGGAGGGAGGGTTCGAACGGTGCGAACTTCCGCACAAGAGAGCGGAAGTCCTGAGCGACTGCTTCCCCCTTGCAACCCGACCCCTCCGACGGGAGGTTAGGCTGCAACGAGCATGGCCGAGCTTCTGCTCTTCCATCATGCGCAGGGACGGACGGCGGGGTGTCTCTCCTTCGCCGATGAACTCCGCGCTGCCGGACACGTCGTACATGCCCCGGATCTCTACGACGGGAGGACCTTCGCCGACCTCGACGACGGTGTCGGCTATGCCCGGGAGGTCGGCTTCGACACCATCGGGGAGCGCGGTCGGCTCGCCGCTGAAGGCTTGCCGAACGAGATCGTCTATGCCGGGTTCTCGCTCGGGGCGATGCCGGCGCAGATGCTGGCCCAGACGAGGCCGGGTGCCAAGGGAGCCCTATTGCTCCACG